>Ga0256833_1002586_pt1 | contig 12685 bp, 11 predicted proteins | sample 356284metaG_FD_190535 | JGI IMG/M metagenome (GOLD analysis project Ga0256833, IMG submission 190535) | Hydrothermal vent microbial communities from Mid Atlantic Ridge, Atlantic Ocean - 356-284 | ecosystem: Environmental > Aquatic > Marine > Hydrothermal vents | place: Atlantic Ocean: Mid...
CGACCGAACGGGTGGGGATAGCCCATCCGCTGCTGCGCGACTATCTGGCAGGGCGCGCCCTGGCCGCCGAGGGAGGCGAGGAACGCCTGTTGCACGGCGATTGGTGGGAAGGGCGCACCGAGACCTTGGGCTTTCTCGGCGCTTTGGGCGGCGGCGGCAAAGTCGCCTTAGGGTTACTCGAAAACAGCGATCCCCTCACCCACGCCAAAGCGCTGGCCGCGACGCGGGCGCTCGGGCGGGGTGGAGAAGGTGCTTGGCGGGGCGAGGTCTTGCGCTACGCAGCAGCCTTGGTGGACGATACCACCCTGGCGCTGAACGCACGGGCGCGCGCGGTAGCAGCATTGACCCTTTCAGGAGAAAAAGGGCTGGGGATACTTTTCCACAAGATGATGGGACATCACGACCTCACCGTGCGTTGGCTGGCAGCGTTGGGGGCCGGGGCAGTACGGGATGCCAAATCGGCGAGCGCTCTGGCCGAATTGCTGTACGACCCCAGCCGGGCAGTGCAAAGCGCCGCCGCCCTGGCGCTGGTCGCCATCGGCACGACCGAGGCTCTGGAGGCCGTAGCGGCGCTCATCCTCAACGGCGACGATATGCAACGCCGGATCGCGGCGGAAGCGTTTGCCAATCATCCCGGTGAAGGGTATGCGACCTTGCGGGATGGCGTCCATCTGGAAGACGACGTCCGCGTGCGACGCGCGGCTGTTTACGGCCTGGCGCGGGTGCCCGAGCGCTGGGCACGCGAACTGCTGGCCGAGGTGCAGATCCAGGACAGCCAATGGGTGGTACGCGACGCCGCAGCCGCCCTGTTGGAACACATGAAGGCGCTTTCGCCTTTCGTCCCCCGCCCGTTGGGGCCCTTGCACCAGGCGCCCTGGTTGCTGGAATTTGCCGCCGAGCGCGGCATGGGCGTCTCACCCCAAGCAGCCCTGGCACTACTGCACAAAGTGCTGCTGGAAGGCACCCCTTCTCAAAAAGAAGCGGCTCTGGAGCGCGTGCCGTACTACCCCGGCGAAGACTGGGGAAAAGAAATCTATCCCATCCTCTTTGGGCGCGGCAGCCCGCTGCGCGATGCGGCTTTCCTGGCTTTATGGCAACTTGCCATTGCAGGCGCTCAGCTTCCCCCGCCGGCTCAATACGGGTTCACGTAAAAAAGCCCTCCACGCGGGGGCTTTTTATTTACAACAAACGGCTTCGCTACGCTCCCCCACTCCCACGAAAATACGCCCAGATTTTCTCCTGCGCCGTCTCGACGTCCATGTCCACGATCGAGACCAACTTGTCGCGCCCGTTCTCCCCGGCGACAATTTCGAGCCGAGAAGGGGCCACCCCCAACACCTTGGACAGGAATTTGATCAGGGCACGGTTGGCCTTTCCTTCCACCGGCGGGGCGGTAAGCCGGACACGAATCGTCCCATCGCTCAAAATCTCGGCGATTTCGTCTCGCGAGGCGCGCGGCGTCACACGGATGGCCAATGCCGATCCCCGTTTCCCATTGTGAAAGCGAAAAGCGCGTTTCATCAAACACCTCAAAATGCCAGCGAGAATAATAAACGGACAAGAACACTGCGGACAATTTCGATGAGAAAAATCAGCACGATCGGGCTGAGGTCAAAACCGCCCACGGGAGGAATGATTTGCTGGATGGGGGCCAACAAGGGGCGTGTAAGGCGGCCTAACGCCTGCCGCACAGGATGCAGGGGATGCAAAAAGAATGACAATACTGCATCGATGACCACCACCAGTTCCAAGACATTGGCAGTAAGATTGACAAGATAAATGAGAAAACCTATCAACGCCATACTCCAGAGAAAGATGAGGCTATTTTACCAAAAAACAGCCGCCGCGCTCAAAGGTCAAGAGGAATTTCCGCCACATGATGGGGGGTAGGCTCCTGATCTCCATAGATTTCGTAACGCACACGGGGTTGCCCGCCGCCGAAGTTCACCCGCACCACGCCAAAGTTGGGACGAGAAAAGCGAAAATGGATCTTCTGGTCGACAATGGGATAAGTCTTGACCTTTTTGGCCGCCCAAAGCGTCAACTTGTTGGGCACTTGCTCGAAAGGCGAGGCACAAAATTCCCATACGGTCAACGGTTCACCATCGGGAACGCGCAGTTTTGCTTCCACCGCATGCGCGCTGTGCAGATCGCCCGTCAGGATGAACACATTGCGCACGCGGTTGGCCGCCAACAAGTGCAACAAACGCCGCCGCTCGTCGGGGTAGCCATTCCAGCGGTCGCGAGTGAAATCGCCCCAGATTTCGAAAAGCACCGACACCGAGGAAACGATGAACTTGACCGGGTAGCGGTCCTTGACTTCCAGCAACCAGTTTTCCAACGCCTCCCACTGGGAACGATTGAGCATCCGCTGACCGTGGACGCGCTGCGTCCGCGTATCCAACACGAAAAAGGCCGCCTGTCCGAAAGTAAAAGTGTAGGCAAAATGGCCGTCGTCGCCCGGCAACATCAACGGGCGGTCGTGTTTCACCCCCTCCGGCGGGTGGATGAAAGGCGGCGCGTGCATCCCCTGGTGCTCCCAATAAACCTGAATGGCGGCCTGAATGCGGCGATGGGAAAGGTGGCGCGCTTCGGCAGGCAAACGGCGCAGCAGACGCTCGAACAAATGCCAGCGGGGGATGTATCCTTCATAGCGTTCGCGCGAACTCCACGCCCAATCGTCGTCCACTTCGTGGTCGTCCATCGTCATGAACACCGGGATGTGTGGCAGCGTTTCCCGCCAGGCGGGATGCCCCCAGGTGTGCAGATAAACCCGACGGTAGTCCTCCTCATCAAGCGCCACACGCTGAATACCGTTCTTCCACCACGCGTCGGCGTAGATCTGATCGCCCAGCATGAGCAAAAAACGCAAACCAAGTTGCTCTCGCACACGGGCCAGGTTGCGGAAAGTTGCTCCATCGTTGTAAATGCCAGGGAGAAAGCACGAGCCAAAAGCAAACGCGAAATCCGCGGGTGTTTCGGGGGGAGGTGCCGTCGTAAAAGCAGGATAAGGCCCATTCTCCGGCGGAGGTGGCTGATCGCTGAGGGTGAGCGCATAATGATAAGTGGTATCGGGTGCCAGCCGTCGCACCGCCACCCGCCCGGCAAAACCCGCCGAAGCCACCACCAACGAGGCGGCCATCAGCCGCGCATCGCGCAAATCGGGTTGCTGCCCAATCCACGCGTAGAGCATGGCCGGCCCATCGGTCCGCGCCCACAGATTGACGCTGTTATGGCTCAACCCACCCACAAGGGGCCCCAACACCAGACCGCTGGTCATCGCTCAAACAACCCGCCAGCGCAACGTCTTCCCGGCCAGGGCGGCCAGCACCTCCGTGGCAATATCTTCAGCCACACGGGTTTGGGCTTCTTTCGTCTGCGCGCCGATGTGCGGCGTGGCAATCACCCGCGGGTGGGTGACCAACGGCGTCGCGCCCGGCGGCTCGGTGGCGAACACATCCAGGCCGACACCGCCCACCTGCCCGCTTTCCAGCGCCTCGTAGAGCGCCTCCTCATCGATCACCCCGCCCCGAGCAGCGCAAATGATGAACACGCCACGCTTCATCTTTCCAAAGGCTTCGGCGTTCACCATGTGACGGGTTTGAGGCGTCAGCGGGACGTGCAGGGTGATCACATCGGCCTGGGCATAAAGGTCGTCCAGTTCGGCCACCGGCTCAGCGCCGCGACGGGCGATTTCCTCGGCAGGGATAAGCGGGTCGTAGCCTATCACCCGCATTCCAATGGCCTTCGCCAAAGCGCCCACACGACTGCCAATGCGCCCCATGCCCACCACCCCCAACGTCTTGCCGTGCAATTCCGTACCGGTAAGGTGCTTTTTCAACCACTCCCCGCGCTTCATGCTGGCGTCGGCCTCGGCGAGACGGCGCGCCAGGCCAAACATCATCCCCAAAGCCAATTCGGCCACCGCGTTGGTCGAAGCCTGCGGCGCGTTGACCACGGTGACGCCGCGCGCCTTGGCCGCCTCCAGGTCGATGTTGTCCACCCCCACGCCGGCGCGCCCAACCACCTTCAGCCGGGCAGCCGCTTCCAGCACGTCGGCGGTGATTTTGGTGCGGCTACGCACGATCACGGCATCGTATTCGCCGATCGCTTTCAGCAATTCCTCCGCCGAAATCCCGCTGCGGTCGTCCACCTCGGCCTGCTGGGCCAGGATGGCCTGCCCCTCGGCCTTGAGCCCATCGGTGAGAAGGATTTTCCAGCGCATGGCATCTGCTCCTGAGTGATAGAATAAAGGGTACGCATATTGTACTCCATTTGCGCCCCGCGCGCGGGAGGTCGCGATGAAAAAGTTCACAGTGGCAGGAAAAACGATCCTGATTACCGGCGGCTCCAGCGGGATTGGGCTGGCCTTGGCGCAACGAGTTGCACGGCTGGGAGCAAAAGTAGCCTTAGTGGCGCGCCGCGAGGGCTTATTGCAGAAGGCGCTGGCCTCGCTGGAGGGGGAAGGTCACCGCATCTACACGTGCGATGTGGCCGACTGGCAGGCCGTCCAACAGATGGCCGAGACCGTGAACGCCGAGATGGGCACGCCCGATTGGATCATCAACTCAGCGGGCATCACCCATCCCGGATATTTTTGGGAACTGCCGATCGAAAAGTTTCACCGACTGATGGAAGTCAACTATTACGGCACGGTACACGTCTGCAAAGCCTTCGTGCCAAATATGATGACGCGCCGCAGCGGGCGCATCGTCAACATTTCCTCCGTTGCCGGTTTCCTGGGCGTGTTTGGCTATTCGGCCTACAGTCCCAGCAAATTTGCCGTCTGGGGCTTTACCGATACCCTCAGGGTGGAATTGCAACCGTATGGCATTCGGACGCACATCGTTTTCCCGCCGGACACCGACACGCCGCAACTGCACTACGAAATGCCGCTCAAACCACCGGAAACACGCATTCTGGCCGAGACAGGCGGCTTGTTGACGGCAGACCAGGTCGCCGAAGAAACCTTGCGCCTGATAAGGCGAGGCAAATATGTCATTCTCCCCGGCAGCGACCCCAAATGGATGTGGAAAGCGGCGCATTTCCTCGGCTGCGGCACTTACAAGGTCATGGATATCCTGGTCGCCCGGGCGCGCCGCAAGGCCCGCCGAGAAGCCGAACGGCAAGGAGGAGAAAGCGCATGACCTTGACGGCTTCCCCGCCGTTGGCGGCGTTGGCGATTTTCGCCATGCGCCTCGCAGGCATCACCCTGGACACTTTGCGCACCTTGCTGGTGATGCACGGGCACAAAGGCTGGGCATGGATGGCGGCTTTCGTGCAGGCGCTGCTCTTCGTGATGGCGCTGACGTGGGTGGTAGCCGGTGTCAGCCACCCCTTGGTGCTGGCAGGCTACGCGCTGGGCTACGCGACGGGCGGCGTGGTCGGCATCCAACTGGAGCGCCGCCTGGGATTGGGGCATGTGCATCTGCGCATCATCAGCCGCCAGCGGGGCGCTGCCATTGCCAAACGCCTCCGAGAAGCCGGTTTTGCTTTCACCGAAGTGCCAGCCAGCGGGCGCGACGGCACGGTGGATCTGATCAACTGCGGTATCGTGCAACGGCAAATGCCGCACGTGCTGGCCATCGTGGACGAAACCGACCCAGAGGCTTTCGTCACCGCCGAAATGGTGCGCCCGATGCGCCGCGGCATCTGGCGCGCCAGCATTGGAGGGCGCTCATGATCTTTCAACCACTCACCTGGGCTGCAGCGGGTTCGGCGGCGCTGATCTTTGCCTTACGCATTGTCGATGTATCCATCGCCACCGTGCGGATGTTGGTAATCATCCGCGGCGAACGGCTAATGGCGTGGGTGTTGGGCTTCTTCCAGGCGCTGGTCTTCGTGGTCGCCATCCGCCAGATTTTCGCCAACCTGGACAACGTGTGGAACATGGTGGGCTACGCCGCCGGATTTGCCACCGGCACGGTGGTGGGCATGTGGCTGGAGGAACGCCTGGCCATGGGATACAGCCATATCCGGGTAATCAGCCCCGGACGCGGCGCGGTATTGGCGCAACGCCTGCGGGAGGCCGGTTTCGCCGTCACCGAAGTGGCCGGGCGCGGGCGCGACGGCACGGTCAACGTGCTCAACCTCACCGTGCAACGCAAGCGGGTGCCCGAAATCCGCCGCCTGGTAACCAATTTTGACCCCAAAGCCTTCATCACGGTGGAAGACGTCCGCCCCTTGCGGCGGGGCTACTTCCGGGCGTGAGAGAAACCCAACCGTGTTTACCTACCTTGCCCACGCCTCCCTCCTCCACCGCCTCAACCCGAGCATGAAACTGCTTGGGGTCGCCGTGGTGGCCGCGGGGGCCACCGCGGCCTTCGCCCCCTTCATCCCGGCCATGCTCCTCCTCGCGCTCTGGCTGACGGCGTGGCGATTGGGCCGCGTGCCCTGGCGCACCATGCTGCGCTGGAGCATACCACTGGTTTTGCTGCCAATACCTGTGGCGTTGTTCAACGCGCTGTATGCCGATCTGAGCCGTTTTCCTCACCCCCACATCCTCTGGCAATGGGGGTACTGGACGCTGAGCGCCGAAGGGTTGTGGATGGGATTGGGGTTGGGCTTGCGGGTGGCAGTATTCGTGGCGGCATCCTTGCTTTTCGTTGCCACCACCGACCCAACCGATTTTGCCCTCAGCCTGGTGCAAAATCTGAAGGTGCCGCCGCGGTTTGGCTACGGGGTACTGGTGTCCTACCGTTTTTTGCCTTTGTTACAACGGGAATTTGCGGTCATCCGGATGGCGCACCGCGTACGCGGCGTAGGCGAGGGGCGCGGCGTGCGCGGGTGGGTGGAGAAAATACGTCGGTACGCCATCCCGCTGCTGGCGGCAGCAGTACGCAAGTCGGAACGCACCGCCCTGGCTATGGATGCCCGCGCGTTCGGTGCCCTGCCGCGGCGAACGTATTACCGCCAGATGGTCATTCACAAGCAGGATGTGCTGTTCGTTATGGCATTGGGGGCTTACGTCGCAATAGTCTACGCCGTAGCACTCCACTTTGGGCTGGCCCATCTCCAATGGATACCAGAGTAAAGCCCTCTTCAAAGTCCTCCAACCGACAACTGCGCTTCCACGGCTTCCATAGAGGGCTGACGGAGGGGAAGTTCAACGAAGAAAGTGCTTCCTTTCCCCAACTGGCTTTCTACCCACACCCGTCCGTGATGGCGATCGACGATGGATTTGACAATCGCCAACCCCAAACCGGAACCCTTGATCGTGGGGCCACCGCGTCGCACAATCCGGTAGAATTTCTCGAACAAGCGCGGTTGGTCAATGGAAGAAATCCCCACACCCGTGTCTTTGACACCCAGCAACACCCGATTTTCACCCGCCGGGCGAGCGATGACGGTGACCGTGCCGCCAGTCGGCGTATATTTGAGCGCATTGTCCACCAGGTTGTGCAACACCCGCTCCAGCAAAAAGGGGTCTGCCTCCACCACTGGTGGCGTATCGGGAGCAATTTCCGTTTTAAGGGCGATCTCTTTTTGCTGTGCGGAAGGCCCCCATTTTTTGATTACATTGTCAATAGTATCCAACAAAGGCACCAATTGCAATTGCAGTCCCACGCCAGCCTCAATTCTGCCAAGATCGAGCAAATTATTGACCAGGTCGGTCATATTCCTGATGCTCTCCTGGATGTGTTCAATGTAACGCTGCTGGCGCTCGTTGAGCTCCCCCACCATATCCAGCATGGTGAGGTAGCCGTTCATCAACGTAAGGGGAGCACGCAGGTCGTGACTCACCGTGGCGACGAATTCCGATTTCAGGGCATCGAGTTCCTTATAGTGGGTAATGTCGCGCAGAATGCAAACTCGCCCCACTTCCTGCGCTTCGGTCGCAACACTGGCCACCGTGGCAAAATATACCCGATTTTCCACCGTGATTTCCTCGGAGAAGGGAGGGCGTTTAGGCGTCCGCAACAGGGCCAAAATACCACGGTGCGTGGTGCTTTCCTCCAGGGGACGGTTCATGCTGGGGGAGACGGGCAATTGCTCCAGCGCGGCGGTGTTGGCGAGGATAAGGTTGCCATGCCGATCGGTCACCAGAATGGGATCAGGCGAAGCGTTGAGCACAGCCAACAGCCGCTGATGACGCACCTCAGCCGTGAAATACAGGCGAGCCGCATTGGCAGCCATTGCCATCTGCAAACCCAAGGCTCGGTAATAGCGCGTTTCCTCGTCGCTAAAGGTATGCTGCTGAGCATACACAATGTAAAGGGCACCCAGGAAGCGCTGCTTATACTGCAAAGCTACCACGATCAGTGACTGGGGCAAAGGCGCAGAAGGAGGAATCGCCAAAGCAGCAGTACGCCTCGGGGTAGTAAGACGCAACAAACCATGATGGCGTGCTAACGATAGGATTTGTTGATCCAGGGCAGCGTAATGCTCGGCATAAGGACCTCGGCTGAAAGTAGAAGGGTACCGCCCACCAACCTCATCGGGGAGCGCTTCGTCGGACAACACAATACGAGCCATGCTGGCCCCTTTAGCCACCGCGGCTTTGAGCACCGCGTCGGCGGCCTCTTCCACCTTCAACGTCGCCGCCACCCGTTGGCTGGTGTGCAGCAGACGATTGAGTTCGTCCATCCGGTCGCGCAGTCGCTGGCGCATGTTCTCGAACGCCCGCCCTAACTGCCCCACCTCATCGGCACTCTCGATGTCCACAGTTGCATTGAGCTGGCCGCGAGCCATGTCCTCAGCCGCCGCGGTCAACCGCCGCAACGATGCCGTGACGATGTTCAACAGCGAGCGGGAAATCAAAATCCCCACCAACGCCACCAACAGCACCATCACGGTCAACGGAAGCGCCGTTTGCAACGCAATGGCCTGCAACTTGCTGGTGGGGGAAATCGCAATAATGCGCCAGGTCGTGCCCCTGGCCTGGACGACTTCGGCCAGATACCGCTTGCCATTGGGGTTTTGAATCTCCGCGCTATACGTGGGAATGTCTTGCGCCACGGTCACGCCACCCCTGATCACGTCGGGCCACACCATCGACTCCACCACCCACCCCAAGGAAGGTGACGTGGCAAACAAGACGTGGCGCTTCTCATCCACTACCAGGGCACCGCTTTGATCACTCTGCAAATTTTTGAGCCCTTTGATGATCGGCTCAGCATAAGGATTGGTACCCAAGGTCGTGCGACCTATGAGATACCAATCTCGCCTAACGCCTTCAGCAGCCCGTATCCGGCTACCAAAACTGACATAGGTTTGCTGCTCCACCCCGGAAAAAGCGACGTGATGGTAAGCAGGCGCCTTGGTGCTTTTCAAAAAATCAAGAATGGCAAATTCGCTCTCAAGCAAATGGGCATGACGGGGAACGGAAGCAATGACCTGCCCTGCCGCGTCGACCAACAGCATCTGATCGAAAAAGAAACTATTCCCCTGGGCTTGCTGTAAGTAAGCAGGAATATCAGCCGCCGGCAACGTGGCCAACGCCTGCTCCTGCGCCAGAGTGCGGATGAGCTTGTCACCACTTTCGGTGAAAAAAGGCGTAGTTTGAGAAGCCACCTTCAAGGTGCTACCCAAACGTTGCAGCACCAAATTGCGTGCCGAATGCTTGGCCAGAACCCAATTACCGACCAGGATGCTCACCGCCAGGCCCAAGGTGACCGACGCCAGCACCGCCGAAAACTGATGTGTCAGTGAACGCTCCAAGGGCGAAGGCTGTAAAGCGCCACTATACCCCCACGGCAGGGGATGCCAGAACGACAATCCCTGCGCCACAAGCCCCCCAACCATCAGCGGTGCCATCTTGTATGCAATCATCCATGGGGTGACGGTCAAAACGATATCGATCTGCTCTGCCAATGAATGGCTGCTGATGAACAACAGGTTGAAAGCAGCCGCGAAAAGATAAACCACCGCTGCCACCAACGCGGCTCCCAACGGCTGCCGTAGCAGGCGATAAAAACGGGTGCGATAGGGTTGCCACAACGCCCAGGAAAAGGCCAGGGCGAGCGTGGCTTCGCTTAGCGCCTCGGTAGGGAGATGGGTCTGCCATTGGCTCAACGCCAAACCCGTCACAAATGCAACCAGCATCGCAGCAGGCGTCCCCAAAAAACCTGCGGCCAGCATCCACCCCAAGGCGCTCAACGGGGCTATCCACAACACACTCTGGGCTGTGGCGATGGGCAAAGGGATTCGATGAGCAGGAGGAAGCGTAACAAACACGCTCAGCGGCGAAAGCAGCAACAGCAAGACGAACAACACCACCTGCTTACGCCCCCAGGACGGACGCTCCCGCCGCCGTTTCCGGGCAGCGAAGAACAAAAACAACAACCAAAATACCGCCCCTATCACCCCTGGAAAGGACAAAGCCACGCTATAACCTGCGTGGGCGTGGAGCCAATTCATCGTCATGCCACCTACACGTGCAAGATGTGTGCCGGAGCACTGCTTTTTTGCCCTTCAAAGCCAGACGATCGTCTCTTGGGTAGCTTTGCTCAAATCCGCATAATATCCCCGGCGATGAGGAGGCAGCAGCCTCGCCAGCACATACATGGCCTCATCGGTCATCCGCCGCAACAAATCGCGACTGGGATTGCGTTGAGTTACCACATAACGAAAGGGACGGCCAAATTTGAGGTGGATGCGCTGTTTCCACCAGCGCGGCGAAAACGGCCAGGTCGGGAAGCCTTCCGTACCCTCGATGGCTACCGGCAGGATGGGCGCCTGCGCCCGCGCCGCCAGGTAAGCCATCCCCAGTTTGGCCTGAGAGAGGGCAGGGCGACGGGTACCTTCCGGTGCAATGAGCAACGCTTCCTCCGCCTCCAACACAGCCAGCGACTGCCGAATGGCAAGCAGATCCACCTCGCCCCGCCAGATCGGCACCACACCCCACCAACGCGGCAAATAGCCAAGCAGAAAATAATCCAACGCTTCGGCCTTCATCATGGGAACAGCATCGCGAGGCAAGACGCCCAACACGGCCAAGGGGTCGAAAAAAGCAATGTGGTTGAACATCACCACCAAACGCCCTTGCCGAGGTACGTTGTCCAGCCCTTCCACCCTTCCCAAACGGGCTAACAACTTGAACCCCACCGGGCGAAAGACAGCCCGCAACACCCGTCGCCGGGCGCGCCACACTTCAGGGTCGTAGGTATTTTCCCAGGGAATGTACGTTTTGGTGTTCATGGGCATCGAAGCCAAAGCATTGTCCCCCCATTATACCTGATAGGCGCCAGCACGACGCCACGCCGAGCCAAAGGGAATCAGCGCCAAAAGGAGAGCGTGCTCGTAAAGCGCCGCGCGATCAATCGCGCCATCCGTCAACAAACCAACCGCGCCCATCTTCCGCTTACTATCGTACGCTCCGAACACCCGATCGTCGGCAACGCCCAACTCCAAGCCTTCTCGGATGAGCGCAGCAACGGCGGGAGGCAACAAAAATGTGCCGCTCCGGGCCAGTCCCCACCTCCCGTCTGCTCCTAACACCGCAATCCAGGCAAAGGAGAACAAATCGTCGCCCTCCCACGCCACCCCGCCTTCCAAGCCGACCCAAAACGCTGCCTCGGGAACCGCCTCACGGGCACGAAGCGCCCGTTGACGCGCCCCGCGCCGGGTCTCGGCATCACCCACGGGTTGCTCGGCCACGCCAGAGGGCACCTCAACTCCCTCTACCGCCACGGCATGCCCCGGGAAAAAGCGCTCGAAGCCCCGCTGAGCAGCCTGCAGTTTTACAGGGTTGCGAGAACCAACCACCACACGCCACGCAGAAACCGACACAGCAAGACCTCCACGACCTCCGTAAAAATTCCGTAAAAGCCCATAAAAGCCAAGCACGTTTAGGGTATTATAAAGTATGACGGCAGGAAATGTATCCTGCATTTGGAACGAATCCCGTACCTCAGGAGGAAAACATGCGCAAGAAACTACTTTTCGCGGCATTGGTGCTCATGGCCATTGTCGCCCTCGCAGCCTGTGGTTCTCAGGCCACGCCTACCCCACAGGCGGCGCCGCAGAAAACCCAGGCGCCAGCGGCCACAGAAGCACCCGCCGCCACAGAAGCACCTGCGGCTACCGAAGCACCCGCCGCCACAGAAGCGCCCGCTGCCACCGAGGCGCCTACCGAGGAAGCCAACAAACTCCCCGACTTGGGCGGCAAGCACATCACCGTAGCCGTGGAAAATGCCTACCCACCCTTCAACTTCATCAACAAAGACACCGGCAAGCCCGAAGGCTGGGACTACGACACCGTGCGCGAAATCTGCAAGCGCATCAACTGCGTTCCCGAATTCAAAGAGGCTTCCTGGGACGGCATCTTCCCCGCCATGCAGAATGGTGAGTATGACATGCTCGCCGATGGCGTCACCATCACCCCCGACCGCGCTAAAATCGTCGATTTCTCCATCCCTTACGTGAGCAACATTCAGGTCCTGCTGGTACGTGCCGACGAACAGGCAAAATCAGTTGACGACTTCAAAAAAGACGCTCACAAACTCATCGGAACCCAGATCGGTACCACCAACGAAATCGTCGCCAAGAAGAACTTCCCCGAAGAGCGCGTGAAATCTTTCGAGGACTTCGGCGGCGCCATCATGGCTCTGCTCTCCGGCGATATCGACGGCGTGGTCATTGACTACGTTACTGCCCGCGGTTTCATGAAAGAAAACCCCGGCAAACTGAAAATCCTCGGCCAACTGGCCTCTGACGAAAAACTCGGCTTCGTCTTTCCCCCTGG
>Ga0256833_1002587_pt1 | contig 12682 bp, 10 predicted proteins | sample 356284metaG_FD_190535 | JGI IMG/M metagenome (GOLD analysis project Ga0256833, IMG submission 190535) | Hydrothermal vent microbial communities from Mid Atlantic Ridge, Atlantic Ocean - 356-284 | ecosystem: Environmental > Aquatic > Marine > Hydrothermal vents | place: Atlantic Ocean: Mid...
TGCTGACACTGATTATGAAATGCTTACCATGCAGGGCATCCCTTTACGGCTCATTCTTCATCACAATAAATCCGGTAAAATAAGAACATTGTATAAAGACCCTCGGTTTATGATTCAGCCGGTTGATCGGCAGAGTGGAGTATTCCAGCCATGGATGGAGAAGACTTTTGAAGATTTCGCAGAAGCAAGACAAATTGATTCCCATGCAGCCACTCATTTTGACATCTCCCAAACTTTTGAAAATATCTACTGATCACACAGATTAGTTCTCTGCAAACATTATGTTAGCCGGCGTCTTCAGCATGGCGAAACAAGGTAATTATCTGTCACAAGAAGGTGCTTTTCATTAATTCAGCGATAAATGGAGAAAAATGAAGGTTTCGACAGGCAGTACATATAACGGAAAAACGATGATGCGTTACGGTTACTTACTGGCCGGTATGCTTGCCGCGTGGCTGGTTATCCCACAGGCTGGTTTTGCGAAAAGCTGTCCGGCGGTGACAGTGGACAATTCCAAAGGATTAAAAGGACAATTTCCTTATCAGTTTGAACTGGCAGAGTTGCAAAAAAAGGCTGATTGCTCGATGGAATTCAAAGAAAATCCGGATATTTCCAGTCTGAACAGCAGAATTGTCGGAAATCCCTCCGCATTACCAGAGGTGCAGAATCGCATCCCGAAAGAGCCGCTGGTCTATATGCCCTACCATCAAATCGGCATCTACGGAGGCGTTCTTAATGGTTTATCAAAAGCTACGGAAGCCGGCACTTCGGATCTGCTTTCCCTGCGTCATGTAAACCTCTTTCGCTACAGTGATGATTTGAAAACCGTAGTTCCTAATGTTGCAGAAAACTGGCAATGGAACAATGATTTTACGGAACTCACCGTTGAATTACGCAAGGGACATAAGTGGTCTGACGGAGCGCCGTTTACCGCAGAGGATATCGTGTTTTGGTATGAAGACCTGATCCTTAACAAGGATGTCTATCAGAAAACTCCGGACCGTTGGTTATTTGCCGGAAGGCCGATGAAGGTTACCGCAGTTTCTGATACCACGGTAAAGTTTACTTTTCCGGTTCCCACTCCCGGTATCGTCAACAGATTTGCCGTGGATTTTGCCCAACCTTTTCAACCTAAGCATTTTTTGAAAAGATTTCACATTAAATATAATCCCGATGCCAACAAACTTGCGAAAGAGCGTGGGCTGAAGAACTGGGTCGAGTTAATTAAAAAGTACTATGGCGGTTCTGACTGGAAAGATGTTCCCACCCCCCTGCTCAGCGGTTTTGCCAAGGAGATCACTCCCACTCTTGAGGCGTACATTGTGGTGGAAGATACAGCCACCGGAAGGCATCTGGTGGCAAATCCCTTCTTCCATATCGTCGATACCGCCGGTAATCAATTACCGTATATCAATGAGATTAACGAAGTATATGTAAAGGATAAAGAGGTGCAGAATCTTAAGCTGACCAACGGTGAGGTCACCTACAAACAGCAATCTGTATTTATCACTGATTTCCCATTGCTTAAAGAAAATGAGAAAAAAGGAAATTATCAGGTAGATCTGGCCCCCACCCTGGGGGCTAATATTTTTTATGCCTTTAACACAACGGATAAGGATGAGGTCCTGAGAAAAATATTCAATGACTTGCGTTTCCGTCGAGCTGTTTCTCTCTCTCTTAATCGTGACGAAATGAACGAGATGGTTTTTCTCGGTCAGGGTAAACCAATGCAGGTCATGCCCGCTGAACCAGCCACCATATCTTTTGTTGATGACAAGTTGAAGAATGCTTTTATCGAGTATGTGCCCAGGAAGGCTAAAGCAATATTAAAAGAGATGGGCTTGAAAGACTCGGATGGTGACGGTGTTTTGGAACGTCCCGATGGCAAGCCCCTGGTTGTTCGTCTGGTTTATGCCAACCAGGGTGGGCCGGTGAGACTACATGAGCTGTTTCGTGATTACCTTGCAAAAATCGGCATCAGGGTAGATCTAAAGGAGGTTTCATCCGACGAATACCGGGCTGCCGCCAACAATAATGAACTTGACATGACTACCTGGAAAAATGACGGTGTTTCAGGGCCGTCTATCTCTCAGGACTATACGCCAATGGTTCCACCCTTCGGAGATTATTTTAATCCAGGTACCGGCTTTTTATGGGCTGCCTGGAAAACCAGTAACGGGAAGGAGGGAATAGAACCTCCTGCTGCCGTGAAGAAGCTGTACCCGCTGGCAAAAAGATTTGTCCAGTTGCCGCTGGGCAGTGACGAATCAAATAAGATCGGCAAAGAAATAGTGAAAATCCATGTGGATAACCTTTGGAAGATTGGTACGGTCGGCGAGGTTTCCGGTCCTGTTGTCCATAGTAAACAACTTGGCAATTTTAGAAAATTCACGGCTAAAACATACGATTATTATTGGGCTTATCCCTATCGTCCTACCCAGTGGTTTCTAAAAAAGTAGTTTCCGGCTCAATTCCTTCCATGAACAGGAGCGGGGTTTCATTGACCCCGTTCCTTTAAGGAACAGTGATGACTCGCTATATTCTGCATCGTTTTACAGGTATGCTCGTTACCATGTTTTTTGTCTCCATAATAATTTTTGTTATTATGGAGCTTCCTCCGGGTGACTATGCCGACAGGTATGCGTTCAGAAAATTTTCGGGGACAGGCGTGAAAATCACCCAGAGTGATATAGACACGATCAGGCACGGGTTTGGTCTCGATAAACCGGCTTATCAACGATACTTCCACTGGATTGAAGGGATTGTAACCCGTTTTGACTTTGGCCAATCCTTTGCCTTTGAAACATCAGTGAATAATGTTATCGGCCAACGACTTTGGTTAACGCTGGCGATTCTTTTTTCTACACTTACTCTTACATACCTGCTTGCAGTTCCGATTGCTGTTTACGCAGCAATCCGTAAGGGAAGTACTGGTGATTATGCACTGACTGTACTGAGTTATCTTGGTCTTGCCCTCCCTAATTTTCTGTTGGCTCTTATTCTTTTATATTTTTCAGTGTCTGTCTTTCATACCAGTATCGGCGGTTTATTCTCACCTGAACTGGAACAAGCCCCTTGGGGGCCGGCAAAATCTCTTGATTTGTTCAAACACCTTATTATTCCTGCCATTGTTCTTGCCTGGTCGGCGACAGCCCTGCAGATTCAGACTGTACGAGCAACCATGCTGGACGAGCTGAACAAGCTTTCTGTTATCGCGGCAAGAGCGCGGGGTATCCCGGAATGGAAACTCATTTTAAAATACCCGGTAAGACTCGCCGTTAATCCTGTCGTGTCGACAATAGGATTTGATGTAAACAGAATTTTTTCAGAGTTGCCTATTGTTGCGCTGGTACTGGGGTTGCCGGAACTTGGGGAATTGCTTATTCAGTCATTTATGGACCTGGATATGTATGTTGCAGGTGCAATTCTGTTAATGCTTACATTTTTCATCGTTGTTATGAATTTCATTTCCGATATAGCTCTTGCATTGCTGGATCCACGCATAAACCTTACGGGAAATTGAAGGGTATGGATAAAACCATAATTGTGGATTCCAGTACCTGGGTCGATTCCCGGGAGCAAAAGGAAGACAAGAAAAGAACGAAATACTATACCGCTTCCCAGTGGCAACTGGTCTGGTGGCGATTTAAACGGCATAAACCGGCACTTGTCGGTGGGTTGATATTACTGATGTTTGCCATTGCCGGGATTTTCGCCCCCTTTTTAGCGCCATACACGGTTACCGCGCGAGATGGCGAATATATTATGGGACCTCCCCAATTCCCGGTTTTCCTGGATAAACACGGGTTTTCTCCTCGGCCATTCGTGCCTGGGATAAAGACTGAACGTGATTCCATCACCTTAAGAAAGATTGTCAAGATAGATGCGGATACCAGAAGGCACCTTACTTTCCTGGTAAAAGGGAGAGAGTACAAGCTGCTGGGTTTATTTACTTTAAACACTCATCTGTTCGGTCTTGATAATGGAAAGTTGCATCTGTTCGGCACGGATGGACTGGGCAGGGATCTTTTTTCCCGCGTTCTTTATGCCACAGGCACTTCGCTGTCTATCGGGGTACTTGGTCTCTTAACTGCTTTTTTCCTGGCGCTCATCATTGGTGGAGCTGCCGGTTATTTCGGCGGTATTGTTGATTCTCTTGTACAGAGAATGACGGAGATTGTGCGCATTATACCGGTGATTCCCCTTTATATGGGGCTGGCGGCTGCTTTTCCTAAAGAATGGTCAAACACGCAGGTCTACTTTGCCATGACACTGATTTTTGGGTTGATTGGCTGGCCGACACTTGCACGCAGGATCCGCAGCCAGCTTCTCAGTCAACGAAATGAGGATTATGTCCTTGCCGCTGTACTCTCGGGGGCATCATCCTTCAGAATAATTTCCAAACATCTCCTGCCCAGCTTTACCAGTTATATCATTGTCGATCTGGTGATCAGCTTTCCCTATATGATTCTCAGTGAAACAGCACTTAGCTTCATCGGACTTGGGCTCAGGCCACCCAGTGTTTCCTGGGGCATTCTCCTGCAGGACTCGCAAAATGTCAGGGCCATTGAACAGGCACCATGGCTGTTTATTCCAGCACTGTTTGTGGTGGCTGCCGTATTGGCGTTTACCTTGCTTGGTGATGGCTTACGGGACGCTGCCGACCCTTATTCAACCGCAACTCATTGAAGGAAATATCAATGCATGAGGATGAGTTGTTAGATGTAAAAAAGTTGCGTATCTCTTTTAATACGGATGAGGGCTTAATAACACCTGTTGAAGATGTTTCTTTTAAGGTTGGAAAAGGCAAAGTGCTGGGGATAGTTGGCGAATCCGGTTCGGGAAAAAGCATCAGTACCAGGGCCTTGATTAAACTTTTACCCGATAATGCCGTTATCGATCCCGGTTCACAAATTTTATTCACCAATAAATGCGGGGACATTGTCAATGTCAGTGCGCTTACTTCGAAAGATAAGCGGTTAAGGAAGATAAGGGGTGGTGAGATCGGTATGATTTTTCAGGAACCGATGGCGTCTTTTTCACCCGTCTATACTATCGGTAATCAGATAACAGAGGCTATTTTACAACATTGCCTCCCAAAAGACGGCAGCAAGGGGCGTATTTCAAAGCAAGAATCCAAAGAAATCGCCATAGATATGCTCAACCGGGTTGGTATCTCTAAACCGGATTTGCGTTTTAACCAGTACCCCCATGAATTATCAGGGGGAATGAGGCAGCGCGCTATGATTGCTGTGGCTTTGTGTACCAGCCCTTCTCTGCTCATTGCCGACGAACCGACAACCGCTTTGGATGTAACAATTCAGGCACAAATACTCAAGCTCCTCAAGGAATTGCAGCAGGAATTAGGAATGGCCACCATTTTTATCAGTCATGACATGGGGGTCATCGCCAATATTGCTGATGAGGTTGCGGTAATGTATCTGGGGGTTATTGTAGAATCAGGTTCCATAACCGCCGTAATCAAAAATCCTCTTCATCCTTATACCCAGGGATTATTACAGGCAATTCCTCGTATCGATCAATTAGGGAAAAAATTGCACCCCATCAGCGGGAATGTCCCGGGTCCACGGGAGCGGCCACGTGGGTGTCCTTTCCATCCGCGTTGTTCCCGCCGCAGCCACCGCCGGTGTAACGGGCGAAAAATCGTTTCCAATGAGGTGAATCCCGGTCATTTTGTCAGGTGTGTTCATTATCAATAAATAAATCGTAGGCGTGCACCAACACCCAACGCTGAGTCTACGTTTATTCCGTTTATTGCGGAGTTTCGTTTTCCCGGCGTACCTGATTTTATCACGCTCAATTTAGGTATCACACACAATACCGGTAAACAACTCTGGTTAGTCGGAGTTAATGACGCACCTTCAACAATTGATGAAAATTATATGACCAATTCGACAATCATTGATGTTCAGGATCTGAAAGTACATTTCCCGATCTATTCAAAAGGACTGTTTCGAACAATACAGGGCCATGTCAAGGCCGTGGATGGGGTGTCTTTTTCCTTGAAAAAATCGGAAACCCTTGGCCTGGTAGGAGAATCAGGGTCTGGTAAAACAACTCTGGGAAGAGCCATACTCCGAGCCCTGAAAACTACTGAGGGAACAATAATATTTCATGACGGCAACACTGAGGTAGACCTTCTTGGCCTGGAGGGAAAACAGCTCACAGACTTTCGCCGCAATATGCAGCTTATTTTCCAGGACCCGTATGCTTCATTGAATCCAAGAATGACAATCAGGGATATTATAGCCGAACCACTTGAATGTTTGAAACTGTATCCCAAGGACAAAATCAACGCAAAAGTAAGGGAGATTGCTGAACTTTGTAAAATAAATATTGAACATCTCAGATGCTGGCCCCACGTTTTTTCGGGCGGCCAGCGGCAGCGTATCTGTATAGCCCGTGCGTTAATTACAAGACCGAAATTTGTTGTTTGTGATGAAGCCGTCTCAGCACTTGATGTTTCCATTCAGGCCGATATAATTAACCTCCTTGTTGAGCTGCAACAGAAACTCGGCCTGAGTTATCTGTTTATATCCCATGACCTTGCCGTGGTGGCACATATTTCTACATCAATTGCCGTGCTCTACGTCGGCAGGCTGGTTGAGCATGCTCCAACCCCTGCATTATTTGCTAAACCTCTTCATCCGTATACCCGTGCCCTTCTTTCTGCGATACCAACAATAGATATTAAGCGGGAATTATCGCCCGTTGATCTTGCCGGTGGTGTTCCTGATCCGTCAAATCCCCCGTCCGGCTGTCGTTTCCATACCAGATGTCCGCATGTCTCTGATGTATGCCGACGGGATGTTCCCAAATGGCAGGAATGGGGTAAAGACCATTTTGTTGCCTGTCACAGGGTTAAGGAGTTTATGAACTGATGACGGCAACCATTCTGCTTCTTATAGATGGCCTTCGACCGGATGCACTGGCTGAAATATCAACCCCGCATATCCACCGTCTGCTTGAGAGTGGCTCCCGCACCCTGTCAATGACTACGGTTACCCCATCTATCACCCAGCCCTGCCATTTTTCTTTATTTACCGGTAGAAAACCTCTGGCACATAATGTTTTAACCAATACCGGTCGGCCCGATATCTCTCCTGATTGTCCCGGCCTTTTTGAACTGGCACATTACTGTGGCCTGAAAACTGCCATGTTTTACAGCTGGGAGCATTTGAGAAATCTTTCCCCTCCGGGACTGCTTGATTATTCCTTCCTCATCAATACAATATCCTTACATCCTGCCGATATGGATAAAAAAATTATGGATACTGCATTGCCCTGTATCTTTTCAGTTTTACCTGACTTTTGTTTCATTTATCTGGAAGGAGTCGATGCGGCGGGCCATGAACATGGCTGGATGTCGCCAAAATATATGGAGGCAGTAACAAAGGCGGATAGAGCTGTAGGTAGATTGATAAACAGGCTGAGTGAATCCGGACGTGACAGGCAGTATAATCTTTTTCTAATGGCGGATCATGGTGGTTTGCATACTCACCATATTGAGCCGGTTCCTGAGGTGTTGACCATCCCGTTTATTGCCGGTGGGCCTGACATCAAAAAAGATTACAATATAACTGAACCGACAACTATTCTTGATGTGGCCCCTACTGTTGCCACCCTTCTTGATTTACCCCAAAAATGTCCCTGGGATGGCAGGATTCTTTCGGAAATCTTTCGCTGAGCATCGTGGTCGGGCAGGCTCCTGAACAGATATTGCACAGCTGACATTTTACGGTTTTTTATTGATATAGTGTCAACGACCTAACTGGAACCAGCATGTCCTAAAGTCCCAGATAAAATAATATGTAGCATTGGCAAATGGTTAGATGGGTATCCATAAGTTTGTAACTTTCTTATAAACGGTTACTTAAAAACAGCGCCCGAGATGGTGGTTGCTGACATCGACATCGAAGTGGTTCATTCCAACATGCATGCCCTGTCGTTCGACGGTTGGTTCTACTAAATCGGGATGTTTTTCCGGCAGGGCCGGGGAAAGAATGTCATTCTTCCATGGTGAATAGGGCTGTCGAGTCTAATCGAATCTCTATGGATTCTCCTTTGCGGAAGGTGATTTTACCAGGAGCTTCCATCCTGATGAGGTTTTTAAAAATATCGCTGACCACCAACTGGGTTCGGTCTCCCGTGAAAATGGCACTGTCAACCGTGACCTCCAGATGTCCCGTCCCGGTCTCTGCGATGGTTACATGCTCAGGTCGAAAAAAAATCTCAAGCTCTTCCTCTTTGGCCAAGGTTATATTCGTCGCATCATTAAGTCGAATATTGTTATAAGGGAACACCAGCTTATCACCTTCCACCCGACATTTTATACGATTGATGGCACCTATAAATTCTGCCACAAAACGATTGGCCGGTTTAAAATAAATTTCCCGTGGAGTACCAACTTGGGCTATACCTCCTTTTTTCATCACCACAATTCGGTCTCCCAGTGCCATGGCTTCAGACTGGTCGTGGGTCACATAGATGGACGTAATACCGATGAACTTGAGAAGGTGCTCGATTTCTATCCGCAGTACATCTCTAAGTTTGGCATCAAGCGCAGTCAGCGGTTCATCCAACAATAATACACGCGGACGAATGGCAATGGCCCTGGCTAAGGCAACCCGTTGTTTCTGTCCTCCGGAAAGTTGGTTGATGTTTCGATACTTCAGTTCTGCAATCTGCATCATCTCCAGCATTTCGTCAACGCGCCTTTGACGATTTTTCAGAACATCTCCCCGCACTTTTAAACCGTAGGCGATATTATCAGCAACATTCATATTGGGAAACAGCGCGTAACTTTGGAATACCATGCCTACATTGCGATTTTCGATGGGAATTTTCGTAACATCTTCATCTTCAAAAAAGACTTTACCATCACTATCCGGCATTTCAAGACCGGCAATAATTCGCAAGATTGTGGTTTTACCGCATCCAGAAGGCCCAAGAATAACGATGCTTTCACCCCCTTCAACGGATAGGTTGGTGGAATTGAGTGCGCGGGTGCCATCGGGAAATGTTTTACTGCAGTTTTTTACCCGTATAGATATACCTGTTTTGGTGTCACCAGTTAGATTGCCGCTTGAGGTTTCTGGTGTTAAAGGGTGGCTACGGTACTGTCTTAACTTTTTCATGCTGGTAAGATGAATAATTGATTGTTTATCAGAAAATCGCGTCTCCTGTAAATGTGCCACGCCGCAGTGCCGGACTTTCATCACTTGTTGTGGTCGGCGAATTCGATCCAGCCATGCTGGTTTATCAGAAAATTTGCTTTTGGATTTACCAATCCATTGCATGGCCATTAGGATGGGAATAATCATGAAGAAAAAAACAATGGTATAAGCCGATCCAATTTCCAAACGCATGGAAGCGTAACTGTCAGCGAGGCCAACAGGGAGTGTCTTGGTCAGAGGAGTGTGCAGCATCCAGGTTAAATTGAACTCCCCGATCGACAAGGTGAACACCATCAGCGATCCTGCAAGAATACCCGATTTTGCATTAGGTATAACGATTTCAAAAAAGCGGTTCCAGAATCCTGCCCCCAGGCTGGCCGCCCCCTCTTCCATTTCCAGCATATTAAAGGAGGACATTACAGCAATCACTGATCGAATCATAAATGGAAGCGTAAATATAACGTGGCCTGCTAAAATAATGAACCAGCTCATACGAAATGTCGTCCAACGCCCATAACAAATGAGTATTCCTAACGCTATCGCCAATCCAGGTATTGCCAGAGGGATAACCAGTAATTCTTCGATAACACGGGTTAGTCGATTTTTACATTTGACCATGACATAGGCGGCTGGAATACCTGTAATTATGTCCACGGCGAGACACGTTAACCCGATATAAATGCTTCGAAAGATGGTATCGCTATACAGTCTCCATACTTCTTTCAGCCATTTGAGGGTCAAACCACTTTTAATGCCGACAAAATAATTGACAGTTACGCCGGCCATAACCGACTGGATTACCGGGACTATCAAAAAAACGCACATTAATAACGTCAGGGTGAGTTGAGCATAAAATAAATGAGTCTGTTTCTTCATCAATCTCAACCCGATGCCGCCAAGGTTTCTCCCGTAGACAAACGTGCCAGAGAAAGGACTCCCCAAGTGATGATTCCCAGAAATATTGATAGCGCGGATGCCATGGTGATATTAGCCGACAGCGTGAATTCCGTATAAATAACGACAGCCAGTACATCAATATCGGTGGCCAGTGTAAAGGCCGTACCAAAAGCGCCCATTGCGGTGGCAAAGCAAATGGCTCCTGCTGAGACCAGTGCCGGAGACAGGGCGGGAACCAGTACGTCCCGGGTTACCTGCCAAGTGGACGCCCCTAATGAGAGAGCAGCCTCTTCCAGGCGGGGATCGATTTTTTCTGCGGCTGCCATTACTGTGGTAATGACTCGTGGAATGGAAAAGTAGATATATCCAAGAAATAATCCCGCCATGGAATAGGCCAGTACAATTTTTTCTCCGCTGATAGCCTTGCTGACATTCCCTATCAATCCTTGACGCCCTGCCAGCAGGATAATCATGAATCCCACGACAACCCCTGGAAAAGCTAAGGGGAATGTCAACATAGCCACAAGTATATTCTTACCGTAAAATTCATTTCGCTGTAAAAACACTCCGGATATCCCGGATATTATCACGGTTACCAAGGTCACTCCCAAGGATAGTATCACCGTGTAAAAAAGTGTTTCCAAATAGCGATCGGTTGTGAGCATGGTGACGTAAGTGGAGAAAATATGAGGACCCTGGACTGATTTAACAGCTAATTGCGCAACAGGTAGGATAAAAAAGGCCGTAAAAATGATGAGTACCGGAGTGATTAAGATAGGTATGAAAATTTTCTTCATAGACAATATGTTTGTACGCATCTGAATTAAAATAATATTCAAAAATGGCCTGCACCTATATGGGTAATCTCACAAAGGTGCAGGCCGAGTATTTTTTCCTAAATTGAGCGTTTCACTCATCTGCAATAAAAAAAAGATAAATGATCTTATAATGTTTTTCTTTTGTAAAGTGTTGCAGGTAAGCGGAGCGAAGATTCCGGATGAGTGAAACGCTCAATACAGGTCTTTAATTTAATAGAACAGAACAAAATGCTATATTTCAAAGAGGATCGGCTACCGAACTTCGCTTAAGTACCTATCACGAAATTTATTTTGTACTTGAGCCATTTTTTTGTAGTCAATAGGCTTAGCTCGTTTGTATTCAGATGCGGGTAAAAATTTTGCGGCCGCTTCAGGGCTGAGTGCACTGGCACGTACCGGCCGAAGAAATGCGTTCGCCCAAACCGCCTGTCCTTTATCGCTCATGATAAAATCCAGCACCTTTTTTCCATCAGCAGGGTGAGGGCTATTTTTTACTAAACTCATAACATAAGGTACCTCTATGGAGCCTTCGGCTGGGATTATGAATTCAATGTTGGCTCCATCTTTGTATTTACCCCTATAAGCATTGAAGTCGTAGTCTAAAAGGATTGGGATTTCACCGGAAATCACCCGAGCATAGGAAGTTTGCTTCGGGACAATAGGCTTGTTAGCTTTTAATTTTTTAAAAAAACTGATTCCTGCATCAAAGTTGTCCAGACTCCCTCCGAGAGCAAGGTTAGCTGCCACCGCCGAAGCGTAACCCACAAAAGCTGAGGTCGGATCCAAATAGCCAACCATTCCCTTATATTCAGGTTTAAGAAGGTCAGCCCACGATCTGGGAATCGGCGCGCCACCCAGGGCATCTTTGTTTACAAAAAATCCGATGGTTCCAAAATGAATAGTGAACCAATAGCCTTCAGAATCCTTTAATCCATTCGGGATTTCATCCCAATGAGCAGGTTTGTAAGGTGCCACCACACCGGCCTCCTTTGCCTTTATGCCAAAAGAGACTCCGTAATAAGCCACATCCGCCACCGGATTGCTTTTTTCAGCAATGAGCTGAGAAAGGGTCTGCCCTGAATTTTTGTTGTCAGAAGGAAGAGTGATGCCGGTGTTTTCTTGAATAGCTTTGAGCTGGCTTGCCCAGTCCGCCCACATTGGTGGGCAGTTATAACAAATTGCCGTGCTACCTGCGAATGCAGTACCTCCTATCAAAAGTACAAAGCTCATAATCATAAACGTCAAAAGCCGTTTTTTCATTTTCGGTCTCCATTTGTTGTTGAAGGGACCCTTAGTTGCTAAGAGTGCTGTTTTTGGAAGAAGAGTCTTTTTTCTTTGCTATCGTTTTTTCGGTAGTTTTCTCCGGGCCGCCAAGCAGATTAAAACCGCCGCTTTTTCCCGTAATGAGGCCTGGTCCCGGCGCTGTTTGCCGCTCGTCTGTATAGTGATATGGCCTCCCGCCGCAACCGGCGAGCAGAAGCAGTAAGATCATCCCCGGTAAAAAATTTTTTTTCATGTATTCTCCTGCGGTTAAACAAGGAAATCTATTCGCCCCGGCGACCGGAACGAATAGATTATTACTGTCTTCGAGAGATCGAAATGGATTAAAATTTAATTCGCGCCCCGGCCATAACGGTATTTATATCATCGTAATCATGTCCGTCGCTGTCCAGGCTGTAGAGTCGATAGGCAAGGTATAACTGGGTGCCCCAGTCGGACAGGTTCTGAACAAATCCCAGACCTATGGAATCCGTTTCATCGTTGTTGGTG
>Ga0256833_1002588_pt1 | contig 12681 bp, 7 predicted proteins | sample 356284metaG_FD_190535 | JGI IMG/M metagenome (GOLD analysis project Ga0256833, IMG submission 190535) | Hydrothermal vent microbial communities from Mid Atlantic Ridge, Atlantic Ocean - 356-284 | ecosystem: Environmental > Aquatic > Marine > Hydrothermal vents | place: Atlantic Ocean: Mid...
GCCACAGAATCCCTTTGCAGTTGATACATTTCAATTGATTGTTGGGAGACCGGGGATTCTCCTTATTAACGACGATGTTGACGACTCAAGGCTATCTTATTATACGGGCGTGATATCCGCTTCAGGATTAAATTTTGAGGTTGCCAGTCCAAATATTCAGCCTGAAGATTTACTGGATAGGGAGCTTGTAATCTGGTACACGGGGAACAACGAGACGCCTGACACGAATTTGATTTCTGCTGTCTCAGGTTATCTCGATGGAGGTGGTAATCTCTTTGTAAGCTCTCAGTTCATGGCGGAGAATGCTGCTTTCAGTGACTTTATCACAAACTATCTCAAGGCGAATGTGGTGCAGACTGGCAGAAACTATAGGGGAATCAAAGAAGTCGTGGAAAACCCATGGACAGGGAGCTTTTACAGGCTTTACGGAGCCGGTAGTGCGGCCAACAATATCTCCGGTGACATTATCGAACCTGTGGGCGGTGATACGGTGGTTTACTACACATCACCGGCAGGAACAGGAAACTTTGGAGTGGCGGGAGTGGGTTATACAGGCTCCTATATATCGCTATTTTTTGCATTTCCCTTTGAATCCGTGAGTGAGGCTTCCAATGGAAGGACGAATCTGTTCCTGAAAATTCTGTCGTATTTTGGTATCCGGACGGGGATTGAAGAGCACACCCGGTTGAATTCCGGATTATTAACAAATTCTGTGGTTTTAAATGACCTCATTTTTAATAAGAGATTGACGGGAGAGGTTAAAATATACGATGTTACAGGAGCTTTGAAGATGAAAGTGGTGTTAAAAAACAAAAAAACAGTAAATCTGGGTGAACTTGGTAGTGGAGTGTATTTTCTGAGAGTAAAAGAAGGTGGAGGGGAGCTTTTCAAAGGGAAGATTTTAAAAATTCAAGGGAGGAGATAGAGTATGGAAGTGTTAAAAAAGATGAGAGTCGGATTACTGCTGGCAGCAGCGGCAGTATTGATATTCAGTTCATGTAAGACACCGGTAACCTCACCCCATGAGGGTACCGTGACATTTAGGGTAGAAAATCTTCCCGTACTGCCGCAGGATCTGATTTATGAGGCATGGATTATCTATCCAAATGGAATAGAGAGTGCTGGAAAATTTCGGGTGGATGCAAACGGGAATTACTCTGGATCAGCTACTGCTTTGAATCTTGGTACAATGGTTGGATTTGAGGTTTCTATTGAACCGGCCAACGATAACGACGAGAATATTTCTGGTGCTGTTGTTCTCGCCGGCGTTTTTGAAAGTGATTCTTCGGAAAATCTTGAGATGACCCCCTGGAACTCCTATGCATTTGGGAGGCTCGGATTCGAAGAGAATCAGCCTGTGAACGGGAAATATTTCCTCCATGTTTACACGGATTATAAAATACCATTCCAGGCTTTATCTGATTCTGTTGACACGGTAATAGCTCCATTTTACAAAGGTTTATGGCTTGGAGAGGTAACCTATCCAAATCAGGAGGACTCAGTTCGTAAGTCTTTCAATCTTCCGAATCTTGAAAACTACTGGGATTACGCTGCGTGGATAAAGGATAAGAATTCCGGGGCTATTTATCTTCTTGGAAGATTCACCGATTTTGGGAATGCGGACAACGATGGCCCAGGCCCTTATCCTGGTAGATTCGTTAATAATGCACCAGAACTACCAGGAGGTGAATTTGTTACTGATTCTTTAGAAATTAATTTGAATAGTGGAAATTATATTTTGGCTATTACTTTACAACCAACATTTGTTAAGGATTCTATTCTTCCTGTAAATGGATTACCTTGTATTAAATCGTTGATCCCTAATTTTGCTGATGATCTTAAAAATATCGATTTTATAGATACCCTGGCATTAAACTGGCACGGAACAGTTAATAGAAAATATTAGGAGGTGTTTTGGCATGTTTAAAAAAGGTCTTTTGATTGCAATATTTATGGCCTCTGCCCTTATTGCCGGTACCACCGGTAAGATCGTGGGTAGGGTCATTGACTCACAGACGAAAGAGCCTCTTCCAGGAGCGAGCATCCAGATAGTTGGTACAACTATGGGTGCTTACGCTGACGAGGAAGGATACTATGTTATTCTGAATGTTCCACCCGGGACTTACACACTGAAGGCAAGTTTTGTCGGTTACAAAGATATGGTCGTGGAGAATGTTACAGTCCAGGCTGACCTGACAAAAGAGGTAAACTTCGAACTTACACCTGCTACCATTAAGACGAAAGAAGTTGTTGTTGTTGCGAAAAAGGCCCTTGTGGAGACCAAAGCCACTACAACGATGAGGATAGTGGAGTCCACACAGCTCGAGCAGATTCCTTATACGAATTTCCAGGCGGCTGTAAGTCTCCAGTCAGGTGTGTTTGCAAGAGGTGCTGGACTGGTGGTTCGTGGTGGCAGGCCCGAGGAGGTTTCCTATTATATAGACGGTCTTCAGGTTACTTCACCTCTGTTTGGCGGCTTCGTTGGAGTTATTAACACTCAGGCGATTAAAGAGTTTTCTCTCGTTAGCGGTGGTTTCGACGCCGAATATGGTCAGGCCCTTAGTGGTGTCGTGAACATCGTCACAAAAGAAGGGTACAGCAGATTTTCAGGTACTATAGGTTATAAAACAGACGGTTTCATGCCGACCAAGTATAATTTCGGTTACAATAGACTCGACTTCTCAACAGGCTTCCCGATTCCTTTTGTCCCCGGGAAGAAACTCAAAGCCTTTATATCCGGATATGTGGAAAGGTCCAGAGACTATAATCCAAGATTCACCAGAGTTCCCGATTACCCCATTCTCGATGCATACGAGAATGGAACTCAGGCAGTGAGGCGTGAGATTGAAAACAATTACTGGGAATTTTACCAGATGGCAAAGTACTGGAGAGACTGGTACAGAGATCACCCGTACTCACTTCCACACCAGGACAGGCAGCAGTACTACATTATGGGTAAACTTACTTACAAGCTTTCGCCTGCTATTAAGACATTTGTCTCTGGATTTGTCTCAAGAGATCAACATGGTGATTACGACAATGGATGGAAGTACTATCTTGATCACTTCAGATCCCAGTACAGAAAACAGTACCAGCTTGTCGTGGGATTGAACCATCTGGTCAATGAGAAACTCTTTTACAACATCAGGGCTGGCATGTTTACCCAGATCAGATCTTATGGCGTGAGAGATGTTTTCTACGACCTGCAAAAACGGCAGGGTTTCTTTAACGAGCTTTTCAGAGACTACTGGATAATTGATCCGGGTCGCAGACCGGGCTCCATATATTACGAAACATACTATGCGACATCGGATAATCCATGGGGCTGGACCTCGCAGAGTGCAAGGTTCTATAACAGAGGATTTTACAGGGCATTTAATGCAAGGAAGGAAGTTTCCATCAACCTGAAAGGTGACCTCACATGGCAAACTCACAGGTACCACGAGATAAAGACTGGGTTTGAAGGGAGATTCTACAACATCGATTATTACGATGTGGTGGATCCACAGAGAGAAGACCCGTGGACGACATATTTCGGAGATGACCCCGATTACCTTGGAGAGCTTGTAAACGATACGACCACTCAGCCCATCAAACCTTTCACCCTTTCTTACTTCCTTCGTGACAAGATGGAGTTCAAGGGTCTTGTGATCAACGCAGGTATAAGGTTTGACTACATGAATGCCAATGCTTACTACTGGGCACCTGCAATTCTTGATACGACGACGGTGGTTAACCTCAACGAGGTAACCAAGCAGAAGGCGAAGTCCAAATTCCAGGTGAGTCCAAGACTTGGAATTGCATTTCCTATTTCAGACAGGCAAACGGTCCACTTCAGTTACGGATATTTCTTCCAGGTTCCTCCCATGATGTACATGTTTGATGCCATCAACCTCACGCCTCAGGAGATAGCGAGAAGAGGGAATACGATCGTTGGTAACCCTGATATGAAGGCGGAAAAGAGTATTCAGTATGAGGCAGGTATTACGACACAGCTGACAACAGACATGGCCTTTGGCGTCACAGCCTTCTATAAGGACATATATAACTGGCCTGCTACCCGTGTCGTTTCAGCAATTCCGGGCTCCTACTTCGTTTATGTCAACGCAGACTGGGGTAATGTTAAGGGAATTGAGCTCGATTTCAAAAAGATTTCCAGGCCTCTATCCATCCAGCTCTCCTATACTCTACAGTATGCTTTTGGAACAGGAACCGATGTTTATGACTTTTACAGGCAGAACTACTATTACAACCTTCCGACGCCCAAGCGGGTTTATCCCCTTGACTACGATAGAAGGCACTCTATAAATCTTTCACTTACATACTACTTCCCCGATGTAGTGGCGCTCGGTCCCATAACCACATCAATCATGAAAGATGCACTTCTTAATGTTGTACTCAATGCACACAGCGGTGAGCCGTACACACCGAGGACATTGAAGGGCGAACTGGCCGGAGATCTGAACTCTGAGAGACTACCGTGGTACCACTCCACAGATCTCAAGTTTTCAAAGAATTTCCAGATCGCAGGGAAGAAACTCGCCTTCACAGTTGAAGTTCTAAATGTATTCAATGTCAAGAACATAATTGATGTCTATTCTACCACCGGAAAGCCTGACGATGCTGGAACCCTTTACGGGTATTCACCTGCAAACTTCGTTTATCCTCCATCACAGGCAAGCCTTTACAGGATTGGAGGTTCCTTCTACGACCCGAGAAAAGACATCAACGGAGATGGTGTACTGACGCCTGACGAGTTGTTTGAATCCTTCTCCAGATATGTAAGAGATTACATGTATGATCCTTACAATTACGGAAGCCCGAGAAGAATCAGAGTTGGATTTTCAATCAACTTTTAGAGGAGGTTAAACATGAAAAGATTACTGGCTTTACTACTTGGGGTTCTTTTGATTGCCCCGGTTTCTGCACGGACAAAGGGAGGTTCTGGTAATGGAATTAAGATGTTCGACGCCTCTATTACCGGAGCCGGTCAGCTGAAGATGTGGCTTACGAACTACGGAATCTTTGCCCACGATGTCATATCCGACGGATCAGGTGCCTGGTGGCCTGCAAATTACAGAAACGAAACCTACATTTACGGTGCAGGTCTATGGGTTGGTGGAATTATTCACGGAGACACCAATGTAACCTGTGGGTACAACCCCAATTCTGGCCGTGGTGAATTTGTTCCTGCTAAGATCTCCGACATTACCCAGCCATCTTTGAGCGACCCCGTTGACAGAGTTTACATTTATGGAAAGATCCCTCCGGGTTATGAGTGGCCTCTCAAAAACTCTCAGGGCGGTGACTCCACACTCTCCATCGAAGATTCCTATGTGGTATTTAACGATAGAGAGCCCGGTCAGCACTTTGTTCCCGAGAATAAACCACTTAACATTGCGGTAATCCAGCAGACATATTCCTTCATCGGCCCCCTCAAAGAGGACATTATCTTCTTCATCCAGCACATCGTTAATGTGGGAACAGATACCATTAAAAATATGTATGTTGGCCCCACTTTTGACAACGACATTGGAAACGAAGCCGGAACCAGTGCCAATGACCTTGTGGGATTTGTGAGAACCTATGTATTTGGTGAGGATACCGTTAACCTGAATATGGCCTACCAGTACCAGACAGACCCTGAGCCCGGATGGGCACATACTCCCGGTGTAGTGGGAACGATGTTTCTCGTTCCTGACTCCAATAGTGTTTATGCTGATACCACACAGTACCCCAGGGGATTTGCGACAGTTACACCACTTGCCACAGATACGGTGGTTTTAATAGACCCTGACAACCCTGAAGTGAACGACACGATATATCCAGGTGAACCCCTTGGAATGACTGCATTCAAGATCTTCACCATAGACATTGACCCTCAGAACAAGTATGAAAGATATCTCGTTATGGCCGGCTACGATTACAGATCGAGGCCTCCGTACTATGATCCGTTTATGTCGGACATCTATGGTCCCGGTGACAAGAGATACTTACAGGTTTCAGGACCACTTGACCTTGCACCTGGAGATACCGTGAATATAGCTTTTGCAGTGTTTGTTGCCCCTGATACAGCTTCACTCTTCCCTGTGGCAAGACAGGTCCTCGAGATCTTCAACTCAGGTTTCGCAGGTCCTCAGCCTCCTGCTCCTCCAAAACTCACGGTAACGGCACTGGATAAAAAAGTTTTCCTCTACTGGGATAACGCAGCAGAGGTGGACACAGACGATTACTGGTTTAAGGTCAGCCAGCTTATTCTACCCAATGGAGATACCAACAGGCTTTACAACCCTGCCTACAGAGCACTGGACTTTGCAGGGTATCGCCTTTTGAGGTCTATTGACCTTGTTAACTGGGATACGCTTGGAGTCTGGGATGCCAAGGATGGATATACAGTTGTTTACACAGACAGTGTTATCTCACCAGCTACCGGAGGAGTGGTTTACACTGACAGTATAGTACTTGGTAGTGAGACCGGTCTTACGCACAGTTACATAGATTCAAACCTCATTAACGGCGTTAAATACACCTACAAACTTGAGGCCTACGACATAAATTACTCGAACTACACTATTTCTGGCTCAGATACCATAGGAATTCAGCCCTTCTCATTGTTCAATGTGGTAACCGTCGAGGCAACTCCACAGTCACAGCCGCCGGACCTCAGAGCACCTACCTCATCCTCTGAAATTTACGGTCTGTCCAATGCAACCAAGGTGGATGCCTATGTGGCAACATACGATACAACTTTCTTTAAACCGGGTACCTATGTGCTGAAATTTGTAAATAAATATCCATCCGGTTTAACGGGTGCTTCCCCTTACGATTCTATCTACTATTACATAACATCTGGTGATTCTATTGTTCTTGACACCACGCATCTTGCATTCTCTGAGGTCTCAAATGTTATATGGATCAGTAACACTGATTACATAATTGTAAAACACTGGGTTGGCAGACCTGACTTTCCAATAACATTTAACGGTGTGGCACTCGATCTAACGATTGATGTTACGAAAGATTCATTCTTCTTCATCATGGACACCACTTACTGGAGTAATACTCCTGGTTCTTCGTGGAAGCTCAGTCTGTACGGGGGAGATTCAGCACTTGTTGACTCTATAAATGGTACCTGGATCAAACCCAAGTCCCCTGCCTATTTCTATCCAGGCGACTACTACATAACCTGGCACAGGAATGGTAACTACCTGAAGGCAACGGTTTTTGACTCCACCAGAATGATGGAACTCCCCTTTGATCCGACCAGCAGGGCAAATGGTGCTTATGGCTGGACCTTCAGATTTGGTCTAGGTGGAGTGCCGAGAGACTCCATCGATGTGACTGCAGCTCCAAGGCTTCTTCTTGGATTCTCTCTCGCCGGATCACCATACTTTGTCTTTGTCAGGGATACGGCGTCCACGCCACCTCAGGAGGGTGATGTATGGCACATATCAACTTATTATTCACCTGAAATTGGCCTGAGACCACCGTTCACGGATAAAGACAGTGTTGTGATCAAAGTTACACCTCAGGAAAAAATTACCAACTACTCTCTCGATAGCGTACAGGTTGTCCCAAATCCATATATCGTCGTGACACCTTTCGATCGTTCCAAGCTTCTCCGTAAGGGAATCAGATTTACACACCTTCCATCAAAGTGTACCATCAGGATATATACACTTACAGGAGACCTGATAGCCAAAATAGAGCACGATGCGGCTAAGGACGGTGGAGACGCCATATGGAATCTGCTTACCAAGTACGGAATGAGACCTGCCTCAGGAGTTTACATCTACCACATCGAAACACCTGATGGAAAGACAAAAGTTGGTAAGTTTTCCCTCATCTTTTGATTAGGAGGTAATAGAAATGAAGAGGACCTTTTATCTTGGATTATTAACGATCTTTCTTGTAAGTTCAGTCCATGCTTTCTCAAAGGTGGGATCAAGGGGAGCTCTGTTCCTCAAGATTGGCGTTGGAGCGAGGGCTTTCGCCCTTGGTGATGCCTTTGTAGCCATGGGATCCGGACCGGAACTTGCCTACTGGAATCCAGGTAAACTCTCATTTTTGAAACAAACTGGAGTTGCGTTTTCCCATTACAACTGGTTTGCAGGAATAAAGTACGAGTACATATCTGCTGTCATGCCCTTTGGCCTTTACGGAGCTCTCGGTCTGCAGTTGGGTTACCTCAACTACGGAAGTATTCCTGTAACGACCATACAGGATCCTGACAATTCAAGTGGCGATACCTATGGAGCACATGACGCTGTTATCGGTGTCACTTATTCCCGCCGCTTTACCGATAAATTTGGCTTTGGAATTACATTTAAAGGCGTCTTCCAGTCCATCTGGGATATGAGTTCAAAGGGAATGGCCTTAGATCTCGGATCCTATTATGAGACAGGCTGGAAAAACCTCGTTCTCGGCCTTTCTCTCCAGAACTTTGGGACTTCCATGAAGTTCTCCGGTAAAAACCTTGAGACAACGATGGTCGATCCTGCCTGGGCAGACTCTTTTGGCTGGAACGGTGAGCCACTCCCGGTGAGTATCATTACAGAAGATTACGACATGCCGCTGATGTTCAGACTGGGTCTCTCTATGAAAGTCACGCCGGATCTCTCCGTCGCCATGGACCTCATCCATCCAAGCGATGGCCTCGAAAAGCTCTGCTTTGGAGCAGAATACAGCCTTAAAAATCTCCTTGCCCTGAGACTCGGATATATCTACGACATGGATAGAACTCAGTTCGACACCCTGGACTCAATTCTTGAAGGTTTTTCAGCCGGATTCGGTCTCAAGAAGGTTTATATCGGAAGGACCATATCCATTGACTACGGGTTGAGAAACTACGGCAGACTGTCCTTTGTCCATGTACTGAGCCTGAATGTAGGAATGTAAATTTGACGGGGGAGAGTTTTTACTCTCCCCCTCTTTTTTTATTTTATGAAAAATCTCTTTGCTGGTATAATGGCGGGTGGGAAAGGGGAGCGTTTGTGGCCCCTGTCCCGCGAATCGCACCCTAAACAGTTCCTTAAAATTGGCAGGAAAAAGACCCTCATTGAACTTACCACTGAAAGAGTTGAATCCCTCGTACCCAGAGAGAATGTAATTTTTATCACCACGGAGAAACTCAAACACAAGTTCCTTGAATATTTCCCCGGTTACAGGGTGCTCTTTGAGCCCGTTGGTAAAAATACCGCTGCCGCCTGCGCATTCATGGCAAAGGTAGTCCAGAAGGTTGCAGGCAACGACGCCGTTATACTCATGGTGCCCGCAGATCATGTAATTATTGATGTCGATGGATTTAAAAAGACCGTTGAGTTTGCCGTGAAAATTGCCAGGAGAGGCTACCTCGTAACCATCGGAATCGTGCCGGACAGGCCAGAGACCGGGTATGGTTATATCGAAAGAGATGGTGTAATTGAAGAGTGGGGCGACCTCAAAGCTTTTAAAGTAAAAAAGTTCCACGAAAAACCCGACAGGGAGAGGGCGGTTGAATACCTGAACAGTGGAAACTTTTACTGGAACTCCGGCATGTTTGTATGGAGCGTGAGGGATATCCTTGATGCATTCAAAAAACACATGCCGGGACTATATGCCCTTCTTGAGAAATACGATCTCACAAGGGGTGAAGATTTACTTGCCTTTTACGGTGAGGTAGAAGAGATATCAATTGATTACGGTGTGATGGAAAAAGCTGAGAATATCGCGGTTGTTGAAGCACTATTCGACTGGGAAGATGTCGGATCTTTCTCATCCTTTGACAGGGTTGTTGATACTGACGAGAATGGAAATGTCGTTATTGGAGACGCCGTCGTTCTTGGTGGGAAAAATAACATTATAGTCTCAGACGGTGGGCTTGTTGCCATCTATAATGTTCAAAATATGGTGGTAATTCACACAGGTGATGTCACTCTCGTTATCCCAAGGGACGATGCTCAGGATGTGAAGAAGCTCCTTAAAGAAGTGAGAAAGATAGAGGGATTTGAATCCTACTGGAAATGAGTCAGATTGCAGTTACCATAATCCTGTTTTTTGCCATCTTTTCACTCGTGGGTGTTTCTGAAATCCTCCACAGGAAACGAGTTGTCAGCCCTGAAGTTTCGAGAAAAATCGTTCACATAGGCGTTGGCACCCTGATTTTTCTGTCGTATCCGTTTCTCGCGGGTCCGTTCCCCATACTTCTGCTCTCAGTAATCTTTGTCTTTATCAATGCGATCGGCCTTTTTCTTGGGACTTTTAAAGGAATGGAAGGAGTGGAGAGGGAATCTGCCGGGACGATACTTTATCCTCTCTCTGTTTTCATCGTCACGCTGTTTTTTTTCAAAAGGAAACTCATCTTTTTTACCAGTCTATCGGCTCTCTTCTACGGGGACGCACTTGCCGCCATGGTGGGATCCGTAATACCCATAAAAAGGTTCTCGTCCAGAGGCGGTACTAAAAGTCTTGGTGGTTCTCTTTCAGTCGGGCTTGTGGTATTTTTTGTCATGACCGCGTTTTTCCATCAACCTTTTCTTGCTGCCCTCTTTCTCTCTATCATTGCTATCTCTCTCGAGGGTGGTTTTTTCGGTGGTATTGACAACCTCACCCTTCCGGTAGGGCTTTCGTTTTTCCTGTTTTACATTGAAAAGTCGGGATTTCGTTCTGAGTTTATATACGGCTTTACCCTCGCTCTTCTGCTGGCCATTCCATCAATAATTCTGGGATTTTTAACATACGATGGGGGGATGGTTACACTCGTTATCGGGACACTGATTTTTTCAATCGGTGGAATAAAATGGGCCCTCCCGATAATAACCTTTTTCCTTACATCCAGTATCCTGACCAAGCTCGTAAAGGGAAGAAGTGTTATAAAAAGTGGAGAAGCACGGGATGCGGCTCAGGTCCTGGCAAATGGAGGCTTACCTGCAATCTTTGTTCTACTTGAATTTCTCTACCCGTGGAAGATGTGGTATGTCCTTTACATTGTGGCACTTTCCGTTGTTAATTCAGATACCTGGTCAACCGAAATTGGTGCCCTGAGCCGTCTGATGCCAAGGTCAATTGTTAACTTCAAAAAGTTGCCAAGAGGGAGTTCTGGCGCAGTTTCACCCTGTGGATCTCTCGGAGGACTTGCAGGCAGTTTTTTGATCTCGGCGTTCCTTCTCTTTTATGGATATGGATTTAAAATCTTCATGATAACCGGATTGCTTGGATTTCTTGGTAATGTATTGGATAGTTTTCTTGGCGCTACCCTTGAGGTCCAGTATTTTTGTGAAAAATGTGGGGGAATTTTTGATGTGGAATATCATTGTGGGGAAAGGCTGAAGTATCTGAGAGGTATCAGGTGGTTTGGCAACAATATGGTCAACTTCACGGCTTCGCTCCTCGGGAGCATAATAGCCGGATTAATTTTCTGGTTGGGAGGTATGTGATGAAATCTTATACGAAATACCTGACTTTTAACACGAAGAAACTGAGAGAAATTATAAACATCACCCCTGAGGTGGAAAGGGCACTAAAGGAGAGCGGTATAAATGAGGGGTTGATTCTGGTTTCAGCCATGCATGTTACGGCGGGCGTGTATGTAAACGACGACGAGCCCGGCATAATTCAGGATATTCTTGAATGGGCTGAGAAACTTGCGCCTTTCCGGAAAGATTACAGACACCATCTTACAGGGGAGACCAACGCTGATGCCCATCTCAAGAGTCTATTGATCCATCATCAGGTCGTGATCCCTGTAACTGATGGGAGACTGGATTTTGGTCCGTGGCAGCAGGTTTTTTACGCTGAATTTGACGGTCAGAGGCCCAAAAGAGTCCTCATAAAGGTTATCGGAGAATAGGTATGAAGAGATTACTCTTCACTGTGTCAGGGTTAAGAGGGGTGGTGGGTGAGACTCTTACCCCTGATGTAATTTTAAAGTACACCCACGCCTTTGCTCGCGTGATGGGACAGGGTGTTTATTATGTTGGCAGGGATACGAGGCCCCACGGAGATATGGTTAAATCGGCTGCTGTATCTTCTCTTCTCGCTGCCGGAAACGATGTGGTTGATATAGGAATAGTGCCCACCCCTACGGTTCTTTTTATGGTTAGAGAAAAAAATGCCCGTGGTGGGATAGTTGTAACGGCCAGTCACAATCCAATTGAGTGGAACGCACTAAAAATGGTTAAAGAAGGTGGAATTTTTACCTTTGCTGAGGATGTAGATAAGATCAGAAGTGTTCTGGAAGAAAATTACAGGTGGGTAAAATGGGACAGTGTGGGGAAAGTTAAGTTTTACGATGGAGCAATCGACGATCATATAGACAAAATCCTCTCATCTACTTATGTTGATGTTGAAAGTGTGAGAAAATCGGGTTTAAAAGTGGCTATTGATGCTGTTAACGGTGCAAATTATCATGCACTGCCCCACTTGCTTGAAAGAATGGGTGTCGAGGTGATAAAACTCAACTGCGAGCCTTCAGGGTTTTTCCCTCATCCCCCTGAGCCGAGGAAGGAGAATCTCGTGGACCTCGACCGGTTACTCTTGAAAGGAGAGGCGGACATTGGATTTGCAACGGATCCGGACGGGGACAGACTCCTTGTGGGTTTTCGGGGCATTGGTCTTTTGACGGAGGAGCACACGATTGTCATTGCTGCTCCCCGGGTTCTGGCTGAAAAGAGATCGGACATCGTGGTTAATCTCTCAACATCC
>Ga0256833_1002589_pt1 | contig 12681 bp, 10 predicted proteins | sample 356284metaG_FD_190535 | JGI IMG/M metagenome (GOLD analysis project Ga0256833, IMG submission 190535) | Hydrothermal vent microbial communities from Mid Atlantic Ridge, Atlantic Ocean - 356-284 | ecosystem: Environmental > Aquatic > Marine > Hydrothermal vents | place: Atlantic Ocean: Mid...
CCGGTTCCTCCCCTTTAAGCTCTACGTAGGCATCTTTAAAAGGGTGCCTCCAGCTATCAAAAAGTTCTCTACCTTTGAGGTAAAGTGCTCTATTTTCGTTCCAGAGAGGCACACGATCAGCGAGAGTTCCAATAGCGGCCATAACAAGGAGATCAGGCTTTTTTTCTACAATTTGCTCAATGTTCCAGCCTTTGTAAACTTTAAGAAGTGCCCATGCGACTTTAAAAGCGACACCTACACCTGCAAGATATGGAAAGCTCGTACCTCCCAATTTGGGATTAATTACCACAGTGTCGGGTAATTTGCTTGGAATTTCATGATGGTCAGTAATGATTACGTCAATCCCCATATCACGTGCGATCTCCACCTCCTCCACTGACCCCATACCACTGTCAACAGTTACGATAAGTTTTACCCCTTGATCTTTGACAATTTCAAGTCCCTTCTTAGAGAGGCCGTGACCTTCGGTGGCTTTTGACGGAATGTAGTAAGTTGTGATACCCCCAAGAAAATCTATAGTGCTTCTAAGAACATAGGTTGAGGTAACACCATCTGCATCTTCGTGCCCCCATACACAAATTTTTTCGCGTCTTCCGATTGCAGTTAGCAACTTCCTCACTGCCTTTGGAATATCCACAATTCCCTCAGGGGGCGTAAGATTTTTGACATCCGGCTCAAAAGTTACTGGGATAAGGTCCGGATGTTTAAGTCCCCGGTCATAGAGTATTTTGGCGAGTTCTTCATCAAGATTGTACTGAATTTTTAACTTTTCGACGACCTCATCCATCATATTGAGACTCCTTGCTATCATGGCGGAGGGGGTGGGATTCGAACCCACGATCCCCTTTATGGGGATACGCGATTTCGAATCGCGCGCCTTCATCCACTCGGCCACCCCTCCGCATCACCACAATATACTTTCCCTCCAGATAATCAAGTGAATAATAGTAAGCCGAAAATCCGTATATCTCAACCATCGTCAAAAAACTTTCTGGCTCTTTGGATACTATTTTGCCAACTTTCATGAGTTTCCATAACCTTGAGTAAATGTTGGTGTAAATACCAGGCTTGAGATGGGTTACTATCCCTATTCCTCCTTCATCAAGTAAATCTCGCATTTTTTCAATAAATTCTTCATGATATCTACCAACTACAGGAAGAACCTCCATCATGATAATAACATCAAACTTACCCTCAATTTCAAGGAAATCTTTACATTCAAATCTAACATTTGGAAGCTTATTCTTCCTTTTTGCCCAACTTATCAACTCAGGGGATAAGTCAATGGAGAGTATATCGAATTGGGGAAAGAGTTTGCCTATACGTCTTGATAAAAATCCTGCCCCGCAGCCCACTTCAAGCAACCTCCCTCTTTTCAAACCACTTTCTTTCAGTATACTAATAAAACTTTTTACCGACTTTTCTCGCCATCTTTGTAACGGAGGACCTGAAAAAGCAAGCTCTCTTAGTCGCGGCAATGAATAATACAATTCTTTCAAACTTTTCATAGAAGTGAAATTATAATGTCAAAGAGTTATTCGTTGTCTTTACATGGCAAACCAGTTATTATAAAAATATGCTGAAAGAAGCGATGTTTTACGAGATATATGACAATGAACGGGTGAGATGCCTCGAGTGTCGTCAGTATTGTATCATTAAAAAGGGACGCTACGGGGTTTGTGGGGTAAAGAAAAACATGGATAACAAGCTTTATTCGCTCGTTTACGGTAAACCAATAGCTATTAATCTTGACCCTATTGAGAAGAAACCGCTTTTCCATTTTTTGCCCGGTTCAAGGGCACTTTCCTATGCAACAGTAGGATGTAATTTTAAATGCTTATTCTGCCAGAATTGGGATATTTCCCAGATGCCAAGAGATAAGTACCATAGAATTGAAGGGTATGACGTATCACCCGAGGAAATGGTTCAACTCGCCCTTAAATACCATGCTGAGGTGATAGCTCACACCTACACTGAGCCAAGTATCTTTTTCGACTACGCGTATGATATTGCGAAACTTTCTGATAAATACGGCATAAAAAATGTCTTTGTAACTAACGGGTATATCTCGCCAAAAGCACTTGAAGCTATAAGACCGTATTTACACGCGGTCAATATTGATCTCAAAGGCTGGAGTGAGGAATATTACAGGAAAATTATAGGTGCAAAGCTCTCCGAGGTTCTCGACTCCGTGAAGCTACATAAGAAACTCGGAATCTGGGTGGAGCTCACAACACTGATCGTACCAGGATGGAACGATACCGAAGATCAAATAAGGGAGATTGCAAGATTTATAAGAGACGAAGTTGGGCCAGAAACTCCGTGGCATATTTCAAGATTTCACCCTGCTTACAAAATGAGAGACTACCCTCCAACTCCCATTGAAACATTAAAGATGGCATACAGAATAGGGAAAGAAGAGGGGTTGCGATTCGTCTATCTTGGAAATGTTCCTGGAGATGAAACCGAAAATACTTACTGCCCACGGTGTGGCCGATTGTTGATTAGAAGGTGGGGATTTGAAATCTTAGAAAATCACCTTGTAGATGGGAAATGTCCCTACTGTGGAGAAAAAATTGAGGGAGTATGGAATCAAGAAAAATAATTGAGGCTGTTGAACAGGTTATAAAAGGCAAGAGAGAACAGATTGAGCTTGTACTTACTGCACTTCTCGCAAAGGGACATGTTTTAATCGAAGACATCCCCGGGATCGGTAAGACGACACTCGCTATAGCTTTTGCCAGGGTAACCGGACTCGATTTCACGCGAATTCAATTCACAAGTGACCTCCTCCCTGCTGATATCATAGGAGCCGTTGTCTTTGATAGGAAAACCGAGAGATTCGTTTTTCGAAAGGGCCCAATTTTCAAAAATATTGTCCTTGCCGATGAGATTAATCGTGCAACCCCAAAAACCCAGTCTGCTCTCCTTGAAGCTATGGGAGAAGGTCAGGTTACAGTGGAAGGAATTTCATACAGGCTACCCGAACCTTTCCTCGTTATTGCAACGGAAAATCCCATCGAGCATTACGGGACCTTTCCGCTTCCTGAATCCCAGCTCGATAGATTTATGATGAGATTTGAGATGGGTTATCCCGACGAAAACGCAGAAATGGAGATACTCCAGAACGGTAATCTGCATGAAAAGGCACGGAAATTGGAACCAATCATATCCCCTGAAGAAGTTATGAACGCACGTAAAGAGGTTGAAAATATTTTTGTAGACGAGAAAATCTTTGAATACGTGATGAAAATCGCGAAAGCCACCCGCAAAAAATTTATTTTTGGGATGTCGACAAGGGCGACTATTGATCTTGTCAAAGCTGCTAAGGCCTTTGCATACATAAAGGACAGGGATTTTGTCATCCCTGAAGACATTAAAACCCTGTCAAAATTTGTTGTTCCTCACCGATTGATAATTCGGGACTCATTTGATTTGAAATCAAGAGTTATAAAATTTACTGAACTACTCAATGAGATTCAGGTTCCAGTTTAAAGATAGAACATCCTACATAAAAATCAACAAGTGGGGAACATTTTACATTCTATTAACAATTGCGGTTGGGTTTGCAGCGACAAACACCATGAACAACCTCCTGTACCTCGTCCTTGCATTTTTACTCTCACTCATGACAGTTTCCGGAATCGTTTCAAGGAGAAACCTGAGAGAAATAGAATTCAGTGTTACTCCTCCGCCAGAGATTTACAAGAACAAACCAGCTTATTTTGTCGTAAACATCCGAAGCAGAAGAGGTAAAAAATTCAATATTTTTGTTGAACTTGAAGGTGTCAGGCAAGGTCTTCAAGTCATCGGAAAGAATGAACAACTGGCAATTCCGGTAATTTTCAGGAAAAGAGGCGTGAGGAAAATAATCAATTTCAAGATATCTTCTTCCTTTCCTTTCAGCTTCTTTACCCGTGAGGAAAATTTCAATTTAAACCTTGAGATTACAGTTTTCCCCGAAATTTTTGATGTATCTAAAAGGATTAAATCCTTTAGAGAAAGATTTTCATCTGGAGAAATCGAAAGCCAGAAACCGGGTACCGGAGGAGATTTCCTCGGACTGAGAGAATACTACGATGGTGATCCTGTTAGACTCATCCATTGGAAGGCATCTGCAAGGAATGATGAGCTCTACACCAAAATCTTTTTGGGGCCGGGATGGAAAGAAATAATTTTAAGTGAAGATGATCTAACTGAAAGTGATTTTGAGAAAAGGATAGACGAAATGGCGTCTCTTGCAGTCTCTCTTCTCGCCAGTGGCTATTCAGTGGGAATAAAAATGGGCGAACTCAATATTCCGCCGGACACAGGAAATCTTCAAAAACATAAAATTTTAAGGGAGCTTGCCCTGCTATGATGAAGATACTGATAACAGAATCAATAGTATTGAGTTTTTTAACATTAATTGCGATCTTTCCTTACATTTCCCCTGCAGTGACAGTCCTTTTTATCCTCATATATGGCTTACTACTATACAACAGCCTGAATGGAAAAGTATTACTCAAAGGCAAAATTCCTAACGTAATTTCAATTCTCTTATCCATAGTCTTTTTAAGCCAGATAAGAATGAACAACCTTGTGAAGCCCGTGATGTATTTGCTACTTTCTCTCAACGCAATTAAATTCCTGAGCGACAAAAAATCCAAAGATTTTTTGCAAATACTTGTTCTCAATTTCCTGATAGTAACCGCCATCTCAACGTTCACCGCAGATATCAGCTATCTATTGCTACTTCTTGTTTTTATAGCCGTTGCAGTAAATTTTTTAGTGAATATCAACACCTTTGAGAGTTTTGGCAACCAGGTTTTCCCATCCAATGATTTTCTAAAGTCCTGGAAGGTCAGCGGGAAGATTTTTCTGGTTTCAATCCCACTTGCCGTAATCTTCTTTTACTTTCTCCCAAGAAGTGGAAGTGCATATTTTTTAGGTGGTGGGCCTGTGGAAAGGAAAATAGGCTTTACTAACAGAATTGACATCAACAACATCGAGAAATTGTTGAGGAGTAAGAAAGTCGCCTTTAGAGTGAAAGTTTTGAGAGGGAAATTGCCCCCTCTACCCTACTGGAGGGGCAAGACCTATGAAATCTACAGAAAGGGGATGTGGTTCCACAAAAAAGAAGCGGTAGGGATTTTCCCCATTAAAAGATTGGCATTCATTCTGGGCCCCAAAATCAAAGGAGACACGGTGATTCAACAAATAACAATGGAGCCGGGCTCCCGGGGAGTCATTTTTGGACTCGATAAACCAATCGGAGGAAATTTTCCATTTAGAGTCTATGCAACGAGAAGCCTGAACTTTAAAACAGATTTCTATGGCAGACGGAATTATAAAATCTATTCTGTAAGATCCAATTTTCTGCCCGATACAGTGAGAGACCAGTGCTTAACCTATGTTCCACCATCCCTTAAGGATACGTTAGTAAAGTTGTTCAAAAACGTTTACGACAAACCTGAGAAAATGGCCTATAAACTGGTTCTCTATTTCAGATCAAGATTTAAGTATTCTCTTAACTTTTCCATTCCAGAGGGTGAAAATCCGGTTCTCTACTTCCTCACAAAATCCAGGATCGGTCATTGTGAACTTTTTGCAACGTCAATGGCCCTTATTTTAAGAAGCTTCGGCATCCCGACGAGACTCGTTGGAGGTTATCTCGGAGCTATTCACAGTAAAATCGGGAATTACTATATAGTCCGGGAGAATGATGCCCACACGTGGGTTGAAGTGTACATTCCAGATAAGGGCTGGGAGAAATTTGATCCATCACCTCCTGCACCACGCAAGAAAAGAGCCCTTTTAAACGTTTCGTTACTCATGGACTATGTAAAACTCATCTGGTATAACCACGTAATAAATTACGATGTTTATTCCCAGCTTGGAATCATTGAAAGTGTTTCTCGCGGTGTGAGACCCAGCCTGTACTCCCATCAGATTCAGAGTAAGAGAAGATTTACCGGTTTGATACTCATTTCTCTTCTGATTTTTGTAATTTTACTGCTAAGATTAAATAAAAGGCTTCAGCAAGAGACATTCTACGATAAATCCCTAAAGATTTTGAAGAAATTGGGATTGGAAAAGTACCCCTGGGAAACACCCACAGAATTTCAAAAAAGAATAGAAGAGGAAAGTGTAAGAGAGGTCTTTTCGAAAATAACAACGCTGTACCTCGAAGTAGAATTTGGTAAAAAAGAACTTCATTTCAACGAAAAGGAACTAACTGATCAGCTGAGAGAAGTAGTAAAAAGGGCAAAGAAGGAGAATAAAGGAGACTCAGGTCAAAATATGGGGAATTGATAGTTTACCAATTACAGTTAACCGCTTAATTCCATATAAAATGTTTCCCAAATCCCTCTCTATGGCAAAAGGGAAACACAGGAGAGTTCCAAAAATCCCCCTTGGTCAAGGAGGATTTTTAACTCTGCTGGAATATTACTGACACATATCCAACTTTCACGGTGTTTAATGTCTATATCAACTTTTGCAGTTGACTATAGTTAATAATCTTATCTCTTATTCCATCTTCCTGTTATTCAAAGGTTATAGCATGTTTCCCTGAGAGAGAATGAACATCCTGGAGATGATTACCACGTAAAGAATTCACTTTTTCAAAAATTTTGCAAGTGCATCTCTCGCGATCTTGGTTTGAGCAAGAAAGACAAGCTCATCGGATGCAGATTCGAAAAATGTCATATTTCTTATTCTCGCAATCCATTTTTTGGCGACACGGGTAGCAATAGGGTCAGAGTCCCCGATTTTCCTTGCAATCTCCATTGCTTTGTCCATTAAATATTCTGGCTCAACCAGAAAATCCACAATTCCAAACTCAAAGGCTTCCTCAGCAGTGATAGGATCACCAAGGAGCGTGATCCTTGCTGCTTTTTTCATACCGATTAAAGAAGGGCCGATTGTAAGACCGGCAGGTGGAATCAACCCAATTTTCACCTCGGGGAATGCAAACTTCGCTGCCTTAGAAGCTACAACAATATCAAACATCAGAGTCATCTCGAATCCACCACCATAGGCAATACCATTGATTGCCCCGATCGTGGGTACTGGAAAATCAGATATTTTCCTCAATACCCTGGCAAATCCATCTGAGAAAAATTCGTAAAGCTCTTCGGATGTCTTCAAAACATCCATCTCTCCAATGTCATTACCTGCAGAAAAAGCCCGACCTTCGGCAGTAACTATCAACACTCTTAGATCCGTTCTTTCCCCTTCATTTGCCAGAATACCGTACAGCTCCTTCCACATCTCTCTGTTGAATGAGTTCAATTTATCAGACCGCGTAAACGTTATTATTCCAACCCCACCATCAAACTTATAATCTATGTATTTCATTGTTTCCTCCTTTTTATTAAAAAATTATCATACGACGGACGAACCGTCAGCATTATAATTTTTCAACATGAAATACACATCGCCGCATGGGAGAACAATTCCTTTTGATAGTGTCCCCCAAATTATGGGAATAATTAATGTCACCCCTGATTCCTTTTATTCGGGCAGTAGAGTAACCAACAATGTGGAAAATATTGCAAGAAAAATGATTGATGAAGGAGCAAGCATTTTAGACATCGGAGGCGAATCCACGAGACCAGGCTCAGAACCTGTTTCAACTGAAGAAGAATTGAGAAGGGTTATACCGGCCATTAAAGCAATTCGTACATTCTCTAATATTCCAATTTCGATCGATACCTATAAATCCAGTGTAGCACATGAGGCCATAAACGCGGGTGCTGACATAATCAACGATATCTCAGGGTTCAATTTCGATCCTGAAATCTTAGATGTGGTAAAAGATTACAAAGCACCCTATATTCTCATGCACATAAAAGGTACACCGAAAGACATGCAAAAAAATCCATTTTACGATGATGTAGTAAGAGAGATTTACGATTATTTCTCACAAAAATTGGAAATTCTTAAGACAAAAGGTATTGATCAGATCATTCTCGATCCCGGAATAGGATTTGGTAAAAGATACGAAGACAACCTCGAGATCATCAAAAATATTGAAAAATTTAAAGAATTCGGATTACCATTACTCGTCGGACATTCGAGAAAGTCTTTTATCGGCAGGTTATTAAACAAAGTGGATCCGAAGGAGAGATTAACCGGGACCCTTGCCGTTACTGCTTACCTTACCTTAAAAAAGGTAGACATTCTAAGAGTCCACGATGTAAAAGAAAACTTTGAAGTGGTAAGAGTCATAACCAATCTCACTTGGTAAGGGATTCACTCCGAGAAAATCTTTAAGGTGCTTCTAAACCTACTTGATTTTGTTACAACACAGGTATCTTAATATTTAACAAACATTTGCACAAACATTAGCATAGGGGACTAACTTTGAAATTGGGTTGCAGAAAATTGATGTTCTTGAGACACTCCTATGCATCAAGAATATTGTAAAATAAGATAATATTACAAAGGGCAACTATAAAAGGAAGACGGGGTGTATACGCCGAAAGGCGTATACACCCCGTCTTCCTTTCTCCTCTCTAAATAATCTTACTTCCAGTCGTACTGGAGATGGAGTCCGAAGAGTGTCATTGTGCTCTTATCCGCTGCTTTACTTCCGAATTTGGTGCTGAACATAGAAAATTCAGGCTGGATGTAGAAAGATTTTGTAAGATTGAGTTTATAGTTTGCGAACAGGACTGTTCTTACAGAATTATCAACCTTAGTACTATCTCCACGTGTCCAGTAATCCTTAACAGGTTCCTTTGCTATGTCCATACCGAATCCAACCGTAAGAAGCCCTTTTCCAGCTTTGGCCATAACCTGAGCAAAACCTCCCATACCAGAAGCATTATTAACAGTACCAGTTGAATCAACATATGGTGTATGACGGTACTTATCCACACAAACACCGTTGAACTTCATTTTGAACTCCAATGGGTAAACGTAGAGATTCTGCCCGTACCAACCATTTACAATAACCTTAGCAGGACCAACCGGAAGGCCTGCAAATGCAGCAAGGGCGAATGAGGTAACTGTAAATGTGTCAGCTCCTTCCTCCTTAAAAGAGTTATATGAAAAGCTAACATTGGCCGGCCCAAAGCCAAATGAGGCTTCGATCTTAGGCATTTCAACTTTTACTACATCAGTATCTACAAGAGCAGCAGCAACAGGCTCTACTAAAGCAACCTTGGCAGGCCCTTTGCAGAATACAACCTCCCACACTCTACCTCCATATAGGTTACCAAATCCTATTCCGGAAAGATCACCATTCAATCTCTGATTTGCAAACACAAAGTCAAGAACTGACCATGTGTGTCCAAATTTCACCTTTCCGTACGGAGTATTTATCAATGCATAGGCATGTCTGAGGCCCCATGAGCCTGTGTTGATTGCACCTGTGGAATGCCATGTACCATAAAGGGCCTTTACCTCAAAATAGAGATAGCTTCCGTCACTCATTACACCCTTAAGTCTGAATCTGGAGTTTCCTGGATCGACAATTGCAAAGCTTGTGACGGCGTCTGTTGTTCCTACCTTTACACTTGAGAATGTCGGGTCCACTCTGAAGCTTCCACTAAAGGACCATTTCATTGCCAGGGCTGGGCCCACAGCCAATATGGCTCCAAGTACTACACCCAGTACATACTTCCTCATATCTTATACCTCCTTTTGAGTGTTTTTTACTTTCATTTAAACCTTGTCTTCCCAACCCTCTCCCCTCTTACAACAAGTACAGATTGCTTAGACTTTCGAATTACTTTCTCAGTAACAGATCCCATCAGCACCCTTTTTAATCCTGACATCCCCCTCGTTGCCATTACAATGAGATCAACATTTTCATCATCGGCATATTCGAGAATCTTTGATACAGGCTCTCCAGTATCAACAAATACACTTGTTACAACACAGCAACCATCTTCCATAACCTGTTTAGTTAATGCCTCAAGCTGGTATTTCTCCCTCTCTCCTTCAGTAGTTATAAACTTTTCTACTTTCCACTTCAATGTATCTGGTAAGCTTTCCTTTTCTATCTTTAACTGCTCACGTACATAGAGGAGAGAGAGTCTCACTTTAAATTTCTCACTGATTTGAACAGCAATCTCAAGAGATTTTTTCGATCTTTCACTAAAATCGATGGGGGCAAGTACGCTTTTAATCTGGAATTTATCTTTTTCTTTCACGATATAGACGTGGGAAGTCGCGTGTCTTGCAATTTTTTCAGTAACCGCACCAAGCTCAGCAATAATCCCAGGAACTCTCCTGTGATAACCTACAACCATCAGGTCAACGCCAACTTCTTCAATAAATTCAAGAATCTGGTTAACAGGATGCCCCTGTCTGACCGCAACTACTGGCTCCTTCCCGGAAATTTCTTTTGCCTTATCTGAATATTTATGCAATTCCTTCTGAGCATATTCACTAAGGCTTGAATACACCTCCTCTAACTCAGAAGGCTGTGCAAACGTCCCCATTAATTCACGTGGGAATACCTTCTTTTCTAACACGTGTAGGAGATATAATTCAGCGCCAAATTTTCCCGCCAGATTAGCTGCAGCCTCAAGCACAACCGGGGAGTAGTCCGAAAGGTCAAGAGAGGCCGCTATCTTTTTAAACACTTTCCACCTCCATTTTCATGGCTTATTTTATTAGTGTGTTACCGAAATTTCAAGATTTAATCGCATCTAAAAGCTTCAACTCCAGTAATATCCCTCCCTACAATTAAAGTTTGCATTTCATGGGTTCCCTCATAAGTATAGACAGCTTCAAGATTTGCAGCATGTCTCATACAGTTAAATTCTATACTTATACCATTCGCACCGAGTACACTTCTTGCTCTTCTACAAATATTTAACGCCATCCTCACATTGTTCATTTTTGCAAGTGAAACCTGTGGATATCTCATTTTACCAGAATCTTTTAATTGGCCTAACCTGTAAACAAGCAACTGTGCCTTTGTAATTTCATTTAGCATCTCAACGAGATACATCTGAATAAGCTGGTATCTCGCAATGGGCTTACCAAACTGTATTCTTTCTTTAGCATATTGGAGTGCTTCTTCATAGCAGGCCATCGCGGCGCCTACAGCACCCCATGCAATCCCGTATCTTGCCTGGGTAAGACACATAAGAGGATGTCTCAAACTATCAACGCCGGGTAAACGATTTGCTTCTGGTACTCGCACATCTTCCAAAACAATTTCACCCGTTGCAGAGGCTCTAAGACTCAATTTCCCTGTAATTTCCGGGAAACTAACTCCTTTCATGTCTCTTTCAACAATAAAACCAAGAATTTTACCGCTGTCGATATCTCTCGCATAGACAACTGCAAAATCGGCGATATTAGCGTTTGTTATCCACATTTTGGCACCGTTCAGCACCCACTCATTGCCGTCCTTCTTCGCATAGGTTCTCATTGAACCCGGGTCTGAGCCCGCATCCGGCTCTGTAAGACCGTAACATCCTATCAGCTCACCGGATGTCAATTTGGGTAAATATTTCTTCTTCTGATCTTCAGAGCCAAAAGTATAAATTGGGTAAGCTACGAGACCTGACGTTACCGACACAAAACTTCTCATCGCAGAGTCACCACGCTCAAGCTCCATATTTATTAATCCGTACGCAATAGCATCAATTTCTGAGCCACCATATTCTGATGGAAGCCAGGGCGCAAGTAAGCCAAGCTCTGCCATCTGGGGAACAAGGTGTTTGGGAAATTCCCCATTCATGTAGTATTCGCCAATTATTGGAATAACTTCCTTATCGACAAAATCTCTCACAGTATCCCTAATGAGCCTCTGCTCCTCCGTAAGAAGCTCATCAATCATGTAATAATCCGTTCCTTTATATGCCATTTCTTCCTCCTATTTGAGGCTAAATTATTCCTTTCTCGTGGTAAACTTTCAAGGTTTTCTCGTTAAATCCAAGCAAATGATGAAGAACTTCGTAGGTGTGTTCACCAAGCAAAGGTGGGTGTTGCTTAAATTGGACTTTAGTCCTTGAGAATTTTAACGGTGTTCCAACAAGTGGGATCTGTCCGGCTGTTGGATGCTTTATATTTACCACCATGTTCCGGGATTGAACATGAGGGTCTTCAAAAACTTCTTTCAAATTATAAATAGGTCCACATGGTACTTTTGCTTCAGTTAAGAGCTTACACCATTCAGCAGTTGTTTTTGTCTGCATTATTTCTTGGATGATGGGAATTAGTTTCTCCCTATTTTCCACACGTTTGGGGTTAGTTGCAAAATCGGGATTTTCAGCCAGGTCTTTCCTACCTGCCACTTTACAGAATTTTTCAAACTGACTATCGTTTCCAACAGCCAGTATCATGTAAGAATCTTTTGTTCTAAAGGCTTGATAAGGGACAATATTGGGGTGTGCATTTCCATACCTTTTGGGTGGAACACCGGATATAAGATAGTTTGAAGCCTGATTCACCATTGCTGCAATAGCAGAATCAAGGAGAGAAATGTCGATATACTGTCCAAGACCACTTTTTTCTCTTTCTATTAAAGCTGCAAGAATTGCATTTGAAGCAAATAAACCTGTGATAACATCAGTCCACGCCACTCCTACCTTCATGGGCTCACCCTCAGGCTCGCCCGTAACAGACATTACACCACACATTCCCTGAATAATAAAATCATACCCGGGCCTCTCTTTGTATGGCCCTGTGTGACCAAATCCTGTTATTGAAACGTAGATTATCCTCGGATTT
>Ga0256833_1002590_pt1 | contig 12680 bp, 8 predicted proteins | sample 356284metaG_FD_190535 | JGI IMG/M metagenome (GOLD analysis project Ga0256833, IMG submission 190535) | Hydrothermal vent microbial communities from Mid Atlantic Ridge, Atlantic Ocean - 356-284 | ecosystem: Environmental > Aquatic > Marine > Hydrothermal vents | place: Atlantic Ocean: Mid...
TATCGTTTATTTTAAGATTAATTACGTCCATACCTGCACCCCAATATCCCACATAAAATAGCGAATCGTTATCGATAAATAAACCTGCAATTTCTTTATACGACAAGCCATTACTTGTAGTCATCGATTTAAATTTCTTTTTCTTTATATCAATTTTATCTAAACCGCCTCCATAAGTTCCTACCCATAAAATTTTAGACCTATCTTGATATAACGATAAAATTACATTATGGCTTAAGCTTTCGCTTGACATAGGGTCGTTTTTGTATGTATAAATTTTATTTTCTTTAAAATCGAATTTGTTTAATCCTCCATTATAAGTTCCAATCCACAGGTTTCCTTTATGATCTAGCAACAGGCTTGTTATATAGTTATTACTTATTGAGTTTTTTTCGTTGTCATGAAAATATTTTATAAATGTTTTTGTTTTTGTTATATAATAATTTAATCCGTTATTTGTTCCTACCCATAAATTTCCTTTTTTATCTCTAACAATTGCATTTACATTATTATCGCTTATGTTTGAATTTTGCGTATCGTATGTTTTAGGTTGCTCAAATCCTACGTCAAAATATTGTAATCCTTGATTTGAACCTATCCACAAGTTTCCTAACGAGTCGCTTATTATTGGTAATGGGTTTTCGCTTTTTGATTCGTTAAAATAATCGTAATTATTTTCGTAGATATAGAATTTACCGGTACGAGTATCTAATTTATTTAGGTCTTTTGGAGTTTTTATCCATATAAAACCTTTTTTATCTACATATAAACCAAGAATATTATTATTGCTTAACGAATTTGGATCTGTCGGATCTGATAAATATCGTGTAATTTTATTTGTTTTTTTATCTAATTTATTTAATCCGGCACGTGTTCCTATCCATATATTATTATGTGTGTCTTCGGTAATAGCATTAATCCAGTTATCTGACAGCGAATTTTTATCAAGTATTTTATTTGAATAAACTTTAAATGGTTTTGTAGATATTCCGGAGTATTTATTTAAACCGCTTTGTGTTCCTAACCAAATAAATCCTTCGGAGTCTTGATATATACAATTTACTGTTAATTGCGATAATCCATCGTCTAAGCCAAATCTTTCAAATCTTAAATTACTATTTTGCGAGGTAACAATTAAAGATTCAAAAATAAAAAATATAAAATATATGTATTTTAATATAATTTTATTCACTTATACTTGTATTATGAATGCTAAAATAATATTTTATTATCATTTTTTATTAAAAACTTAAAAATAATTAAATTATTTAACATCGGCTCCTTTCGACAAAACAAGTTTTTTATACTTTTTCGATGGCGATTCTATAAATTTATTAAATGGTAATTTATTCCATATTTTATCTATTTTGGTAATGGTATCGTCATCTGATACAACTATGTTAGGCCAATTGCGTTCGAAATTATCGTTTTGTTTTGTTTTTCGTGTTCCGTCTATAAATATTGTTGATAAATTTTGATTTTTTAATATTTTACAATCTCTACCTGCATCTATATTTCCCGAGACTATCCATGTTGTCTGAAATAAGTCGGTTATATCAACAATATCGTCAACAATTATTATTGCTTTTATTTTTTTTATATTTTGTTCTTCGTATAATTTATTTATAAAGATATCTATTTTAAATTTTATATCTTTTTTTATCGAAATAATTAAAATTGATATTTTGTTTTTTATTAAGTCTGCATTTATATCTGATATTTCTGTAAATGTTTGTTTTAATTTGTTGATATTAATTTCGGGATTTAAAAAATTATAGTTTTTTAATATTCTTTCTTGTTTTGTTTTTATAGTAAGGTCTATACACATTTTTCCTCCGTATGCAAATTTATCCGACGAGTGGTCTAAAACGTCCATAGGACCTTTGCTAAATGTTATATCCTCGGACGGAATTACATTTTCGGTAAAAGTTTTTGCTAAAAGTTTATAGTCGTCTATGTTTATATTTTTATCGGTAATAATTGTAATTTTATTAAACATCATTTGTCCTGCTCCCCATAACGAGTTTGCTACTTTTATTGCGTGTCCCGAGAATTGTTTATTTATGCTAATTATTGATATATTATGGGCAACGCCTGCAAATGGCAGATTTATATTTGTAATTTCGGGTAGCATCGATAATTTTATAGGCGAAAGAAAAATGCGTTCTGTAGCTTTTCCTATCCATGCATCTTCTTGTGGCGGAATACCAACAATTGTTGCCGGATAAATAGCATCTTTTTTGTGAGTTATACAAGTAATATTAAATTTAGGATACCAATCGGCTAATGAATAAAATCCTGTATGGTCGCCAAAAGGTCCTTCAAAAATAAGCTCTTCCGATGTATCTACGTATCCCTCTATTATAAAATCGGCATCGGCAGGAACCTCTATATCGTTAGTAATACATTTTACAAGTTCTACTTTATTTTTTTGTAAAAATCCCGACAACATAAATTCGTCAATATTATCGGGTAATGGTGCTGTTGCTGCATAAGTATTTACAGGGTTACCTCCAATTGCAACCGATACAGGCATTTTTTTCCCGAGTTTTTTATACTCGTTATAATGTCGTGCCCCTACTTTATGCAAATGCCAGTGCATAGCTGTTAAATTTTTATCAAAAATTTGCATTCTATACATTCCTACATTTCGTATTTTTGTTACGGGGTCTTTTGTTATAACCATAGGTAATGTTATAAATTTACCTCCATCCTCGGGCCAGCATTTTAATACAGGTATTTTGTTTATATCAGGATTTAAGTTTATAATTTCTTGACATTTTCCTTTTGTTCGTTTTACACGAGGCATCCACGAACTCATTTCTTTTAATGCAGGTAAAAGTTTAAGTTTGTCGATTATATTAGTTTTTGGCTCGGCTATTTTTGTAAAAAGCAATTTAATATCTTTGCCAATATCGTCTAAATTATTAACTCCAAGAGCTAAACAAACTCGTTTATACGAACCAAATAAATTTGTAACTACAGGGAAATCGGTTCCTGTGTTTTCAAATAATAATGCTTTGTTTTGATTTAAACTTTTTGAGACTCTATCGGTAATCTCTGTAATTTCCAACTCCGGATTTATTTTATTTTTTATACGTATTAGCTCGTTATTTTTTTCTAATACATAAATAAATTCTTTTAGCGATTTAAAAGCCATATTTATTAAATTGTGCGATAAAGATAATTATTATTTATTAAATAAAAATTAATATTAATTTTGTAAAGATATGACTAAATTAAATTTACTAAAAAAATTACTACCCGGTTTTTTGCCAATATTTATTTTTATTGCTGTTGACGAAATTTGGGGAACAATTGCAGGAATTATATTTGCCATTGCTTTTGGTATTATTTATTTAATATTTAATTACATAAAAGAAAAAAAAATCGACAAATTTGTTATTGCCGACACTTCGCTTATTATTATTCTTGGTGGCATTTCTATTGTTCTAAAAAACGATACTTTTTTTAAATTAAAACCTGCTTTTGTAGAAACTATTTTGGTTGCTATATTAGGATACTCGGGGTTTTCGTCGAATAATATTATTCTTAAAATGACAAGTCATTACGTTAAGGGTGTAGAATTTAACAATTTGCAAATAAAGCAAATTACTCGAAACTTAAAAGTCTTGTTTTTTATTTTTTTAATACATACTATTTTAATCTATTATTCGGTTTATTTTATGTCTGATGAGGGTTGGGCTTTTATATCGGGAGCTTTATTTTATATAATTTTTGCAGTTTTTTTTATTTTCGAATATGTAAGAACAAGACTTTTTACCGATACGTCGGTAGAATATTTGCCTGTTATAGACGAAAAAGGTAATTTTATAAAAAAAGAAACTCGTAAAAATGTTCATAACGGAAGTAAATTATTACACCCTGTTGTTCATCTGCATTTTATTGTTGATAATAAAATTTTGTTACAAAAACGTAGTAAAAATAAAAAAATAATGCCCGGTAAGTGGGATACCTCTGTAGGTGGTCATGTTTCTTTTGGCGAAAGTATAGAGGAGTCGTTATTACGAGAAACATCTGAAGAGGTTGGTGTTCGTAATTTTAATTATAAATTTTTTAAACAATATATTTGGGAGAGTGATATAGAACGCGAAATGGTTTTCTCTTTTATTTGTTTTGATAATAAAGATTTTGCTTGCAGTAAAACCGAAATTGAAGAATGTAAGTTTTGGTCAAAAAAAGAAATAGAAAAAAATAGAGATAAAAAAATATTTACTCCAAATTTTTTAATTGAATTTGATATTTTAGTAAAAAACCAAATTTTAAAATAGTGAAAATTGCAATCTTAGGAACCCGCGGAATACCAAATAACTACGGAGGATTTGAGGAATTTGCCGAATATCTCTCGGTAGAATTATCTAATCGCGGACATACGGTTGTAGTTTATAATCCTAATTATCACTTTTATAACAAGCATAGTTACAATAAAGTAAAAATTGTAAAAAAATATTATCCCGAGAAAAAATTAGGAAATTTTGCCAGCTTTATATACGACTTTATTTGTTTAAAAGATGCATTAAAAAATAAGTTTGATATTATTCTCGAATGTGGATATGGTAGTGTTGCAATATCTTATTTATTGCTACCAATAAAAAAATCAACAATATTTACAAATATGGACGGAATGGAATGGCAGCGTGGCAAATGGAACTTATTTACAAAAAAAATATTAAAAATATCAGAAAAAATCGCTGTAAAAAAATCGCATTTTTTAATCTCCGATAATTCGTGTGTCCAAGGTTATTATAAAGCAAAATACCAAAAAGACTCGTTTTTTATTCCATACGGAACAATAATTCCCAACCATTTTGATAAAAATATTTTAAAAAATTATAATGTCGATGAAAATAATTATTTTTTAATAATTGCACGTTTGGAACACGAAAATAATGTCAGAACAATTATACGCGGCATTACCAAATTAAACAATAATATAAAAATTTTAATAGTAAGTAATCCCAACACTAAATTCGGAAAAAAAACTTTAAAAAAATTTATCGATTATAAAAATGTAATATTTTTAGGAAGCATTTACGATATTAATATACTTAACTCATTACGTTTTTTCTCAAAAGCTTATTTTCACGGACATTCGATAGGTGGAACAAATCCGTCGTTATTAGAGGCTATGGCTTGTAAAAGTTTTATAATATCTCACGATAATATATTTAATAAATCTGTGCTTGGCAACGATGCTTTATTTTTTAAAACCGATAACGATATTACTAACATTTTAAGCAATTTAGACAAATTATTAAAAAATAAAGAGCAATTTACAACTAATAATCTAAAAAAAATTAAGCAGAATTATATGTGGAAAATAATTGCCGATAAATACGAAAATATTTTTATTAATGCTATAAATTAACTTTATAACTTTTTTATAAAAACATATTACCAATCTAACAATTTTCTTTCGCCTTTTATTTTTTGAATATCAGATATTTCTTGCGATACCTCAAGAACTCCTTTATACGTATTATTTTTATCTCTAACGGCAAAATACTTTATTAATACATATTTTTTGCCCATTTTAATCCAAAACGATGCAATATCTTTTTCGCCTTTTTTAAACGACTCTACAATTTTATTAACGACATTAACACTTTCGTGAGGATGACAATTTTGAACTGTTCTACCTATTACCCCTACTGTTCTCGGAAAAATTCTGTGTTTTGGTGCCGAGTAATATTTTACCCTATTATTATTATCAACAAATGTAATATCAACCGGTAAATGAGTAAAAATCAACTCTAATTGTTCAATTGTTAATTCTCCCGTATCAAGTTTTATTTTTAACGACTTATCTGTTAAATTGTCATCTGTTTTTACAATATTATTAATTTTAACATAAAACAAACCTTCTTTTGCTAACTGATTAAGCATTTTTTTAAAAATATCCTTATTAATAGTCTCAAGCATTACGGGATATAATATTTTTTCTTCGCGAAAAATAATTGTATTGATATTAAAATAGACTTTACTTATGTAAATATTAAACAAATCTATATCTATAGATTTCGATTTTAATATATTAATTGCGTTTTTTATATTCTTTCTAATATCATCATGGAACGACCACATTAATTTTACACATTTATGATATTTCCAATTATTCTCTATCTCGGGAAATAATATATTTTCTTTTACGGTATAATGTTGTGTAAATTCTTGTAATTCTAAAAAAACATCAATTAGTATATCAACAATGTTACTACTAAGTTTTTTATTTATATCTTTTAAATATTTTCGCGAGTTTATAAGGTGTTGTTTTACTTTTTTATTATCTCTAATTAAGTAATCTATTAATGAATTTTTGTCGTAATTATACGATACATAATCGTTAAAGTGCTTAAACAATATATTAAATAATTTATTCGAGACTATCTTTATATCATTAATATTAATACCTGCATCAAATAAATTATCAAAAACAGGCAAAACATCTTCGGGCAAGAATATTGTATCTAAAATATTGTATTTTGTCAACAATTCCTTTTTTTTATCACTTTTTAATAGTGCTTTAGAATAATTGGTTAAGTTGTCTACTCTTATTTTAGCATTATTTGTAAATTCCGACATATTATTTAATTAAAAATGTTTTAATTTAAATTAATCTATAAGTCAAATATATTTATTTTTTTAGATTTAATAATATTTTAAACAAAAATAATACTTAAATTAAAATCATATAAGTTAATCTTAATTATGCATATTGTAATAATAATTAAAGATTCATCAAATAATTGATTTTTTTTAGTATTAAATAAAAAATAAGTCTGATAAAATTTACCAGACTTATATATTATAAATATTTAAGATTTTGTATTATGCTACATTTTTTTTACCAAAGAATGTTTTTTTAAATAAATCAAAAAATATTGCAATGCCACCTATTATCATCATACTATCAGGTAAAATTCTAAACCACATCCAGCCTTTAACAACCTCAATAGCCTCGCGTGTTCTGGTATAATAATATCCTAATTCCGATGCTACTTTTGTTTGTTCCATTCCTATAATAAGCGTTGGCAAGGCAAATAATAAAACTCCAATAGTTAATAACCAGAATCCTATTTTACTAAGTTTATCGTTCCATTCCCAACCATTAGCCAACGAATTGGCACGCGATGTCATATAAAGGAAAGCTATAGATATATATCCAAATGCTCCTAATAACGCAACATGTCCATGAGGCATAATTAAATAAGTACCATGCGAATAATACGATATTGTAGGAGTATTAATTACCATACCTAAGAAACCTGCACCAATCCAATTAAGAATTGCAGAACCTGCAATCCACATAAAAGGTGTACTAAAAGCATTTTTTGCACCTAATTCTTTTTGTTCTCGTTGATTTTTCCAAGCCTCAACAATCATTAATGCAAGAGGTAATGGTTCTAATGCCGAGAATATACCTCCTATTGCAATCCAATATTCATCAAGTCCTTGCCAAAAATAATGATGACCTACACCTAATGTTCCCGACATCATAATTAAGAATAACTCAAAGAACATAACTTTTTCGGCTGTTTTTTGTGATATTAAACCAAGCGAAACAGTCATAAAAGCAATTACACCTGCAGCAAAAAGCTCAAAAGTTAATTCTACCCAAAGGTGAATCACCCACCAACGATAATAATCGTCAACAGTAAAATTTGGCATTATTTTGTGAATAGGCATCATTCCTGCAATATAAAGTGTTGCAATACCAAATGCTGCCCATATAATTGTTCCTACCAAAGGATTATTTGTTGCCGATTTTTTGATAAGAGTAATAATTAATATAAACCAAAAAACTAATCCTACCACTAATCCAATATCCCAAACACGTCCTAAATTAACTAATTCTCGACCTTCGTTTCCAAACCAGAACCAAATATCACGCAATTGTCCTGTTGCTCCCATATATAAACCAACTAATGCTCCAATGGCAATTACAAGTAATGCTCCCCACAAAACATCAACAAGCCAAGGGAATTTATGATCTTTATTAGCTACCCACGGGGCAATTAACAAACCACCAACAAGCCAACCTACGGCAACCCAAAGTATTGCAAGTTGCGTATGCAACGAACGAATTACATTAAATGGTAATAAATGTTGCGAAAAAATAAAATCTTGTGTTGGGTCGGCATAAAGGTGAGCTAAATATGCTCCCAAAAACAATTGCACAACAAATAGTAACGATACAATAGGAATATATTTTAATAATTTCTTTTGAGATTTAAATAAACTTGTTACTTTTAATGCAGGTGATAAAACATCGTCTTTATTTTTCTTAAATAAATATTCGTAAGATAAGAAAATAACTAAAATTGTAAGAGCCCATAAAAGTAAAAACTCCCACAACGATATAATATGCGAATTATATCCTGTATCTTGGTCAACAAGAGGCTCGTGAGGCCAGTTATTGCTCCATGTTCTCTCTTCGCCGACTTTACCTTCGGTTCCCGGTCTAATTGATGATGCCACTAATTGAGACCAATCGACAAAAGCTGCTATTTTTTTGGCTTCTTCGGGTTTAATAACTCCTCCCGGAAATGCTCTTTCTTTATCACCGTTAACAAGCATATCTGTTAAAAGTTTAACATTTCTTTTATATGCTTCTGCCGATGCATCGGTATAAGTTACTCCTTTCTCTAATAATTTTGTCTGCTTGTGAAAATCTTGTTTCACACGTTCTTTAACAGCACCTCTTTCGATATCGGTTAAATCTTTTGAACTTTTATTATACATTTCTTTTGCATAATAATTATACAAAAATTCTGCACGATAATGAAAAAACTCAGTAGTAAAGTCAGGACCTAAATAAGCTCCCATTCCAAGCATTGTACCCCAATCCATAAGGTCAAACTCTTGAAAATAACCTTTTCCTTCGACAACATCGTTGTAAGTATAAAGCAATTCTCCCGATTCCGATTTAACATCCTGAGGAATAGGAGGCACCTCTTTTTGTAAATTGGCCGTAAAATAAATCAAAGCCGAAACCATAATAATGGCAATAAACCAGAAACTTGTATAAAGTCCCTTTTTGCTCATAAACTTGTCTAAAAATGTTTGTTTCATAATACTTATTTTTTAGTTATTAAATTAATTTACTTATTTAATTACTACAATTATGTAGCATTTAATTACAAAAAAAATCAAAACCTAGTAACTTTAAAATGATTTATATCATCAAGTGTAGTATTTTCTAAAGTTTTTATAAATTCAGCTTTATTTTTTTCCCATACATAATGCATAGCACAAGGATTATCACTCGAACATTCGTCAAAACCCAAAATACAAGCATTAAAACTATCCATTCCTTCAACCGCCTCAATAATTTTAGCTAATGATATATCGCTTAGTTTTTTTGTAAATTTAAACCCCCCTTGTCTTCCTCTTATACTCGACAAACAACCATGCTTAGCTAAATCTGTCATTAATCTTGTTAAATATTTATACGGAATATTTAATTGTTTATGAATATACTTAGCCGAAAATAAATCCTCATTTTGACTTGCCATAAAAGTCAAAACACGAACTGCATATTCTGTTGTCTTTGTTAAAATCATAATTACTACACAAAAGTAGTATTTATTTTTTTATTAAACAATTTTTTTAAAAAAATATAGTATAGAATATTTTTTTTTATAAATTTGCAAACCAAATAAAAAAAGCTTGGTCTAGTAGCTCAGTTGGATAGAGCAACAGCCTTCTAAGCTGTGGGTCACAGGTTCGAATCCTGTCTAGATCACTTACACAAATAAAAAGCCGTATTAAACGGCTTTTTTTATTTTATAGTTTATATGTTTTAGAATATTTTATTTGATATTAAAAAATTAAATTATAATTTTAAAAAAAATTAAATTATAAAAACATGAGTTCAAAAATATTAGATTTTGTAAATCCGGGAGTAGTTACCGGAGAAAATATTCAAAAAATATTTAAAATTGCAAAAGAAAACAATTTTGCTATACCTGCAGTAAATGCAATAGGAACAAATTCGGTAAATGCTATTTTAGAAGCAGCAAAAATAGTTAACTCGCCTGTAATTATTCAGTTCTCAAATGGCGGAGCACATTTTTTTGCTGGAAAATCATTACAAAACGACCAGCAACAAGCATCAATATCAGGAGCAATATCAGCAGCACAACACATTCATCAAATGTCAGAAATTTATGGAGTTCCTGTTATATTACATACCGACCATGCCGCAAAAAAACTTTTACCGTGGATTGACGGTATGCTCGATGCAGGAGAAGAATTTTTCGAAATATACGAAAAACCTTTATATAGTTCGCATATGATTGACTTATCAGCCGAACCTATCGAAGAAAATATAGAAATTTGCAAAAAATATCTTAAACGTATGAGCAAAATAGGAATGACTCTTGAAATTGAATTAGGAGTAACCGGAGGCGAAGAAGATGGCGTTGATAATACAAATATAGATAACTCAAAACTATATACCCAACCCAAGGACGTTGCTTATGCCTACGAAGAATTATTAAAAATATCCGATAAATTTACAATAGCAGCATCATTTGGAAATGTTCACGGAGTTTACAAACCAGGAAACGTAAAATTAACTCCAAAAATACTTGACAATTCACAAAAATATATACAAGAGAAATTTAACACTGTAGAAAAACCTGTAGATTTTGTTGTTCATGGAGGATCAGGTTCTTCTCACGAAGAAATTCGCGAAGCAATAAGTTACGGTGTCATAAAAATGAATATAGATACCGATACACAATGGGCTTTTTGGAATGGAGTCTTAAATAATTACAAGCAAAAAGAACAATACTTACAATCTCAAATCGGAAATCCCGAAGGCGACGACAAACCTAATAAAAAATATTACGACCCGAGAGCTTGGCTACGCGAAGGCGAAAAATCAATTGTCGAAAGATTAAAAATAGCTTTTAACGACTTAAATTGTATTAATAGAAATTAACTATTTAAAAGTATTTTATTAATTTTGCAGTGTGCAATATTGCACACTGTTTTTATTTTACTACAATATGAAATGGTTTAACAGATTAAAAAAAGGCATAACAACCGAAACAAAAGAAAAAAAAGAAATTAAAGAAGGTCTTTGGTTTAAATGTCCAAGCTGCAAAAAAGTAATTCCAATTAACGATCATGTTAAAAATCTAAAAGTTTGCGATTGCGGTTATCATCAAAAAATATCATCTAAAGAATATTTTGATATAATATTTGACGGAAAATATACCGAATTATCACCAAACTTAAAATCATCAGACCCTTTAACTTTTTCTGATACAAAAAAATATACCGACCGTTTAAAAACATCGCAAGAAAAAACAAAACTTAACGATGCAATTACTGTTGCTCACGGCAAAGTAAACAAACAAGATTTAGTTATTGCATCAATGAATTTTGAATTTATAGGAGGCTCTATGGGGTCGGTAGTAGGCGAAAAAATATCAAGAGCAATAGATTATTGTTTAGAAAACAATATACCATTAATGATAATATCAAAATCGGGAGGAGCAAGAATGATGGAAGCAGCATACTCTCTTATGCAAATGGCAAAAACATCGGCTAAATTAACATTACTTGCCGAAGCAAAAATACCATATATATCATTCTTAACCGACCCTACAACTGGAGGAGTTACAGCATCGTATGCAATGCTAGGCGATATTAATATTGCAGAACCCGGAGCATTAATAGGATTTGCAGGACCTCGTGTTGTTAAAGAAACAATAGGAAAAGATTTACCCGAGGGTTTTCAAACATCGGAGTTTGTTTTAGAACATGGATTTTTAGATTACATTGTAGAACGCAAAAACTTAAAAGAAACTATAGCATTACAATTAAAAATGTTTAAAAATTAATAGTTAGCTTTTGCTAACTATTTTTTTTATTTATAATTTTAACATATAAAATATCATTAATAAAAAAATAACTAATCTTGATATAAAAAACTACAATATAAATTTACTAAATATCAAGCACAAAATTATATACATATGAAAAAAACAATACTCTTAATTTTGGTTTTAGTATTATCAATACAAACATATTCGCAAAATGCAATAATAAGTCAAAAAACCGACAGTCTGACAAAAACCGAGATTCAAACAAAAGAGATACCTATAAGCAAAAAAATAGATAACGCTTTTAAACCTATAGTAGATGCTATTAGTTCCGTTTTATTTTGGGACCCTTTTGCCGCAATGCATCTATATAACCCAATAATTTACGATAAAAACGGAAATGTAATTCTTGACGAAAACGGAAATCCTAAAAAATCTAAAATACCATTTGTTGTTGTTTGGTTAATAATTGGAGCAATAATTTTTACAATTAAAATGAAGTTTATTAATATAAGAGGATTTAAACACGCTATAGAATTAATAAAAGGAAAATACGATAACCCTAACGACAAAGGCGAGGTAACTCATTTTCAAGCTCTTACAACAGCACTATCGGCAACAGTAGGTTTAGGAAATATTGCAGGTGTTGCTATTGCCATAACAATTGGAGGTCCGGGAGCAACATTTTGGATGATTGTTGCCGGACTTTTAGGAATGTCTTCAAAATTTGTAGAAGTAACCCTTGGAGTAAAATACCGAAAAATCGATAAAAAAGGAATTGTACACGGAGGACCAATGTATTATTTAAGCTCAGCTCTTGAA
>Ga0256833_1002591_pt1 | contig 12668 bp, 13 predicted proteins | sample 356284metaG_FD_190535 | JGI IMG/M metagenome (GOLD analysis project Ga0256833, IMG submission 190535) | Hydrothermal vent microbial communities from Mid Atlantic Ridge, Atlantic Ocean - 356-284 | ecosystem: Environmental > Aquatic > Marine > Hydrothermal vents | place: Atlantic Ocean: Mid...
GATTATTACTCCCGACAAAAAGTAGAAACATAAACAAAATAAAAATAGAAACAAGTAATATATCCAGTATATACTTACATCTCATTGTTTTTCACCACACAGTTTGAATTTTAGCATACTATTATGTTCTTTCCTTGGTGCTGTACCGAGTATCTCTGCAAGTTCTTTGTTCGTAAATAGGTGAGGGTATTTCCTCATTAAATAAAATTCTAATCCTTCTTTCCAAATGTATTTGTTAATGTCGCATCCTGGGCCGTTGGGATGACCATTTCTTCTTATTGATTCGGCACCACAGCCCCCCATGCAGATTGGTAAGAGCTTGCAATTCTTGCATTCCTCAAACTCTATAGGATCTCTTGTTTTGGCTGTATAGTATAAAGGTGCAGGTTCAAATGTACCATCTTCTTTGATTTTACCTGTACAATACTTGTCATCCCCAACCATCTCCCAGCAGGGATAAACCTTTAGTTCGGGATCAATCACATATCCGTTTGGGCTATCGTACACGCAATAACTGAATTTTAAGTTGGGTCTTGTGGCAATTTTAAATCCTCGTTTGTAAGCTTCTTTCCAGAGGAGTGGTAGGTATTCGGGTAAATCCCTGCCGAGAAAAACAAAAGTGTTGCAATCACTGCAGTATGGAATAGTACTCCTGACAATCCCGTACGAGATTGGTATGTCGTTAAGCCCTTTCTTCTTTAAAAAATCTAATAGTTCTGGAATCTGCTTATAATTTGTCTTGTCCACGTTTATTCTTAACCCCAAACGGAATTTTTCATTAGTAATCTCATCTTTTAACAATTTGATATTTTCAATTATTTCATCAAAAGTTCCCTCCCCATTTGCTCTTATTCTCCTTTTATCATGGATTTCTTTAGGGCCATCCAGCGTTATTTGCATGGAATATATGTTGTACGTATTGATTGCACTGATAATTCCCTCATTAATTAATGTTCCATTGGTAACAAAACCCGTTGAATAATCTTGGATTTCTCCCTTCTCTTTCATTTCTTCTAGTCGTTCTAGCGTGTATTTACACCCTTTCCAGTTTAAGAGCGGTTCCCCACCATAAAAACTAATGGAAATCACTGGTTTCTTGTCATTTTGCTCATGATTCTTTGCAAATGTTAATATTGTATCAATTTTCTCTGAGGTTAATAACCCTCCTTTAGTCTTTTTATTACCCTCATAACAATATGGACACGCTAAATTACACGAGTAAGTCATGACCAGAGTCAACCCCACTCGGGGATTAATAAGCATATTTTTTAAGTGAAGCATGCGCAAGTATTTCAGATAATCAAGCTCATTCAGATTTTTAGGTATGATTATGCCAGTTTCTCTCATTCGTGCAATTATCTCATTGTCTAATCTTTCTAAAGAACACGTCTCAATGCTTTCTTTGGTTTCTCTATCGATCCTCGCTACAACATTGCTGAGTGTATTGAAAACAATGAATTTTTCCCCACTTAATGATAAGATTAAGTTATAAAATGAAGACTTGTATTGTGGAACATTTTCTTTGTCTACCATATCTTTTTCCCTCCTTACTCTGGCAGTATGTGAGGATATTGTCTGTTAAAATCTATAAAGTTAAAAAGTAGAGAAAGAGTGTTTAATAACACACACAATTACTTTCACAGTAGCCACCTGCCACACATGGACAAATTGAGAATATGTTGATAAAACACTTTTGGATGCATAAATCATTGCACACACAGAGATTTCCTGCAATTCCTTCGTCAGACCCAAGTTCTATAACTTCAAACTCTCCCATCTTCCCACCCCCTTCAGGTTTTTGCACTTGATTCTTCGCTGAAACAATATATATGTTTTACTGCAACTAATTTATAAATCGCTGAAACTTATTTATAAATATAATGAAACCATTCACAAGCAAAAAAAAGCAATGCTTATAAGTAATTTCACTGATTTTTTATAGGGCGTGATGAGCTGTGGTGAACATTAATGCAATGATCAAAAATATCAGGGTAATTAAGGCATTCGTTTTCATCCAGAAAGAGGCATTCTTCTCAAGGCGCTTTGACCTGCTTTTGCAGTTCATAGGATTGGCCTTGAACATAATTTTCATCGGAATCTTTGCAAGGCTGATAACAATCAACGCGAACATCACCCAGTACGGCACTCCAAACTACCTGGACTACCTCCTCATAGGCTCAATAATCCACAACCTCGTCTTCCTGCCGAGGGGAAGCATATCGTCCTTCGTTCTCGGTAGAATATTCCCAGTCCTTTACAACTCTCCTGCTTCTCTAACATCCATTTTCATCGGAATCAACGCCTGGCGAATTCTGTGGAACTTGGGATTAACCATCCTGATAACACTCGCGTACGTCCTCTTCTTTGACCTGAGAATCCACCTTAACCTCGGCGTTCTCGTCGTCATCCTGAGCGGTATTCTGCTGATTTTCGCCCTCGACCTGTTCTCGGCAGGGTTCAGAATAGCAACCAAGGCCACGCAGGATCCATTAAACTGGTTTTTCAACATTACCGCCCAGCTCGTCAGCGGGCTATACTTTCCGCCCGATACACTTCCATCCTAGCTCCAGCCCCTCTCAAAAATCCATCCCGAAACCTACATCCTTCAAATGGGCAGGCTCACAATGGGTGGAGGATACTCATTAGCACAAATCCTCCCCAGTCTTGTGAACATGCTCTTCATCACCGGAATAATGCTCCTCGTAGGGTACTTCACCTTCACTTGGGGATTCAACAAGGCGAGGCAACTGGGAACGCTGGGGCACATATGAGGTGAGTCCAATGAGAGTACAGGTTCTCAAGGAGGAGTGTGAAAACGGAAAACTCGTGCTACTCCTCAAAGTGGAGATCGAGCTGGACAGCCTGCACAATCATGAACTAGGCAATTTGGAGAGGCGGATATTAGGCTTCATTCTTGACAATGATGAAGTAACACAAAGTGGATTGGGCCAGCTGTTCGGCAGGGCTAAAGCCTGCAGGGCAGTAAAAAACCTCGAAAACATGGGGCTAATTCAACGTGAAAGAAAAGGAAAAACGTACATCATTAAGGTGATCTAGAGATGATAGAGGCGGTTGATTTAACCAAGTGCTACCCCCCTCCAATAAAGTCCCTGCTCGACTTGAAAAGCCTTAAGGACTTTCTCAGAACACCAAGAGAAGAGATTCCCGCATTGGTTGATATCAACTTTAGAGTTAAAGAGGGCGAAATATATGGTCTTCTCGGCCCGAACGGTGCCGGAAAGACCACCCTCTGCAAAATCGCCAACGCCCTTGTTATACCAACGAGGGGGCACCTCTACATCAATGGCTACGACTCAATCCAGGAGCACGATAAAATCAGGGGCAAAATCTTCACAATTTTCGGTGGAGATAGGGATTTATTTGGCCTCTTTCAGTGGCGCGTAAGCGTGGAAAAGAACCTTAGGTTCATAGCTGAGTTGTGGGGAATTCCCAGGGGAGAGGCAGAAAAAAGAACCAACCACGCGCTGGAGTTACTCAACTTGAAAGAGAAGCGGCAGGAGTGGTACCAAAAGCTCTCCGCTGGAATGAGGCAGAAGGTTTACCTGGCGTTACCCCTGATAATCCAGCCGGAGGTTCTTATCCTTGATGAACCGACAGTGTACCTTGACGTTTTTACGAGGAGGGAAGTCTGGAACGCTATCATGGAACTTTCGAGGGGGCTGGGAACGACAATATTTTTAACAACACACAACCTCAAGGAGGCTGAAATCCTGTGCGATAGGGTTATGCTGTTCAACAAACGTAAAATCGCCGAGGGGACCCCAAAAGAACTTATCGAGAAAGTTGGGGCTCTCAAGACGGAGCGGAAGCTCCTTGCCAAAATTAAAGGAAAAATTAATCCCCGAGATTTTGAGGGAATAGCTCAAAAAATCGAGGTTCAAAGCGATGGGAAGTTCACGTACGTTAAGCTGTACTTCAAAAATGAAGACCTCAAGGAAGTACTTACCCTCCTCTCCAGGCACGATCTCATTGACGTCCAGACTTCCCAAGTAACCCTTGAGGAGGTGTTCACCCAGCTCTGCAAAAAATAGGAAAGTTACCGCTTTGCCCACTCCACCATCGCTCTGAAAACTCTCAACCCATCCTCACTTCCAAGCCATTTATCGCTCGCCCTCTCCGGGTGGGGCATCATCCCCAGGACGTTGCCCCTCTCATTGGTTATCCCCGCTATGTTCAGCAAGGAGCTGTTGGGGTTTGCTTCTTCAGTGATATTTCCTTTCTCGTCGCTGTACTGGAAGGCTATTCTTACCCTTGAAGGCTCGTCGATATAGTAATTCCCTTCCGCATGGGCTATCGGCATTCTGATGACCTCTCCTTCTTCATAGAATTGAGTAAACGCGGTTTGGGTGTCGCTAACTTTGAGGTAAACCCACCTGCACAGGAATCTCGGTATTTTGTTGGGCCTTAACGCTCCGGGCAGGAGTCCGCTCTCTGTTAAAACCTGAAAGCCGTTGCATATTCCGAGAACAGGTTTTCCCTCTCTGGCGAGGGCTTTGACCTCCTCCATTATCCCTGCCCTTGCACTTATGGCCCCGGCTCTCAAATAATCGGCGTAGCTGAAGCCTCCTGGTAGAACCACCCCGTCGAAGTCTTTGATGCTCTCTTTATACCACACCCTCTCCGCTTTACCTCCGGCCTTTCTAATCGCTTCAACGGTCTCAAAGTCGCAGTTTGTCCCTGGAAACACTACAACGGCGAACTTTGGCATCTCACTCACCCAAGGGTTCGATTTGATACTCGTAAGTGTGGATAACTGGATTTGCAAGCAAGCGTTTGCACATCTCTTCAACGTCTTTTTCTGGCTTATCACTCTCAAAAATTAGCTCAAAGTACTTTGGGACTTTTAACTCATCAATTTTATAGCCCAGATTTTTAAGTGCCTTTCCAATGACTCTTCCTTCCGGGTCGTTGAGACCTTCCTTCAAACGCACGATGACTTTTGCCTTCCACTTCATGAGCATCACCTTATCAAAAATATGTAAAAATTAATGGTTTTTAAGGTTTATTTTTACAGAAATATGTTAATCAATTTTCTCCATTTTTGGACTTCCAAATACCAACTCTAAATACTGATGTTCCATGAAAGTTAGTTTCTGTTAAGTTCCTCGAGAATTTGTTTGAGAAACCGAAACTTTTAAGAACTATAATCGTGATTATATAATTATGATAAGAGAATTTGTCAACAGAAGGGAAGAACTCAAAACCCTTGAAGAGCTGTGGAAGAGAAAAGGTCTGACCCTTGTTCTGGTTTATGGGAGGAGGCGAGTTGGGAAGACAAGGCTTTTAGAGGAGTTTTCAAAAGGAAAAAATAGAATATTTGTAATATTCGAAGACAAACCCCGTGGATACAACTTTAAACTTTTATCACAAAAAGTCTCAGAATTCGTGGGTTTCAGCGTTGAGGTTGGAGATTTCTCATCGTTGTTTGCCCTTTTAAAGCGGTTTGCTGATGAAAGAATTCTAATAATCCTGGACGAGTTTTCATACCTGATCAAGAAAGAGCCTGGAATTTTGAGTGAGCTTTCACGGGCGATTGAGGAGAGTAAGGACTTTAATGCTCTTGTAATAATCTCGGGCTCCTACGTTTCCCTATTGGAGAGAGAATTTTTCAGGTATTCAAGTCCCATCTACGGGAGGAGCGACGCGAACATTAAAGTTCAGCCCCTGAGATTCAAGCATTTATTCGAGTGGTTCCACGCAGACACTGAAAGCTTGGTAAAGATATACGCAGTGACGAACGGGACCCCCAAGTATCTGGAGTTTTTCAATGGAGAGAATGTTAAAGACGAGATCCGGACTAACTTCTTCAATTCTTCTTCGTTCTTATTTAGAGAGGCAAGGGCACTGTTGAGTGAGGAACTCAGGGAGCTCTCAACATATCTGGCCATACTAGAGGCAATAGCGAAGGGAAACACCAAGGTGACTCAGATTGCAAACTTCTGCTACATGAAGGACAATCAAGTAGTCCCGTACCTCAGGATTTTAAGCGAGCTCGGCATTGTTGAGAATGTAAAACCGCTCTTTGGAAAGCGGGGTATTTACGAGATAAAAGACAACTACTTCCTTTTCTGGTCTCGCTTTGTTAATCCTTACTACGGAGAAATTGAAAGCGGCTTCATTGAAGGTGCCATAGAAGATTTTGAGAACAACTTCAACCAGTTCCTGGGAAAGCCCTTTGAGAGAATTGCGCAGGAGTTTCTGATTGAGCTCAACCGCAAAAACCTTTTGCCCTTCCGCTTTACCAAGATTGGGAGATGGTGGCATAAGAATGAGGAAATTGACATAGTTGCCCTTAATGAGGCTCAGAAGAAAGCCCTCTTTATTGAGGTCAAGTGGAGTGACTTAAAACTTAGAGACGCGAGGAAGATTCTAAAAAACCTCCAAAGAAAGGCTGAACTAGTCAAACTGGGAGATTACGAGAAGCATTTTGGAATCGTTGCAAAAAGCATAGATGAAAAGGAGAACCTAAAGCTGGCGTTTGACCTGAGAGACTTCAAAACCATTGTTTATCTTCAAAAAACAGGGCAATATGCCCAATCAGCGGGAACTGGGAAATAACCCCAAAAAAGTAATAAAAGTCACGTGACAACCTTCTCAATCTCATCAAGCTCAATAGCCCTCTTAATCTCAAGCGCAATCCTTCTTCCAGTGCTCATTTCTTTCCTCCAGAGGGCATTTCCGTAAGGATGCCCCATTGCCATATGTATGTTTGTTCCACCGCCTGTTCTCGGAGCTACATCGTATATGTAGAAGTTCAAGTCCTTGTCAACGGCCGTTTGGAGCGTGAAGGGTCCGATTATTCCAGGCGGATAGTATTTTTGGGTCGCCTCCACGTAGCGCTCGGCCATGTCAAAGACCTTCTCCAAAAGGCTTTCGCGGAGTGTTGAGCTCGCGTGGCCGCATACGGTGTATTCCGGCTCGAACTGGTGCTCCTGTAGAGTTAACTGCTGGCTCGCGGGAAGGCGCACGTGGCCGTCTAAACTCGTCTCAAAGCGCCAGTCGATGCCCAAAAGCTCTATCTCCTCATCAATCGGCGAGTAGAAGAAGTCGAAGTTGAAGACCGGGCCTATTATGTAGCGCTCGATTCTTGCCTTGGCGAGGTCCTCCTCGGTGATTACGCCATGCTTTATCAGCTTCTCCGCCTTCTCGCGGAACTCATTGTAGGAGGCGGCCGTGAAGAAGCCGCGCTCAAGCCTCTTCTTAGCGTGGGGGAGCTTGACAATTACAAGCTCATCAATCTCCTCCGGCTCCACGGGCTCCGGGTATGGAAGCCCGGCCTTCTCAAGGAGCCAGTAGTAGCTCTTCTCCTCGCTCCTCTCCTCGCTCCTCAGTAAATTGCGGCTCCCGAAGAGCGGCACCAAAAACTCGTCCTCCACTCTGTCAATCCCCGTATAAACCACGAAGGAGCGGTTGGGGACGAAGATAACGTTCCTCCTCCTCAGCTCCTCCTGAATGTCGATGATTCCGCCGAACCTCTCCAGAACGATTACCTCATCTATGAAGCCCTTCATTAAGCCGTCCTTCGTCCTCTTTTGCCTGAAATATTCCGCGTATGTTCTGTGCCTTCCACGCTGTGCCACGACCAGAACGGGGAGACCCTCCTCCTTGGCTCCATCCGCTATGTCAAGGGCCGAATGGCTCCCTATTGCCCCGATAACAACCTTTTCCCTATCGTACTTCTCCAGAACTTCCAGAATCTGCTCCCTTTCAATCATTCCATTCACCCCTGATTTCCCTCATAATCCTCACCCTCTTCTCAACACTCTCTCTAGTTCCCACATCGGCGCGGTGGAAAATCTCTCCTTTAACGTGCCTTATCCCTGCGGATGCAATCCTCTCCGCCTCTTCAAGAGAACCGGCGATTCCAACGACCGCCAGTGCCCTCGAACCGAGCATCCTGAAGTTTTCATCCACCGAGGCGTAGTAAACCCTGGCACCTTCTTCCCTGATTTTATCCTCTCTGATTTCAACCCTAACGCCCTTTATTGGATCAGAGGGATAGCCCTTTGGAGCTATGTACTTGACAACGGTTGCTTTTTTCTCAAATTCTGCTTTTTTGAGCGCCCCGTCAACTATCCCCTCCGCAATTTCAAGGAGGGGCGTTTTTAGAATCGGAAGAACGTTCATTGCTTCGGGGTCGCCGAAGCGGGCGTTGAACTCTATTATCTTCGGCTCATCTCTAGCGAGCATGAACTGGCCGTAGAGGATGCCTTTGTAGGGTGTTCCGTTTTTCCGCATTGCCTCAACGGTTGCCTTCAGGGTTTCAAATGCCTTTTTATAGTCTTCCTCCGTTACGAAGGGCAGGATGTGGTTTTCACATGAATATGAGCCCATACCGCCGGTTATCGGCCCAACATCGCCCTCATAGGCGTGGGGATAATCCTGGGCGAGGGGCATGGGGATTATCTTTCTTCCATCCGTGAAGACCTGAAATGTGAATTCAACGCCGTCCGTCCTCTCCTCGACCAGAACCTTCCCATCCCTCTCAATTAGGGCCTTTGCGTACTCCTTCGCCTCCTCGTTGTCCCTGAGCTGGTAGCCGACAACTTTAACGCCCTTACCCCCCGTGAGCCCGAGGGGCTTTACAACAACCGGCTTTCCAAAGTCGTCTATCCACCCCTTCATCTCCCCGGCATCGGTAAAAACCCTGAAGAGCTTCCTCCCAGGAATTTCGTATTTTTCCATCATGTGCCTCGCAAAGGCCTTGTTGGTCTCAAGCCGGGCCGCCTCCTTTGAGGGGCCAACCGCAGGGATTCCGTTCTCCTCGAGGACGTCCACGATGCCCTTCTCCAGAGGTGCCTCGGGCCCTATGAATGCGAGCTCAACGCCCCATTTTTCGGCATAAGCGAGAACCTTTCCAACATCCGTTTCTCCGGCCAGCCCATAATCCCTGCAGAGTCTTTTGATGCCGGGATTAACATGCCTGGCAACTACATAAAGCTCGGCACCGCCATTTACAAGGGCCTCGGCTATGGCGTTTTCTCTTCCACCACCACCCACTAAAAGAACTTTCATGACCATCACCAAATTTTTGTTAAAATCTGATGTTTTTAAGCTTTATTTTGACATTTAAATGGCAAAAGTTATAAAGGTGAGAATTCGAGAAAAAAGTGGTGATGTTATGAAGGTGCTCGTTGTTATGGGAAGCAAAAGCGACTCTCACATCGCCGGGAAGGTTACCAGGGTTCTGGAGGAGTTTGGAGTTGAGCACGAGGTTGAGGTTGCATCCGCCCATAGGAACCCAAAAAAGGTGGAGGAGCTGGCAAAGAAAGACTTCGATGTTTTCATAGCCATAGCGGGCTTAAGCGCGGCCCTGCCGGGTGTTATAGCCTCACACACAACCAAACCCGTGATAGGGGTTCCTGTCTCGGCGAAGCTCGGCGGGCTCGATTCCCTGCTGAGCATAGCACAAATGCCGCCCGGGGTTCCGGTTGCTGCGGTGGGAATAGACAACGGCAAGAATGCGGCTTTGCTCGCCATAGAAATCTTGGCTTTAACGGACGAAGGCTTAAAGAAAAAGCTTGAGGAGTACAGGGAAAGGATGCGGGGCTAAACATCCAAGGATTTCCCGATGATCACTTCAATGTTCGACCATGTTAATCGGGGATTTTCTTTCAAGAATTCTTGCAGTTTTTTTATATAATACTCGCCTACTCCCATGTCCTTCCACTCATTAATTGTGGCTGTTATAATATTCCCTAACACTTCGATTGGGACTTCCGCTTTCCATTTAACTGTTTTCCTGAGTGTTTTATCGAATCCGGCTTTTCTAACTATTCCCTCCCAGTATTCTGCCGGCATATACTCTTCAAACTTCCCAACGCTGTTCATTGCATCTCTCCATAGCCGCGCAAACTCCCTATAGGCAAGGCACCCATGAGAGGAGGGTTCAACAATAATTACCGTTGGTGCAATTTTTCTTGCAGTGATGAGAGCTCTATGATGATGACACGGACATATTTCATGGAGTGTGAAGTAAAACACAACAATATCAGCAATTCTCCTGTGAAAAGGAAAATTGATAAAGTCGCATAAAATTAGAGGGATACCAGACTTCCTGTAGCTCATAATTTTACGAAAATCATTATCAACTCCAATAACCTTGGCACCAAGTTCAACAAGCTTTTCTGTGGATTCTCCAATTCCAACGTCGATTACAGTTTTATCTCTCACGTCAATATCCTTCCATATCTCATTCTGAACTCTTTCTGCATCTTTAAAGTAGGTCTTTGAAACAAATGGGGTCTTGTTCAAATGGATCACCTGTTGCCCAGTACGCAGCTGCACGACAGCCTCCGCATACGGCTAACCTTCCACCCTCTGCTCATCGGCTGGCTTTCGGGAGCCCACATCTTCAGTTTTCAGTCTCCATTCGGGCTTAAGATCCCACATACCGGAGACTGCTGCACTGCTAAGAACCATGTTACAGGACTATTTAAAAATTACTAAAAACAAAAGATGCCGAATTTCATACTTTTTACTATCTACGGAACAGCCCCGCAATGCATCCTCCAATAATCGGACGCTCTTAGTTACAGTAAAACTTATAGTTCGTTTCAGTGAAGATATAAGTGTAAAACCTCGGTACAGCACCAAGGAAAGAACATAATAGTATGCTAGAATTCAAACTGTGTGGTGAAAAACAATGAGATGTAAGTATATACTGGGTATATTACTTGTTTCTATTTTTATTTTGTTTATGTTTCTACTTTTTGTCGGGAGTAATAATCGTGTTCAAGAAACTCATATTGATATTTCCAATCTTTCAATGCATTTTATTAACAGACAGGATTTGGATGCTCTGGCTAATCAGTCCTCTATTGAGGTCCACAACCAAATAGAAATGGAGATTTTTGAAAATCATACTTTCAAAGCAACCAATGTGATAAGGCTAAAGAATTTTGGTGAAAAAAATATTGCAGTTGTTCCAGTTTTGTATTCACCAGCCATTCGTTTTACCAGCATAACCATAGAAAATGCCAAGCTCTTAAATGCATCCATTCTGCTGATTTACGGAGAGGATGAAAATATTCTCTTATTAAAGATTAAAATTCCAAAAAATAAAAGAGCCCTTATTCAGTTTGAATATGCGGGCGATATTAGCACTTTGCTTGGAGGACAAACCCTTATTGGCAGTCTTTTTGCTAAATATAAGAGCTCTGATGAAATTGAGATGCCTCCAGGGGTGCTTTTGCCTGAAATATTAAATGAGATCTCGGAGACTGAGATTATTTTAGACCTGCCTCACTCGTGGGGGAATTGGACTGGGATTATTTTAAACTTAGACAACTCGAAAATATTGGAACCCACAGACCAGAATAATGGCAAGCTGATATTTACCTCAAAGGGGTTCCTTGTCCCATTTATCATACTCGGAGATTTTAACATTATGAGCTACAAAGTTGAAAATGTCGATATGAAAATGTATTTTCCTCGATACATCTACAAGGAGGTACCCTCCAGATACAGGAATATTGTTAGTGACATTATCAGGACGTTCTCCTCGTGGTACATACCTTATCCGTATCGGAATCTGACTATCATCTTTTCTTCCAACATAATGAGAATGAGTGGAATTAACAGGAACGGCAACGGCATAATTTTAATCACAGCAAATGCAACTCCAAGTTTGCTGGCTCATGAAATCTCCCACTCATGGTTCGGAGGGTATGCACACTTTGGCAATATTGATGAAAGCTTGGCCACATACTCCGAAATGTCATATATGATAAGATTTTATAACAAACATCCAGAGAAGCTGGAGAAGTATGCCAGATACAATCTTACAACAATCCAAAAAGTGCTCGATTTTGTAGAAGAGCAAGTGCTTAAATACAATCACGATTATCCCAAACCTCTCTCTCAGGTTTATAGGACGTGGATACCAAATTCTACCATTAGAAACGCAATAATGTATAATAAAGGTGCTTTTGTCTTTCGTTCTCTGCAGTTTGTGCTCGGGAATGAGACTTTCTTTGAAGGCTTAAGAGAGCTTTTAAGAGAGTGTCACGATAGAGAGTGCAATTTAACTGACGTTCAGAACGTTTTTGAAGAAGTTAGTGGACAAGATTTGAACTGGTTCTTCAGAGAATGGTTTTACACTGCAAAAGTGCCGGATTATGAAGTAGAAAACTTAAGCTTAGAGGAGAATAACGGAAAATATCTGCTAACTTTTGAAATTATTGACAAAAACAACTTCACAATGCCCTTAGAAGTCAAAGTAAAAACTCTAACAGAGAGTTTCATTAAGAAAGTCTGGGTTAATGGAACTGCAAGAGTAAAGTTTAAACTTGACGGGAAGCCCGCAAAAATAATCCTCGACCCAAACGAATGGATGGTGAACGAAAACAGAGGATTCACGGTTGATGGGATTAAAATAACAGTGGAGTGATCAAGAGCTTTAATGTTTCACATAGCCCCATTTTCATTGTTTTTACATTTTTCTGTCAAAATAAACCTTAAAAACTTTAAATTTTTACATATTTCTGATAATAGGAGAGGTGATTCTCATGTTCCCTCACGAGGAGAAAATCATTAGGGAAAAACTTGGAAGGGAGCCGAACGAAGTTGAATGGGCCATGCTTGAGGTGATGTGGAGCGAGCATGCCTCCTATAAATCGAGCAGGCCCTGGTTAAAGCTTTTACCA
>Ga0256833_1002592_pt1 | contig 12667 bp, 7 predicted proteins | sample 356284metaG_FD_190535 | JGI IMG/M metagenome (GOLD analysis project Ga0256833, IMG submission 190535) | Hydrothermal vent microbial communities from Mid Atlantic Ridge, Atlantic Ocean - 356-284 | ecosystem: Environmental > Aquatic > Marine > Hydrothermal vents | place: Atlantic Ocean: Mid...
TCCCTGAGAAAATTTCTTTGCGAGCTTATCATTTGTGCCATTTTTTTATTATAGCACAATATAAATCAAGTGGGGAATTCAACCCCTCTCAAGTTATTTCACTTTTATTTCGAATTCGCAGTAAGGCGAGCCGGTTGCAGCGCAGAGTGTCTCCTTTACGGAAACATCTTTTTCGAAAAAGCTCTCATATAATCCTTGAAAAACACCCTGAAGGAAAACGCATACCGGTTTATTACTCTTTTTGCCTCTTCTAACGTATGCCTGCGATTCGAAAGAGTTGTAAACCCTTACCTTTGCACCGTTATCGTCACGTGAAAGCTCTTCCGCAATGCCCCAGCCGGTAAGCGTCGAAGTAATAGAAAACAGAATTTTCATAACTTTTTCTTTATCCCCTGTCTTTTTTCTATAAAACTCGAAAGCTTCTTTAAAATACTCTTTTGAGGAAAGTCTTACGATAGGCGCCGCAAATTCTTCCAAGTCATAAAGAAATTCACTTCCGAAAAGAACAAAATTACCCTCTGAGCCCTTAAAAACCTTTAACTTTCCGTTTTCAAGATACACTTTCGGTTCTTCTCCTAACTCCTTGCTTAAAGTGTCCTTGTACTGACCAAAGAGTTTTTCAGCTTCCATAAAATAACACCTCTTTTTTATATTATTCCGCATCTACATATGTTTCAGATGCTATTATCACCCATAATTATAATATCACCGTATCATAAAAAAAGAAATGGATTTTTAGCAAAATCATTTCACTTTTATTTCGAATTCGCAGTAAGGTGCGCCGGTTGCAGCGCAGAGTGTCTCCTTTACGGAAACATCTTTTTCGAAAAAGCTCTCATATAATCCTTGAAAAACGCCCTGAAGGAAAACGCATACCGGTTTATTACTCTTTTCGCCTCTTTTAGCGTATGCCTGCGATTCGAAAGAGTTGTAAACCCTTACCTTTGCACCGTTATCATCACGTGAAAGCTCTTCCGCAATGCCCCAGCCCGACAGAACCGAAATTGTCGCTATAAAAAATTTTATGGCTTTTTCCTTACTATTCATCTTTTTTTCATAGAATCCAAAAATTTCTTTAGCATACTGTTTGCCAGAGTATCTCATCATCGGCACGGCAAATTTTTCTATTTCATAGATAAATTCACTCCCGAAAAGAACAAAATCTCTTCTTGAGCCCTTAAAAACCTTTAACTTTCCGTTTTCAAGATAAACCTTCGGTTCTTCTCCTAACTCCTTGCTTAAAGTGTCCTTGTACTGACCAAAGAGTTTTTCAGCTTCCATAAAATAACACCTCCTTAATACATGTTTGTTATTATATTTTGCATCTCTTCGATGTCTTTTCTGCAAAGTTCTTTTTTCATTATAATATCTCTTGACAAAGACAAAAATACATCGAGAACATGAGGGTCGAATGTTTCTCCTTTCTCGCTTATCATTATTTCGAGCGCTTTCCCCGTTGTGTATGCTTTTCTGTAAGGCCTGTCAGTTGTCAAGGCGTCGAATACGTCTGCAACCGTTATAATTCTTGAAAGAAGCGGTATCTCTTCGCCTTTCAATCCGTCTGGATAACCTTTTCCGTTCCATTTTTCGTGGTGATGCCTTATGATTTTTGCAGCCTCCTCGTTTATAGGTGCAACAATTTTTTTACCTTCTATCGGATGCCTCTTCATTACGGCAAATTCCTCTTTCGTTAGCTTGCCCTTCTTTAATAAAATCTGCTGAGAGATGCCAAGTTTGCCCACATCGTGAAGAACGGCAGAGAAAACAAGCAAAGAAAGTTCGTTTTCGCCAAGTCCCATTTTGCTTCCTATTAGCATTGAAAGATAAGCAACACGCAACGAATGCCCTTCGGTATACGGATCGTAAGCACTTATAGCATTTCCTATAGAAAAGATATAATTTGCCAGAAGGTTTCTGACAAGCGTATAATACGCTGCCATTTGATAGATGCTGACAACTTCTCCGCCAAAACGTTCCAAAAATGCCTTTTCCTGACGATCGAATCCGTGCACCCCGTTAAATCGCACTCTGAAAACAGGCACGTAAGATGAACGCGTATATATCAAAGCCTGCGCATAGCGGTGGAATTTTTCATCCTTTTCTATGAATGAGGAAGCCCTTTTGTTAAACACCGTATCAAGCGACTTACTGCTCATCGGAAGCAAGGAAATTTGCTTACCGTCATACTTAACAAGTTTCGGCTTACCTTTGGAAACTTCCCAAACCGCAACTTCCTGAAGTTCTTTTCCGTAAAGCATTGTGAGTATGTTATATGCGGATTTCAGAATGTATTCCTTGTCGGATTTGGTATTAGCCTTGTGGAAAAGCAAAACGGAAGCTTCATTACGCTTACTCTCCTCTTTGAGTTCGGTAAGTGCGATACGGGCGTTTGCAAATATGGATGAAAGGCGGGACAGAGCGGTTGCAATTTTCAAATCCCTTTCTGTAAATACATCTCCTTCTTTAAAACTATCCAAAAATATGCCGCCGAAGTATTCACCGTTCGCAATAATAGGTGCAACGAGTGTTTGCTTTATACGAAACGCACCGGATTCGGACAAAATTTCAAGCTGTTCCTCACTTAACTTTTCCATATTATACTCCGCAATGTCACGCACAACCTTTGCATTCATACCGTATGTCTTATACGAATTGTCCGGAGTAAATGACAGAGACTTCAGCGAATCACCATATCCGAATATTGCTTTGTATTTGAAAAAACCACCTTCCTTAATAACAATAGAACCTGCATCCGCACTTGAGATAAGTCTTTTTGCAACTGAAAGAATTTCTTCGTAAAAATGCCCCTCTTTTGTATTTATATCAAGACGCGCAAAATTCTCCATAATGTAGAGAATCGTATTTTCCGTTTCCTCAAGAGAATTAAACAGAAGCTTACTCTTTATGAAAATCGACGAAAGTTTGGATACGGATTCCGCAATTTTCAGGTCCTCCTCGGTAAATGCGTTCTCGCTTTCGAAACTATCGATAAAAATGCCTCCGTAATATTCATCGTCCACAATGATCGGCGCCTCGATTGTTGCTTTGATATCTTCGGATTTCGAACTCTGCAAAATTCTTCTTGTTTCCGCTTTGAATTTTCCGCCGGAAACCTTCTTCATCTCCTCAAAAATATGCTTTATAACAAATGGCTTTTTACTTACGGACGGAACAATTTCATCTTTTGTAAGGGCCTTTCCGACAAGCTCTTTAGGATAACCGTTAACGCTTGTAAAAACAAACTCGTCACCGTTTTTTATGAGAATACTTCCCGCATTGCCACCCCGAATAACCTTAAGCACGGAGTTTAAAATTTTGTCGCTCATTTCGTTTATCGAGTCTTTAATGCTCACACCGGAAAACAAATTTACAAGTTCGGCAAGTTTTTGCGAAGCGATTTTACTCTTTTTATACTCCCTTTCCGCAATCTTCTCTATCCTGATTGTTTCGGTTTCAAATGACGCATAGAAAATACGTATCGAGATAATGAAAAACAGAATAAGCATAAGCCCTATGAGAAATTCAACCAAAATCCTTCCCAAAACATGTGTATGAACTTCCTCAATCGGAATGAATGCATAAGCCGTATATATTTTGCTCATCATCAATTTGAACGTTTTTGTTATGAGCAACCCTTCTCCGAAACGGCATCGTATAAAACGCGCTCCGTTTCTTTCGGGAAAAACGGTTGCGATATTTTTAAAGAGCATTGTGTCGTCCGGCGCAAGAATAATTGTTCCGTTTGCATCTGAAATTACTATTTTCTCGGACGGATAGTTTTTATACACCGTTTCTTTTCCTAACTTACTCAGTGCAAAAAGTGCGGCTAACGCTCCGTCAAACGTTCCGTCCTTAAAAACGGGAAGAACAATAATAACCGCCGGGAAACCTTGCACGGTAAGGATAGGGTCGGAAAGGATCGGAAGATATGTTTCAAAGAGTTTTTTGATGTGCGGTTGATCGATAACGCTCTTTCCTATGCTTTTCGTAAACGGATACGTATATGCAATAACGCCGTTTTTATCCATTCTCGTTATCGAGCTTATCCTGTCCGAACCGTTCAGATAGTAATTCTTCAGCATTTCTTTGCCTTTTTCGGTAAGGTTTATAACGTCTCTATTTACAGCCAAATTTTCAAGATCAGAATACGTTTTAGAAAACAACGTTCTGATATTGTAAATAGTCCTTGCGGCATCCAATTTTGCAGTGTCGGCATGAGAAATATAATCCTTCCGAATCGTATAATTCATTGCATATGCGGAAACGAATATAAGGCTGTCCGCAACAACGGAAAACGCAATAATTACAAACAGCGCCTTTTTAAGAAACTGCGCCGTCGCATGCCTTATTTCGGCAAGTTCTTCCTTTTTCCCTTCAAAATACACGTTCTTTGCAATGTAAATAAGGAGAAACAAGAACACGAAACGTACAGAAAAACCGAGAAGTTTTATATTTCTAAGATTTTGCATGTAATAGAGTTCCGTTATGCACTTCAGCGTAAAATCAAAAATAAGTGATAATGCGAACAGTTGAATAACAATCGGAACAATTCTCCCCTTTTCAAAACGTTCGGCAGAAAGCTCGACACTCATTATAACGAGCGAAATCGTTGAAGCATACACGGCAAAGTCAAGGGCTTTTCCAGATTCACCCCTAAAAAGCGCAAAAACAATCAAAACGGCAAAATAAGAGATGTAAACAAACATCCTGCGCGGAGGTTTTAAAAGTTTCCCATAGCGCTGTTTCAAACTGATAAATACGGCAAGGTAAGATATACCTATCAGTAAATTTCCATATATTAAATCGAACATTAAATTATCCGGGACAAAACGTATAAGAGACTGCTTTATAGTGACGGCGACGGAAATAAATACAAGGCCCGTTGAAAGCGCGGTAAACCCTTCTATATTCCCTGTCTCCCTCGCACTCTTTTGAAACAGGATGAATATAAATACGGCAGGTGCAAGCCAGACAATATAACTAAGCATCACAAGAACCGCATTCAACGCAACCTTGCCCCCTTTCCGTTATTCATGCAATAAAAAGTTTAATACTTTACAGGCAATTTGCAAGTAAATTGCGAGGAAAATTTAAATTTCTACGATGTATTTCTCCATTTCTTCGATCGTTAATTTGTTTATCGCATTGATATCAAATATCTCTTTGGGCATGGATAAGAATACATCGAGAATATGAGGATCGAATGTTTTTCCTTTCTCGTTTATCATAATTTCAAGTGCTTTTTCAACCGTATATGCCTTTCTGTAAGGCCTATCCGTTGTCAAGGCATCGAATACGTCTGCAACCATTATGATTCTTGAAAGAAGTGGGATTTCTTCACCTTTCAATCCGTCGGGATAACCTTTTCCGTTCCATTTTTCGTGGTGATGCCTTATGATTTTCGCAGCTTCCTTGTTTATGGGCTCCACTATTCTTTCGCCCACAACGGGATGTTTTCTCATAACTTCCGTCTCTTCATAGGATAACGTGCCTTTCCTCAACAAAATCTCTCTTGAAATGCCGATTTTTCCTACATCGTGCAAAACGGCAGCAAACAGTAAAGTGCTTTTCTCCTTCGGGGAAAGGCGCAATGCTTCGGCTATCTTCATCGAGTAAAACGCAACACGCGTCGAATGCCACTCCGTATAAGGATCATACGAATTCACCGCATTACCGATTGAGAATATATAATTTATCAAAGATTTCTTAAGATTCGAATAGAACAAAATAGTTTGGTATGAATTTACCGTTTCCCTGCCGAACCGTTCCAAAAACTCCTTTTCTTCTTTGGAAAATTCGAGAGGTTTGTTAAAGCGCACCCTGAAAACGGACGCAAATTTGTTCTTAGAAAATATAATTACCTGTGCAAAACTTTTTTTCCCGTAGATTTTGCTATTTCCGAAATAAAATACGGCTCTCTCGTTTTCAATCAACTCCGCATTCACATTATAATTAGTGAATTCCAAGGTAAATTTCCTTCCGTCAAATTTATCAATAACCATTTTATCTCTGTTTGGTTCTCCGATTGCGACTTCCTGCACACAATTTTTAAAAACCGGATTCAATATTTCGAATGCAATTTTCAATATATCGTTTTTCGTGGAATTAGTGCTGAGTCCGTGGAAGAAACTGAGAGATGCTTTGTTGAATTCACCTGTTCTTTCAACATTTTCATAAGCAATTTTCATTGCAACAAAAACAGAGGAAAGTTTTGACAGAGCAGTCGCAATTTTCAAATCTCTTTCGGTAAAGACATCACCCTCCTTAAAACTGTCAAGGAATATACCACCGACATACTCGTTATTTACCACAATAGGAACAACAAGCGTTTGTTTCACATTCTTGCCGCCTGCTTCCATAATAATCGCCTTTTCTTTTTCCGAGAGGTGTCCCTCGTTGTAATCCGCAATATTCTTTACAACAACAGCTTTTTTTGTATTGTGTTCATACGCTTCGGAAACCTTAAGCTTTACCTCTTTCAGTTTTTCGTCAAATCCGAATATTGCCATATATTCATAGTAATCGCCCTTTCTCAGGGTAACGGAGCCTGCATCGGCCGGAACGAGGCGTTGAGCAATGGAAAGTATGTGCTCGAAGAAGTCTTTTTCTTCCATTGAAAGATCGACTTTTGAAAACTCATCTATTACGGCATCTAATTTTTCTTCCGTTTCGGAAAGCGAAGAGATAAGCTTCTTCACTTTAAACAAAACAGAAGCAAGTTTCGATATGGCACCCGCAATTTTCAGGTCTTCCTCGGTAAAAGCATCTTCGTTTTCAAAATTATCGATAAAAATGCCGCCGTAATATTCACCGTCCACTATAATCGGCGCACCGATCGTAGATTTTATTTCTTCGGTACCGACATCCTTAAGAAGTTTTCTAATATTATTTCTATATTTACCTTTCCGTTCACTTTCCACACAATTATTAAATATGTTTTTTATTAAAAACGGTTTATCCGTTTTTGCCGGTATTATTTCCTCCTCGGTGAAAAAAGCGTCTTCCAAAGATTTTCCGTACCCTACCTGTGCGGTAAAAACATACCTGTCCCCTTCTTTTACGATTACGCTTCCAGCCTCTCCGCTCGGCACGACGGCAAGCATACTATCCAGCATTTTGAAAGATATGCTCTTAATACCTTCGTTTACATCGATATTGGAAAAAAGTTCCACAAGTCTGGAAAGTTTTTTGTAAAGGGATTCCGCTTCATTATATTTCTCTTCGGCAAATTCCCTCAAATTCTCAATCTCTCCTATAAATACGGATGAAAGGTTTCTTAGCGCATATATAAAAATCATAATAAAACTAAAAAACAACAGTAACAATTCTAATATTTTAAACAAAGACCCGCTCAAAACAATTCTTTTGGGAACAAACACAAAAATTTTATAGGTTTTATTCCAAAAAACATCTTCGTCTGTATGTATGACAATTCCTTCGCCAAAAGCGCATTTTACAAAACGATCATTACTCTCAAAAGGAAAAATTTTCGTTACGTCTTTAAAAATCATTTTTTCGTCAGGCGCACAGATAATCATATTTTTGCAATCGGCAACAATGATTTTTTCTCCTTTGAAACGCGTTGCAACAATCTCTTTCCGCAAATTATAAATATCGAACAAAACGGCAATACTTCCGCAAAACTCATTTCCGTTATACACCGGGATATAAAGAGCGATAACCGGAGATTCCTTGAATAAAACAAACGGAGGGGACAGGGTAACTCTATGGAGAATCAGAAGTTCTTTCAAATAAGGCTTGTTTCTTAGATCCGTACCCGTAAGTTTTTCAACGGGATACGCAAATACAACCTTTCCGTGCTTGTCAGTTCTTATTATCGAGTCGATTTGTAGTTTATGAGAATTAAAATAAGAAATAAGTTTGTTCTTGCCCTCTTTGGTTATTAAAACAACATCCCTGTCATATGCAAGATTCGACAGATCGTTTTCATATCTTAAAATAAGATACCTGAGATTTCTTCCTGTGGAAAGCGCATCTGCGGCGGCCGAAGCCCTGTAAAGCGAAAACTGTGTGTTGCTTGACTTCACAACACTTTGAAAAGCAACAACCATCAAGACATTCACAACAAGCGAAAAAAGAATAACCGCAATGATGAATTTTCGGATAAATTCACGGAAGATAAATCTCACTTTTCTAATCTTCTCCGTTTTCGGAGGAAGCAATACCTCTTGTTTGGCAGCGGTAAATATCAGAACAAGTGAGCTGATTCCACGAACGGAAAAACTTATGAGTCTTACGGTATTGAACGCATGAAAACCGTTTATTTCGACAATACTTTTCAGTATAAAATCGAGAATAAGTGTGAAACTGAATATGAAAAGCGCAACTTTTACGGAATTTTTCTTGTCCTTTATGACACTGTAAGTAGCATGTGCGTCAACCATTACAAAAATAATGAGTAACGTGTATACAAGCAAGTCAACGGAAACAAGGAATTCTCTTTTAAAAAGTGCGTAGAAAACGAACGCAAACAAGATAACGAGGTATATATGCACTCTTTTCGGAGGTTTTGGAATTTTTTCGAACGATTTCAGAATAAACCACGTAAGAACGACGAAAGCGGTGAGAATCATTCCGTTTCCTATAATAAAGCTCAGTGTAAGGTTAAGATTCGTTTTAAACAGTAACACCTGTTTGAAAGTTACGGCAACGGATATCGCTCCTATCGACGAAAAGAGTTTATATATGTTCCTTACTTCTCTGCTCTCTACAAAATACCTGTAAAGTATAACGGCACAAAAAATCGCAGGCGTAAGCCAGACGATATAACTAAAAACAATTAACAAATCTTTCTCCAAAATAATTCCGGCTCCTTATCCGTAGTTTAAATATTATAACAAATTATCCGAATACCAGCAAATTAGTCTGAAATAAAAAAGGCGGCTTGCACCGCCCGGTTTTACTTTTTAATCGCCCTATAGAGAAGCTCTGCTGTTTGCGCCCTCGTTGCGCCCGCTTTTATATGGAAATTTCCGTCAGTAAGGCCTCTGTCAACCTTTTTTATCAACCCGTGTGAAACCGCAGTCTCTATGTAAGGATACGCCCAGTATTTGTGCGGAACGTCGGGGAAGGTGCCGCTCTTCGGACTAATCAAATTCCACTTTTTAAGCCTCACGATCGTTGTGATGATTTCTTCCTTCTTTACCGTATCGTTCGGCCCGAACTTTCCTTTTCCGTAGCCTTTCATCAGGCCTGCGTCCGTTACGGCCGTTATGTATTTGTAAGCCCAGTGCGTTTTGGGAACGTCAGCATAAATATCCCTTCCTTTCGAAATATCAAGGTTCAAGGAAAGCGCAAGCATCTTTGCATACTCCGCACGCGTTACGATTTTGTCCGGTTTAAACGTGCCGTCCGGATAGCCCGAAATAATGTTTTTGCTCACCATGTATTTTATCGCTCCGATTGCCCAGTAATCAGTCGGCACGTCCTTAAAGGGCGCAACATTCAAAATATCTATTGTATCGCCGTTTACGAGGTAAATATATCCCATGTAAACACCAAGATCCGATGCCTTTTTATCGAGAGTGTAGGACCAGAGCGTTTTGGGGTGAACGATATCTATTGCATCCATTGCAACAAGCTCTTTCCTTATATGGCCTATCGCATAAATCATTCTGCCCTCTTTGGCAAACTTTTCAAGTTCGATATCATCGATATTCGCCGCCTTCGTATAATAAAATTTGTCGTTTTCCATATCAAAAAGCTCATACCCTCTGCCCGCTTTTCCGCAAACAACGTATTTTCCGAAACGCCGAGCCGTGTCTATATCAATTTCGTCACCGTTCAAATCTTTCAGTTCTTTCACAAACGTTATCTTAGGAAAATTGGTAAGGCTCAAAATCACGGCACCGCTGCCCAACGCATAGAGTTTGCTCTCGTAAGCAAACATATAAATAGGATAAAAATCAATGCCGCTGTTTGCCATGCTTTCGATATCAAAATCCGCCTTGTGTTGCTCGAAGTTTTTGTCCATGTCAAAATAATAAATCTCATTCATTACGTTAATCGCAATAAGATAGTGCTTGTAAATTGCTGCCGCAATCGGGCCTCCTCCTTGCATCAACGTTTTGCATTCGGGACGGGACGGATCGCTGAAATCGATAATACGCAGAGAGGCACCGTGCGTGGGTATAACAAAATTTTTGTATATGATGAGCGGCGATTCCACGTCCGCATCTCCGTGTATGTTGTCAATATTCGCATCGGCCCATTCTCCGAGTAACTTAGGTTTTGCAGGATCTTTAAGTGAGAATACCCATACGGCATTCACTTTGTCTTTTCCAACTCCCAGATCGACTGATTTGCTACCGAAAACATACATTCTGCCGTTTGCAATTCGAAGCGTTTCACCGGCTCCGCCTTTTCCGAGATACGCTTTGCCTACTCTATGCACGCTGTTTGCATACGCCGCACCGTTAAAAGAAAACAAAGAGAACAAAAGAATCAGCACAATAAGCAGTGCGAAAATTCTTTTCATTTCAATACCCCCTATTTTTAGTTTTCTCTTAAAGTATATTCCGAATGCACTCCTTCAAAAAACAGTTCGCTCAATTTATCAACAAACTTGTCCACACCGAAAAGCAGAGGATCCGTTGCGGGAACGCCGAACCTATTTTCGTATTCTTCTATCTTTTCTTTTACCTCTTCTTTCTTCATATTCTCATGGTTTACGGCAATGCCCAACACGCGCCTTTTCGGAGTGAACGGTTTTTTATACCTCCCGAAAGTAATCGAATTTGCAATCGTCTCGATGAGGTTTATTTCGTGCTGAATGTCCAATATGGGAATTTCCGGATAGTCACAGTAATTGAACCTTTTAGGGGCATGCACCAAAAACACGCCGTCAGGCCGCGCGCCTTTCATTATCGCATACGAACTTATGAATGCGGGATGCAGCAGAGCGCTCTGTCCTTCCACTATGATGATGTCGGGCCTGTCCGTTTCGAATGCGGATACAACGGCATGTTCCACCTCACCTACGAGAAAATCGGCAGGTATCGCATCAAGTGCAACACCGTATTTTGCCCCCTGCATCAGGCCTGTTTGCCCGGTTGCAACGAATTCCGATTTTATCCCTCTTTCCCTGAGGGCCATGTTCAGTATCGTTGCCGTGGTGCGCTTTCCTATTGCAGTGTCCGTTCCGAGAACGGCGATAACCGGCACGTCAACCTTTTTTATGTCGTTTTTAAATATGTGGAGTTTCCGCATCGTGGGCGGTTTCCTCACGTCAATAATTTGAACGCCGTATTTCTTCGCTTCTTCCCTTATTCGCGCATCCTGAGAAAGAAAGTTCATGAGCCCTATGACGATGTTCATTCTGTGGTGAATCGCATCCATGATGATTTTTCTGTGTTCCCTGGGAAGAAACGGCGTATTCGGAGCGATGCCGTAGATAAAATAACTTATCGGCTCTTTGATTTCACTCACCGCTTCTTCCAAACTGCCGTATATCTTTATGCCGTTGGGCTTTCCGTCAAGCAGCTCACCTGCATCCATGCCCTTTTTTGTGCTGTCTATCACTCCGACAATTCTGTATTTTTGAGAAAACCGCACCAAACCGTGTGCAGTTTTTCCGTCAAGTTTGCCGAATACCCCTTCGCTGAAAATTATTGCGTTATTATTCATATAACCACCTCCAATGTGATTTGTTCGATATAAATCGGATTTTCCCCACGCTTTAATATACCATATTTTTGTATTTTTGCAAAAACGCTTTCCGCACGTGCCTTAATGTTTACTGAAATGCGTTATCTGTTATAATAAAAGAAATTTTGTGTGTTGAAAGGAGCCGATGAATGTTTAATTTTAGCGCAAGTTATTGGATACAACTTTTGCTTTTTGTATTGCCTGCGGTGCTTATCGTGCTGACGCTGCATGAGTTCGGGCATGCGTATGCCGCATACAAGTTGGGAGACAAAACGGCAAAGGAGATGGGAAGGCTCAGCCTGAACCCGCTTCACCATATCGATATATACGGTTTCCTCGCACTGATATTTTTCAGGTTCGGGTGGGGAAAGCCCGTGCCCGTAAACTTCTTTGCACTGCGAAATCTGCGCTCCGGCATGGTAATCGTCTCTCTTGCGGGCCCGCTGATGAATTTCCTCACTGCCGCCGCACTCGCCCCGATATACAAAATCATGGCACGCTCACCTTTTATGCTGAACAACTTCAACTACTTCGTGATACTTTTCCAATACATCATTCTCTACAGCGTATATCTCGGTGTTTTCAACCTGATTCCGATTCCGCCGCTTGACGGCTCGAAAATCCTTTACGCAATAACAAAAAGGCCGCAGAGATGGCTGCTTGACGACGCTTTGAACAATTACGGCGTGATTTTGCTTGTCATACTGCTTGTCGTGCCTGTTTTCCATTTCTATTCGATATTGAATGCAATCGTCACACCGATTTTAAAACTATTTTTATAGGAGGCAAAAGTGGACAGAGTTTTAAGCGGAATGAGGCCTACGGGCAAACTTCACATAGGGCATCTTTACGGTGCGCTTGCAAATTACGTAAAACTTCAGGATAAATACGATTCGTTCTTTTTTATAGCGGACCTTCACGCACTCACGACAAAATACGAACACACGGAGATGATAAAAAGAAACCGCATCGAGGTAATGCTTGATTGGCTTTCCGCGGG
>Ga0256833_1002593_pt1 | contig 12667 bp, 9 predicted proteins | sample 356284metaG_FD_190535 | JGI IMG/M metagenome (GOLD analysis project Ga0256833, IMG submission 190535) | Hydrothermal vent microbial communities from Mid Atlantic Ridge, Atlantic Ocean - 356-284 | ecosystem: Environmental > Aquatic > Marine > Hydrothermal vents | place: Atlantic Ocean: Mid...
GCATCATCTTGCAACATCCTTTCCAACGCTTCCCATTCCTCGTCTTTCATCTCTACCGTGTGCTCGGCAGCGGGAAAGCGGCGGGCAAGGACGTCTTCGTTATAGGCGCGCAGGGCTTCAGCGATCACCGCGTGCAGGTGGGCGTATTGCTTCACGAAGCGGGGCGTGAAGCGGTCGAACAGGCCCAAGACATCGTGGAAGACCAACACCTGCCCATCGCAGCCTACGCCCGCGCCGATGCCGATGGTGGGTATTTCCAGTTTGCGGGAAATCAACTCGGCCAGCCGTCCGGGCACGGATTCCAGCACGATGGAGAACACGCCGGCTTCTTGCAGGGCAAGGGCGTCTTCTACCAGGCGTTTGGCCGCGGCCGCGGTTTTGCCCTGGGCCCGGAAGCCGCCCAACTGGTGCACACTTTGAGGCGTCAGGCCGATGTGCCCCATAACGGGGATGCCCGCGCCCACGATGGCGCGGATGGTGTCCAGGCGCTCGCGCCCGCCTTCCAGTTTGACCGCGTCCATACCGGCTTCCTGCAGAAAGCGCCCCGCGTTGCGCACGGCCTCTTCTACCGAAACCTGGTAGGACATGAAGGGCATGTCGCCCACCAGCAGGGCATATTTTGCGCCGCGGGCCACCGCTTTGCAATGGTGGAGCATGTCGTCCATCGTGACCGGCAGGGTGGTATCGTAGCCGAGCACGACCATGCCCAACGAGTCGCCGACCAGGATGACGTCGGTGCCAGCGTTATCCACCGCCAGGGCTGAGGGGTAATCGTAGGCGGTGAGCATGGTAATCGGCTCGCCGCGGCGCTTCTTGGCGCGCAGGGTGCGCACGGTGACTTTCTTGCGCGGGGCAGGTTGTTGAGAAGCAACAGGGGAAGTGGTGGACATGGTTCCCTCCTTTCGGGGTAGGGGCCAGCAAGAAGTTGTGGCCGCAATGAAACTTGTGCCGTATCGGCCCTGAAGGGTCCGGTCGGCTTTTGTATTATCGCCGATTTTGTGGGGGGTGTCAAATGAGCCAGGCGGGAGGGAGCACTCAAATGTTGTAGAAAGGACATTCCGAGGCTTGATCTCTCCCCTCCCCCTGGCGGAAGCTTGCCCTCCGCTAACGCTCCAGGCGAGCCTCCGCCTGCCCCCTCCCCTCCCTTACAAAAGGGAGGGGAGGGGGAAACCGCCGCAGGCGGTGGGGGTGGGGTGAGATCCTTGACGGCATTCTACAACATCTGCATGCACCCAGGCGGGAAACCATCCCGCCTGGCTTGCTATGCCTTCCCCAGCACCATCGCCAGCAGCGCCATGCGCACGTACAGGCCGTATTCCATCTGGCGGAAGTAGGCGGCGCGTGGGTCGGCGTCGACCTCCATGCTGATTTCCCCAACGCGCGGGAAGGGGTGCATCAAAATCATGCGGCTCTTAGCCTGGCGCATGGTTTCCGGCGTGATGATGTAAGCGCCTTTGACGGTTTCGTAAGCCGCCGGGTCTTCAAAACGCTCTTTTTGCACACGGGTGACGTAAAGCACGTCGGTCTCGGCCAGCACGTCTTCCAGAGTGCTGTGTTCGGCCTGGGGAATGCCCCTGGCTGCCAGTTCGTCGATGATTTCGGCGGGCATCCGCAGGATTTCCGGCGAGACGTAGTTCAGGCGGACGTCGTAGAGGGAAAGCAGGCGGGCAAGGGAATGCACGGTGCGGCCGTATTTCAGGTCGCCCAACATGGTGATGGTGAGGCCGTCCACCTGGCCGAGTTCTTCTACGATGGTGAAGAGGTCGAGGAGAGCCTGGGTGGGGTGTTCGCCGGTGCCGTCGCCGGCGTTGATGATGGGTTTGCGGGCATATTGAGCGGCCAGGGCGGCAGCGCCCTTTTGGGGATGGCGCAGCACGACCACGTCGGCATAGGCTTCCAGGGTGCGCACGGTGTCGGGCAGCGATTCACCCTTGGCAACCGAAGAATAGCGCACTTCGTTGATGGGAATTACACTGCCGCCGAGGCGTTCCATGGCCGAGGTGAAGGACGAGGATGTGCGGGTGGAAGGTTCGTAGAACAGGTTGGCAAGGATTTTGCCCTTCAGCAGGTCGAAAGAGCCCACGCGCAGCACCATTTCGCGCATTTCGTGGGCAACTTCGAAGACGTAGGTGAGGTCGTCGCGGGAAAATTGCTTCACCGAGATGATGTGCTTGCCGTAGAACGGGGCGTCGCGTCGGTCGCCGAACGGCAAGTGGCGGCTGGTGGGGCGTTGAGGGGGAAGGAACGCAGACATAGGGAAACCTCCTTCAGCGGGTGGGGGCGGCCTGGCCGCCCAGGGCTGGTGGGAGGGCATCGCCCCGCGCCGTGCTGCCGCGCGGCCACGCCGCGCGCAGAGGCCGCCCGGACGCAGGCGGCAGCGCGGGCAATGGCGTCGGTGCAGGGCTATGGTGTTTGGGCAACGGTCGGGGGGATGCCCTGCCATTTATACCACAAGAGGCCAGGGGAGGGAATTTTTGGCGCGAAAATGGCAGGGCTTGTTTGTTGAGCCACCGAAAAAGCGGTTAGCATCAGGACTTACGCAGTGGGTTGTAAACCCCTCGTTTTCCCGTCATGGCGAGCCCCCTGTAGGGGCGGACGGCGTCCGCCTTTGGGTGGAGCGGGCGGCCTCCACCTTTTGGTGGGGCGAAGCCATCTCCTCCCCGGTGCGGGAGACGACTTCGCCCGCGGCTCAGCCCAGGCGCTTCGGCTACGCTCAGCCCAGGCGCTTCGGCGGGCTGCGACGACGCTCAACCCGCCTCGCAGTGACTCACCTGCAGGGGTTTTTCGGATAGATCCTTAGTGTTCGTCCGACTCACCGCCGGTTTCGCCGCCGAAGGTGGCTTGCAACCCCTGGATGAGGGCCTGCTTTTCGGCGGCTGAGAGCCGCGCTTCGGGGTGCAGGATGAGGTATTGCCAGGGCGGCATTTCCCCTTTCTGCACCATTTCGGCGGCTTCATCGGCTTCGTTTTCACCCCGCCCCCATTCGGAAACGTTGAAAGCGGAGCGCCCTTCGTCTACGTCGTACTGCACCAGCCAGGAAGCCGGGGCGATGTTGCTGTACCACGGCCATGTGGTGTTGTTGCTGTGGCAATCGCCGCAGGCCCGCATGAAAAGGGCGCGCGTTTGGGGGCTATCCCATTGGGGTTCGGCGGTCACGGGCGGGTTGGTGTGGGCGCGCCCGTAGGGGATGAGCTGAATGACCAGGCCGAGGAGGATAAGCCCCGCCAGCCCAATGGCGAGACGTTTGGGAGTGAGAGCCGCTATTTTAGACATAAGTTCTACCTCCTTCCGTAGGGAGCCTCATTCTACCACGAAAACCACCACGCGTTTGGGGCCGTGGACGCCGATGGTGAGGGTCATTTCGATGTCGGCGGTGCGGGAAGGCCCGGTAATGATGCTGGTCATAGCGGCCTGTTTCACCGCGGGCAGCGCGAGCGCGGCGGCCAGGTCAGGGACAATGTCGGCAGCCCGCAGCACGGCCAGGTGTATTTCCGGCAACAGGGAAGCCGTTTGGGGTTGACCTGCGCCGCCGGGCACCACCAGGCTGCCTGTGGCAGCGATGCCGGCCAGCGCCCCCGTCAGCCCCGCCCGCGGAATCTCGGCTTCCTCGTCACTTTCCTCCGCCAGCGGGAAGGCTGCCACCGGGTGGGCAATGCCGGCAGCGTCGAGGGCCGCGACGATTTCGGGCGGAAGGTGGGCGTCTTCCCAGGCCCACAGGCGCGTGATGCCTTCGCGTTGCAGAAAGGCCACGATGGCCTCGCCGGCCTGCGCCATGTCGGCTACGGGTACCACTTCGCCTTGCAGCGCGGTCAGGGCGGCGGTAAAAGAATTGCGAATGGCGAGTTGCGAATTGCGAATGGCGAGTTGCGAATGGCGAATGGCGAGTTGCGAATGGCGAATGGCGGTTTGCGATTTGCGGGTGGCAGCCGTCACGCCGCGCAGAAGGGGGATGGGGCTGAGGGGGGCAGTCAGGCGGGCAAGGGGGCGCACGGCGCGCTGGGCCAACCGGAACCAACGCGGACGGGTGGCAATGTGGGCGTAGAGCTTCAGGAAAGCGTGGAAAGGCGGGCGATGGGCGCGGGTGGTCTGGCCCGGGCCTGCGGGCGGTGGGCCTGGCGGAGCCATACCGGCGCGCGCCCGCAAAATCAATTCCGGCAGGGGCACTTCCACCGGACAGGCGTCGGCGCATGCCCCGCAGAGAGTGCAGAGATAAGGGAGGTTGCCGTAATCTTCCGAGCCGAAGAGGCCTGGCGAGATCACGATGCCGATGGGGCCGGGGTAGGGGGTCGGTTTGCCGCCGCGGCCCACGTAGGCGTGCCCGCCGATTTCTTGAAACACCGGGCATGTGTTCAGGCATGCCCCGCAGCGAATGCAGCGCAGGGCGTCGGCCAGCGGGGTTTGCGCCATCCGGCGGCGGCCATTGTCTACGATGACCAGGTGACGCTCGGTGGGCGCGTCGGTTTCGCCTTCCCGCCGCGGGCCGTGGATGAGAGTGGTGTAAACCGTCAAGTCCTGGCCGGTGGCTGAGCGGGGCAGCAGTTCCAACATGAGGGCCAGGTCGTCGAGGGAGCGTACCAGCCGCTCCGCGCCCATCACGGCGATGTGCAGGCGGGGCAGGGTGGTGACCATGCGGCCATTGCCTTCGTTGGTAACGATGCAAATGCCACCGGTTTCGGCAATGCCGAAGTTCGCGCCGCTGATGCCGACATCGGCCTGCAGGAAGGCCGCGCGCAGGTGGCGGCGGGCAGTCGCGGTCATGGCTTCCACGTCTTCGGTGTAGGGCATTCCCAGCAGGTCGTGGAAGGTCTGGGCGACTTCCTGGCGGCGCAAGTGCACCGCGGGGGTGATGATGTGGGCAGGGCGCTCGTGCCGTAACTGGATGATGAACTCGCCGAGGTCGGTCTCGATCACGCGATGGCCGGCGGCTTCCAGGGCGGCGTTGAGCCCGATTTCTTCCGTGACCATGGATTTGGATTTCACCACCAGTCGCGGCCTGGCCCCTTGGGAAGCCACCAGGTCGAGGATGACGCGGCGCGCTTCCGCCGCGTCGGCGGCGAGGTGCACCTGAAAGCCGTTGCGGCGCGCGTTGGCGATGAACTGCTCGAAAACCTCGTCCCAGTGGGATAGCACCTCGGCGCGCACTTCGGCTGCCCGTCGCCGCATCACTTCCCACGGTTCGGGCAATGAGGCGTGGGCCCGGGCGCGGGCTTCTCGCCGTCGAGCGGCGTTGGCATCCAGCGCCGCTTGCAGGGCTGGGTTGGCTAAAGCCTCTCGGATGGCTTGGCGAAGGTCAGGCATCGGCAACCTCGCAGGAAAAGGTCAGCGCGCCGGGTCAGGGCGCTGGGGCGCGCCCAGCACCTCGGCCAGATGGATCATGCGGGTGGGCACACCGGCTTTGTTCAGGCCGCCCTGGATGTGCAGCAGGCAACTGGGGTCGGCAGTAATGCAATAGTCGGCGCCGGTGGCTGCGATATTGGCGACTTTGCGCGCCAACATGGCCTCGGCAATCTCGGGGAATTCGGCTGAGAACACCCCGCCGAAGCCGCAGCATTCTTCAGCGTGGGGAAGTTCCACGAATTCGACGCCGTGCAGGGCGGCAATGAGGGCGCGCGGCTGGCGATCCACCCCTAACGCCCGCAGCAGGTGGCATGAGGGGTGGTAGGTCACGCGGTGAGGGAAAGCCACGCCAAGGTCGGTGACGCCGAGGACGTCGACCAGGAACTCACTCAGTTCGTAGGTGCGGCTGGCGAGGGCCTCGACGCGTGGAAGCCAGGCCGCATCTTCGGCGAAGAGCTCGCGGTAGTGCTGGCGCAGCATGGCTGCGCAGGAACCGGCGGGAAACACCACCGCGCCGGGGTAGGCTTCCAGCACCTGGATGGTGTGTTTAGCCATCCGGCGGGCGCTTTCCCAATCGCCAGCGTTGAAAGCGGGCTGGCCACAGCAGGTCAGCCCCTGCGGGCGCACGACCTCAGCGCCGGCGCGGCGGAGCGCGGTTTCGGCGGCCTCGACGATGGTGGCACGAAACGTGCCTGCCAGGCAGGTGGGAAAGAGGTTCACCGTAATCGGCATAACGGCCTCGGGAGTAAGGAGATGTTGGGATACTTTATCATACCCCACGCCGGGCGTTTTGGGTATAAGGTGGTTGCCATCGGGTGCACTCAAATGTTGTAGATAAGGCTATCGTATGGCCAGATCTCTCCCCACCCCCTGCGGAGGCTTGTCCTTCGCTAGGACAGCCTCCGCATTCCCCCTCCCCTCCCTTACTGAAGGCTTACTTTTACCCATAAGTCGAAGGCAACGGTGTGAAGCGTACGAAATGAGTAAACAAGCCCCAAATGGTTCCCCATTGCTCCCTTGCAGAGCGGCAATGTTCCCCTCTCCCGCTGGGAGAGGGGCCGGGGGTGAGGGCAAATACGCCAAAGGTGCCGATAACGCCCTCACCTCCCCCCATCCCCCTCCTCTCCCAAAGGGCGAGGAGGGGGCGCTGGCGCCGTCGACAACATCTTTGCCGAAATATGGGTAAAACTCAGTACTGAAGGGAGGGGAGGGGGAGGCCGCCCCTGAGCGGAAGCGCCGCCAGGCGCTGAAGCCGAAGGGAGGCGGCGGGGGAGGGGTGAGATCCTGAAAAGTGCTTCTACGACATTTGCTTGCACCCGTTGCCATCTTGTGGCGTCGGTGCATTGCGATGGATTTTTTGCGGTAAAATAAAGCCACACCGTCGCGAGGAGGCACCGTTGATTGGCTTTTTGGTTTATCTTATCAATCTTGTGGCGAACGTTTTGGAACTCATTGTGGTTGTGGATGCCGTGCTCTCGTTTTTCATGCATCCATTGCATCCCATCCGGGTGGCATTAGGGCGCATTGTGCGCCCCTTGCTCGCGCCGATTCAGCGAGTGATCCCGCCTGTGGGTGGTTTCGACCTCAGCCCTATTGTGCTCATTTTCCTGATTGAAATTGTTCGTAGTGTCCTCGTTCATTTTTTGCTTGGGTTGGCATGGTGAGGAAAACAATGAAACGAAAGTTCCGCTTTCACAACGGCAAGACGGGCTCGGCGCTGGCGGTGCGGGTGACGCCGCGGGCCTCCCGAGACGAAATTGCAGAGGTGCTGAGCGACGGCACCATTCGCATTCGCCTGACCGCCCCGCCCGTAGAGGGGAAGGCTAACAAAGCCCTCATCAAGTTTTTGGCGAAAGTGCTGGATGTGGCGCCTTCCCGCATTGAGATCGTGGCGGGGGAAGGCGGCCGCGACAAACTGGTTTCCATTGTCGATATGGATGTGGAAGCCGCTCAGCGTAAAATCATGGAACACCTGGCGCAACCTTGACACGCCTCGCGTTGGAAAGCAGCCCCCCATGTGGGGGCTTTTTTGTCGCCAGCCTCGGGGGATGGTGGTGCTATAATGGAAACAACCGGGCCAGGGGAGCCCGATGCCTGATTTGTGGAGGTGTGCATGACCGCTTTAGGTGCCGGCCGTGGCTTCGTTCCGCCGCCGATTACGCGGGTGGAAGAGACGGGCCTCTCTGCCCTCTGGCTGCAAGACCTGGCCTTGAAGATTCTCTATTTTCAAGGATACCTGACAGGCTATGACATTGCCGAGGCGATGGCTTTGCCGTTTACCGGCCTGGTCGATCAATTGTTGGACACGCTCAAGCGAGAAAAATTGATCGAAGTCAAAGCCTCGCGCGGTGGCCTGGGGTCGGGGGTCTATGAATATGCCATTACAGAGGCCGGGCTGCGGCGCGCACGCGAGGCGCTGGCGCGCAGCCAGTATGCCGGGCCGGCACCGGTGCCTTTGCATGTTTACAACGAGGCCATGCGGAAGCAAAGCCGCTCGCGGATGACCGTGACGCCGCGGGTGATGCGAAAGGCGTTGGCTTCGCTGGTGCTTTCTGAAAAGACCTTCCACCGCATTGGCCCGGCGGTCAATTCGGGGGCTTCCATTTTCCTCTATGGCCCGCCCGGCAACGGGAAGACCACCATTGCCCGCGCCATTGGCGATATGGTGCTCTCCGAGGCGATTTACATTCCCTATGCCCTCTATGTGGATGGGCAGGTGGTCACCCTGTACGACTCGGTCAACCACAAGCGCGCCCCCGACGAAGATACCACCGGGCGCGGCACCGGCTCGTTGCGGGCCAGCAAGCGCCGCGACCCCCGCTGGGTGCGCATCCATCGCCCTTTCATCATGGTGGGCGGCGAGTTGACCCTCGCCAACCTCGACCTGATTTTCGACGACGTCAACAAGTTCTACCAGGCGCCTGTGCAGGTCAAGGCCAACGGCGGCATTTTGCTGGTCGATGACTTTGGCCGTCAGCAGGTGCGCCCGCGCGACCTGCTCAACCGCTGGATCGTGCCGCTGGAAAACCGCATCGACTACCTCACCCTGCACACCGGGCGCAAAATCGAAGTGCCCTTCGATGTGCTGGTGGTCTTCTCGACCAACCTCCCGCCGAAAGACCTGGTCGACGAAGCCTTTTTGCGGCGGCTGCGCCACAAAATTTACATCGGCGACCCCTCTTACGGCGAATATCGGGAAATCTTCCGCCGGGTGGCGCAGGCCAAGGGCGTGGCTTACAGCGACCAGGGGCTGGCTTACCTCTTGCAGGAGTGGTACATCAAGCGCGGGCGTAAATTGCGCGCCTCGCACCCGCGCGATATCTGCGACCAGATCATCGACATTGCCCGCTACCGCGGCATCGAGCCAGCGATGACGCGGGAACTCATCGACCAGGCCGCCGCGGCTTATTTCGTGGACCTGTAAGCCATGTTGCCCCTCTGGAAGCACCTCCCCCGCCCGCTCATCATCGCCCATCGCGGGGCCTCGCACGACGCGCCGGAAAACACCCTGGCCGCCTTCCGCCTGGCCGTGCGCCAGCACGCCGAAGCGGTAGAACTGGACGCCAAACTGAGCCGCGATGGCCGCATTGTGGTCATGCACGACAACACTGTCGATCGCACCACCGACGGCCACGGCGCAGTGCGCCACATGGACTGGGCAGCCTTGCGCGCCCTCAGCGCGGGTGGGCAACCCGGCGACCCCGAAACGGCCATCCCCTTGCTGGAAGACGTCCTGCGCGCGGTCACGCCTGACCTGCTGGTCAACATCGAACTGACCAACTACGCCGCACCGCTCGATGCCCTGCCGGTCAAGGTGGCCGAACTGATCGCCACGCTGGGCGTCGCCGACCGGGTGTGGGTGTCGTCTTTCAACCCGTTGACCTTGCTGCGCTTCGCGCGCCGCCTGCCGGAAGTGCCGGTGGGCTTTCTGGTCGACGTGCGCCGCCCGTGGCTGTATCGCTTCTTCCATCGCCTGGTGCCCCACGCATTGGTGGAACCGCACCGGGCCCTGGTTACGCCCGAAGCCGTGCGGCGCTGGCATGCTGCGGGCAAGGCCGTGGCCGTTTACACGGTGAACGATGCCGCCGAAATGGAACGCCTCTTCGCCTGGGGCGTGGACGGCATCTACACCGACAACCCGCGCCTGGCGCGTGAGGTGCGGGAGGCCTTTCTGGCCCGCGCCGCGCCCGCGGGTTCGCCCTCGCCCGGCGGATAGCCCTTCCGCACCGGACGCGCCGCGCAGGGCCTCGTGCACGACCATTTTCTGGAGGAGAAATGCGCCCTTCCCGCCGCTGGGCCAAAGCCGCCCTGCTGGTGGCTCTGGTGGTTTGGCTCGCGCCGTTGCACGCGCGGGCACAACCCGCGCCTGAAAGCCGGCCTGAGCAATGCGCCCGGCAGGTTTTGGCGCGCCTTTCGCCTGAAGAGCGGGTGGGGCAGCTGTTCCTGGTGGCCTTTCAGGGGGAAGCCCAGGCCACCGATGCTCCGGTGTATCGCCTGATTGCCCAGGCCCATGTGGGCGGGGTGGTATTGCTGCGCGCCAACGACAACATCCCCGGCGGGGAAGACGCTCCCCGTGCCCTGCAAGACGAAATTCGCGCCTTGCAGCGGGCGGTATGGATCGAAGCCCAGCAGGAAACCCTTGACCCTGAAAGCGGTGAAGTGCGTTACCCGCCTTATGTCCCTTTGCTGGTGGCCACGGCGCAAGACGGCGACGGCTACCCCCACGACCAGATTCTGGAAGGCATGACGCCGCTGCCCAGCCCGCTGGCCATTGGCGCGACATGGCAACCCGACCTGGCGCGCGCGGTGGGCGAGGTGCTGGGGCGGGAAACCGCTGCGCTGGGCATCAACCTGCTGCTCGGCCCTCCCCTCGACGTGGCTGCCACGCCTCATCCCGGCAGCCCCGGCGACCTGGGCATCGATACCTTTGGCGGCGACCCTTACTGGGTCGGCCAGATGGGAAAGGCTTACATCCAGGGCGTGCATCAGGGCAGCAGCGGGCACGTCGCGGTGGTGGTCAAGCACTTCCCTGGCTACACCGGCTCCGACCGTTCCCCCGCCGATGAAGTTGCCACGGTGCGCAAGTCGCTGGAGCAACTCAAGCAAATCGAACTGGCGCCTTTCTTTGCCGTGACCTCGGCGGCCAACCCGGCGCAGGTGGCCGATGGCTTGCTGGTTTCCCACATTCGTTATCAGGGCTTCCAGGGAAATATCCGTGCCACGACCCGCCCGGTCAGTCTGGACCCCCAGGCGTTTACCCAACTGATGGCGCTGCAGCCGTTTGCGGCCTGGCGCACCCACGGCGGCCTGACGGTCAGCGACGACCTCGGCAGCCGCGCCATCCGCCGCTTTTACGACCCCACGGAGCAGCGGTTCGACGCCTTCCTGGTGGCGCGCGATGCCCTTCTGGCGGGCAACGATCTGCTTTACCTCGGCATGGGGTTCCACGACCCCAACGACCCCGACCAGCCCACCACGGTGCTCAACACCCTGAAATACTTTTCGCAGAAATATCGCACCGACCCCGCCTTTGCCCAGCGTGTCGATGCGGCGGCTTTGCGGGTGCTGACCCTGAAGTGCCGGCTGTTCGGTAGTTTTACCCTCAATGCCGTGCAACCGCAGCCCGACGCCCTCGCGGTGCTGGGCAAAGGCAGCGACGTTACCTTTCAGGTCGCGCAGCAGGCGGCTACCTTGATTTCCCCCGCACCCACCGACCTGGAAAGTGTGTTGCCTTCCCCACCGCAACGCGGTGAGCATATCGTGCTGCTTTCGGAGGGGCTTTCGTATCAGCAGTGTAGCACCTGCCCGCCCCAAGAGGCGCTTTCGCCGGGGGACTTCCAGCAGGTGTTGCTGCGGCTGTATGGGCCGGGCAGCGGTCAGCAGGTGCGCCCGCAAGATTTTACCCCCCTCACCTTTGCCCAACTGGAAGCCTGGCTGGACGACCCGGCGGCGCACCCTTCAGTGCGCCAGAGCCTGCGGCGCGCCGATTGGGTGGTGGTCGGCCTGCTGGACGTCAACCCCCACGACCCCGCCTCACGGGCTTTTCGTCACTTGCTCGACGCCCAGCCCGGCCTGTTGCGCAACAAGAAAGTGGTGGTGTTTGCTTTCAACGCGCCCTACTACCTGGATGCCACCGACATTTCCAAACTTTCAGCCTACTACGGCCTTTACAGCAAAGCCCCTCCCTTTGTGGAAGCCGCTGCCCGCCTGCTGTTTCGGGAAATCGCGCCCCAGGGGGCGTTGCCGGTTTCGGTGGGCGGGGTGGGCTATGACCTCATCACGGCGACTTCCCCCGACCCGAAGCAGGTCATTCCCCTGACGTGGGATTTCCCGCCGCCGCAGGAAGCCTCGGCGGCTGCCACGCCGTCGGTGACCGAGCCGCTGCGGGTGCAGCCTGACCAGACCGTGCCGGTGCGCACCGGCGTCATCGTCGATCACAATGGCCACCCGGTGCCCGACGGCACGGTGGTGCGTTTTTTGCTCACCACCCCCGGCGGCGATCAGGTGCAGCAAAGTGTGGAGGTCACCACCACCGACGGCATCGCCCGGGCGTCGTTCCAGGTGGCCGAACCCGGCTTGTGGGAAATTCGCGCCCAGAGCGACCCGGCGCGGCAGTCGCAGGTGTTGGCCATCGAGGTGCCGGGCAAACCGGGGGAAGCCACGGCTTCGCCGCAGGCCGGTGTGGAGTTCACGACGCCGCTGCCTGCCGCCACGCCCACGCCGGCGGGGGGCGTGCTGGCCCCGCCGCAGCACCGCCGCGTGGACGGGATGGACTATCTGGCTGCCCTGCTGGTGGCGTTGCTGGTGGGGTGGGGGGCTTATCGCGGCGCATTGCAGCAGGGCATGGCCCGCTGGGGGGTGCGCTGGGGCTTGCTGGCCTTCAGCGGGGGGATGGCGGCGTATAGCGTTTTGGCCGTGGGGGGGAAAGCCGTCACCGCTGCCCTGCAGCGCTGGGGGTACGCGACCGCGCCTGTGACGGCCCTGCTGGGTGCGCTGGTGGGGTTGGCCGTGGGGCTGCTGTGGCGCGCCCTGACCCGTCGGCGGCGCGAATAGGGCGCTTTCCCTGCTGCTGTCTTGCTGCTCTATTCATATCACACGAGGAGGAATGCAATGCCGAAAATTTACGTTGCCGGGCCGTTGTTTACCGAGGGGCAGCGCTGGCTGCTGGAGCGCGTTGACGCGGTCTGCCGCCAGCAGGGTTTCGAAACCTATTTGCCCCACCGCGACGCCGGGCTGTTCGACCGCGATAGCGACTCGTCGTTTTTCTTTCAACAGGATTTGCGCCAGTTGCAGGAAGCCGCCATTGTGGTGGCTGTCCTCAACGGCGACG
>Ga0256833_1002594_pt1 | contig 12666 bp, 11 predicted proteins | sample 356284metaG_FD_190535 | JGI IMG/M metagenome (GOLD analysis project Ga0256833, IMG submission 190535) | Hydrothermal vent microbial communities from Mid Atlantic Ridge, Atlantic Ocean - 356-284 | ecosystem: Environmental > Aquatic > Marine > Hydrothermal vents | place: Atlantic Ocean: Mid...
GGCCTCGACCGCCTGTCCGCGCTCGGTCTCGAACAAAAGCCCGCGCTCGCCGGCCTTGACCACCACGGTGTCCCCCTCGCCGACCTCGCCGGCCAGGATCTTCTTGGAGAGGGGGGTCTCCAGCTCCTTCTGGATCACCCGCCTGAGCGGCCGGGCGCCGAACACCGGGTCGTAGCCGCGCTCGGCCAGCCACTCCTTGGCCTCCTCGGTGAGCCGGAGCTGGATCTTCCGCTCGGCAAGCCGCTCGGCCACCCGGGCCACCATGAGGTCGACGATCCGGACGATCTCCTCCTTGGTGAGCGGCTTGAAGACCACGATCTCGTCGAGGCGGTTTAGGAACTCAGGGCGGAAGTTCTGCTGCAGCACGGCGAAGACCCGCTCCCGGATGGCCTCGTAGGGGAGGTGCTCCTTGATGCCCTCGAGGATCAGGTGGCTGCCCAGGTTCGAGGTCATGATGATGATCGTGTTCCTGAAGTCCACGGTGCGGCCGTGGGCGTCGGTGAGCCGGCCGTCGTCGAGGATCTGGAGCAGGATGTTGAAGACGTCGGGGTGGGCCTTCTCGATCTCGTCGAAGAGGATCACCGAGTAGGGCCGGCGGCGCACCGCCTCGGTGAGCTGGCCGCCCTCTTCGTAGCCGACGTAGCCGGGGGGCGCCCCGATCAGCCGGGCCACGGTGTGCTTCTCCATGTACTCCGACATGTCGATCCGGATCATCGCCTCCTCGGTGTCGAAGAGGTTCTCGGCCAGCGCCTTGGCGAGCTCGGTCTTGCCCACCCCGGTGGGGCCCAGGAACATGAACGAGCCGATCGGGCGGTTGGGGTCCTTGAGCCCGGCCCGGGCCCGGCGGATGGCGTCGGCCACCGCCTGGATCGCCTCGTCCTGGCCGACCACCCGCTTGTGGAGCTCCTCCTCCAGCCTGAGGAGCTTCTCCCGCTCGCCCTCTAAGAGCTTCGCCACCGGGATCCCGGTCCAGCGGGAGACGATCTCGGCGATGTCCTCGGCGGTGACCTCCAGCCGCACGTACTTGGCGTTCTTGAGCTTTTCCGAGAGCTCCTCGACCTTCTTCTCCAGCTCCGGCAGCTTCCCGTAGCGGAGCTCGGCGGCCTTGTTGAGGTCGTAGTTGCGCTCGGCCAGCTCGATCTCGCGGCGGACCTCGTCGAGCTCCTGCTGCGCCTTGCGGAGCTCGTTGAGGCGCTCGACCTCGGCCAGCCACTCGGCCTTCATCGCCTCGATCTTCTGGGTGAGCTCGGCGATCTCCCGTTCGATGGCCTCGAGGCGGGCCTTGGAGTCGGGGTCGGTCTCCTTCTTGAGGGCCTCGCGCTCGATCTCGAGCTGGAGCTTCTTGCGCTCCAGCTGGTCGATCTCCTCCGGCTGGCTCTCCAGCTGCATCCGGAGCCGGGCGGCGGCCTCGTCGATCAGGTCGATCGCCTTGTCGGGCAGGCGCCGGTCAGAGATGTAGCGGTGGCTGAGGGTCGCCGCCGCGATGATCGCGGGGTCGGAGATGCGCACCCCGTGGTGGACCTCGTACTTCTCCTTGATCCCCCGCAGGATCGTGATCGTGTCCTCGACGCTGGGCTCGTCCACCAAAACCGGCTGGAAGCGGCGCTCGAGGGCGGCGTCCTTCTCGATCTCGCGGTACTCGTCGAGGGTGGTCGCCCCGATCAGCCGGAGCTCGCCGCGGGCCAGGGCGGGTTTCAGCATGTTGCCGGCGTCCACCGCCCCCTCGGCCTTGCCGGCCCCCACGATGGTGTGGAGCTCGTCGATGAAGAGGATGATCCGGCCCTCGCTGGCGGTGACCTCCTGGATCACCGCCTTGAGCCGCTCCTCGAACTCGCCGCGGTACTTGGCCCCGGCCAGGAGTGAGCCCATCTGCAGGGCCACGATCCGCTTCTCCTTGAGCCCTTCCGGCACGTCGCCCTTGACGATCCGCTGGGCCAGGCCCTCGACGATCGCGGTCTTGCCGACCCCGGGCTCGCCGATCAGGACCGGGTTGTTCTTGGTCCGCCGCAGGAGGATCTGGATGGTGCGGCGGATCTCCTCGTCCCGGCCGATCACCGGGTCCAGCTTGCCCTCCTCGGCGAGCTTGGTCAGGTCGATCCCGTACTGCTCGAGGGCCTCGAAGGTGGCTTCGGCGTGTTCGCTCTGCACGGTTTTTCCTCCCCTCACTTCCTGAATCGTCTTTCTCAGGGTCTCGGGGCTCGGGAGCCCGGGGTAGCCGACCTCGGCCACCGCCAAGAGGAGCAGGTCGACGGCGACGAAGCGGTCGCCCCACTCCTCGGCCAGCCGCTCGGCCTTCTCGGCGGCCTGGTGCAGCCGGTAGGCCAGGTGGGTGCCCCCCTCGACCCCCTCGACCCGGGGCTTCTTGGCCAGCTCCTCGCTGGCCTGGGCCTTGACCGCCTCGGGCTCGGCCCCGCTGGCGGCGAGGAGCTTGTAGGCGAGGCCCGCCGGGTCCTTGAGGAGCACCAGGAGCAGGTGGGGGACGTCGATCTCCTGGTGCTTCATCTCCCGGGCCAGCACCTGGGCCTGGGCCAGGGCCTGGCGGGCGGCTTCGGTCCACTTCTCGAGGTTCATCGCTCCCCTCCTCTGCGGGATTATCATAAAGCTTGATAGTGCTAGTGTCAACTTACACCCCCCGGGCGCGGGCGTAAGCTGGGGGCGTGTTCTTCCGGAGAAAGCCGCCCCCTCCGCCGGAACCCCCCGACTGCTCCGAGTTCAAGGAGCAACTCGCGTTCCTGAAAAGGCAGAACGCCCGGCTCGCCGAGGACTGCGGCCCCGCCCTCAAGGAGAACGCCCAGCTCCGCTACCGGCTCGCCCAGTGCCGGCGCGACCACCAGGTGCTGGAGATGCAGGTCTCGGGGGCCCGGGCCGAGCTCCAGGCGGCGATGCACCTCCTCGCCCGGGCCCAGGCCCGCCCCCCGGAAGAGACCCTGGCCGAGGCCGCCCTCGCCCTCGCCGAGCTGGCCGAGCGCCTCGGGGTCGAGGGGCCCTGGGCGGCGGTGCGGACCGAGGCCCGGGCCCTCGACCCGGGGGCCGCCTTCGACCCCGAGGCCTGGGTCCGCGCCGAGGCGCTGGGGGTCCTGGCGCTGGCCGAGCGTCGCCTCACCGAGCGGGTTCGGGTCGCCGATCGCCCCGCCGAGGCCCTGGCCGAGGAGGGGCCGCTGGCCCGGCTGCTGGCCCGCCTCCGCGCCCTGGCCGGGGTAGCGTAGGGGCATGGAGGCCCGCACCCTCGAGCTCGTCTTCCCCTCCCACGCGAACCCCATGGGCAACGCCTTCGGCGGGTTCGTGGTGGGGCTGATGGACAAGGTCGGTTCCTACGCCGCCATGCGCCGGGCGGGAAAGCCGGTGGTGACCGTGGCCATCGGCCGGGTCGAGTTCCACGTGCCGATCAAGGTGGGCGACCTCCTCGAGGTCGTCGCCCGGGTCCAGCGGGTGGGGCGCACCTCGCTCACCGTGGGGGTGGAGGTCTACAAGGAGCGGTTCGCCGGATCCGAGGACCGCACCCTGGCCACCGCCGGCGAGCTCGTCTACGTGGCGGTGGACGAGGAGGGTCGGCCGACCCCGGTCGAGGGATGAGGCTGGTCCTGGTCGGGCCCACCGACACCGGCAAGACCACCCTGGCCTGGGCGCTCGCCGGCCGCGCCGCCGAGCGTTTCGGCCGGGCCTGGCTCCTTGACCTCGACGTCGGCCAGGGCAGCCTGCCGGGCACGGTGGCCCGGTTCCGCCTCGAGGCCGGGAAGGCGGTGGAGGAGGAAAGGCTCCTGGTCGGTCGGGTGAGCCCGGTGGGGGCCGAGGGCTGGCTGCTCGCCGCCAGCGCCCGGTTGGCCCGGGGGGCCAAGGGGCCCTGGGTCGCCGACACCGACGGCTTCGCCCGCGGCGGTCGGGCCGAGCGGCTCCGCTACCAGCAGCTGGAGGCCCTGGGGGCCCGCGAGGTCGGGGTGCTCGACGGCCGCCTCCACGCCGCCCTGGCCTGGCGGGCGGACCTGCGGGTGCGGCGGCTTCCGGTTCCGCCGGGGGTGCGGCCCAAGCCCCCGGGTCTCCGGGCGCGACGCCGGGCCGCGCGGCTCGCCGGGAACCTCGAGGGCGGCCGGCTCCGCCGCCTGCCCCGGCCGCCCGGCGACCCCCGCCGCCTCTTCGCCCTCCTGGCCGCCGACGGGGCCTTCCTCGGCTACGCCCTGCTGGTCGCCGCCGCCGGGGACGAGGGGCTCTACTGGACGGCGGTCCGGGGCCCGGTGGCCCGGGTGGTGCCGACCTGGGTCCGCATACCCGGGGTCCTGCATTTTTATAAAAGTTAGTTCCATCCCCCTAAAGGGGTCTGCGCCCGATGCGCCCTTGCGTAAAGGGTTCTTCTTAGGATATATGTCCCTATAGGCGGTTTGCCTTAAGGAGGCGATATGAAGAAAATCGGCTACCTAGGGCTGGCGGGGCTCCTCCTCGCGGGGCTGGCCTTCGGCCACAACGTGGCGATCGTCGGCGACAGCCTGCAGGACCGCGAGGTCGCCCGCCTGCTCAAGTGGGTGCTGGCCTTCTCGGTGGTGATCTTCGGCGGGGTGGCGGGGACCCTGGTCTACGCGGTCTACCGCTTCCGGGCCCGTCCCGGCGACCGCGAGCTGCCGCCGCAGTTCCGCGAGAACCCCCGCCTCGAGGTCAGCCTCACCGTCATCCCCCTGGTCATCGTGCTGATCCTCTTCGTCCTCACCGCCCAGGCGCTGGTCAAGATCAACCGGCCGATCGCCGGGGCGCTGGGGGTCGAGGTCACCGCCCGTCAGTTCTGGTGGGACTTCAAGATCCCCGCGGAGGGGATCCGCCTCTCCAGCGAGCTGGTGGTCCCGGTGGGCCGCCCGGTCGAGGCCAAGCTCACCTCGGCCGACGTGATCCACTCGTTCTGGGCCCCCAGTCTGGGCGGCAAGACCGACGCGATCCCCGGCCAGGTCACCTACAACCGCTTCATGGCCACCCACCCCGGCAACTACTACGGCTACTGCGCCGAGCTCTGCGGCCCCTCCCACGCCCAGATGCGCTTCCGGGTACTGGCCCTCGACCCAGAGGACTACCGCCGTTTCGTCGAGGCCCTGAAGGCCTACCGCGCCCCCGAGCCCAAGACCCCGAAGCAGGCACGGGGGCAGCGGCTGTTTTTGAGCCGCTGCGCCGCCTGCCACACGGTGAAGGGCACGCCGGCCGCGGGGGTGATCGGCCCCGACCTCTCGATCCTCGGCAACCGGGTCGCGCTGGCGAGCGGGGTGCTTAAGAACACCCCCGAGAACCTGATCCGCTGGATCCGGGATCCGGAGGCGATCAAGCCCGGCGCCAAGATGCCGGCCTTTAAGGGCCAGCTCACCGACGCCGACCTCGAGGCCCTGGCCGCCTACCTCGAGTCCCTCAAGCTCCCCGGCTTCGACTTCGCCTCCCTGCCCAGGTACTAGGAGGACGCATGGCTACCCTCACCCGAACCCCTGCCCGCTCGTTTTCGGCCACCCTTTGGGACTGGCTGACCACCGTCGACCACAAGAAGATCGGGATCCTCTACACCGCCACCGCCTTCATCACCTTCGGCCTTTCCGGGATCGTCGCCTGGCTCTTTAGGCTCCAGCTCGCCCACCCCACCGGCCGCCTCTTCACCGGCGACACCTTCAACCAGATGATCACCGTCCACGGGGCGGCGATGCTCTTTTTCTTCATCATCCAGGCCGGGCTCACCGGCTTCGGCAACTTCGTGGTGCCCCTGATGCTGGGGGCCCGCGACGTCGCCCTGCCCCGGATCAACGCCTTCTCCTACTGGGCCTTCCTCTTCTCGATCCTGCTGGTGATCGCTGGGCTGTTTTTTGGCCAGCTCCCCGAGGCCGGCTGGACCTTCTACTACCCGGTCTCGCTCAGCCTGGGCTCGGCCTTCTACTTCTCGGCGATCCTCCTCCTCGGCATCTCCTCGCTGCTCGGCAACGCCAACTTCGTGGCCACGATCTACAACCTCCGGCGCCGGGGGATGGGCCTGTGGCGGATGCCGATCTACGTCTGGTCGGTCTTCGCCGCCAGCATCCTGAACCTGCTCTCGCTGGCCGGGCTCACCGCCGCCACCCTGGTCACCCTGCTCGACTTGAAGCTCGGGATCAGCCTCTTTAACCCCGCGATGGGCGGCGACCCGGTGCTCTTCCAGCAGTTCTTCTGGTTCTACTCCCACCCCACCGTTTACGTGATGCTGCTCCCCTACCTCGGCATCCTCGTCGAGGTCGCCTCGACCTTCGCCAAGAAACCGGTCTTCGGCTACCGGGCGATGGTCTACGCCCAGATGGGGATCGTGCTGCTCGGCCTCCTGGTTTGGGCCCACCACATGTTCACGGTCGGCGAGTCGACGATCTTCCAGCTCGCCTTCGCCTTCTTCACCGCGCTCATCGCGGTGCCCACCGGGGTCAAGCTCTTTAACATCCTGGGCACCCTCTGGGGCGGCAAGCTTGAGATGAAGACCCCGCTCCTTTGGGTGCTCGGCTTCATCTTCAACTTCCTGATCGGGGGCATCACCGGGGTGATGCTCTCGATGGTTCCCCTCGACTACCAGTTCCACGACTCCTACTTCGTGGTCGCCCACTTCCACAACGTGCTGATGGCGGGCTCGGGCTTCGGCGCCTTCGCCGGGCTCTACTACTGGTTCCCCAAGTTCTTCGGGCGGATGTACCACGAACGGCTGGGCCGGCTGCACTTTTGGTTCTTCCTTTTCGGCTACCTCTTTACCTTCCTGCCGCAGTACGCCCTGGGCTTTCTCGGCATGCCCCGGCGCTACTTCACCTACCCCACCGAGGTCGCCGGGCTTTTGCCCTTGAACCAGCTCTCCACCTTCGGGGCCACCCTCTTCATGATCGGCGGGCTGATCTGGGCTTGGAACATGATCGCCTCGCTCCGCTCGGGGCCCAAGGCGCCGGCGAACCCCTGGGGCGGCTGGACGCTGGAGTGGCTCACCGCCTCGCCGCCCAAGCCCCACAACTTCGACGTCCGCCTGCCGGAACACTTCGAGAGCGAGCGGCCCCTCTTCGACTGGGAGCAAAAGGGCCTGGAGCTAGAGGAGGAGGACCCCGCCCGCATCCACCTGCCCCGGTCCTCCTACTGGCCGGTCTTCACCGCCACCGCCCTCTTCGTCTTCTTCCTCGGCTTGGCCGGGTGGAGCTGGCCGAACCCGGTGATGCTGGTCGGGGCGCTCCTCACCGTGGTCGGCCTGGTGGGCTGGGCGCTGGAGCACGAGTACGAACACCCCGAGCACGCCCTCCACGAAACCCTCACCGGCAAGTCCCACGCCTTCATGGGGATGATCTGGTTTTTGACCTCGGAGATCGGGCTCTTCGCGATCCTGCTCGCCGGCTACCTCTACCTCCGGCTCTCCGGGCACGCGGTGCCGCCCCCGGAGCGCCCCGAGCTCTGGCTGGCGCTGGTCAACACCTTCTTCCTGGTCTCCTCCTCGTTCGTGCTCCACTTCGCCGCCGGCGACCTCAAGCGGGGGAACCGCTCGAGCTTCATGCTGGGACTCTTGGTCGCGATCGTGTTCGGCCTCGTCTTCCTCGGGGTGCAGAGCTACGAGTTCGTGAAGGCGGCCCACCACATGAACTGGCGGGAGCAGCTTTGGGCCTCGGCCTTCTTCCTGGTGGTGGGGCTCCACGGCCTCCACGTGCTGATCGGGGCCACCGGGCTCACCCTCGCCTACCTCCAGGGGGTCTTCCGCCGGATCCTGCCCCAGCAGCCGGGGACGCTGGAGGCGGCCAGCCTCTACTGGCACCTGGTCGACGGGGTCTGGCTGGTGATCGTGACCCTGTTCTATATCTGGTAGCCCCTCGGCGAGCCGCCGGCCGGGCCTTGCCCGGCCGGTCCTTTGCGTTCATCATGGGGCCATGAGGGAACGCCTCCGGGAGGTCTTTGGTGAGAGGGTGAGCTTTTCCCCCTCGGTGCGCGAGGCCCACGGCCGGGACGAGGGCTACCCCGAGGTGCGGCCGGTCGACGCGGTGGTCTTCGCCGAGTCGGTGGAGGACGTCGTGCGGCTTTTAGGGCTCGCGAGCGAGCTGGGGTTTTCGGTGATCCCCTTCGGGGCCGGCACCAGCCTCGAGGGCCACCTGATCCCGGTGAGGTCGCCCACCGTGAGCCTCGACCTTTCCCGCATGAACCGGATCCTCGAGGTCCGCCCCGAGGACTTCCTGGCGGTGGTCGAGCCCGGGGTCACCCGGGAGGCGTTAAACAAGCGCCTCCGGCCCCAGGGCCTCTTCTTCCCGGTGGACCCCGGCGCCGACGCCACCCTCGGGGGCATGGCCGCCACCAACGCCTCCGGCACCACCACCGTGCGCTACGGGGGCATGCGGGCGAACGTGCTCGCCCTGGAGGCGGTGATGGCGAGCGGCGAGCTCGTCCGTTTCGGCCGCCCGGTCCGCAAGACCAGCGCCGGCTACGACCTGAAGGACCTCCTGATCGGCTCCGAGGGGACCCTTGGGGTGATCACCCGGCTCTACCTCAAGCTCCACCCCCTGCCGGCCCACGTCCACACCCTCCGGGTCTTCTTCGAGCGCGTTAAGGACGCCGCCGACGCCGCCACCGCCCTGATGGGGGCGGGGCTGCCGGTGGCCCGGCTGGAGCTCCTCGACGAGAACGCCCTGGTAGCGGTCAACCGCTACGTCCGGAAGGACTACCCCGAGCGGCCGGCGCTCTTCGTCGAGTTCCACTCCTCGACCCCCGAGGCCCTCGCCTCCGAGTCGGCGATGGCCCGGGAGCTCCTTTTGGAGTTCGGCCCCCTCGAGGTCGACGCCGCCACCGGCGAGGCCGAGCGCCGCGAGCAGTGGGAGGCCCGCCACCAGGCCTACTGGGCCCTCGTCCACCTCTTCCCCAACCGCAAGTACGCGATCACCGACACCGCGGTGCCGCTCTCCCGCCTCCCCGAGTTGGTGGGCCACGCCCAGGCGTTGATGCGGGAGCTGGGGTTGGAGGGTTCGATCCTCGGCCACGTCGGCGACGGCAACTTCCACACCATCGTGGCGGTGCGCGAGGAGGACTACCCGAGGGCCGAGGCCTACGTCGAGCGGCTGGTCGAGCGGGCGCTGGAGCTTGAGGGCACGATCTCCGGCGAGCACGGGGTGGGTCTCCGCAAGCGGAAGTACCTCGCCGCCGAGCACGGGCCGGCGGTGGCCTGGATGCGCCGCCTGAAGGAGACCTTCGACCCCAAGGGGATCCTGAACCCGGGCAAGATCCTGCCCCAGGCGGGGGTTTCTCATGCCCCCCCGCGGTAGGCTGGGGGCCGTGCGCTACGCCTACCGAACCCTTCGGATTCCCGGCCCCCTCGCCTGGGCCCTCGGGGCCCTGGCGGCGGTGCTCGGCCTGGTGCTGGCGGTCTGGCTGCTGGCGACCGCCTTCGTCCTCGCCCTGGTCGCCCCCCTCGCGCTCTACCTCTACCTCGGCTACCTCCGGCTCCGGCACCGCCGCTGGCGCCGGCTGCCGCCGCGCTAGGCGCAGCAGGAGAGCCTCTTCACGTCGGTGTCGAGGGCCTGGGCGACCAGGCGCACCCCCTCGGCGAGGGTCAGGTAGGGGTGGTAGGTCTCGGTCAGGACCCGGTAGGAAAGCCCGTGCTTGACCGCCAGCACCCCCTCCTGGAGGACGTCGCCCGCTTCGGGCGCCAGCACGTGGAGGCCCAGCACGGCCCCCGAGGCCCCCACCACGATCTTGAAAAACCCCCGGGTGTCGAAGGCCGCCAGCGCCCGGGGGAGCTCGGCGAGGTCGAGCCGGGCGACCCGGACGCCCTCCTCCCGGCCTCGGGCCTCGGCCTCGGTGAGGCCCACCGCGGCCAGCGCCGGGTCGGTGAAGGTCACCCGGGGCACGGCGGAAAGGTCGAGGCGTTCGCTCGCCCCCAGGGCGTTTCTGGCCGCCACCCGACCCGATTGGGCGGCGACGTAGACGAACTGGGGCAGCCCGGCGACGTCGCCGGCGGCAAAGACCCTCGGGTTGGAGGTGGCCAGCCGGTCGTCCAGGCGTAGGAATCCCCGCTGGTCGACCTCGATGGCGGCGGCTTGCAGGTCCAGGTCTTGAAGCCTCGGCCGGCGACCGGTGGCGACCAGCAGCCGCTCGGCCTCGAAGACCCCGGCGTCGGTGTGGACCCGGTAGCCGGTTTCGCCCTCCACCCGCTCGACCCGGACGCCGGTCTGGATCGCGATCCCCTCCCGCTCGAGGTAGCCGGCCAGGGCCCCCGCGAGCTCCTCGTCCTCGGAGGGAAGGACGCGGGGGGCGGCCTCGAGCACGGTGACCCGGCTCCCCAGCCGGTGGTAGGCCTGGGCCAGCTCCAGCCCCACCGCCCCGCCTCCGATCACCAGGAGGCTTTCGGGAAGCGCGTGGGAGGTGGTGGCCTCGAGGTAGGTCCAGGGCCGGCTCTCCTTTAGCCCCGGGATCGGGGGCAGGTGGGGCCCGGCCCCGGTCGCGAGGAGGTAGGCCCGGGCCAAGAGCGGCCCGCCGTCCACCGCCAGCGTCGCCGGATCCAGAAACCGCGCCCGCCCCTGGATCAGCTCGACGCCGGCGGCGGCGAGCACGTCGGCGTACTTGGCCTTTCGCAGGGTTTGGACCCGGCGGTCGCGGGCGCCGGCGACCTCGGCGAAGTCGACCTCCACGCCCCCGGCCCGCACCCCGGGTACCCGGGGGTGGGCCGCCCGGTGGGCCGCCTCTCCCGCCCGGAGCAGGGTCTTAGAGGGGACGCAGCCGACGTTGACGCAGGTGCCGCCGACGGCGCCGGCCTCGACCACCGCCACCCGGGCGCCCCGGGTCCGGGCCTCGAGCGCCGCCGCCACCCCCGCCGACCCGCTGCCGACGACGACCAGCTGGTAGGGACCCCGGCCCGGCATCAGGCCCCCTCGCGGGCGGCCCGGTGGCCGGCCTCCCGGACCGTCCGCGCCTTCGCCACCGCGCGGGCGCCGTGCCCCCAGGTCATGCCCTCGATCCTTCGCCCCATGCTGCCCTCCCTCCCCGGAAGCCTAAATCCTGGAGCTTGCTCCAAGGTCAAGCCCCCGCTCGGGGCGGCCGGGGGGGAAGCAGACCCCCCCGGCGGCCTCGGCCGCCTGGCGGAGGGCGAGGGGCGCGTCCTCGGGGCAGGCGAGGCCCGCCCGGGCCCGCTCGACCAGGGCGAGCGCGTGGCGGCTCCCCGCCAGCAGGAAGTAGCGGGCCCCGGCGATCTTCCAGTGGCGAGCGGCGTCCTCAAGCGCCCCGGCGAACTCCAGCCTCCGGGCCCGCAGCACCGCCTCGGCCCCCGGCCGCACGTCGAGGTCGACGGCGAGCCAGTCGGGGGGATCGAGGAAGACCTCCTCGGGGGGTTCGAGGACCCCCGCGAGCTCGGGCTGGCGGGCCAGCAGCTCGGCCGAAAGCCCCTGGAAGAGGAGCTCCCGGCGGGCCTGGCGTTCGAGCTGGGCGGCCGGGTGGCGGCCGAGGGGGGCGGGGAGCTCGTCGAGGGCGGCCTCGGCCACCAGGGAGAGGAGGAAGGGGGCGGCCCGGGCGGTGACCTCGAGGGCCTCCGGGTGGGTCTCGGGAGCGTTGGGCCGGATCCCCAGGCTGAAGGCGTAGCCGGCCACGTGGTAGTTAAAGCAGCTCCACCCGAGCTCGGCGCTGCAGCTCTCGAACAGGCGGGTCCGGGCCCGCTCGAAGGTCATCAGGAGCCGGGGGTCGAGCTCGGCGAAGCGCTGGAGCTTGTTGCGCACCGGGCCGGGGAAGAACACCCCCGCCCCCCGGTCGTAGACCACCGCCACCCGCCCGCTGGCCAGGAACCCCCGGCCGAAGGCCTGGACCAAAAGGCCGTAGACCTCGCCTAAGGGCAGGGTGCTGAAAAAGACCAGGCGGCGCCCGGGCTCCCCCATCGCCGCCTGGATGCGCCGGATGGCGGGCTCCGGGATGCGGTCGTCGGTGGCCGGGCCGAGGAGCCCGCCCTCGACCTCCAGCGCCCAGATCGCCGGGGTCACGGCGGGGGCTCCAGGTAGACGCAGGCGTCGCGGCCGTCGCAGGCCGGGTCGGGGTGGGCCCGGGCCCAGGCCAGGCGGTCCTCGAGCTCGGCCCTCAGGGCCTCTAGGGCCGCGATCCGGGCCTCGATCTCGGCCAGCTTCGCCTCCAGGGCCCGGCGGACGTGGGCGCAGGGCCGGGTGCCCTCGTCCATGACCTCGAGGATCCCGCGGATCGCCGTCAGCGAGAGCCCGAGCTCCTGGGCCCGCTTGACGAAGGCCACCCGGCGCGCCGCCTCGGGCGGGTAGAGGCGGTAGCCGGCCGGGCTGCGTCCGGCCGGGGGCAGGAGGCCGATCCGCTCGTAGTAGCGGAGGGTGTCCCGGGAGACCCCGGCGACCTCCGCCAGCTCGCCGATCCTGAGCACGCCCTCACTCTAGCCCCCGGGCCCGCCCGCCAGGGTAGGCCGGGCGACCTTCGGCGTATACTCTAGGCCGGTGGAGGCGAGCGCTCCGCCCCATTGGAGAGGCAAGATGGAAAAGTACAACCCCCACGCCCTCGAGCCCAAGTGGCAGCGTTACTGGAACGAGATCGGGCTGATGAAGGCCCGCGAGGAGGGGAGGAAGTACTACGTCCTGGAGATGTTCCCCTACCCCTCCGGCGACCTCCACATGGGCCACCTCAAGAACTACACCATGGGGGACGCCCTGGCCCGTTTCCTCAAGATGCAGGGCTATGAGGTGCTCC
>Ga0256833_1002595_pt1 | contig 12666 bp, 7 predicted proteins | sample 356284metaG_FD_190535 | JGI IMG/M metagenome (GOLD analysis project Ga0256833, IMG submission 190535) | Hydrothermal vent microbial communities from Mid Atlantic Ridge, Atlantic Ocean - 356-284 | ecosystem: Environmental > Aquatic > Marine > Hydrothermal vents | place: Atlantic Ocean: Mid...
CTTGCCTGTGAGCTTTTTCCTTGAAATTCTTTTCTGTTGCAGGGCGAGGTAAAGCTCTTCCTCTGCAAACATGTTGAAGGATCTGATGAGTCTTGATGTAACCTTATCCGAATCTTCTACTTTCAGCTCTTCGATTAGAGCTTTGTAGATGCTTTCACCGATTTTAATCTCTTCTCCTGCAAATTTCTGCAGAATTGTTTTTCTCAGGGCTTTCTGATTTATTCTCCCCTCGACGAGCTGGATGTAGAGATTTGTTTCTGAACCGAGTCTCAGGTCCTGGTAAATACTTTTAGCCACTTCCTGATAATCAATGTCGGCATTCAGCACTTTCCTTACGAGTTTCATAAACTCCTCTTTTCCACGGGAGAGTTTATGAGCCCTTTCGATCTTTCTGAAGTAAGCCTTGATCTTCTGTCTTGCTGATGATGTTTTGACGAATCTCAGCCAGTCTTTGCTGGGGGAGGGGGTGGTACCGGTAAGGATCTCCACCACATCTCCATTTTTCAGCTCGTAATCGAGCGGTACGAGTTTTCCATTGACCTTTGCCGCCCTCGTCCTGTGACCAAGCTCGGTGTGAACTGCGTAGGCAAAGTCAACAGGTGTTGAGTGTTTTTTCAGGATTATGACATCCTTTCTGGGGGTAAAAACGAAGATGTCCTCTTCCCTCAGTTCATCTTTCAGAAACTGATAGTAAGTTCTCGGGTCATCGATACTCTTTGATGTGTTGATGAGGTTGTGTAGCCAGCCCGGATAGGCGTTATTTCCAAGTTCTTTTTGCTCTTTGTACCTCCAGTGGGCTGCAATACCGAATTCTGCTATTTCGTGCATTATCTCTGACCTTATCTGGATTTCGATAAACCGGTTGTCGGGACCTATTACCGTGGTGTGGAGGGACTGATAAAAGTTGGGCTTGGGATAGGCCACATAGTCCTTGAATCTACCGGGTACCGGTGTGTAAACAGAGTGTACGACACCGAGAGCCCTGTAAACATCCTCGTTGCTCTTTGTGATGATCCTTATGCCGTAAAGATCGTAAAGCTCTTCAAACTTTTTGTTTTTTCTCACCATCTTCTGATACACTGAGTAAATGTGTTTCGGGCGGGAGATGATCCTGGCGTCGATGTTCCGTTTTCTCAATTCCATACTCAGTTCTTTTTCCACGAGACTTAAAAACTTCTCTCTGTCCCTTCTCTTTTCTCTGATTTTCCTGGCAAGTTCGGCGTATTTCTCCGGCTCAAGGTACTTAAAGGACAGGTCCTCAAGTTCCCACTTTATCCTCCACATACCCAGTCTGTGTGCAAGAGGGGCGTATATCTCGAGGGTCTCACGGGCAATCTGCTCCCTCTTTCTCGGATCCAGAGATTCCAGGGTTTGCATGTTATGTAACCTATCTGCAAGTTTTATGATGAGGACACGGAAATCGTGTGCAAAGGCAAGGATCATCTTCCTGTATGTTTCCGCCTTCTGATAGTAAACTTTCCCGATCCTGTCCTTATCGAGCCCCCTTATGGGGATCCTCTGTATCTTTGTGACAGCTTCTACGAGAAATAGGACATCTTCTCCAAACCTGTTCTTTATTTCTTCAGGAGTGGTTTCCGTGTCTTCAAGTATGTCGTGAAGAAGACCTGCAATGATGGTGTCTGGGTCCATTCGAAAATCCATAAGGATCAGAGAAACGCTTATGGGATGGGTGATGAAGGGTTCTCCGGACTTCCTATAAACTCCCCTGTGTTTCTCTTCAGCAAACTCGAGGGCCTCAAGAATACGGACCGCTTCCTCTTCTGGAAAGTTTTCCCTGACACGCTTTACGAATTCTTCCCTTATGGGGTCGGGTTTACTTAACGGGGAAACCGGCAAGGTGTATGACTTCTCCTCCTTTCTTCAGGGCATGGACTGCGACTTTTTTATCTGAATACCTCAGTTCCTCGCCCTCTATCACTCCTGGGGTTTTTAGATAATCCCGGGAGAAAAGGTATTTGACAAAATCCTTTATCTCGTCGGTGGAGGGTATGGTTCTCCCGGACATCCTTGTAAGAGCCTCGAGTGCGTAACCTCTGAGTAATTTCTTCCGGAGTTTCCTGAAAAGTTCCGGACCCACAAATACATCCATACCGAGAATTTTGTTCCCTGCAACTGCGATGAACCCACGGGTATTTTCAGGAAACTCCGCCTCTTCAACAAATCTATCTATCTCATCTTTAAGGGTGGAAAAGGCATCGTGCATGGAGCCTGTAACGGAGCTTACTTTGAAAGTTTTGAGGGTATTTTTAACAGACTTCCAGACTGCCTTCTGATCAGCCCTGAAAGACCTTGAGACCTTCAGGGATCTGGTAACGGATGAGGCGAGAATGGACCTCAAAGATGGGTATGCGACGACATCTGAGTGACTGAAAATTCTATCTCCCTCCCACCTGTGCTGTTCCACACATGTCACGGGAACCCTTCTCTGTACCGGTTCAGTGGCGATCATGGAAGTGTTGAACACTCTGTTCTGGAGTGCTCCGAGGATTTCTTCTCCGTCGAGGATAAACAGATTACCGCCTCCTCCAAAGTCAATATCTACTTCCTCAACCATCCCTGTGTCGTTAATGCTCAGCATCCCGGCCTGGCGGGCCTCATCCACGGTGAGAAAACTCCCGCCGTTACCACCCACGATGGGATGGATCACCAGATTCCTCAAAAAGTATGGCTCATCAAATTTTAAGTCCATCATCATTCTATATTTATAATGGCTCCAGCGCCAGAGTCAATATAGTTTTCCTCTCCGAAAACCTCCTTTGCCACTTCTATTGCGACATTTCCGGAACAGTGGGAGGGTGATATCTTTTCAACACCTATGACCCTGAGGTACTTCATGGTCTCAAGAATGTAGTTACGGTCTTTTTCGATAAGGTGAAAACCACCGAGTACGAGATAAATGTGCTGATCAAGAAAAGCTCCTCTGACATGAGACACTATGGATGTCACTTTCGGATGGGAACAGCCAGTAAGTATAACGAGCCCCTTTGGGGTTTTAACAACAAGAGACTGTTCCACCAGTACCGTTCCCAGCTGACCTGTGGAATATACTCCATCATAGATCTGGGTAACTTCTGAGATTCTTACGACTCTGGCTCCGTGTCTTTTTACTCTATCCTCAAATTCTTTTGAAATGAAAGCAGGAATATAGACTCTGGGACTGTGCGACATTTCCTCAAGCAGTTCAGTGAGTCCTCCGATGTGATCAAGATGTATGTGAGAGATTACAATGTGCTTTATATCGTCGGGTTTCACACCGGCAAGTTCCAGATTTTTAAGGAGGGTTACCCCGTCAGGACCTGTATCGAAGAGAAGCCCCTCCTCAAGGCCTTCAACAAAAATAGAAAGACCCCAGCCGTACTTAAATCGGGGGTCAGTTATAAGGTTGTTGACTATGACTTTTAACTGCATGTTACACCCCCTATTCAACGAGGTACTTAAATCTTTTAACAAATTCTTCAGGTGACATGTTGCCCGCCCTGGCAAGTTCTTCTATCTGCTCAGGAGACTCGAAGTCCTCCTTTTTCAACTTTATCATGTATTCCTGTGCCACCCTGTAAGTCTCAGAATCAGTGTCAACGAATCTGACTCTGAGTTTCTCTGATACGGGGTCAACCAGTTCTTCAAATGGGATGGGCCTCAACTGTCCATTCTCGTAAGATATGATGGCTCCATTGCCGTCCATTTTCAGAAGGTATTCCACGGCACCGTGACCGAGGTTTTTGGTGTATTCAATGTCAAAAGCAATGGGTGGGGCGCTTCTCAGGATGTATCCGATCTCCACATCGAGAATCTTGATGTCCACTCCTCTCTTTTTCAGGGATTCCAGGACGGGATCCTTGAGGATCTTGCCGAGGGGGATCTCGGAAAGTCTCAAATGTCCGAAATCATCGCGCTCCATTATCTTTTTATCGGGAAAATCCTGTGGATCAATACGAAGGGCGATTCCCTCAGCGATCACGGCAACTCCATCCTCCCTGCCAAGGGCCTTTCTTTTGATAATGGCTCCTTCCAGAATGTCTGCTATGTACCTGAGTGGCACACGGTCCCCTTTGAGCTCCTCAGGGATAACGGCAAGGGTAGCTCCTGCCGCCTTGGCGATCCCGAGGGCAAGGTGTCCCGCCTCCCTCCCCATAGTGACGACGAAATACCACCTGTTGGTGGTCCTTGAGTCCTCCATGATGTTACGGACGAGGTCGGTTCCAAGTTCTTTTGCCGTTTCAAAGCCAAAAGTGGGCATATTCTCGGGAAGGGGGATGTCGTTGTCTATGGTTTTCGGGACATGGGCAATCTTTATCCGGTCTCCCAGGAGTTTTTTCAGTTTATAAGCAAGTGTAGCCGTCCCATCACCACCAATCGTAACCAGATACTTTATCCTTAATTCTGAGAAGGACTTTACGAGATTCTCCATCTTGTCCCGTGAGTCTATCGGGTTATCCCTTGAAGATCTGAGGATCGATCCACCTGTAAAGTGTATGCGTGAAACATTTTCTATGGACAGGGGAACGAGGTAGGAGGTATCTCCCCTACTGAGCCATTTGAATCCATCGAGGATTCCAATAACATCAAGCCCTTCGTTAATGGCTTCTATGGTGACGGCCCCTATAACACCGTTTATGCCAGGTGCCGGACCTCCCATCACCACAATTCCAAGGACCTCGCTCCTCTTCCGCATGTGTTGATTATAAATCAAGGTCTTATAAAATAAAAAGGTCGTCAATTTTGAAAAATTATCAACAAAAACTCTCTTGTAAAAACGGCAAATTTGTATTATATAATAACTTGCCTGATTGGCCCTGCCTTGAAAACTAAAAGGAGGTATAGGTTATGGATGTGTTAACCCTCTCGAGATGGCAGTTTGCCATCACCACAATCTACCACTTTTTCTTCGTACCACTGACCCTTGGCTTGTCTATACTCGTCGCCATAATGGAGAGTAAGTATGTCTCCTCCGGTGACGAGATATACAAGAAGATGGCAAAGTTCTGGGGAAGGCTCTTCCTCATAAACTTCGCCATGGGTGTCGTGACCGGTATCGTGCAGGAATTCCAGTTTGGTATGAACTGGGCAGAGTACTCCCGCTTTATGGGTGACATCTTCGGCGTCCCCCTCGCAATCGAGGCACTCCTGGCTTTCTACCTTGAATCCACCATGCTGGGTGTCTGGACATTCGGCTGGAACAAACTCTCGAAGAAAACGCACGCGCTCACCATCTGGCTTGTTGCCATAGGTTCTAACCTGTCCGCCCTCTGGATCCTCATAGCAAACTCCTTTATGCAGGAGCCTGTGGGGTACAAACTTGAAGGCGGTAGAGTCTTCCTGACCAGCTTCAAGGCCATATTCACCAACCCCAATGTCTGGGTCCAGTTCCCCCATGTCCTCACAGCCGGGATAACCACCGCAGGCTTTTTCGTTCTGTCCTTCAGCGCATACCACCTTCTCAAAGGTACAAAGGAGGTTGAATTCTTCAGGCGCTCCTTCAAATGGGGAGCTGTCTATGGTCTTATTGGTGTGATCCTCGTCATCATCATCGGTCACATTCAGGGTCAGCACCTCACAAGAATCCAGCCCACAAAGATGGCCGCCGCCGAGGCCCTCTGGGAAACAGAGGATCCTGCGAGCTTTTCTCTCTTTGCCATTATTGACACGAAGAACCAGAGAAATCCCGTTGACATCAAGATACCCGGTTTCCTGAGCTTCCTGGTTTACAACAAATTCAGTGGTGAGGTGAAAGGTATAAAAGATCTTCAGATGGAATACGAAGCAAAGTACGGTCCCGGAAATTACATTCCGCCGATTAAAACATGCTACTGGTCCTTCAGGCTTATGGTGGGGCTCGGATTCCTCATGCTTATAATTGCCCTGATCGCTTTACCTTATGCTAAGAGGGATCCGTCTGAGATTCCGAGAGGATTCCTCAAGCTTGCTGTATGGTCTGTTTTCTTCCCCTATCTTGCCAACACATTCGGATGGATGCTCACCGAGTTTGGTAGAAATCCCTGGATCGTTTACGGCCTCCTGAAGATTAAAGACGCCGTATCACCAAACCTTTCTGCTGGATCTGTTCTCTTTACCCTGCTCCTTTTCACTGCGGTTTACGGTATCCTGATGGTGGCGGATGTTTATCTTCTCGTAAGATATGGTTTAAAACAGGGGCCCGAAGGGGCAACTCAGGAAGGATACTAAGGAGGTTTAACCATGGTATTCCAGACAATCTGGTTTATTCTCGTAACAGTGCTTTTCATCGGGTTCTTCTTCCTCGAGGGATTTGACTACGGGGTGGGGATACTCCTCCCCTTCCTCGGGAAGAAGGACGAGGAGAGGAGAGCAATATTAAATGCCATCGGACCTTTCTGGGATGGCAACGAGGTCTGGCTCATCACGGCCGGTGGCGCTCTCTTCGCATCTTTTCCCCAGGTTTACGCAACCCTGTTCAGTGGATTTTATCTCGCACTTTTCCTGATACTTCTTGGACTCATCGTTAGAGGCGTATCATTTGAATTTAGAAGTAAGGTAGAAAATCCGTCCTGGAGAAACTTCTGGGACTGGATGAACTTCCTTGGAAGCTTTCTGGCCGCCCTCCTCTGGGGTGTCGCAGTTGGAAACCTCATCCGTGGAGTTCCCATTGACGAAAAGATGTACTATCACGGTGGCCTTCTGGGCCTTATCAGTATATTCACCCTTGTTGCTGGTGTGACATTTGTCCTTCTCTTTGCCTATCACGGAGCCAACTTCCTTTCCCTGAAACTTGCCGACGAAATGGCTGAGAGAGCGAAGGCTACGGCAAAGAAACTCTGGATCTGGACCGTTATATTTGCAGTGATCTTCATCCTGTGGTCACTCTTCGGTACCCCTTACTTTACAAAGGGGTCAGTGCCGGGTCTGGCCTATCTCGCTGCCGTTCTTGCGGCCATCTCTCTCCTGATTTCCGGTTTCAGGGCCAGACAGGGAAGGAGTGGATGTGCGTTTCTCTGGAGTTCACTAACGATAGTTTTTGCCACGGTGATGGTCTTTGCAGGTCTCTATCCGAGGATAATGATTTCAACGATGAATCCGGCCTGGAGCTTAACCATATACAATGCGTCTGCCAGTCACTACACGCTGAAGACCATGACGATCGTGGCAGTGCTTCTGGTTCCCATTGTCCTGCTCTATCAGATCTGGACTTATATGGTGTTCAAGGACAGGATAAGCGTGAAGAGCGAGATGGAGTATTAGTTCTTTTGGGGGCGGCGGCCGGAGGCCGCCGCCCCCACTTTCAAAAAAGGATTCTCTTCCCCTGAATCACCCTGAGAGTTCCCGGATCATCCTCTCTGTGTTTTCCATCTCAAACTGATTCTGGATTTGCTCAAAAACTGACCTGGCCCTTCTCAAATACTCTCTTGCCCTGGCTTTATTTCCAGCCCTTTTATACGACAATCCCAGATAGCGGAGCAGAAGGGCCTTCTCCCACAGGTATCCAGTATTTTCTGCAATACGAAGAGCCTCTCTTATGAGGTGAATCGCCTCCTCCGTCCTGCCTGTTTCTATCAGAAATTCACATGAGAAAAAGTAGTATCCGTAATCGTCCTCAGATCTTGGCTTCGCCTTTTTAAACACCGCTTCAGCCTCCTCTACATGTCCCGTTTTGAGATAAATAAATCCTCTGAAGAGATCAACTTCACCTGGCAGGTACGACGGTATTTTTTCAGAGTACTGTTCAAGACTGGAAAGGGCTTCCATGGCGAGGTCGTACTTACCCCATCTTATGTAGTTATAGACCATACCGTGCCATAGGTGGTATGCCAGAAAATCACTTTTTACCCTGTACTTATTTTTAAGAAGGCCCTCTTTCAAAACATTTTCCGCCTGCTCAAACTCTCCGACCATACTATGTGCGTATCCAAGATCAATGTAAATGATAACCATCCCCTTTTCATCACCGATTTTTTCTTTTGCATTTAGAGCCCTTTTGAACCACTTAATCGCCTCGGTCTGATAACCGTGTCTTGACCACACAAGGCCAATGTTAACGAGAATAGCCGCTTCACGGACAAGATCTCCCACCTCCCTGGAAATCTTCAGTGCCTCTTTTAAATACGAGAGTGCAACATCCGTATCCTTCAGGTGATACACACCGAGGGCGGAAAGAGCCAGGAGTCTATCCACTGGGTTTATGCTCTGATTGAGGAAACCTTTCAGCCTGGTAATGCATTCCTCTGTCTCGAGTGAATGAATCTTTGCTGTATAGTTTAAAACGGTTACGCAAAAACTTATCTCAAGGGAGGGATCCTGACAACTTTTTACGGTCTCCTTTAGCTCGTTGTACAGAGTCTTTGCCTTCTCAAATCCACCTTCGTCTATGAGAAGACCAAAGAGATGTATTTTGTACTTTACGATGTTCTCCTTCTTACGGGAGATTTTTATGAGTCTCTGGAGAACGCTTTTGGCGCCTTCGAGATCACCTTTCAGAATGTTCAGTTTGTACTGCAAGAGCAGGATTTCTGATGGCCTTAAAAATTTTCCGGCAAGATTTATGTAGTAAGACGCTCTTTTCAGGTCTCCGATCTCGAGGAAGCTCTCTCCCATAAGCCTGTAGAGTTTCCCTGACGACTTACCGGGAATGTTATTTAAAGCCTTTTCTGCTATTTCAAAAAACCTCACGGCATCCTTTATGTATCCACCGGAAAGGTACCTCTCCCCAATTTTTAAAGCTGATCTGTATGCCTTTTCCCAGTTACCTGCTTTCAGATAGCAAACTGTTCGTACCTCTTCTGGCTCATCATATCTCTCAAGTGTTTTTGAAAGCTTTGAATACATAAGCTGCTTGGTGGCCATGCTGATACTTTCACGAAGTGCGAGCTTTACTATTCCGTGAATAAAATCAAACCTTCCTTCACCGGTATCGTACAACCATCCTGATGATGCGAGATATTCAAAAATACGGACAATCCTGTCTGGACTCAGATCAAGAATTTTGCCAAATATCCAGGGATTGATCCCGTCTTCAAGAAGTGATGAGTAAAGGAGGACGGATCGCACTTTCTCGGGTAGTTTCCGGATCTGGGACACAACCATATCCTTAACCATTTCAGGTACCAAAAGCTTTTCCTGATCAACGACGAACCAGCTTTGCTGAAAATCCACGAGAATTCCGGCTCTCAACGATTCCTTCAGAATGAGCTGGAGTAGAAATGGGTTACCACCAGATTGCTTCTGGAAGAAGTCTATCAGCTGTCCATTTACTGGAGATGAGAGGTAGTACTGAAGGAATTCAGCTGTCGTTTTCCTGTCAAAAGATTTAAGCCTTATGCGCGTGATGAATCCATCCTTTTCAAGCTCAAGAATGGAGTCGATAAAACTACCCGGGACCTCTCCGGGACGAAAGCTCAAAATTATCCCTTTTCCTGCTTTCAGGCTCATTGAGAGTTCAAGGATGTCTTCAAGTTCCTCCTCTTTCAGGTGGTGAATATCTTCATAGATCGTTATCGTGGCTTCACACGCTGGAATTCTGCCGGGCTTATGGTGGGGCAAAAATCTAACGACGCGATAGTCATAATTGAGGAGTTCAATGAACTTAAACCCTTCCTTAATGAATGCAGACTTTCCTATTCCCGGTGGCCCCTCCACTGTTATAACCCTGGAGCTGCCGTTTCTGATCTCAACAAGCTCTCTTCTGAGCTTCATGAGTTCAGTCTTTCTATCAACAAATTTCCTGCCTTCCATCTGATAAACGGTGACATCCCTGTGCCTTTTGTTTCTGAAAAGGTCCGAGTCCGCCTTTGCCAGAAGTTCGTGCAGGGTCTTTCCGTCGTCTGGAAATGCAGCAACACCCGCACTGAAGGAGATCTGGATAGGTGGATCTGTGTTGAATGTTTCCATCTCAAGAAGATTTTTTATCCTTTCAACAACCTTTTTTGCACTTTCCCTATCGGCTTCCGGCAGGAAAATGATGAACTCATCACCTCCATACCTGACGAAAATGTCCCTCTTTCTCAAAAACTGCTTTATAAAATCTGCAAGTCCCTGAAGCACCCTGTCACCGACCTGATGACCAAAGACATCGTTTACAATTTTGAACTTATCTATATCGATGAGGGCAATGGCGAAGGGGGTACCGGAATTCAGGTGTTTTTCTGTGACCCTGAATAGCTCGTCCCTGAGGTATAATCCCGTTAATGGATCACGAGACCTTACCATGGTATTAGTATAAAAGTGGTTGACTTGTTTTTGAACACCCTGTTGACCAGAACTTTTATCGGGTGTATAAGCATTACATCTTTACCTGATTGAAAAGTGGCTCCAGTGGGTATCCACTACATCTGTCCTGCGTTTTTTAATAGTTCTCTGGCATGAACTATTGAACTTTCAGTAATTTTTTCTCCTGCGAGCATCCTTGCGATCTCTTTTACCCTCTCGTCCCCGGTAAGCTCTCTAACACGAGTTACCGTCCTTCCTCCGGAGACTATTTTTTCAACGACAAAGTGTTTTGATCCGTAAACCGCGATTTGAGGGAGGTGTGTGATCGTGATAACCTGTCCCTTTTTCGAGATGGAAGCCAGCTTTTTCCCCACTGCTTCGGCAATTCTACCACCTATTCCCACATCTATTTCGTCGAATATGAGAGTGGGGATGTCATCGATTTCCGATAGAACCGTTTTGAGTGCAAGCATGATCCTTGATAATTCGCCACCCGACGCCACCTTTCTGAGTGGCTTTGGTTCTTCTCCAGGATTGGTGGAGATCAAAAATTCGACCTGATCTATACCGGTTTCGTCCACCTCCTTTTCTTTAAAATCAACGACAAAAACGGCATTCTGCATACCAAGTTCGGAAAGCTCTTTTAAAACCTGATCCTCAAACTCTCTGGCTGCCCCTTTTCTCCTCTTTGAAAGTGTGCGGGCAAGATCCATAAGTTCATCGTATTTATCCCTGACCCTGGTTTCCAGTTCTCTCAAAAATTCGTCCTTGACCTCAATTTTTCTGACCTTTTCCAGGGTTTCATTGTAAAGTTTCAAAAGTCCCGGTACATCTGTCCTGTACTTTTCTTTTAATCTGTTGATCAGGGATAGACGCTCCATTAGTCTGTCCAGCTCTTCAGGTTCCGAATGAAGTTTTCCTGAGTAATCAAGTAGATTTCTCCAGAGTTCTTCTATTCTGATGAGGACCTCTTCGAGTGTGATCTCCCGGGATTTCAGGGATTCGTCGATGCCCGAAAGATTTCTGAGAATATTGAGGACCCTCGTGAGTCTGGAGTAGGCTGAATCGTCATCCTCGTAAATGAGTGAAAGGGCTTCCTGGATTCCGCCCCGTAGAGTTTCGAGATTTGAAAGGACTTTTATCCTTTCCTCGAGCTCCTCTTCCTCCCCTTCTTTTAAATCCGCATCTTCAAGTTCTCTTAACTGGTATTCAAGAAAATCCTTAAGTTTCTCTGTGTTCTCAACCTCTCTCTTTTCTTTCTCGAATTTCCTCAGGATTTCCTGATACTCTTTGAACAGGCGAGAGACTCGCTCTTTGAGTGCAACTGTTTCTGCGAACTTATCGAGGTATTCGAGGTGAGAGGAGACATCAAAAAGTTTCTGATGTTCGTGCTGGCCGTGAATGTCAACGAGACCGGATGTGAGGTTTCTCAAAAATTGCTGGGTTACAGGTGTCATATTTACAAATGCCCGGGATTTCCGCTGTTCGGGGGTTAAAACCCTTCGTATTATGATGTCTCCCTCGTGTTCGATTCCATGGTCTTCGAGAAGTTTTTCTGTTTCCTCGTTACCTTCAAAAATACCGACGATTTCAGATCTGTCTTTGCCAGTAATGAGATCCCAATCTGTCTTGGTACCTATGAGAAGGTTTATGGCGCCCACGAGGAGGGACTTTCCTGCACCGGTTTCACCTGTGATGATGTTTAAACCCGGGCCAAAATTGAGTTCTGCTGTTTCGACAAGGACGAAATTTTTGATTCTCAGTTCGAGGAGAGCCATTATCCCCAGCCCAATTTTTTCCTCAGAATCTCAAAAAATCCCGGAGTATCGTCGAGTCTTATAAGTTTCACCCTGTTGTGGCACTCAGTTATTTCAATGGACTCACCGTTCTCAAGCAACACCTCGTCCTGCCCGTCTGCTGATAGCAGAATTCTTTCCTCCCCTTTGGAAGAGGATGTGATTTTTAAATAGATGTTAGATGGTAGAATAACGGGTCTCACTGAGAGGGTATGGGCACAGATGGGTGTAACGATGATGGCATTCATCCCGGGATGAACGATGGGACCTCCTGCAGCAAGGTTGTAGGCTGTGGAGCCTGTGGGGGTTGCAACTATCACACCGTCTGCCCTGTACCTGTTGAGAAGCTCGCCCGATGTGAATACCTCGATGTCTATCATCCGTGAGGACCCTGTAACTCTTATGGAAATGTCGTTCAGGGCAATGAATTCCTGTGCGCTTGAGGATCTGAATGCACGCAGAACCATTCTCTCTTCAATTTTGAAGTCCCCATTTAAAATGTGATCTAAAAGCTTATCCACCTCATCGACCCTGAAGACAGTGAGAAAGCCGAGGCCCCCGATATTCACGCCTGCAATGGGAAGACCTCTGGAGTACCTCGCAGTTCTGAGAAGGGTACCGTCACCACCGAAGGAGACCAGCACATCAGCAAATAGGGATAGTTCATCTATGG
>Ga0256833_1002597_pt1 | contig 12661 bp, 17 predicted proteins | sample 356284metaG_FD_190535 | JGI IMG/M metagenome (GOLD analysis project Ga0256833, IMG submission 190535) | Hydrothermal vent microbial communities from Mid Atlantic Ridge, Atlantic Ocean - 356-284 | ecosystem: Environmental > Aquatic > Marine > Hydrothermal vents | place: Atlantic Ocean: Mid...
TATTTCCCGGATTTGTTTTCATCAACGGTTCTTCGTAAATTTCGTGAGCTAATTCATTTATTTTGTTCTCAATCTCTGGTAGTGTTGAAGGTATGCCAAAGTCCCTGTTTAACTCCTCAATTGCATGCGCCAAATCTTCAATTTTGAGCATTCTTTCAATGTCTTCGTATCTGCGTGTGTATCTCTCCGTGGATCTTATAAAATGCGGCAATAGTATTGCGTTGAGCTTTCCATGCTCAATTCCGTACCTGCCGCCTATGCGATGCGAAGCCGCATGACAAAGCCCAAGCCGCGAGTTGGTAAAGCCCATCGCAGCCATCATGTTTCCATAATGAACCAGTTCCCTCGCTTCCAAATCTCCGTCCAGAGATGATTTCAAATGATTGAATATGAGCTCCACAGCTTTGAGAGACATGGTATCTGCAGGAATATTGTCAACTTTGGATACATACGATTCAATTGCATGGGTGAGTGCGTCCATTCCAGAGTATATCACTGTATTGCGGGGCATGCTCATAACCATATCAGGATCGTATATTGCCATGTCTGGTATGATTTCCTGAGACACTATTCCATGCTTTATTCCTCTTTTGTCCGTGACAACCGCGGCTGCAGATATGCCCGTCCCAGTACCGCTGGTTGTTTCCATCGCTGCGAATCGCGCCTTTTCTCTCAATGTAGGTATGCGAAGCTCGTAGATTTCCCTCCATGATATCTTCGGCTGTTCGTACCATATCCACGCTAACTTAGCTGTATCAATGACGCTTCCACCGCCTATTGCCACAATCCACTCCGGCTTTTCCTCTGACAAGAACTCAAAAGCTCTGATAACATCTTCTTCCACAGGCTCTCCGTGAGCATGTTTCATTTCATAAACTGATGCGTTAAGAGGTATGAAGTCCTGCACATATTTCCAGACATTCGTTCCAGTCATTATAACTGCTCTTTTTTTAATTTTTGATAGATTTTTGGCTGATTCCCATCCAAAGTAAATCTCCCGCGGTGTGTGAAACTTCATGGTGGTTCATTGAAATGATAGTTAAATAATTTTCACATTGCGTCTTCATGCAAATTTTATTATATCACGCATTCATGGCTGCTCCTATGTCCACATTTGAAAATGAGAGTATTAAAAAAATTCTGGAGCGATACAGGAGAATATGGGCCATTGGCCATGCACAGAGTGTTTTGGGATGGGACATGGAGGTGAACATGCCCAAACAGGGTATACAGGAGAGAAGCGTTGCTCAGGGCGAGTTATCGGTCATGAGTCAGGAGCTAATGCTCAATCCTGAATTTGTGAAATTAATAGAAAACATAGATTATGAATCGCTAAATGAAACAGAGAAGGGCGTTATAAGAGTTCTGCGCAGAGATTTGAAGATAAGCAGAGCGTTTCCCCCAGATTTTGTTAGAGAGATGAGCGAGACAACCAGTCGCGCCACCATGGCTTGGCAGGAGGCAAAGAAAAAGGATGATTTTAGCATATTTGAGAGTCATCTTGATAAAATAATGAGCCTCGCTAAAAGGGCCGCTGATTATTTAGGATACGAAAAACAACCTTACGATGCGCTTCTTGACCTGTTTGAAGAGGGCTTGACCACAGATGATGTGGAGCGCATGTTCTCGGAGATTGAGAGGCCTCTTAGGGATGCGTTGGATAAAATACTGGACGAGGGTAAGTTTCCGAAGGAGCATCCGCTGGAGAGAAAATCTTACGATGAATCCAGTATGAGAGAGGTTAACATAGAAATTCTCAAAGCACTGGGCTATCCCCTTGGCGAGAGGTCAAGAATTGATGTTTCCGCGCATCCTTTCACCACAGAATTCGGATTGAACGATGTGCGCATTACCACAAGATACGAGGGTTACGATTTCAAAATGAGTCTTCTCAGCACCGTGCACGAGTTCGGCCATGCTCTCTACGAATTGCAGCAAAATCCTGAGTTCATGATGACTCCGATAATTGGGGGAGTGTCTTTGGGAATACACGAATCACAGTCAAGATTCTGGGAGAATATGATTGGAAGAAGTATGCCCTTTGTTAGATTTGCATATCCTATCCTGAAGAAGCACCTATCTTTTGTGAGCTCTTACACTCCTGAAGATTTGTATCTCTACTTAAACACCGTGCGTCCAGACCTGATAAGAACCGAGGCCAGCGAAGTCACGTATAATCTCCATATAATTTTAAGATTCAAGCTTGAAAAGCTGATGGTGAATGAAGGTGTAAAAGCCAGCGAGCTGCCCGAGCTGTGGAACGAAGAGATGGATAACATGCTGGGTGTGCGTCCCAAGAGCTATGCAGATGGCATACTACAGGACATACACTGGAGCCACGGAACCATTGGCTATTTCCCCACCTACTCCATCGGAACTCTGTTCGCAGCACAAATTGGCGCTTATGCAGAGCGTGAGATTGATGACTTCAACACATTGGTGGAAAGTGGTAATTTCCAGCTAATTCGAGAGTATCTTAGAGAAAAGGTGCACAAGTTCGGTAAAATTTATCCGCCAAAAGAGCTGGTGAAGAGAAGCTTTGGAGAGGAAATAGAACCTAAGTACTTCATAAATTACATACTCAAAAAATACCTTTCTTAATTTTTTAAAAAAATGAAAAGATTTACATGTACTTTATTTTGCCAGAGGGTCTGAATGTGAACTTCTTCTTAGAAGGCACATGTATGACCGCTTTGGTCCTCGGGTTTCTTGCTTTGCGGGCCTTCTGCACCCTGCGCTCAAATATTCCGAAGCCCACGAGATTCACTTTCTCGCCCTTGTTTACCTGCTCCACAACCTCGTCCACAAAAGCCTTGATCACTGCCTTTGCATCTTTCTGGCTCACGCCGGTCTTTTTGGCCACATTTTTTGCAATTTCACTTATTCCTACCATTTTCTTCACCCGAATAGGGTATTGCGATTATAGTATATATATTTTATTGTGCTGATTGGTGAGAAATGCCGCTCTACAACCATTTATAAAAAAATTCATAAATTTTGATATACTTAGAAGTTGGCAATTTTACATCATTTTTCATAAATGGCAAAGTTTTTACCTGCGGCTGCAATGCGGCTTTGTGTCCGTACATCAGAGAAAGAGAAGAGAAGCTAAAAAAATAGCAAGGGAGAGGATAGATATATTGTTTAAAATGGCTGAGCGCATGGCGGAGATTGGCGAGGAGGCACTTGCCGATAGATATGTGGCGCTCATATTGGAGATTTCCAAAAAGTACCGCATTCGTCTGCCTACATCCATAAAGAGGAGAATTTGCAAAAAATGCAGGTGTTTTATTGTGCCGGGTAGAAACGCGAGGGTGAGAGTCAAAAAGGGTAGAGTAATCATATACTGTCAAAAATGCGGAAGAATCAAAAGAATACCTTTCAAATAAAGTTATTCCCTTATTGTTTCTATTTGGAACAGCACATTGTAGCCTTTAAGAGTTGCGTGTATTTTGTCTGCAAACCATATTGCCTCTTCAACAGTGGCTCCATCGTCCCACTCATACACCATATCGTAGGCGCCAGTTATGGGTTTGAATCCCAAAGACTGCAAACGATCTACCACCTCGCTGGGCGGTGCACCTTCGCTGTTGAAAGTCACCTTCAGGTACGTTCTCATCATCGGTCTGTGAATATCACACTGATATTTATCTTTTTTCTATTTTCTTACCACCATGCAAATCACATCTAACCACAATTGTCCAGAAATGTTTATATACATGCAAGCGTAGTTGATCAAGGAGGTGATATAATGTATGATATAATAAACCCGAGTGTTTTGGGAATGACCATATATATAGACTGGAACCAGATAACGAACGAGATTGTGCACGGGCTGCTCATCGCGCTTGCGGTGACGGTGATTCTGCTTATAGGCTATCTGGTTGGCTGGCTTTGCAAGAGAGGAACCATTTTAGTGCTGCGCAAAACTGTGGACCCTGCAATGGCCAACACGGACCTTGGAAGAACTTTAAGTAAATCAAATGTGGACTTAACCTCAATAGTGGGTGGCCTAGTGCTTGCGTTCGTGATGTCAATCTCTTTCATAGTGGCAGTCAATTACATGGGCCTAAGCGGAGATGTTGGAAAGGTTCTAACAGCGGTAGCCCTATACTTACCGAAGCTAATTGGTGGAATCATTGTTCTTACCGTGGGTATAATTTTGGTGGGCTTGCTTGCAAAATATGTTGAGATTCTACTTTCAGGAGTGTTTGAGAAGGAGTATGAGGGCTTATCAAAGCTCATATCCAACTTAATACTCATCGGACTTGTGGCTTTCGTGATAACCCTCGGATTGAACATAATGGAGCTTCAGGGAGATTTGGTCTATCCTCTGATTTTAGGAACGGTGATAATCGGTGCAGGAGCGATAATCGGAAACACTATGATTGACAGCATAACAAGGGAGAATGAGAACTTCAAAGAGGAGGCACCTTACGCGAAGTTTGTGATATACATAGTGTTCATAACCATCGGCGTGGCTGCGATATTCAGTCAGTATCCGGCAACTCTGGCAGTTTTGCAAACTTTGGCGTGGGGACTGGCAATTGCAATGGCACTTATGATGGTCCCTGTGCTGATACGCTTGTTCAGGACCGAGAAAACATTGAAAAAAGAAGCGGAAGAGTGATTTTCTCTTTTTTCTTTTTTGATAAGCCGAATAGTTTAAATTCTTGGTTGCTTTGGAACTTACGTGAAAATCCCCACATCCGTATCTGCATTTGATTCAATTGTGGGCGGAGGCATGCCCGCCGGCTCAGTTGTGATTTTAGCAGGAGAGCCCGGCTCAGGAAACAGAGAATTCGCGTACACTTCCGCTGCAAAGTTATCTCTTGCAAGAAAAGATGAGAGTTTCAGAAATCTAATGATAGAATCCACCGATAAAATTTACATTCCAGAGGGAACCACCTACATATCCTTTTCAAGAAGCGAGGAGGAGATAAAACATGCAGTTTATCTCACATTCAACGAGGATCTTGCCAATTCATTTTACGACAACTTGAAGTTTCAGGATTTCTCTGTGGAATATTTCAAAAACAGCATAGTTCCAATAAAGTGGGTCACAAACAGTGTGAGCGATTTTATGAAGCGGAAGGGAGATCTCCTAAAAAGTTTCGTGGAGTACATTGATGCGAACTCAGACAGGAGAGTGGTTATAGTGGATTCTCTCACAGATTTATTCACCTCGCCACGCATAAACACGAGAGATTTGATAGACACCATGCGCGGATTGAGAAGAAAGGCTAAGGAGTGGAAGACAGTGATATATCTACTTCTGACCCTTGGGGCACTGGACAAAAAGGAGGAGAACATACTATTTGATTCTGTTGATGGGGTTATGGTGTTTCAATGGCATGCATCTCACAAATACTCAAAGAGATACAGGTACATGTACGTGCTGAAATTTACAGGATTGATGTCTCATTTGGAGGAGGAGAGAATTGCGAGGTTCAACACAACATTAAATAGGAGGTTGGGATTTGTGGTAGTCAATACGGAGAAGATAAGGTGATGATTATGAGAATAAAGACGGGGATAAAGGGCCTTGACGATATGATGGAGGGCGGCATACCTCAAGGGCACAGCGTTGCCATAATAGGCTCTTTTGGAACGGGTAAAACCACATTTGCAATGCAGTTTTTGTGGGAAGGTTTGAGAAATGGTGAGAAGGGCATATTTTTGAGTCTTGAAGAGGACGAGAACAGCATAATTGAAACTGCCAAGTCCTTCGGATGGGACTTTGAAAAGTACGCGAACGATTCACTTCTCATCATAAAGCTTGAGCCAGAAGATGCAGGGAGCAGTGTGAAGAGACTTGAGGGTGAGATTCCAGAGGTGATAAGGGAATTCAAAGCCAGCCGCATAGCCATTGATTCTGTTAGTCTCATATCCATGCTTTTCTCTTCCGAGGAAGAACGTCGCACGAATTTATTCGCTCTGAGCAAGAGTATTAAGGACAGCGGCGCAACGGCCATATTCACCGCGGAGGTTGACCCTAAGAATCCAAAGGTTAGCCGAGATGGATTAATTGAATATGTGGTTGATGGTGTGATTCTTCTAACTCCCGTGGAGATGGAAGATAGAATAATGCTCACTCTCAGAATTCTGAAGATGAGAAGAACGAAGCATTCCAGAGAGGTTAAGCCCTACGAGATAACATCGGGAGGATTGGAAGTACTATCGGAAGCTCAGATATTTTGAGGTGTGTTAAGATGGAAGATGAAATCAAGAAAATAGTGGCAGCTTACTTTGGATTCAAGCCCACCATCAGTTCAGAAAATTTAGAGATAAATATAATCCCCGGTGGAAAAGAGAAAATTAGGGTGAAGTGGGAGGAACATATTGGCAATTTAAGTGGTGTGGCACGTGTATCGCCCCTTGATATAATGTACGAAATGGGTTGGGAAAACAACGAAGAAAACTATTCACGCGCTGTTGAAATGCTCAAATCAGCCGCGGGAAATGAAGGCTATTATCTTGTAGAAGTGAAGGGCAAGTATCTTCTCATAAACACCAAGTATAGGCGATGAATATGGAAAGAAGCAATCTTCTCAAAAATTTGATGGAGAGCATAAAGTTAGATGCGTATGTTGAAGCGAAGACTTCGGAAATGCATGTGTGCATGTTTTGCGGAAGAATTGGGTACAAAGATTTGCCCATGAAGAGAATAGGTGGGCGGTGGATATGCATTGATTGTTTGCGAGAACTCAAGGAGGCTCTGGAAACTCTTGCCGAGTGGGAACAGGAGATAAACCTGAAACGAGAACTAAAAAGAGATATGGTAAAAGGATTCAATCAGTAAAAGTTGCGCCTTTGGGGAAGTTCTTTTTTATGAACTCTATTATCACATTTCTGTCTCCTTTGAGATGCGACTCGTACCACACTGGAATGACTTTCAGAAGAATCTCACGTATCTTATCAATTGATGCTTTGTTTACCGTCTCATCGTACAAGACATACTGGCTGTATATTCTCTTCCACCCTGAGTATTTATCGTATTTCTCACCCTCTGAGAACTCAAATATCATTCTGAGCTTCTCCCCGCTGTCTGTGTTGTAGTATATGATTTTTAGAGAATCGCCAATTCTGTCCTGATCCCTCGTTATGTCCACAAGGCTGACCTTCCAAACCCTTGAGAAATCAAAATCCTTTTTAACAATCCACTTTGTGGGGAATTCCTCAAAATGAGAAATCCACTTATCATACCAAGGCTCCATCTTGAAATGCACATTTATATTGTTGAACTGAATCCAGATCTTCCAGAAGTCCTCAATAATGTTTCTGTTCAACTCGCTTCTCTTCGTGCTCTCGGTGGAAATGTCTTTAAGTATCTCCTCTTTCTTCTTTTCAAGTTCGCCTTGAAGTTTTTCAAACCAATCCTCTTTTGTTGCTGCCATGTTAATCCCTCACTGTAATGCCATTTTAAGGATATAAAATTATCGTTATATGCTTTTCGGTCTGAGTGGGAAAAACATTAAAATATTATTTCGGGATGCCGAAATATGAGCTTGTACAGAGTTGCTTTCGGAATGGAAGATGAGAAAAAACTCACAGACGGGCATTACGGAGACTCCAAATTCTTCCTAATCTACGAGATAGAGGACGGGAAAATAAGGTTCGTGGAGAGAAGAGAGAACAAGGCGGCGGATATTGAGGAGGCAGAGCACGGAGATGTAAACAAGTTCAAAGCGGTGATTTCGCAGCTGGGAGATGTGGACATTCTGGCGGCGTATCGCATGGGCCCAAACTTCGTGAGAATAAAGAACAACACAAAGAAGAGGGTGATATTCACCAAAACTCGGGATTTGGAAGAGGCGATTAAGCGTGTAATTGAGGAAATTGAAAAGTCAAAATAATTAATTCTTCATTCTCCCTTCAATGGCGAAATTTTCAGTGATTGAAGATAAATGGCTTAGGTTGAATCCAGAAAGAGAGAGAATACTGGCAATTTTAGATAAGTTTCTGCTGAGAATTCGTGCAGATGAGATAGTGAGGAGAGAAGTAAAGATGAGTAACGATGTTCTGCATGCAAAGGGTGAGAAATTTACAATCGGGGAGGATGTGCACATAATTGGATTTGGAAAGGCTGCGGGCGAGATGGCAAGGGCGATGGAGGGAATTTTAGGCTCAAGATTAAAGGGAGGGATGGTGAACACGGACCATGATGTTTCCCTGTCAAAGGTGAAGATGAACATTGCAGCGCACCCAATTCCAGATGAGAGTACGGTGGAATATTCACAGGTGATTGTGAATTACATCTCAGATTTAAGCGAGGAATCAACCATCATTTTTCTCATCACTGGCGGAGCATCGTCGCTGTTTGAAATTCCCACAATTCCCCTGAATGAGTATGTGAAACGCGTCTCAAATATCCTGCGCTCTGGAAAAAGTATTGAGGAAATAAACAGGATGAGGACTTCATTATCCAAAGTGAAGGGAGGCAAGCTTTTGAAACATGTGAAAGGAAGGTGGATTTCTCTCATAATCTCAGATGTGCCCCATGGGTTTGAGTATGTGGGCTCCGGGCCAACCTTCGGAAAAGGTGGAAAAAATGTGCTTTTGGCTGACAATCTCTACGCGAGATATATTCTTCACGAGATGTTGAAAGAGAGAGGATATGTGATAAAAACGCATACGCAATTCCTTCAGGAGGATGTGCGTTCAGCCGCAGAGAATATCATTCGTGAATGCAGGGAGCAATCATTCATCACGGGCGGAGAGGTGAGCGTGAATTTAAAAAATGGGTATGGAGTAGGGGGAAGAGCGCAGGAGCTCGCACTCCTTGTGGCCAAGCACATCAAAGATGAAATTTTCATTGCGCTGGGAACCGATGGAAAGGACGGTAATTCTCCCGCTGCGGGAGCAATGGTGGACGGGAAAACTGTGGAAATAATGAGGGAAGAGGTGAATGTGGAAAATGAGATAAGGAAGCACAACTCATACGGGGCGCTGATGAAATCAAGGGATATCATAATCACGGGCCCCACAGGCACGAACCTCGCAGACATTTACCTTTGCTTAAAGAAAGTTTGAAATTATATAATGCGATATAGAGTATTATGCTCAGAAAAATTCTCATACCCACGGACGGCTACGGACTTGAGGACCATGTCATCACCTACGTGGCACGAGCCTTTCCATTTTCGGAGTTTCACGTGATAAGCGTGGTGAACACCTACGAGAGGGGCGTTCAGTTAACGAATTTGCTTTATGATGAGATGAAAAAAGCCGCTGAAAATGCGGTGCTGGAGGCGGAGCAAAAACTGGGCGCTCTGGGAATCACCGATGTGAAAATAGCGGTTCTGGAAGGCCTTCCATCAAGGGAGATTTTAAGATACGCAATCGCTCATGATATTGATATGATAGCCATGAGGGTGTACAGCAAAAAGCACACCGCATCTGCTCATCGTCTCGGCTCCACGGTGAAAATTTCAAAGTGGTGGAATGGCCCACGTTGGTGTTTTTCATATCTCTCTTCATTCTGGTTGGCGGGCTTGACGTAACGGGCATACTTCGTGACTTTGCGGGGGCAATAGGTAGCGTATATCAAAATCCAATAGTTATTGCAATCGTGATTCTCTGGGTCGCTGGTTTGAGTTCTTCCGTTGTGGACAACATACCCATAACCGCCTCTCTGATTCCCGTGGTTTCTTTACTATCCAAGGATTTTCATTCCTCTCTTTTCTGGTGGGCTCTGGTCATGGGTGCAGATATCGGAGGAAACATCACGCCCATTGGCTCATCCGCGGGAGTGGTTGGACTGGGCATATCCAAAAAATTGGGATTTGAGATAAAAAACAAAGAATGGGTAAAGATGGGAACGACCACTGGCCTGATAAGCCTCGCTGTTTGCTCCCTCTCTCTTTTCCTCATCGCGGCTCTTTGAGGATTATGCGTGCATCAACGATTTTTATTCCATGCTCGTATGCCATCACTGGATTTGCGTCCACCTCTTTGATGTAATCTCTGAAATCCCACACAAGCTGTGAGAGCCTGCTTATCGCCTCCGCTATCGCCTTGATGTCCCTAGGCTTCTCACCTCTCGCCCCTCTCAATATCTTGTAGCCCTTGATTTCCTTTATCATGTCCATTGCCTCATCCTCTGAGAACGGTGCAATTCTGAATGTCACATCTTTCAGTATTTCCACGAACACACCGCCCAGTCCGAACATGACCGTGGGTCCAAACTGCTTGTCGTATGTGCTGCCTATGATGGTCTCAGTGCCCCACGGCTCCATGTGCTGCACGTACACGCCGAAAATTTCAGCATGCGGGTCGTAGTTCTTTGCATTCTCAATTATGTCTCTGTACGCAATTCTCACTTCCTCATCGCTCTTCAGATTTACCTTCACACCTCCTGCGTCGCTCTTGTGAATTATCTGCGGAGACACTATCTTCATAACCACCGGGTACTCAACGGCTCTCGCAATCTTCACGGCTTCCTCTTCACTCTTTGCCAGTTTGCCCTTGGGCACGGGCAATCCGTACGCTGCAAATACTTCCTTCGCCTCAGGCTCTGTGAGAATTGTCCGTCCACAACCGATGGTTTTCTCAATTATGGCCCGTGCTCTCTCCTTGTTAACCTCGTACGGCTTGAACTCCGCGTGCTCCTTCTCCAGATACTTTCCGTAAGTGCGCAGCGCAGCGATTGCTCGAACAGCTGCATCGGGACTCTTGTAGTACGGTATGCCTTGCTCAATCAGCCACTGCCCCGCCTTAACGCTTCTCTCACCACCTGTGAAATTGATGAGTATGGGCTTATTCACACCTGATTCCTTAACTGCTTTGTATATGCCCTCCGCAATGTTCTGCGGGTCTGTGAATGAAGTCTCACAGTATAGGACTACGATTCCATCAACCCACTCGTGCTTCAATGCATCTTTTATTGAGCCCACATACTCATCTCTGTCAGCCATGCCCGTCAAATCCACTGGATTCTTTGGATTTCCGAACTCTGGCATGTGCTTCATCATGAGCAGTTTCAGGTCATCGGGAGCGTCCTTTATAGGCACGCCGTACTTCTCAGCGGCGTCAGTGGCAAGAACTCCCACGCCACCGCCGTTTGTTATTATCAGAAGATTGTCACCCTTCATGGGCGGTTGAAGTGCAAGGGCCATGGTCTCGTCAAATAGCGCATCAAGATTCTCAGCTCTCACAACATGCCCCTGCTTGAAAGCTGCATCGTAAATCTTCGTGCTTCCCGCCAAGCTTCCCGTGTGCGAGGCTGCCGCCGCCGCACCTCTCTGCGACACACCCGCTTTCAATGCGATTATCGGTTTCTTGGAATTCTTCGCCTTATCCAGAAACTTGCGTCCGTCCTTTACGCCTTCCATGTAGATGGATATGACGTTCGTGTCAGGGTCCTCGTTGAAATACTCAATGAGGTCTCCAAAGTTCAAATCTGCCATATTCCCTATGCTTATCATGTGCGATATGCCCACCTTGTCGCTCCACGTTCGTGCGTCCATGGCGATGAGCAACGCGCCGCTCTGCGAAAGCATTGCCGCCTTTCCGGGGTATGGGAGATAAGGTCCGAAGGACGCGTTCGCTTTGAGGGGATTGTTCATCACGCCCACAACGTTGGGGCCAAGAATTCTCATTCCGTACTTCCTCGCGATTTCCACCACTTGGTCTTCCAAATCTTTGCGGCCCACTTCGCTGAATCCGGATGCGATTATAACGAGGCCCTTAACGCCCTTCTTACCGCAATCCTCAGCAACTGCGGGGACGTACTTTGCAGGCACCACGATGAGCGCGAGGTCCACCTCGTCCTCAATGTCCAAAATGCTGTGATAGCACTTTAGGCCTGCAACTTCATCAGCTTTGGGATTGATGGGGTAAATCTTTCCTTTGTATCCTGACTCAATCAGGTTCTTTACGCACTGGTGCCCTATGGCTTTGGGGTCTCTGCTCGCTCCGACGATTGCTATACTCTTCGGTTTGAATATCGGATCCAGGGGATTCATTTTTATTACCTCCTTGCGGGGTAATTGCAACATGCCATAATAAACTTGATATTCGTTGAACAACGACTGTGAGTTTGGTGATAGTTAAAAGAATAGTTAATTATAAATAGTGTTAGGCGATTTAACACGCGCAAATGGGTGAGAAAATAGTGCATCTGCGCTTAAGCGAGCATCCTGAAATTACCATAGGGGAGATAGTTGAGATTATGGAGGAGCTATCAAAAAAATATCCTGATAGAGAGATTTTTTTAGACGGCGACGAAAACGCAATTTGCTCCCGCCCTAAAAAGCCTGAATAATCACGACGAAACGCTCCTAAATTTTAGATTGTATTTGGATGTGAATCAAAGATTGTTTTGAAACAGCAGAATCAAAGCCGCAGCTCCGCCCAAAAGAATGGCCCCTATTATCAGCCACAGCAGCAGTCTCAGGAAGAACTTAAGTATGCCGAGAATGGCCAAAAGCACGATTACTATAGCAAGACAGCAGAGCAGATGCATTGTTGGTACATGTGCATTTTTGATATTAAGTTATCGTATTCTTTTCTCATTCATCGTGCTTTTTCCTCGCTAAAGTGCGAATGCACGCGACCGCCACCACGAGGGAAATGAGGAGGGGAATTGAGAAAAATTCCGGCACGCTCGCAGATGGAAAGCGCGGATACTCGTTGATTTTGTAATCTCTTGTTAGGTTCA
>Ga0256833_1002598_pt1 | contig 12657 bp, 12 predicted proteins | sample 356284metaG_FD_190535 | JGI IMG/M metagenome (GOLD analysis project Ga0256833, IMG submission 190535) | Hydrothermal vent microbial communities from Mid Atlantic Ridge, Atlantic Ocean - 356-284 | ecosystem: Environmental > Aquatic > Marine > Hydrothermal vents | place: Atlantic Ocean: Mid...
GAGGCTCCGGTACTTGATAGACCGGTGAAAAGGCCGGAATATCTTGACAAAATTTCTTCCATAAAGCTCGAAGATTTCACCCTCCCTTCAAACCAAGAGGCTTTCGAAAAGATAGTAAGCTCCATAGAGGTCGTAGACAAAAGTTGGGTTTACGAGCAGTACGACTCGATGGTGCAGACTAATACGGTCAAAAAAGGCGGAGACCTGGACGGATCGGTCATAAGGGTAAAGGAGAACGGTCGCGCTATAGCTATGAGTTCTGATTGTAACCCGAGATACTGCTACATCGACCCCAAAGGGGGAGCAGCGGCTGCCGTGATGGAGTCTGGAAGAAACGTAGCGATGACGGGTGCTAGACCTTTGGCTATAACAGATTGTCTGAACTATGGAAACCCTGAAAACCCTGAGGTGATGTGGCAGTTCGCTCAAGGGTGTGAAGGTATTAAGGAGGCTTGCTTAAAGCTGAATACTCCGGTAACGGGCGGTAACGTCTCTTTGTACAATGAGACAAACGGTATCAGTGTATTCCCGACACCGACCATAGCGATGGTGGGCGTCAACGACTCCCAAGAGAGAGTGCTTCCTTCGGCTTTCCAAAGTGAGGGAAATACCATTCTGCTTATCGGAGAGACTAAAAAAGAGTTCGGCGGAAGCATCTACCTAAAAGAGCTTTTCGGCGTCACGGGTGGAAAACTCCCCGATATCGACTACGACAGAGAGCTCGCCCTTTGGGATCTGGTTATAGAGGCTAACAGAAACGGGCTTCTTGAAGCGGCGAAAGACCTCAATGTGGGAGGGCTGGCGATCGCGGCTGCGAAGATGGCGGCCGTTGGAGGTCTGGGCGCAAAAATCGAGGTTGACCTCGGTGAAGAGGTGAATATATTCAGCGAAAGTTTCTCAAGAGCGCTTCTTGAAGTCAAAGAGGAGAATATTCAAAGTGTTGCCGAAATGGCGAAGGAGCGAGGGCTGAAATGTGTAGTTGCCGGCAGAGTAGGCGGTGACGTTTTACGAATAAACGATGTAGCCATTGAGATGGGGCATCTTAAAGAGATTTACTTTACGACATTCAAGCGTATAATAGAGCAAGATATATAAAGGTAGCAATAGATGGCAAGAGCACTTTTAAGCGTCAGCGACAAGAGCGGTATAGTCGAGTTCGCCAAGGGATTGGAGAGTCTTGGGTACGAGATAGTCTCCACAGGCGGAACATTGAGGGTTTTGAAAGAGAGTGGAGTGAGTGCCGTAGATATCAGCGGCGTTACGAAATTTCCGGAGTGTTTCGAGGGGAGGGTAAAGACTCTCAACCCTTTCGTACATGGAGGTATTTTGCACAGACGCGACAAAGAGTCGCATCTTAAGCAGGCGAGTGAGCTGGGTGTCGAGGCTATAGACTTGGTTTGCGTAAATCTCTACCCATTCAAAGAGACTATAGAGAAGACGGACGATTTTGAAGAGATTATCGAAAATATCGACATAGGCGGACCGGCAATGGTAAGAAGTGCCGCCAAGAACTTCAACGATGTGGTCATAGTGACCGACCCGAACGATTATGAAACGGTTTTGAAGGCTCTAAGAGAAGAGAAGAACACTCTTGATCTAAGACGAAGTTTGATGATAAAGGCTTTCGAACATACGGCTGCGTATGACAGTATGATAGCAAACTATATGAATCGCCGCTTCAATGAGGGTTTCGGTCAAAAACAGTTTATAGTGGGCAGCAAAGTTTTCGACACAAGATATGGTGAAAATCCTCACCAAAAAGGTGCACTTTATGAGTTCGACGACTTCTACAGCGAAAACTTCAAAGCCATAAAGGGTGAGGCTAGTTTCAACAACCTGACCGATATCAGCGGGGCGGTAAAGATAGCATCGGCTTTTGGCGACGAAAATGCGGTATGTATCGTAAAGCATGGAAATCCCTGCGGTTTTGCCATAAGGGGGACTCTTCTGGATGCTTACACCGAGGCGCTTAAGTGCGACCCGGTTTCAGCTTTCGGCGGAGTCGTTGCTATAAACGGAAGGGTAGATGGAGAGCTTGCTAAAAAGTTGAACGAGATATTTTTGGAAGTGGTAGTGGCCGGAAGCTTTTCACCCGAAGCTGTCGAAATATTTTCGGCAAAAAAGAGGATAAAACTCTTCGAATACGGCAGCGAAAGACTCCCGCGGTTCAAAGATAAGTATGATTTCAAACATATAGGCGAAGGGTTCGTATATCAGGATGCCGATATGGTCAAAGATGAAGAGATAGTCAACGCACAGCTTAAAACCAAGCGTAGTGCTAATGAAAGGGAGATGAAAGATCTCGAAATTGCATACAAAGTAGCGGCTCTTACCAAGTCCAACTGTGTCGTATATGTTAAAAACGGAGCTATGGTGGCAGTCGGTATGGGGATGACAAGCCGTGTAGATGCTGCAAGGTGTGCACTTAAAAAGGCAGAAGAGGTAGGCCTTGATGTCACTGGAGCCGCAATGGCGAGTGAAGCGTTCTTCCCTTTTAGAGACTCCATAGATGCCGCCGCAGCTGCCGGTATAAAGTCTATCATAGAGCCGGGAGGATCCATACGGGATGATGAGGTGATAGAGGCTGCGAACGAGCATGGAATAGCTCTCTACTTTACCGGTGTTCGCCACTTCCTGCACTAACTCTTCACTTGCCGGCGCTTGGCCGGCAACTTTTCTAACTTGAACCACTTGATATTCTATAAGTTGATTGACCTTGACTAAACTTTTATGATATAATAAGGCAAAAAATTGGCGAATAGCGAGGAGTTATAGGCATGAGCAAAAGCCTTTATGAGACATTGGGTGTAAGTGAAAACGCCAGTGCGGAAGAGATAAAAAGAGCTTACAGGAAACTGGCAAGAAAGTATCACCCAGATATAAACAAAGAGCCGGGCGCTGAAGAGAAGTTCAAAGAGATAAACGCTGCCTACGAAGTCTTGAGCGACCCGGAGAAGAAGAAGCAGTACGATCAGTTCGGCGACCAGATGTTCGGCGGTCAGAATTTCCACGATTTTGCCAGAGGGCAGGGTGCCAACGTAGACCTTGACGAAATCCTTAGAAACATCTTCGGAGGCGGAGGTTTCGGCGGTTTTGGAGGCACTTCGCACGGCGGATTCGGAGGTTTCGGCGGTTTTGATATGGGTGGGATGGATCTAGATATACATGCCAGAATAACCATACCCTTCAATGTGGCCGTTCTCGGCGGTACCCACTCCATTTCCGTCAACGGCGAAAACTTCGACATTAGAATACCGGCAGGCGTCAAAACCGGAGAGACTCTGCGAATTCGCGGAAAAGGTAAAGCTTACAACGGTCAAAGAGGAGATCTGCTGCTTAAAATAGAGGTAGCACCCAGCCCTGAATATGAAAGAAAAGGTGACGATCTATATAAGAGCATAGATATACCTCTTAAAACTGCGATGTTCGGAGGGAAGATAAAGGTACAGACTCTTGAGAAAGAGATAACTTTAAAAGTTCCCAAAAATACGAAAAACGGCCAAAAGTTCCGTGTTAAGGGCTTAGGCGTAATGAACAGAAAGAGTAAAATAAAGGGCGATCTCTACCTCATAGCCAATATAGTGCTTCCAAAGGTTGAGGAGTTGGACCCTGAACTTGCTAAAATGATGCAAGAGAAGCTTCCAGGAGGTGAAGATGCATAGTTACGATGAACCGGTATATCTTATAAGTGTCGTTGCCAAAGTGCTAAATATCCATCCGCAGACTCTACGGCAGTATGAGAGGGAAGGGCTGATAGAGCCTTCCAGAACGGAAGGGAGGATGCGCCTATACTCTCAGCGCGATATAGATAGGATAAAGCTGATACTTCGCCTGACAAGAGAGTTGGGAGTGAACCTGGCCGGAGTGGACATAATAATGCAGCTAAAAGAGAAGATAGACGCTATGCAGGAGGAGATCGACTCTTTGAGAGCGGAGCTTGAAAGGGCAAGCAGCTCAAGTACCATTCCAAGCCACAGAGCGGTCGTTACAAAAAACAACTACGAAATTATAATCTTCGAAGAGGAGTAGGGCGCTACTCCTTGAGTCTTTCCAGTTTTGCGCCAAGCATCTTCAACTTTTCGTGCAGAGCTTCGTAACCTCTATCCAGATGGTAGATTCGGTGGACGTTTGTAGTACCGCTGGCTGCCAGACCGGCCAGAACCAGTGCACTGCTTGCTCTGAGGTCTGTCGCCATTACGTCCGCACCGAGAAGCTGTATGGGACCGTTGAGTGTCGCTGTGTGCCCTTTTAGATGGATGCTTGCACCTAAGCGTTGAAGTTCGCTCACATGCATAAACCTGTTTTCAAAAAGTCTCTCCTCTATGATGCTTACCCCTTCAGCTTGTGTGGCCAAAGCCATGAATTGCGCCTGCATGTCGGTTGGAAAGCCCGGGTACTCCGTGGTCGAGATTTCAAAAGATTTGAGTCTTGCGGCAGGGTAGAGAGTCATGGAAGCTCCTTCGCTCTCTATGCGACATCCCGCTTCGTGCAGCTTAGCCGTTACGGCGTCAAGATGGTCGCTTCTTACATTATGCAGTGTGACACTGCCGTAGGTAATGGCGGCGGCACATAGGTAAGTACCTGCTTCTATTCGATCCGGAATTATAGAAAAAGGGGAGAGTTTCAGAGGTTCTCTCTCGGTTCCCTCTATGATAAGTTCATCTGTTCCGATTCCCTCTATATTTACTCCTGCTTCTTGTAGAACTTCGCAAAGCTGGACCACTTCAGGCTCTTTTGCAACATTTATCAGCTCGCTTCTCCCTTTTGCCAAAGCTGCGGCCATTATGATATTTTCGCTTCCGGTTACGGTAATTTTGTCGAATATTATGCGTGCACCCTTCAACCCTTCGGGTGCCGTTGCAACCACATAACCGTTTTTTATATCTATATTTGCCCCCATCAGTTCAAGAGCTTTAAGGTGAAGATCTATAGGTCTTTGTCCTATAGCGCATCCGCCGGGCAGACTCACTTCACACCGTCCGAAGCGGGCGAGTAGAGGGCCCAGTACGAGTATGGAGGCGCGCATCGTCTTCACTATGTCGTATGTGGCTACCGTGTTTGTTATATTTTCATTGTCTATGGTAAGAGTATGCTCTTCGAAAATGTATTTGCTTCCAAGCTTGGAAAAAAGCTTCAGAAGCGTTTTGATATCGGCAACTTGAGGAACGTTTTCTACGGTGCAAGGCTCATCGCTTAGAAGTGTGGCGGCTATCAGCGGAAGCGCTGCGTTTTTCGCTCCTGAAATCTGAACCTCTCCATGGAGCCTGGATGGTCCGGTAATAGATAGGTAGTCCATCTAACATCTTTCCTTTCTTTTCGATATATAATCTTTCAAAATCTGTTCATGGTCAAAAACAAGATTGCTCCACGGTATTTCGCTTAAATGATAGAGTCTGGCATCTTTTGCGTCATCGGCCGCTTTCGGTATGCCGACGGCACGGCTTACATAGACAATGGATACGGTATGAAAACGGGGGTCTCTTTTAGGGTCGGAGTATACGCCGAGGAGTTTTTCGATCTCAATATCTAACGAGGTCTCCTCTTTCATCTCTCTTCTGCAAGCATCCTCCACTCTCTCACCGGTCTCGACGAATCCACCCGGAAGGGCTATACCGAAGGGGCTGTTTTTTCTCTCTATAAGAACTATGCCCAAAAAGTTACCTTCATCGTCAAAAGACTCGATGATACTGTCGGTTGCTACAAAAGGGGTTTTTATAGGCATAAGATATCCTTGCAGAAATTGGGTTGATTTTACCATAAAATGTCGATAAAATAGCATGAAATCATGATGATATTTTTTAATATGGAGCAGTAATGTCCAGTAAACTCGACCGACTCAAAGCACTTGCGGATGAGCTTACCTCATATGAGGTAGAGCGTAAAAGAAATATAAAGAGGCTCAAAGAGCTTTTCGATACTCTTGAACTCGAAAAAAAGTGTGGTGAGTTCTCTACCATCTTCGAATTCAAAGCGATAAACCTCTCCGGAATCAGCCTGACAAAAGAGAGTCTCGGTTTCGTCAGTGAAGGAAAATATGCTCAGATAATCGGTATAAAGTATGTCGAAAAGGATGGCAAAAGAAGAGCACAAAATATAAATCTGCGCTATTTTGGCAGAGTTGAGAATCTGGATGTTGAGTTGAAAGATATGATTGTAGAGTTCGTTTTGAGATGGCGTCTTGAGAAGAGCTATAGAGGAGTGGATCACTACAGGGAATTAATGAAGAAATTTGAGTCGAAATATTGACGTTGAGGTTATCTTAAGTTTTAGATTACCGATATTCTTATAAAATATTTGAAAAAAGGCTGATTTTGACACTCTTTCAACGTATCGGAATACTTATCTCTTCTCTTCTTATGCTTCTTTTGGCAGCTGTTTTGACAATCAACTTCATCAATTCGAAAAATTATATCGAAGAGCAGTTGAACGTCAATGCGAAAAACAGTGCAGTTGCATTGAGCGTCTCACTTGCGGCAGTTATGGATGATAAAGAGAGGGTGAAATCTCTTATAGATTCGGTTTTCAAACATGGGAAATATGAGATGATAGGAGTCGAAGATTCTCACAGATTACCTGTTTATAGAGTGAAAAAAAACTCCTCGAAGATGCAGACTCCCGAATGGTTCAAAAAAGTCATAGAGATAGATACCAAAACCATAGAGGTCCTTGTCTCTCCTGTAGATAACAGACCGATCGGTTTTTTGAGAGTCAAAGCCGATAGCTCGATAGGGTATCAACAGCTTTATGAACTCTTTAAATATACCGTTGTTATATTTATACTATTTGGTCTCATCGGATTGACGACTCTCCGTTTCGTTCTCAAAGTCGTTCTGAAATCTCTTGATGGCATTAGAAATCAGGCTGAGGGAATTCTTCACAACCGATTTATAATACAAAAAGAGCTTCCCGCTACAACCGAACTCAAAGATATAGCTGATGTAATGAACTCGATGGTCAAACGCGTAAAAGATCTTTTTGAAAGAAGTTCGGAAGCTATGAAGAAAAACCAGGAGATTTTATATAAAGATCCTGTTACATCACTTTTTAATAGACGATATTTCCAAATAAAACTTCCGGAATACCTTTTGGCCAACGATAGTAGATCGAGAGGCTCTCTAGTCTTGATCAGAATAAACGGTCTTGCGAATGCAAACAGGAAGATAGGGCACAAAAAGGTAGATGAGTTTTTTGAAAATTTCGGTGATATTTTGAAAAAAGGGTGTAAAGATGTACATGAGCCTACAATATGTAGAATCAATGGAACGGAAATAATTCTGATACTGCCGGTGTTCAACGCCGAAACGGCGAAGGAGCTTGTTAGAAACATTATGAAAAACGCTCTACTCTTAAGAGACGAGTTTGATATCAGAGATAGTATATATTTTAGTTTCGGCATAACAGAGTATGCAAGAAAAGATCAGGTATCAAAACTACTTGCAACTGTAGACTATGCCGTTTCCGATGCCGCCCTTTACAACGAAAACCATGTAACCGTTTTCAAGAACGACAAAAAAAGTTCCATAGTTATCGGAAAGAACCAGTGGCGGGAAATCATAGTTGCAGCGATGAAAAATGAGAAACTTGAACCGGAACTCGCCCCCGTTATAAATTTGAAGAAAAATGAAAAGGTTGCGTACTCGTTGACATTCGATATCAGATACGAGGCATATAGTCATGCTTACGGCGACTATCTACCGGCTGTAGTAGAACTTGGTCTGGAGCAGGAACTGGTTATGTATGAGTTGGACTATTTAAAGAAACACCGTTTTACCCACAATGCTTTAAGCTTGGAAATTTTTGCAAAGACACTACATGAGAGTAGCAACTATCTTGTTTTTGAAGAGTCTGTAAAGGAGATCGTTAAGACGATAAGAGGAAGGTTTTTTGTAGAGATATCCGAATACGATATTTTGACTTTGGATCCGGTTGTAGTCGAGAGAATAGCAAACGATCTCAATAAACTCGGGGTTAGATTCGGTATAAATAGATTTAGCGGAGAGAGCGGAGGTTACGGATATCTGAAATATACGGCACCCGCTTACGTGAAGATGCATGAAAAGCTCTATATGGATATGGATGTGGGTTCGAAAAACGCTCTGCTGACACTTTTGGGAAGTCTCGATATCAAACTGATAGTGACAGATGTTGATGAGGAAAACATAGAAGAGCTGAGAGAGGAGGGCATAACCTACGTTATGCCTCAACAGTGATACTCAAACGGCAACCGACTCCCAGAAAAAATCGACATGCTTCTCAAACTGTGTCGCAATAGGTGCTGTAGATTTTTCATCTATACGCAGAAGTGACACTCTCAATCTGATGTAGAATAGGGGAGAGAGAAACTCCTGTGCCATGAACATTGGATCTGCAGAGCGGATCAACCCATCCTGCATCATAATAAAAAGGGCTTTTGAGATCTGCTGTATATCTTTTTGGTGAAACTCTTCCAAAAAACTCTCTCTCAAATCTTCGTTCTGAAAAAGTTCGATCATCATCACTCTAAAGAGTTTCTCCATCTTCTTATCGAAAGATACAAGTTTGTAAGCTACGACAAACTGATGCAGAAACGATTTTCCCTTTTTAGCTCTCTCTTCAAGATCGTTGAATTCAAACGGTGTTGTGAAGATTTGCGAAATTATCTCTTTTAGTATCTCTTCCTTGTTTTTGAAGTGGTTATATATGGCACTCTCACGAATTCCCACCTCTGCAGCTATTTTACGCACAGATGCACCTCTGTAACCGTTTTTGGCTATCAAATCTATCGCAGCTTCCAAAATTTTCTGCTTTGTATTTTTCTGTTTAGGCACTCTTAAACTCCTTGTTTTAGGTCTTTCGGTGGTGAACAACCGTTCTTTGTAAGAGAATCATACATGAACAACTGTTAATCTTTCATTAACTCTCTTATGAACATCTGTTCATGAATCTTTCAAGCTCTTTTTAAAGAGGGGATCGATAAAATATAGTTTGAAAATTATAGTTTTCAATACTTTTAAAATATGAAGGATTCTGTGTATGAGATATCCATTGGATGCCGAAAAGAGTTTTGAAAAGTCTCTGCTTTTTTGGATGAACCGCTATATGCACTCAAAACTAAACTCCCTCTCAAACAGACAGGTAAAAGAACCAAAAAGACTTGCCGGTGTCATAAACTCTTTGAGAACCGGCGTAAAGAGTATCGAAGAGCTCTCCAAACTTGCAAAAGATGCGAGAAATGCAGGTTTGATTGGAATAAATACATATTACAAGCCTCTTGAAAAGCTATATGAGTACCTTTTGGATTTTGGCTGCGCTTCGATGAGAGAGATAGATGAGGAGCTTATAAGCGACTTTTTAGCCAGTGCAACCGCCGGTTTGTCGGATGCTACAAAAAAGAATTACAGAATAGCTATGATCAACTTTTTCGGCTATATCGACAAGCAGAACTCGGATGGTGAGCAGAAAGCTTACCACTATGGAATCGAGCTAAAAAACTGGGGAGGTCTATCCGGCAGAAGTGGTACCAAACTCCCCTCCTACATGCGCGAAGAAGAGGTTGAGAGGTTCATAGAAGCGATAGAGTCTTACCCTTTTCAAAGATCCGTGGCAGCCAGAAACAGGCTTTTAATCAAACTTATCTTGTTTACCGGAATTCGTGTAGGAGAGGCTTTGAATCTAAAAACAAAAGATCTCATTCCTGAAAACGGTCTCTATCTAATAAGAGTGATGGGAAAAGGTAACAAAGCGAGGGTCGTTATGATAAAAGAGTCTCATATTAACAAATATCTAAAGGAGTGGAGAGAGATTGGAAGCTGTAGCGACGACTACCTTTTTTGTAATCAAAAAGGGACACCCCTCACCCAGGCTTACGTCAGTAGAACTGTAGAGAAGATTTTGATGAAGGCCGGTATCAGAAAAGAGAAAAACGGAGCCCATATGCTTCGCCACACATTCGCTACTATGCTATATCTTAAAAAGAGAGATCTGGTACTTGTGCAAGAGGCACTTGGCCATGCGAGTCTTGATACTTCACGTATATATACCCATTTTGACAAAGAGAGGCTAAAAGATGCCGCCAGCGTTATGGATGAGATAGCGGGAGGTAAAGGTTGAAAATTACAATTCTTGGGACATCTGCAGGTATACCTACAAAAAATAGAAATGTTTCGGCAGTTGCCGTGCAGTTTCAAAACGAAAGAGAGTGGTCACTTTTTGATTGTGGAGAATCGACGCAAAAACAGATAATGAAGACTCCCCTATCCATCTTTAAGCTCAAAAACATCTTCATAACCCACCTTCATGGAGACCATATTTACGGCATATTCGGCCTTCTTGCAAGCAGAGGTTTGCAAAAAGCAGACTCCCCGTTGAACGTTTTTGGCCCCAAAGGGTTGAAAGAGATGCTTCAAACTGTCATGAGGTTATCCGGTCTGAATCTGCCCTTTGAGCTCAATATTGTTGAGATAGAGAGGGAAGAGGTTCTGGTTTTTAAAAATTACGAGCTCTTTGCCGTAAGACTCTCCCACTCCATAACCACATTCGGATATGTAATAAAGGAGAGGGAGAAAGAGGGGCGTTTTATGGTGGAAAAGGCAAGGAAGATGGGGTTGCCGGAGGGACCGCTCTATGGAAAATTGAAACGTAAAGAGAGAGTTGTTCTAATGGATGGAACCATTTTGGACGGAGATGGTTTCGTCGCTCCGCCTAAGCCGGGTAAAACGGTTATCATAGGGGGTGACAATGATGATCCCCTACTCTTCTTGCCCTTCAAAAACCCAGATCTGATGATTCATGAAGCTACATACACAAGCAGAGATTTCGAAAAGCTTCAAAAAAAATATAGGCATACTACCGCTCTGCAACTTGGCATAGCCGCTTCCGAAATCTCCCCTAAAAAGTTGATATTAACCCATATCAGTCCAAGATACGAGAGTGAAAAAGATGTTGAAGAGCTTTTGAAGGAGGTAAAACTGAATTTCGATGGCGATGTAGAGGTCGCTTACGATTTGATGCAGATAGAGATTTAGGAATCGACCATCTTCTCGAGTCGCTCAATAAGTGGAATCTGATAGGTTGAGATCACCTCTTTGGCACTCTTTGTATCAAACCACCCTGCTCTGTCCACTTCGGGAAACTTTTCCTTTTTGCCGGAGTTGGGCGGCCACTCTATTTCGAAAAGGTTTGAAGTTATATCGGTGTCCGGCGAGGCTTCGACAGCCCATGCGGTAACTTTTTTGCCTGAACTTTTTACAGATCCAAGAGGTATGAATTTACCCTTTACCTCTTTTCCTGTCTCTTCGAAGAACTCTCTTTTTGCTGCCTCCAGAGGATCTTCACCCTCCTCTACCTCCCCTTTTGCGATACTCCATGACCGTTTTTTGCCCTTCCAGTAGGGGCCGCCCATATGCACCAGAAAGAGTTTTAGGCTCTTTCCCTCCTTTTTAAAGGGTATGATGCCCGCACTCTCTTTCATACATTGGTTGTCAGATTCGCTCATATCTGTGATCGTCTACCTTTTTCAAATGGACGATTTTGGTGTCGATCAGAGTGTTTGTCGCCGTATTTACGCCGCCTGCATACTTTATCTCCGTTGTCGGAAATAGTGTATCCCCTACTCTTTTGAAATCTTTGTAAAGAGTGACAAACTCCATAACACTGTTTCCCATTTTGAGTTTACCGACCGTCTTCTCTATATGGTAGTTTTTCGGGTTTACGTAGTAGTCGCTTTCGACTCCGTCTTTATCGAGAGTTAGAATGTAGTATGAACCATTTTGAGAAAGTTTGATCTTTTCATGGTTCTCTTTCAGGGTTAGCGGAGTGTAGAGTCTCAACAGTTGCGCTTTCATGGCATCCAGCATTGGACCGAAAACCTGTTTTTTGGAGTGTTTGCCAAATATCTTTATGCCGACACTATTTTCCAATACCCTTATCTCCTCTTTGTCGGGGTATTTCAGGTCTACGTAGAGTCTCGTAGGAAGTGTAACCCTTCTTGTCTCTTTACCCTCTTTTTTATCCGAAGCTCTTACCACTCTCCAGTGCTGAATGTAGCTTTGGGTGTTCGAAAGTGCCGCTTCTCCGCCATAGGCTTCCACCATCTTCTTCAGTATCTCCTCTTTGCTCTCAAGCTTGCCTGCCAAGAGTAGATCGGTAAGTGATAAAGTCAGCAGTGTCGCCAGTAAAAATCTAAACATCCAAACTCCTTAATCGTTTATCGTTTTTTGTGATTATAGCGACTGAACAGTTTTTATACCGAAAACTAAATAGACTTGTGGTGCAGGATAAAGAAAAATTAAGCGGAGGATAAAGGTTAAAAAAATTGATCAAATGTCGATTGTAGCAGTAAGCGCCCTGTTAAAGAGGCAATCTAAGATTTTCACGGATGAAGGGAGTAGCTGAAATTATGAAACGAAACCATCTTTTTTATGGTCTCAACCAAACAAGATACAGATCGGTTCCCATATTTTTTATTGAAATTAAAAAAAGTTATGCTACACTCCGAAAAAAATATAAAGATGGGGGGAGCGTCTTTTTGAAAAGTCTGAATGGAAAGTTTTTTAAAACGCTTCTGATTTCAACTATACTTTTAGCTGCAGGTTCATATGCAGACGACAAAAGAATTGAGGAGCAGCTTAGCTCGTCACCTCCAAAGATACCTCTTCAGGAGGCTTTGGGCGAGATGGA
>Ga0256833_1002599_pt1 | contig 12657 bp, 11 predicted proteins | sample 356284metaG_FD_190535 | JGI IMG/M metagenome (GOLD analysis project Ga0256833, IMG submission 190535) | Hydrothermal vent microbial communities from Mid Atlantic Ridge, Atlantic Ocean - 356-284 | ecosystem: Environmental > Aquatic > Marine > Hydrothermal vents | place: Atlantic Ocean: Mid...
CACCCATGCACTCGATATTGGCGCCATGACGGTCTTTCTGTATTGTTTCCGTGAACGTGAGGTTATGCTCGATCTTTTTGAAGAGCTATGCGGAGCAAGGCTGACCTTTTCCTACCCCCGGATCGGTGGTGTTCGACAGGATGTAACTCATCATTTTATTGATGTCCTGCAGCGCTTCGTTGCGGAATTCCCAATGCATATTGAGGAGTATGAGACATTAATTGATACTAATCGTATCTGGTTGAAACGAACGGTTGGTATTGGCGTTTTAACCGGCGCCGAAGCTTTGGAGCTTGGGTTGACCGGCGCTTGTCTGCGTGGTTCCGGGATAGATTACGATATTAGGAAGCATAGGCCTTATGATGCTTATGATCTCGTTGATTTTGAGGTACCGATCAGTGATGATGGCGATATTTATGCCCGGTATCGCTGTCGGATGGAAGAGCTTCGTCAATCGGCCCGTATTATTCAGCAGTGTATTGATCAACTTCCTCCAGGACCGATTATCGGTGAAGACGCCCCTGATCTAGTCATGCCGTTGCAGGGACAAAGAAAGGTTGAGGGGGGATCGACTGTTTATGGTACCGGCCTTATTCGTATCCTGGAGGAGAGTTCTGAATTTCCATCCGGAGACATTTATGTTTCCACTGAAGTGCCAAAGGGAGAACTTGGCTTCTATTTCATCAGCGATGGCAGTGGCCGTCCATACAGAATGCACGTGCGTTCTCCTTCATTCATTCACATCGGCGCTCTGCCTGCGCTTGCTGAAGGAAGTATGATTGCAGACCTGATTGCAAATATCGGCACCCTTGATGTTGTACTTGGTGAGTGTGACAGGTAAGATAATTTAACGTGTAGGATATGCAGGGATATTAGCTAAAGGAACATTATGCAGGTTATAATAATACTTATAGAAATCCTCGTTCTCTTTGCGATCGTCATGTTGCATGTAGCTTATGCGACGTATTTTGAGCGTAAAATAATTGGTCACATGCAGGTACGTATGGGACCGATGCGTGTGGGCTGGCATGGATTGCTGCAACCTATAGCAGATGGTATTAAAAGCTTTTTTAAAGAGGACATCGTGCCTGAGCAGGCGGATGTTCCGACCTTTCGTGCCGCGCCAATCATTTGCCTCACGGCTATGTTGACATCTCTTGCTGTACTTCCTTTTGCTAAGGGTTGGGTTCTCGCTGATATTAACATCGGACTCTTGTTTATCTTTGCCATGAGTTCGTTGTCAAGTTATGGCGTTATTCTTGCCGGCTGGGCATCCAACTCCAAATACACCTTTCTTGGTGGCTTACGCTCCATGGCCCAGGTTATCAGTTATGAAGTTGCCATGGGGCTTTCACTTGTTGGCGTTATGATGCTCTCCGGCACACTAAATCTGACGAAAATCGTAGAAGCTCAGGGGACCTCATTTGGCGGTATGTATATCTTTACGCAGTTCATAGCGTTTTTTGTTTTCTTTATTGCCATGCTGGCTGAAACGAATCGTGTTCCCTTTGACCTGCCGGAAGCAGAAACGGAACTCGTTTCAGGGTATATCACAGAGTATAGCGGTATGCGCTATGCCATCTTTTTTATGGCTGAGTATATCGGTATGATGGTCATGGCTTCCATCGGCACCATCTGTTTTCTTGGTGGATGGAACGGACCGTTTGAGGTGGCTATTTTCCCTCCCTTTTGGTTTGTCGCAAAAGTGTATGTATTCATGTTTCTCTTCATCTGGATCAGGGCGACTCTACCAAGATACAGGTATGATCAGTTGATGTCGATTGGTTGGAAACTGCTTATTCCACTCGCCCTGGGTAATATTGTTCTCACTGGTTTTATTAAAGCTTTCACCGGCTAAAAGGATACTTCTATGCAAATTCAATATAAGCCGAAAAGGAATCTGCTGCAGACCATTATTCACAGTGAAATTCTGCAGGGTATGGCCTTTACCTTAAAACAGTTGTTTGCTAAGCCGATCACGCGGCAATATCCGCAGGAGAAGCCGGATATTCAGCTTGGTTTTCGTGGACAGCACGCCTTGGTACGAGATAAGGATACCGGGAAATCTAAATGTGTGGCCTGTATGCGTTGTGTAACCGTCTGTCCCTCACGATGCATCCAGATTCGTTTTCATGAGGATGAAGCAAATGGGTCCCGGGTCGTTGATTCATATGATATTGAAGCCTTACGATGTGTGTATTGCGGATTCTGTGAGGAGGTCTGTCCGGTCAATGCTGTTGTTCTCACTGAGATATTCGAATATGCAGCCTACGATCGGGAGTCGATCTTTTTTGATCAGGAAAGACTGCTGGCAAATTGGGATACATTTGCTGAATTGAAAGGAACGGCAATTGATAATTATGTAAACCCATTCTGGCGTCCCAGGGGAATTCCTGAAAGCAAGCTAACCGCTGCAAAAAGAGTGGATGTACCAGAAGAATGGACGATTGAAGGACAGGTTGTCGGTAATTTGGTTAAACGAGAACAATAACAGTGAAAAGTTCCGATTAGGGAGCCAAACCTTATGTTTAATTATTTATTTTTCCTCTACTGCGCTGTAATGATTGTCGGCACCGGGCTACTTGCCATTAATCTGCGCAATCCCGTTCATTCTGTGCTGATGGTGTTGATTCTTTTTTTCCATATGGCCGGTTTGTATTTAATCCTTGGCGCAGAATTTTTAGCTGCTGTGCAGATTATAGTTTATGCCGGCGCCATTCTGGTTTTGTATTTATTCGTCGTTTTTCTCGTCAACTTACGTGATGAGGTTAAGATGGAGCGGTTTGTAACGTCCGCGTGGCTTGGCCGAATTATTTCCGTAGGCCTGGCCGTATCTCTTATAGCCATGTTGCCCACGTTTATTCTGGGAGAAAAAGGCCACTGGCCGATGGCTAAAGTCATTGAAGTTACGCATACCAAAGCACTTGGAATGGAAATGTACAGCACGTATATTCTTCCTTTTGAAATTGCCGGCCTAATACTTCTTATTGCTGTGATTGGCGGATTAGTATTGGCAAAACATGATACTCCAACGACAATCGAAAAGAGCTGAATGATGCAAAATTTATGTCTAACCGGCAGAAGAAAATACCAGTATCCGGTAATACCCTTCTGTGTTCTACTCATTGAAAAGGAGGTCTCCAGGTGATTCCTTTAAGTTGGTATATGTCCCTTGCGGCCATTCTTTTTGCCATAGGTGTTTGCGGGTTTCTGACCCGTAGAAACTTGATAATGATGTTTCTTTCAATAGAACTAATGCTCAATGCCGTTAATTTGAACATGGTAGCCATGAGCCATTATCTTGATTCGATGCGAGGCCAGGTATTCACCTTTTTTATTATAACCGTGGCAGCTGCGGAAGCGGCAATCGGCCTTGGTATTGCAATCACGCTTTATCGTAGTCGAAAAACCGTCCATGTTGATGAAGTCAACCAGTTGAAGGGATAGGCATGAGACAGAAAATTAAACACATATTATTTCTGGTATTTGTGATCAGCGGCTTATCTATTTTGCCCGCAACCGCTAATACCACCCACAAAATCCAGATCCATGAAAATGATTCCCATGTATTGGTTTCTAAACATCATGGAGAACTTTCCCAATCAAGCCATGTGATAATGAATCATGGTGAAGAAGGGGCTTCTGAACACCATGCGGATAAGGAAGGACATGAGGGAAATGTTCGTCAATTGATTGCACCAACACATGGCGGAGCGTTACCTTGGTGGTTACTTGCCATTCCTTTTTTTCCGCTGGCCTCTTTTGTCTTCACCCTGCTTTTTGGTAAACGTCTGGGGGTTAATTCCCATTGGGTGCCGATAATAACTGTTTTAATTTCGTTTTCCTGTGCATTGAAAGCCTTTTTAACCGTTAAATCCGGTCATTACATTAATCAGGACCTTTATACATGGATTAGTTCAGGGAATACCAGGGTCGCGGTAGGTTTCCTGCTTGATCAACTGACCTCTGTGATGCTCATTGTGGTAACCACTGTCAGCTCGCTTGTTCACATATACTCAATTGGTTATATGAAGGGGGAGGATGGGTACTATCGCTTTTTTTCTTACCTGAGCTTGTTTACCTTTTCCATGCTCATGCTGGTGCTTGGCAATAACTTTATGCAGTTGTTTTTTGGCTGGGAAGCAGTTGGACTTTCTTCCTACCTGTTGATTGGTTTTTATTATGAAAAGGTATCTGCTGCAGTTGCCGGCAGAAAGGCGTTCATTGTCAATAGATTTGGTGATTTTGGTTTTATTCTTGGCCTGTTTCTCATTTTTGTTAACTTTGGCAGCCTTCATTATTACGATGTTTTCAGTCAGGCTGGACAAGTCGTCGGTCAGACGTTCTCAATTTTCGGGATGACCTTTGACTTACCGACAGCTATTGCCATCCTGCTGCTTTGCGGTGCTCTAGGAAAATCAGCCCAGATTCCCCTGCATGTTTGGCTTCCCGATGCCATGGAAGGTCCGACACCGGTTTCTGCTCTTATTCATGCAGCAACCATGGTAACAGCCGGTGTTTTCCTTATTGCCCGTTGTAATCCGCTCTTTGAACTTTCTCACTTTGCTTTAAATGTTGTTACCTTCATTGGTGCCATTACCTGTATATTTGCCGCGACCATTGCGCTGGTACAGACGGATATCAAGCGGGTTGTTGCCTACTCCACCGTCTCGCAGCTGGCATATATGTTCATTGGTTGCGGGGTAGGCGCCTATGGTGCCGGCGTATTCCATCTTTTTACCCATGCCTTTTTCAAGGCTCTTCTTTTCCTTGGTTGCGGTTCGATTATTCTTGGCATGCACCATGAACAGGAAGTTAAGTATATGGGCGGTCTCAAAAAATATATGCCGATTACCTACTGGACATTTCTGCTTGCATCACTGTCTATTTCGGGTGTGCCCGGCTTTGCAGGCTTCTTCAGTAAGGATGAAATCCTTACCATGGCTTTTAATTCCGATATCGCCCTTGGAAAATTCGCCTGGTTCATCGGCACCTTAGTTGCCTTTTTGACAGCCTTTTATTCCTTCCGCCTGTTCTTCCTGATTTTTCATGGAGAATTTCGTGGCACTGCCAAACAAAAGGCTCATCTTAAAGAGTCTCCCGCTGTTGTCACTATTCCGCTTCTGTTGCTTGCCATCGGCGCTATAGGCGCCGGTTGGTTCGGTATCCCGGCACTGCTTGGCGGACATAATTACTGGGGTCACTTCCTCATGCCGGTCGTAGGTGAGCCTGAATTGACCATTTCAACCTATGCTGAATCGGTACTTCTTGGAACATCAGTATTGGCCGGAGCCTTCGGGATCCTGCTGGCCTTTTACATGTACATGATGAAACCGGAGTTACCAGGTAAACTCGCTGAGATGTTTCCTAAAGTTTATAATCTGCTTTTGAACAAATACTATATCGATGAAATTTATATTGGCGGTCTTGTTGAACCGACACTTACTTTCAGTAGAAAGGCACTGCTCAAGATTGTTGATATAGTCATAATAGAAGGGATTGTTAACGGCGTTCCCAGGGGAATCGGGGCTATTTCATCTAAACTCAGGGGGCTACAGGATGGTCAGATATCCCATTACCTGGCCTGGATGGGTGGAAGCGCATTGTTTCTCTTTGTCTGGATGTTTACAAGGTAGAGGTCAGGGAATAGTAAATTTGGGTTAATAACTACCCCAACCAACCACAAACACGGTAATAAATATGTCTGTACCATTGCTAAGCGCACTTATTTTCTTCCCTATAATTGGCGGGTTTTCCTTACTGATTGTAAAAAGGGAAGATGTTCAGGCCATCAAAACCATGGCCCTGATTGTAAGCCTGATGGAGTTTATTTTGTCAATCCCGCTATTCTTCATGTTTGACAAAACCACATACCTGATGCAGTTTACAGAACATTATTCCTGGATTCCCGCCTTTAATATTAACTATAGTCTCGGAATTGACGGTATAAGCGTGCTGTTTATTCTTTTGTCTACCTTGGTGACAATCCTGGCAATTCTGGTTTCATGGGAGGCCATACAGACCAAAGTCCTCGAATTCTTTCTTTCCATACTGCTCCTTGAAGGATTGATGATCGGTGTTTTCTGTGCCACCGATATTTTTCTCTTCTACATATTCTGGGAAGCAATGCTCATCCCGATGTTTCTTATCATCGGAATCTGGGGTGGTCCAAACCGGATTTATGCCACCATAAAATTCTTTCTCTATACATTGGTCGGCAGTCTTCTGATGCTCATCGGCATCATCTCACTTTACATGACCGGTGGCCACACCTTTGACGTTATTGAACTTGCCAAACATTCCTATTCCATGGGCTTTCAAATGTGGCTGTTCTGGGCCTTTTTTGCAGCCTTTGCCGTCAAGGTACCCATGTGGCCGGTTCATACCTGGTTACCTGATGCACATACCGAAGCCCCGGCAGCCGGTTCTGTAATTCTTGCCGCAGTCCTCATTAAGATGGGTGCATACGGCTTTCTCCGATTTTCCATGCCGATTTTACCTCAGGCCACGCAGGCCATGATGGTGCCGATGATCGTACTTTCCCTGATTGGGATTGTTTACGGTGCCATTATCTGTCTTGCTCAGACCGATCTCAAACGGCTCATTGCCTACAGTTCCGTATCACATATGGGATTTATTACCCTGGGTCTCTATTCGCTTAACGTTCAAAGTGTTGAGGGGGGTATTCTACAGATGATTAATCACGGTGTGGTAACCGGCGCACTATTTCTCTGTATTGGCATGGTATACGAACGTACCCATACTCGTGTTATCAAAGATTACGGCGGACTCGCCTCCACCATGCCGGTATTTGGATCGTTTTTTCTGCTTTTTACCATGGCAGCCATCGGTCTACCCGCAACCAACGGATTTATCGGTGAATTTTTGATACTTCTCGGCAGTTTCATCAACCGACCATGGGCAGCGTTTTTCGCAGCTACCGGACTGATCCTCGGAGCCTGGTATATGCTCTGGTTATATCAGAGGATATTTTTTAATCCGGTTAATGATAAAGTAGTCGGCCTGCCTGAGTTAACCACCCGTGAGATTATAACGCTTCTGCCGATGGTCGGGCTGGTTTTCTGGATAGGTCTGTATCCCAATGCCATGTTGAGCTTTATGCATGTTTCCGTGACTCATCTTCTTGATCAGGTACATACTGGTGCCGGAGCTGCAAAACAGGTTGCGGCTGTTGTCCTCCAATAATATTTGGTATTAAATAATCACCTGTAGTTTTAGCAAAAAGGATAGACAATGATTAATACAGCACTTGTCAGCTGGAAAGCCTTCGGGCCGATCGTACCGGAAATGTTTCTGGTCTGTATAGGTATATTTCTTATCGGTCTTGATATATTTGCACCTAAACGCAGGCAGTTACTGCCATGGCTGACCGTCATAGGTTGTCTTGGTGCTTTGCTGATGGTTGCAGGCGAACACAATGTTGTCGGCTTTGATGGGATGATAATTGCCGACTCTTATGGTGCTTTCTTTAAGGTTATATGCCTGCTCGGTGTTATTCTTGCCTCCCTGATGAGTGAGCACTTCCGTAATAGCGAAGGATTAAAACAGGGTGAGTACTATTCACTGATGATTTTTTCCGCCGTAGGTATGCTGCTGATGGCTTCTGCAGGCGACTTGATGGTGCTCTACCTTGGTCTTGAACTGATGGCACTTTCAATTTACTGTCTTGTCGGTTTGCCAAGACATGACGGGCGTGCTGCTGAAGCAGCAATGAAATACCTGTTGATGGGTGGCTTTGCCTCTGCCATTTTACTGTACGGAATATCGATTGTTTACGGATTGACCGGGACGACCAATATTGCAAAGATTGCTGAATATACCGTCTCCGGTAATCTGTTACATAATCCGGCACTTATTGCCGGCCTCGGTTTGATGATTGCGGCATTTTGTTTCAAAGTCGCCATTGCACCATTCCATTTCTGGACACCGGATGTTTACGAAGGAGCGCCGACAGCGATCACCGCTTTTATGTCCGTTGGTCCTAAAGCCGCTGGTTTTGCTGTTTTCGGTCGCGTTCTCTTTACAGGTTTTCCACAGTTTCACGATCAATGGGGAATTCTTCTGTCGTCACTTGCGCTTTTGACCATGGCTATTGGAAATATAACAGCCCTGTCACAGACCAGTATAAAACGTATGCTTGCCTACTCTGCGATTGCCCATGCTGGTTATTCGTTACTTGGTGTATTATCCGGGACAGCAGAAGGGTTGTCCGCAACCATGACCTATCTATTGACCTACGGCTTTATGAACATGGGTGCCTTTGCCATCCTTGTACTTCTTGCAGGAGGGCATGACAATAGAAGGGAATCGCTGGAAGATTATAAAGGACTGGCTAAAACGAATCCCATGGCTGCCCTGCTAATGCTTATTTTCATGTTCTCTCTAACCGGGCTGCCGCCTACAGCAGGTTTTATTGGAAAATTTTATCTGCTTAAGGCCGCCCTCGGGGCCGGGTATACGATGACGGTCATAGGGCTTGTGATCTTCAGTTCCATCTCCGCCTTTTTCTATCTGCGGGTCGTTAGATATATGTATATGGACGATCCCGGAGAAGAACTCAAGCTTGAGTTCACTCCGGGCATCTCCGCTGTTCTAGGAATTGCCTTACTCGGAGTTATCGGCATAGGCCTGCTTCCGGGTTCAGTGGTTGGTCAAGCGGCGAGTGCGTTGCTCGGCCAATAATGGTATCGAAGCAGCCTGCCAACTGCTTTAAATACCTTGTTTTCTCCTTCGTATGACGGCCGACCGATGTGGTCGGCCGTCAATTAACGATGGCCTTGTATGAAAATATCCTTTACCCGGGATTCTATTATCTCCGGGTGTTTGAGATTGGTCATGCAACTCTATGCTTTGCCTGACCAATACTGGTAGAAAAGCAGCCTGCCAACTGCTTAAATACCTTGTTTTCTCCTTCGTAAAACGGTCGACCATTGTGGTCGGCCGTTTTTTTTTGGGGGGAAGCTTGCGAAATAAGCGGGTTAGAAGTCTTACTTGATGTGGGCGAGCATCTGCTTTACGATGTCCTCTGCAGAATCGTTGGTCGAGTCAAGAAGGACAGCATCTGAAGCAGCCTTTAAAGGGGCAATGGACCGTTTGCTATCGTTTTGATCACGTATGAGAATTTGTTGAAGTATTGCTTGATAGTCTACATCCTTGATACCATTTTCCTTGAGCTGCAGTAATCTTCGATTCGCCCGTTCCTCCGGCTTTGCATCAAGGTAAAATTTCCAGGCGGCTTTTGGGAAAACCACCGTTCCCGTATCCCTTCCCTCGGCCACAATCTTTTCATTTCTGCCCATCATCCGCTGTAGATCGGTCAGTTTGTGACGAACAACCGGCAGCGATGATACACGAGAGGCCATCATACCTGTTTCAGGAGTACGAAGAAAAGGTGTCACCTCTTCACCGTTGAGCAAAACTCGTACATCTTCATCAGCATGGGCAGGAGGATGTAGTTCGATAGTTAAATCTTGAAGGAGACGGCAGACAGCCTTTTCATCCTCAGGATCTATGCCTGCCTGTTGGCAACCATAGGCAACAGCGCGATACATGGCGCCGGTATCAAGGTATGTATACCCTAAACGATTGGCCAGCAGCCTGGCCACGGTTGATTTACCAACTCCGGAAGGTCCATCTATTGTTATAATGTTTTGTGTCTCAGCAGGCATAACCAAGCTCGCATAAGCAATCACTAAAGGCATCTATAAACCGTTCATTTTCAGCACGAGTGCCTACGGTAATACGAATGAAATCTGGATAGCCATAGGCTGCCATCGAGCGAACAATGACGCCTTTGCGGAGCATGGCTTCATAGAGAATCGTTGCATCTCCTCTAACATCGATGAGGAAAAAATTTGTGTGTGAGGGATAGGGAGTACAGCCAAGATGTTGTACTTTTTTTTGCAGCCACAGACGTCCTGACCGTGTTTTGTTGAGCGTTTTATTATAGTGCGCCATATCAGAAAGAGCTGCAAGGGCGCCGGCCTGAGCAGGCAGGTTGATATTGAAGGGTTGCCGAACTCTGTGTAATAAATTGGCAATTTCACGATGCATCAGACCGAATCCAACGCGTAATCCAGCCAGACCGAAGGCCTTGGAAAAGGTGCGCAGGGCGACAACGGCGGGTATGCCTTCAGACTTCCTGATGTAGGAGAGAATATCTATCCTGTGCTCAGCTTCAACAAAATCAACATAGGCCTCATCAAGGACGACAATGATGGATTCCGGGAGATCATTAAGAAAGGAATTCAATTCACCTGTGGAAAAAAAAGTGCCGCAGGGATTGTTGGGATTATCAAGAAATATTAACCTGGTGTTATCATTGACGCTATCGATGATTTTCGCCAGATCGTGGCGCATATCCTTGAGGGGAATGACCTTGTTGCATCCTCCCCGCACCTGAACAAATTTCTGGTACATCAAAAAAGAGGGGTGACTGGTAATGACTTCATCACCGGTTCGGACAAAGGCCTTGACCAGAAATTCGATAACCTCATTGGAGCCGTTACCGAGAACAATTTCATCCATCCCGGCGCCAAGCCAGCCGGCAAGGGCTTCCGTCAGATAAAAGCTTGAGCCGTCGGGGTAGCGGTGTAAACCATGCAGTGATCGGGTAATGGCTGAAACAGCAGCCGGTGAAGGGCCCCAGGGATTTTCGTTGGATGCCAGTTTGATGGAATCGCTGATCCCATATTCACGTTCAAGTTCCTCCAGAGGTTTGCCAGGGGGATAGGGGACAATGGCGGCAATATTTTCAGGAATTGAGAGTTTCATGATAATTCCGGTTTTCTGGTGTTCAGGCTGTTTCTTTGTTCAAGGTTCCAGGCTGCTTTAAGAAGTGTTTCCTCGTTAAAATGGCATGCCTGCATCTGCATGCCGATGGGGAGACCATCTTTAGAAATTCCGCAGGGAACCGACAGGGCAGGGATGCCGGCAAGATTTGCTGAAATAGTTAAAATATCAGACAGGTACAGGGCAAGGGGGTCGTCAGTTTTTTCGCCGATTTTCCACGCCGGTGCAGGTGTTACCGGTGACACGATGATATCACAGTGCTTAAAGGCCTGGGAGAAATCATCCTTGATTAAGGTACGGACCTGGGAAGCCTTTTTATAGTAGGCATCATAGTAACCGGCGGAAAGGGCATAGGTACCGATGAGAATACGACGTTTCACCTCATCGCCGAATCCCTGGGATCTGGTGCTTTGATACATGTCGATCAGCGAATCAGCATTCATATCCCGGTGGCCAAACCGCACGCCATCGAAACGGGACAGGTTGGAACTTGCTTCGGCCGGGGCAATCAGATAATAGACGGCTACACAATATTCGGTATGAGGTAGCGTAATATTGACGATTTCGGCACCGGCATCGCGGAGCATTTCAATACCACTACGGACAGCCTTGTCCACTTCAGGATCAAGTCCCTGGCCGAAATATTCGGCAGGAACACCGATTCGCATCCCTTGCAGACCATCAGTCAGCACTGTGGTGAAATCGGGCACATCGCGCTTGATTGAGGTGGAGTCGCGGGGATCGTGGCCGGCGATTGCATTCATCATCAAGGCACAGTCCCGGACATCCTTAGTCAATGGTCCAACCTGGTCAAGCGAGGAGGCAAAGGCGACAAGGCCATATCTGGATACCCTGCCATATGTAGGCTTCATGCCGACAATGCCGCAGAGTGAGGCCGGTTGCCGTATGGACCCGCCCGTATCAGAACCAAGTGAGGCAAAGCATTCATCGGCTGCAACCGCTGCTGCCGAACCACCACTGGAACCACCGGTAACATAGCCGGCTTTCCATGGGTTTTCCGGGATCTGAAAGGCGCAGTTTTCGCTGGTAGATCCCATGGCGAATTCGTCCATGGCAACTTTTCCCAGGAGAATGGCGCCGGCATCGTTAAGTTTTTCGATAACAGTTGCGTCATAGGGCGGAAAAAAACCTTCAAGGATCTTGGAGCCGCAGGTGGTAGGTAGATTTTTTGTACAAAAAACATCTTTTACCGAAAGGGGAATTCCATGAAGCGGGCCTTTGCGGTCACTGTTGTCGGCCTGTTCGGCTGCGGTCAGGGCGCCTTCCCTGTCCAGTGCAAGATAGGCCTTGGTGCGGGCTTCAACGGCATTGATCCGGCTCAGTACGGATTCCACCAGTTCAACAGAGGTGATTTCACCGCAGGAGAGCTTTTCTCGAGCCTCAAAAATGGTCATTTGATACATATCTTCCCTCTAAATAACTCTGGGTACAACAAAGGCTTCCCCGTTTTGCAGTGGAGAGGCGGCAAGCGCCTTATCCCTGGGCAGGGAGGCCTGTTCTTTATCATCGCGAAAGGTGTTGACCACATTTTGCGTGTGAGTGGTTACGGCAACCCCTTCCGTGTCAAGTTCGTCGAGTTTGGCCACATATTGCAAAATGGTGTCCAGCTGTCTGGTCATTGTATCGATTTCATTGTCGGAGAGGTCAAGCCGAGCAAGCTGGGCGATACGCTTGACGTTATCTTTGTCTATCTTCATTGGCTTTCAGGTGAGTTGTTATTGACGACGTATCCGAAGAGCGTGTGTATGTAATTATAAATTGCGACAGTTTCAGCTGTTCTGACAGGTGGAAAAATATATACTTTTAGGCCCCGGGGAAAGAGTG
>Ga0256833_1002600_pt1 | contig 12655 bp, 13 predicted proteins | sample 356284metaG_FD_190535 | JGI IMG/M metagenome (GOLD analysis project Ga0256833, IMG submission 190535) | Hydrothermal vent microbial communities from Mid Atlantic Ridge, Atlantic Ocean - 356-284 | ecosystem: Environmental > Aquatic > Marine > Hydrothermal vents | place: Atlantic Ocean: Mid...
AATACTCAGTACCAAATCTTTCTCTTTTTTACCTCCACCTACAGCACCACTATCATGTCCGCCATGTCCTGCATCAATCACTATCAATTCATCTTGATGTGATCTATAGTTTACACTAGCACGACTTCTCTCTTTTGCAATCACTGGTATCTCATGATGTTTCGCGTAAGCTCTATCTTTTATCACAATATTTAATCTAGGTTTTGTATGTCCTGATAGAGCACTATTTTTAGGTAAAGGAATATGATATTCCTTCTCAGTCAAAATAGGTTTATAGGGTGTACAATGGTAGGGTTTATCACTTTTTATTACGACACGAACTGTATTTTTCTTATATTGTGCAATCTTATAATTTTCATGATTTGGAAATATATTTGCATGAAATAAACGTGTTTGCTTAAAATCAAACACCTTTCTATATGGTTTTGTGAGCGTAAAAGATTGAATATCACTTTTTTTACATTTTTTTGTAAATTCTAAACGCAGTTCACCTTTTACAATTTCGACATTTTTCACTTCATTGACTGCAGCAAAAAGAGATGTAATACTCAAAAAGAAAAAGAGAAAAAATTTGAAAGCTTGCACTCTAATTTTCTTCCCCGTTCATCAATTTATCCATGAGTTCTTTAACGGTAATAATCTCTTGCAGCCGATATCCGTTGGCACCTGTAAAAAACAATCCCGACTCAGCAATTCCATCATAGGCATCAGAGAGTCTATCTGCTATACAATACCCTACTATTTTGGCTTCTTCACCACGGTTACATGGTGCTACACAGTTAGAGATACAAGCCACTTTAGGGGCTGTACCTTTTTCTATGTCTTCATGTAACTGTGTTCTTACACCACGTGCAGGGTAACCCACTGGAGATTTAAAGAGCTTGATATCATCTGCTGTTGCACCAATAATAATATCTTTCATCACTTGAGAAGCATCACACTCTACCGTACCGATGAAACGTGTACCCATTTGTACCCCATCAGCACCTATTTCCATCATCTTCACAATATCGTTGTGATCCCATACTCCACCTGCAGCAATAATAGGCATAGAGCCCCAATTTTTGGCTTCTTCAACCACTGGACCTAAAATATTTTCAAGTTGATTCTCTTCCATAAAACACTCATCGTACTTAAAACCTTGGTGTCCCCCACTCAATGGTCCTTCTACGATAACAGCATCTGGCAATCTATTATGCGTTTTTTTCCAACGACGACATAAAATACGTAATGCTTTTGCAGTAGAGACTATAGGTACAAGTGCAACATCTGGATAATCCTTCGTTGCTTCAGGCATCGTAAGGGGAAGCCCAGCACCCGTAATAATAATATTGGCTCCTGCTTTACAAGCATCTTCTACGACACGGTTATATTCGCTTTGTGCATAAAGCACATTGGCGGCCAAAGGTGCATCACCACAAATTTCTCTAGCATTGTCAAATATTTTTTGCAGTGCTTCATAAGAGTAAAAATTGATCGCATCTAAAGGACGTTCATCTTTCCCCACAGTTTTTCCTGCATAGGCTCTATTTTTATAGACCCCAGTACCTACTGCAGATATAACACCTAGACCACCCTCTTTAGAGACAGTACCGGCAAGCTGATCCCAGGAGATACCGACACCCATTCCCCCTTGAATAATAGGTTTCTCAATAGTATACTTGCCAATTTTAAAAGATTTAAATTCCATTACTTTACCTTCACTTTTGCAAATCTTTTTTTACCTACTTGCAAAATATATTCACCCAAAGAGAGATTAAGTTTTTCGTCACTTATTTTCTCTTGATCAATACGCACAGCATTTTGCTTGATGTCACGTCTAGCTTGAGAGGTTGAGGGTTCAAGTCCAGCATCTACAAGTGCTTGACATATCCAAATACCTTCTGACATTTCAAACTCAGCCATCTGCGTAGGAATATTTTTTGCTTTAAATACAGAGTTAAACTCCTCTTTAGCTAGTGTAGCCAACTCTTCATTATAAAACCTTGTGGTTATCTCTAACGCAAGGTTTTCTTTGGCTGTTTTAGGATGAACGGTGCGAGATGCTACATCTTCTTTGAGCTGTGCTATTTCAGAAAGAGATTTTCCACTCAACAGTTCATAATACCGCCACATCAACGCATCTGAAATCGAGAGTACTTTCCCATAAATATCTTTAGGCGCTTCTGTCACACCAATGTAGTTCCCTAAAGATTTACTCATCTTTTGAACCCCATCTAGTCCCTCTAAGATAGGCATCATTAGTACTGCTTGTTGTTTCTTCACCTCATAGGCTTTTTGAAGTTGTCTTCCCATAAGTAGATTAAACTTCTGGTCAGTCCCACCTATCTCTATATCACTTTTGAGATGTACAGAATCATATCCTTGTAGCAGTGGGTACATAAACTCACTCACAGCAATAGGTGTATTGGAAGCATAACGTTTAGAAAAATCATCACGCTCAAGCATACGAGCCACGGTAAGGTTAGATGCCAATTGTAACATCCCCGCCGCACCTAGTTTTTCTAGCCATTCGTTATTATAGACAATATCGGTCTTAGATTCATCCAATATCTTAAATGCCTGCTGGGTATAAGAGGTGATGTTTTTTACAATATCTTCTTTGGTCAATACTTTACGTGTCGCACTTTTTCCTGTTGGATCACCAATCATAGCAGTAAAATCTCCAATTAAAAACTGCACACGTCCACCAAATTTTTGAAAAGTTGCAAGTTTTTGAAGCAGTACGGTATGTCCAAGATGCAAATCAGGTGCAGTAGGGTCAAAACCCGCCTTGACTGTATAGGTCGTACCATCTTCATAGTATTTTGTCACAAGCTTCTCTATACGCTCTATATCTATGATTTCTGCTGTACCTCTAACTATCTCTTCTAATGCTTCTTGTATCATAACTCTTATTATCCTCTATTTATTGTATGCGTCATCTAAGCTTATTATTTCTATAAGCTTAAATTTTTGAGAAATTTTTTCAAAAAGTAATGTCTTTTTCACTTCATCACTTTCGACATCTATTTGACAGTATTCTGCCTTGTCCGAACTTTGTATACCAAGTTCTATACTCATAACATTTAAGTTTAATTCATTCAATTTTGTCAAAAGTTCTGCAAGCACACCTTTTTTATTTTGTAAACTAATAGTCAGCCTATAACGTGACATTTTTTTACCTGACCAATGAACAAAAATCATAGATTCACCAGTACTAATATCGGTATAGGCGTGCTTACATAATTTATGGTGTATAATAGCCTTACTGTCCTTATAAAAAGCAACAATTTGATCTCCAACTTTAGGATGACAACAATAATCAAACTCTACCCCATCTAAATGTCTATTAGTAAAAAAGGTCAAATGCTCCAATGTTTTGGTTGTAGGCTTCTTATATCCTTTTTTTAAAAATTCCCAAAAACGTTTTTCTTTTGTTCCCATATACGCTGCAACCTGATGAATCACCTCTTTAAAATAGTCCAATTGTGTTGGAAGCTTGTAGATTGAATCTTGTAAATCAAGTGTTTGTATCAACGTTTTCACAGAAGCAAAATCCTGATTAAATAGCGTAGCAAGAATATTATAAGCACTTAAAGTATCTGTTTCTTTAAGACGCGCACGACATGCTGAACGTATCCCATCACGTGCCTTGGATGTTTTCACAGTATCTACCCAAGAACAATGTAAATGTAATGTATCATCTTTTATAATATTTACAATATCACCATTTTTCAACACAGTAAGTAGTGAAGCATTATGTTTATTCACTAATGCATCCACTGCATTACTTCCTACTTCAGAATGTATCGCATAAGCAAAATCTAAAGCAGTTGAACCTTTAGGTAAGGTATAATAATCTCCTTTAGGTGAAAAAACCGTGATATCTTCAGAAAATAGATCAGATTTGGCGAGTTCATAAAACTCTTCTACAGATTCATTTTGATAATGCAAAGACTCCAGCCATGCCAAATTCACACTATTGCCGCCACTCTTGTATTTCCAATGTGCTGCAACACCATACTCTGCAAGTCTGTGCATCTCCTCCGTTCGTATCTGTGCTTCAAGTATCCCCTCTTCACTAAAAAGTGTCGTGTGAATAGTCTTATATCCATTCTCTTTGGGTACAGATATATAATCTTTAAAACGGGATATCAGTGGCGTAAAGCTTAAGTGCATTAATCCCAATACCCTATAACATTCTATAGGCTCTTGTACAATAATTCTTATCGCCAAAAGATCAAGTACTTCTTCAATACTTACTCCTTTACGATGCATTTTCATATAAATAGAGTAGTAATGTTTCACCCTTCCAAATATCTCAAATTCATCTTCATCAAAACCATTTTGAACCATTGCTTTTTTAACTTTATGTATAAAATTATTGAGTTTAAATTGTAGATTCTGCGCATTACTTTGTATATAACTATCAATCATTGCATAGTCCTCTGGATAGATATAGTAAAAGCTCAAATCTTCCAAATGATTTTTGAGTTTAGCGATACCCAGTCTATGTGCTATAGGAGCATATACCACTAATGTCTCTTCGGCAATACGCTTTTGCTTCTCTTTTTTAAGTGCATCAAGGGTTAGCATATTATGTAACCTATCACAAAGTTTAATCACCAAAACCCGTACATCTGCAACAGAAGCAATCAACATTTTTCTAAAAGTCAATGCAGAGTTGATAAGCCGTTCATCCGAATCAGAGGAAATAAGTTCTTCATCACGAATCTGTACAATTTTGGTCAAACCCTCAACCATATGGGCTACATCGTCACCAAAATTTTGTTTAAGGTCTTCAATATCAAAAGAAGTATCTTCTACTACATCATGCAGTAAAGCTGCTTGAACCATAGTCTCATCACCCGAGAAGTATGCAGTCAATGCTGCAACTAGTATAGGGTGCACAATATAGGGTTCGCCACTTTTTCTAAATTGTCCATCATGTGCAGTAAGAGAAAGATCTAATGCTTCTAATGTGCTAGTTTGAGGATGAGGTAATTGTTCCCTAAGAAGCGCTTTGGCTCCTTCAATCGTATTTGTTTTTTGGACCCTAGCTAAAAAAGCATCCAAAACATATTAGCCTTCGAGACTTACAATTAATTTACCTTCAGCAATCTCTTGAAGTGCTACATCTGAATATTTCATACCTGAAATATCTATTTCAAGTAGTGAAGTCGCACCATTTGCAATCTCTTCTGCTCTTTTGCCTACGGCATTGGCTAAAAGATATTTATCGTAATCTACTTTTTCTAGTGCTTTCGCTGTTAATTCTTCTGTTCTCATCTTATTTCCTTTACTAAACGTCTAACTTATTTTACAATTGAGCACAAGGACATATTACCTTCAATAATTGAAAGTAAATTGCCTTTTTCAAACATGTTGCATACCACTATTGGTAAATCATTCTCTTTTGCCAAAGCAATAGATGTATCATCCATCACTTTTATATGATCAGTTAATGCCTGATCATAGCTTAAACTTTCAAGCTTGACTGCATCATCAAATTTATGAGGGTCTTTATCATATACGCCATCCACTTTTGTTGCCTTAATAAGCATTTGCGCTTCTATTTCAGATGCTCTTAGTGTGGCAGCCGTATCTGTAGTAAAGTAGGGATTTCCTGTACCTCCTGCAAAAACAACCACACGTCCTTTCTCCAAATGCCGTCTGGCACGACGTACAATAAAAGCTTCTCCTATCTCTTGCATATCTATGGCAGATTGCAGTCTCGCTTGAAGTCCAGCATGTTCTAATGCCTCTTGGATAGCCACACCATTAATTACCGTTGCCAACATACCCATATAGTCACCAGAAGTTCTTTTGATAATCCCATCTGCAGCAGCAGATACACCACGTATAATATTCCCACCACCTACAACAACACCCACTTCTACACCAGCGTCTACAAGTGTTTTTATCTCACCAGCAATAAAGTTAAGAATTTGTGTATCTATTCCATAGCCTTCATCACCAGCCAAAGCTTCACCAGAAAATTTCACCAAAACACGTTTAATCAAAGTAAGCCTTTTTATATAATTTCGCGATTATATCTAAAGGTTGATTAGGAGGTGTTGAAATTAAATTTGTATCAACTTTATTATAGAGGCTTTAGAGGAGTCTGGTGATTTCTCAAAGAGAGTGCAAGCACAAGGTGATGCATTTTGAAAAAATGCATCATGAATCACCTGATACCCTCGGTAAAAAGCTTAAAAAGTGCCACACAAAAGGAGGCTACCTACGATTATGTTCACATGACAGATAGGGTGCCTATGGTGCTAATCTCTAGAAAATTCATAAGCACCATATACAATAACAGCTAACGCGATGCTTAATGCAATACCTAATGCAATAGTTTCCATCATAAGTCCTCCAAATCGTTTATTTTTTTATGTAAATGTTTCATAAGGAACAAAAATCCTAACGATAACAATATAATTCCAATAATCCCTATCCAAAACATTGTATATATTTCACCAGACAGATAGAGCTTGGAAGTGCTCGCTACTGTACCCATAAGAGATGCCAATATAAATCCCATATAGACTTTAATAGCACCAATATACTCTTTTGCTTTGTCTAATTTACTCATAAAATGATTATATCATAAATTAATCATCGACACAAATCCTTACATCTCCATCCCCATATCATTCATCGCTTCATATTCATCATTTTGCTCTTGTCTGGCATATATGCATGGCAGGGCACTGCGTAGTGTTTCTTGTATTTTTACATCTTCTTGTGTATGGTCTAGTGAAACCTCTAGTTTGGCACCATGTTCTTTATTACTCTCTTCGTACAGTGGAGACTTCTTCTCCTCTTCTCTTATTTTCTCTTTGTGTTGAGAGAACATCGTCTCTATATCTTTTTCATTTTTTGCATTGGGATATTTATCATGTAGACCAAATAAATCTGACTCCTCAATCACTCTACTGTAATTTCCTTTGGCATTGTCTGCATTGGAATTATAACGTATTTGATACCATGCCTCTGCCCTATTGCCCTCATTGATAGCTTTTATCATGCTAGGTGCACTGCCCAATCTATAGAGCTGAGAGATAACAGCTATCCGTTCTGTCGAATAAGGAAGAGGTTTATCTAGTTGTGCATCCAGCTTCTTTTCAAACCCTGGCAAAGAGGTGTTTATTAATAGTTTTTTTTCTTCTTCTGTGCTTAAACCAAGTGCACGATTTCCTTCATTTCTATTATAGTGTTCTATCCTATTTCCGACTGATTCTTTGACTTCCTCTAGACTTCCTCCATGTTTAAAATGATCTTGAATCTCTTTTAATAAAGCATCCACCCTGTTCCATCGAATCTCGGCATAATGCTCTGGATCCATTGCCTCTTGCATATCTGCTTTTATCTTTTCTGTCTCACGAGGCTTATGGTTTGAAAACATCAGGGCATAGCCTATACCTATAGTAGGCAAGGCATTGTGATCCATATAGATTGTACTGCTACTACACCTTCTCTTCTTTGGAGCGAATCTGCCAATTTTTCATCGTAAATATCATTACGCATAAGTTTATAGTCCATCTTCTATTCCTTTTTTATTCTTTTCTCTCATGATACATACATCCATCCGCAGAATGATTACCTATACTACTCCAATCCATAATCAATTCATTTTTTCTCGCGACATCTTTAACTATAGGATCTGTAATTGCTGAAGGCGTACGATAAAAGTGTGCCTCGAACGTGTATCCTTTTCCTTTATATTCTAATATAGTATTTTCTGTAAAATATACCCTAAATTACATATGGGCATCATAATCCTCAACTGCCACTGTTTTATATTTCTTGAGGCTTGGATGATGAATCATGTAGTCACACAATTTTTTATCTAAAATATAAATCTTTGTTCCATGCCTGTCATTCCGTCCAAAAAGAAACTCTTTTTGCTTATCTCCATCAACATTACTGAGCCATAATAAAACACTATCTGCAGAACCATAAAAATGCTGTTTTCTGTACATCTCCCAACAGCTACCCATAGCCTTTTTAAGTTGTGTATTATTATAGTCTACTTTATCAAACATAGGCTTGACTACATGCATGTTTTGGAACAAAAAGAGATCTTTAAAAATGTGCATACATCTAGGAGATTCAGTATCTTTTTTTGTTTGCACTCTTCTATGTAAACTCTTTACAATATCCAATATATCCTTGGAAAACTCCTCTTGTGCAACAAAAGATTTTTCTAGTATTTTGATTCTATTATGGTAGCTTTGCGACAGACAGGAAGGAGGATAATGTTTTTTTTGGCAGAGATTTCGTTTTTTTATCCATTTTTGTTGTGTCTCTTTAAGCTCAGGTGTAAGCAGATAAAAGCTTTTATAGAGTTGTTTTACATAATTGTCTAATTCACATAGGCTTGTATATTCACAAATCTCTGCCTCTACACTCTGTTTTTTACATTTTTGCAGTCAAAAGAGGGTGTACAAATAGTTTTGTTTTCCTCACCCCACGCATAGAGACTTATACGTAATAGCCATATTATTTTATATTTCATACTTTCCCTTATATCATTTTTGATTTATTATATCGCATCATGTGTAAAACTTGACGCTAAATTCAGGAAAATTAAATTCGTATCAATTTTGTAGGATTAATATGCTTAGAATTTTTCGTTGCTTGAAACAACAATTTGTTATTTACCTTTCCTACAACATATCCTTTTTTTATTTTTGAACCTACATGAATCGTTGGGGCGATTTTAGAGAGTCCTGCATAAACAGTATGCATTTTACCACTATGTGCTACCACTACTACTTTACCAAGCATACTGCTTTTTCCTGCAAAAACGACCTTTCCATCCAGCACATTTTTTACTTTTGCATCAGATACAGGGGCTTTAAGTGTAATAGATTCATTAAAAATTTTTATCTTGTATATTGGATCTACATAGGTACCAAACTTTTTAATCACACGTGCACCAGAAAGTGGCGAAATCGTTTTTCCACCTTTATAGGCATAAATTTTTGACTTCTTATATGAAGAGTTTACTTTTCTTACCTTTTCACTAGCTTTTTTCTCTTTCTTTTGTGCTACCTTCTCCTCTTTGGCCGCTTCTTTAGCTGCTTTTTGTGCTGCTTTTCTTGCCTCTTTTGTTTTTGCTAACTTCATTGCTGCTCTAGCTTTTCGTGCTTTTGCCCGTGCCAAAGCTTTTGCTTTACGTATTTTACGTAAACGCTCTTTTTCCAAACGAATAGCTTCACGTCTTGCTGCAGCTCTCTTACGGGCTGCCTCTACCTCTTTCGTACGCAAAATATTGAGTTTTGCCAAGGTACTCTGCAAAGAAGTTTGTTTGTCTATTAAGTTTTGTAATTTAGCTTGATACTTATCTTCATCTTCATGAAGCCTCTTTATCAACTTCTCTTTTTGTGCTTTTTCTTCACGATACTGTTTACGTTTTTTCTCTATACGAGCTATAGATTTTTTCGTTTTAGTATGTTGATATTCTATATTTTTTTTCGTACTTTTTAATTTTGCAATTTCTCTGCGTAAATCTGCTAAAACTTTTGCATTATATTTTTTATAGGCCTTATAGACTTCATAAGAGAGAATAGAGTCCTGTGTTGGTTTATTAAATTGTCTCATTGCAGAGATGACTGAAAATTGTTCAGAGAGTAACGAAACAAAAGATTGATGCTTTTTTGCTATCTCTTTATTCATCGTTTCCAACGCTTGTTGTGATATTTTCAATTCTGACTTTAATGCCTGATACTCTTTTTCTGTTTTCTCTTTATTTTGACTTAATTTCTCTAATTTGTGTTCAAGAAAATTAATATCTTTAACTGCCTTTTTAATGTCTGCTGCAATTCTTTCAACTTTACGACTGGCCCTTTTTTTTGCAGAATTTGTCATAGACAAATCTTTTTTAGAATTTTTTATTTTTGTTGTAGTTGCAGTCGCATAAAGTAATGAAGACACAACAATAAAGTACAACAGAAAAGACTTCACTCCTCTTCTCCTTTAGCAGTAAAAACCACTGTATAGACTGATATAATGACTATCAACAAGGCAACAATCAATAAAATACCTATATCTGACATTTTGAAAAGTGCCTCTTTATTTTGGACTAATATATCTATACCTGATGTCTCTGCCCACACAGTTTTAATATAAATAAAAAATAGACTTGTCACCAAAGTAGCAAATAGTGCATCAAAAATTGCTACCTTAAAGAGTATACCAGATCGAAGCATCAAAGGTGCACCAAAAATCTCCATGACTTGCATACGTTGTCTATGCCCATATTTCCATATTTCCATCTGTTTGATAATAAGAAAAAGACTTACCACTGCCATAAAAACAATAAATATTTTTAGTACAAGCTTAATAAAAACAAAAAGTCTATAGGTCGATCCATAGGTATTTCCAAATGTCTCAACACGTTTAACATTTGCATGGGATTCTAAATCTTCTTTGATTTTATTTAATTCAGATACATCCAAATATGTATCTAAATGTACTGTATAAAAATAGGGTAACGCAGCAATAATCTCTTTTTTCGCATCCTTGCTGACACCCTTTGCAATACTGGAAACAATCGTGTCTCTTTTGATTTTTTCACTGGAACTAATATGTGCATTGAGAGATTGCAAGGTCTCTAAGCTAGCAGGTTCATGCGTAACAACAAGCATAGAATATCCATCTCTCAAACCTTTTTCATAGGTATCTGTAGTACGATCAAATACCAAGTAAAACTCCACACCAAGTAAGATAGTCATCAGTGGTAAAATAAACATAAGATGATTTTTAATGAACTTCATATACGCCCTTGTTTTCTATAATAAAATGTCTATAGGGAAGAGAAAAAATAGATGGTATTTTATGTGTAACCACAAGTACTGTTGTCTCCAACTGTTGACAAGCATTTTCCATCAAATCCCAAATCACATTTGAAGAGTAGTCATCGAGGTTACCTGTAGGTTCATCTGCCAGTATCACTACGGGATTTTTAGCCAATGCCCGAGCTACACCTACGCGTTGTTGTTCTCCACCTGAAAGCTCTAAAGGATATTTATTTGCATGTTCTGAAAGTTTGACATGTTTTAAAAGTCTTTGGGCTTGTGTATTTTGAACATCAATGGAGTAACCAGCTATCATCAAAGGCAGTACAACATTTTTTGCTACAGACCACTCATTAACCAACTTATAATCTTGAAAAATAATACCCATATGTGTACGAAGTTCTTGTAGTTTACTTTTGCCTACATTTGCCAAATCAATACCACCAATAACAAGGCTTCCCTCATTTGCTTTTATCGCACCATAAAGTGCTTTGAGTAGTGTAGATTTCCCTGAACCACTTGGTCCTGTAATAAAAACAAACTCACCTTTTTTGATATTAAAAGTAGCGTCTTTGATTACCTCTTTGGTACCATTATCATACGCCAAGGTAAGTCCAGAAGCTGAAATAACATTAGACATTGAGTAACTCCATCATTTTTTTATGTGCCTCATAGTTGACTTTTGTCTTCACGGGAGGTGAAACAAAATAACGACAAGACTCTTCATCTAAAAATATATATTTATGCTCTGGTCTATCGAAACTTCCAAAAGCACACTTAATCAAAAGTCTTTTATCTTCTATTTTAAATATACGTTCAAAATGCACAAAATAGCCATCAAAAACCAGAGCTTTTTTAGGGATTTTAAGTTCTAAACCATTTCTATATTTTACAATATTAAAATTAAAATCAAGTACTATATTTCTCTCTTTTGAATATTCTCTACACTTAACATATACATCATAAATATCTTTTTCTTGCTGTTTCCATCTAGCTTCATATTTGGAGATTACTTCCAACGCTTCATTCTTTCGTATTTCAACCTCTACTTTAGGTATAGTAAAAAAGGTCTCCAGTGCATACCAAAAATATTTGTTACTGTCTGTTCGAAGTTCTAAACGTCCATTCTCTTTCAAAACACGTATAGATTCATTGAGGAACGATGAACTAATAACACGTCTATGTGGTTTTTTATCCCAAGGGACAGGAAAATGTACAAATATTTTTTCACAAATATTTGACGGTAACATCTCTAAAAAAAGCCGTGCATCATAATTGACTATCCAAATATTCTCTAGTTTTTGAAGTTCAATTTGTTTCAATACTTGTTGTGCAGAAGGCGTATGTATCTCTAGCCCAATAAACAATGTATCAGGGTTTTTTTGTGCCTGATATAGCAAGTGCCTTCCCGATCCAAAACCTACCTCAACTGAAACTTTATCCTTGGGAAAAGTAATATTTTCAAAATCTTTTATCTTTTTGAAATATTCAGATGAGAGTAGTGGTTTTGTGTTTGAAATTGCAATATTAGAGCTTATAATCTCTAACTGAAGCTCTTTAGAGACAATGTCTAGTGCTTCTTTCAGTAAATTTACCTTTAATGGTCTAGTCACTTTATCATATTTCAACAAAGTTGATTGTATATCTGGTTTAAGTTGAAGTAAAAACTCTTCACCTTCATACACAATACCAATGAGCTCATCCTTTTCATTAAGTGACTTTGCATGAAAAGTCATAATCTTACTTTGAGGTAGAGATTCAGATATCATACTATGGTTGAAAGGTTGTACTTTTAAATGTGGCACATCCTACCTTCTTAAAGCGATACAGAGGTGATAGCACTTGGCTGTGTCAATATATCATCATAA
>Ga0256833_1002601_pt1 | contig 12654 bp, 6 predicted proteins | sample 356284metaG_FD_190535 | JGI IMG/M metagenome (GOLD analysis project Ga0256833, IMG submission 190535) | Hydrothermal vent microbial communities from Mid Atlantic Ridge, Atlantic Ocean - 356-284 | ecosystem: Environmental > Aquatic > Marine > Hydrothermal vents | place: Atlantic Ocean: Mid...
GTACGCGTTACGCACCCGTGCGCCGGTCGCCAGCACCGGTTCCGAAGAACCGGCCTGATGCCCCTCGACTTGCATGTGTTAAGCCTGCCGCTAGCGTTCATCCTGAGCCAGGATCAAACTCTCCATAGTAATTCTTAATCTCTTCCCGGCCCGGTCGGGCTACTCAATATATCTTATCTCTTGATCGGTTTACCTAAAACCTTACGCCCGAACGGTTCTTCGTTATATAAAACAAAAACCGCTCTCGCTTGCTTTTTGCTGCCATCTTGTCAATGATCAACTTCTTGTCTTTCGCTTTCCTCTTCATCCAAACTCCCCGTCTCCAAAAAAGCGGTTGCAAAGATACAACAACTTTTATCCGTTGTCAAGTGTTGAGGTGTTAAAGTTTTGTTAGAGTTTTCCGCGGCACCCGCCTACCTCAAACGCAATGGCAAATATACGAATTTTATCGCGCGTTGTCAAGTATGACATAATAAAAAACCATCCTTACTACGGATGGCTTTTTTCAACAAAAATCTCAAATGAACCCTTTAGCGCTTTACGAATTTAAGGACTGCATATTTTTTATCCTCCCGGTTGATAATCCGTAAAACATAAGTGTCCGTAAGCAGGTGTGAAGCCGGAATGCCGTATCCGTTAAGAATTCCGGATTCTTTCGACATTACAAGCGTTCCGTTCAAATTATAGATTTGAATCTCATAGTTCCCCGGTTTGGGAACACGAATTTGCAATTCCTTATCAACCGGACCGGATAACAATTGAACCCGTAAGGATGTCGTATCCGTCAACTTTCATAACGGCATACAAATCCGGACCGATAAACCCTCCGGAAAGATATATGTTGCCCGATTGTATATCCGGTTTACCTGTTTCTTCCACAGCATAAGCCAAATACATGTCCGCCGACTCGCTCGAACCGCCACCGGAAGACAGTCAGTATTTTCGCGAATCTTGCACAACGGAATACACAATCAACATGATCAATATCGTTATCATAAATAAAATGCTCCTCATACATTATCTTTTAAAGGCTACAATAGGATTTATCATTCTTATTATATAAATATCTCTTTATATAAATATCTCTGCTCGATATTGTCAAAATACAATGCGAGAAATTTTTCCATATCATGCGATTGAATGAAATTTTTCCTCTACAAACTTATCCCGGGTTCTTTCGGAAAAGACGGAATACTGGCAAATTTTCGACGGATTATCTCCTCAAAGCCATGTTTTCCGGAATAATCAACAAAGGAATAAATCCTGTCGCGAGGAACGGTTCGGAATTTATTCTTGCCGGAAACGGGAAAAACCTTGTTGTTCTGTGCAAAAAAATGTTGTTCTGTGCAAAAAAATAAGGGAAGAAAAATAATATGATATAAACAATATACTTTAGGTTTTTCATCAATTCAATTTTCACGTTTCAAAAACTTTCGAGGAATATTGACCGACGAATTCACTTGCATATTATAAATTTTTTAACATGCCACTATGGAACCGATTTATTGACAGACGGGTATTTTTAAATTTTGTTCAAAAAATTAAAAAGTTTTTCGTCTTTAGGCAGCTTGAGTTTTTTTCTTAGTCGGGACCTGGCCGTTTTTACACTGTCGGGTGACAGATATAATAATGTGGCGGTTTCTTTGATGTTAAATCCCAATTTGATAAGGGCGGCCAATTTGAGATCGGTTTGGGTCAGATTGGGGCAGATGTCTATGAGTTTTTTGAAAAAATCCTTGTGTATTTCTTCAAAGAAAATTTTAAAGGTATCCCAATCGCGGTCGGACTGGAGCATTTTCTTTAACTCCAATTTTATTTTCTTGATTTTTTCTTTTGTTCCGGCTTCTTGTGTTTTGATTTCGGCTATTTCCTGAAGTATTAGGCTTAAAATTTTATTTTTCCGGGCAATCAAAGCTGTTTGAGACATCAATTGTTTGGTCTGAAATGTAAGTTCCTGATCCACTTTTTCTTTTTCGGCCTGGAGGGCACGTCTTTTTTGCCGGAAAGTTTGATATACCAGATACAAAGACAGAAGCGTCAGAAAAAGGAAAATCACCAGAAATATCTGTAATATTTTTCTTCTCTTATATTTTTGTTTGAGAATTTCCAGAGAGGATTTGTATTTTTCATTCAGATATTTGGCTTCGAGGTTTTGCAATTTGATTTGTGATTTTTTATCGCGGATGGTATCGTGCGTATCGACAAAATCTTCAAGGAAATACATTGCCGAATCCCATTTTTTCAGTTTTCTGTACGCATTATACAAATAATAGGTACTGAGTTCTCTGGGCTTAAGCAAACGATATTGGCGGGCCAGGTCATAAACTTTACGGTTCAGATCAATGCTTTTTTGTATTTGACGGTTGTTGTAGTGGAATTTGGCCTGAGCCGACATGATTTTTGTCAACAACGCGATATTGCGAGAGGCCAGTCGCCGGGCGAGATCGTAATAATAAGAAGCCGAATCGGGATTTTTCCTGTAGAAAGCATAAACATTCGCCATATCGTAGTAATTGGTGGCCATACCGACCGTGTCCATGGACTTTTCGTAAAGACGAGCGGAATTTCTATAATAAAATAAGGCGGAATCGGGATGACTTGCTTTAAACAAATGACCGTAGTTGCCGTATAAATACGCCAAATCCTTAAACATCCTTTTTTTCTCGGCCAAGTCGATTCCTTTACGAAAATAATGTATGGCCTTGGCCGTATCCGGAAAATTTTTATATAGCAAACCCAAATTGTTGTACGTTGCCACCATTCCTCCGTAATCCTTCAGGGAGTCATAAATCCTCAGGGATTTGAAAAGCCACTCCGCAGAACGGTTAATATCGTCTTTTTCATACAAGATACCGGCCTTATGCCTGTAGATATCGGCGAGAACCCGGCGATCGGCCGTTTTACGCGCCAATACAATAGCACTGTCGATATATGAAAGCGCCTCGATATATAGCGATTTCTTCAATTTGTCGATAGACAAACGATAAAAATACCTGTAATCACGAGTGTGCGCAACCGAATCCCGGGGTAACTTCCGACGGGAAATTTCATTCGTTTGCAAATCAGATCGGCGGTAAGAATCAGCAAGGGTCCGGGCGCTTGTTTTTAAATACCCATTCGTAACGGTTAAAACCAAAACAAATAAAAACTTAAAATAAACACAAAAACACTTTAGCATCGCCAATTTTTTTATCAGAATAAAGGTAAAAATTTTTTTATAAAACAAAAAATCTTAAATTGTTGAATATTTGAAAGTTACTATTCGGCTGTTTACGTATTGTTTACATAATTAAACCCTTCCGGACACAGACGTTTACCTTTTGTTTACGCCCCAAATACATGCCGGGCGGTTTATTCATTGTAAAATTGTGTACGATTTCCGAAAAAACCTTAGCTATGAAAATACAAAGCATGCTCTTTTTGCATATTATCGTTTTTATTTGTTTGATATATCCCGGAACGAAAGTATTTTCTCAAATCGATCTTACGGGATATAACATCATTGCCGCATATCCCTTCAATCCAACCTCCCGATACGTCGACACAACGGCAAACAACCCGGATGCAACGCATGTAAATACCAACATATCCCAAGACGGTGTTTACCTTAACGGCATATACTACGGTAATCCCGATTACTCGCACCTCGAAATGAACGTGCAAAATTTTAATTTCAGCAATTTCGTCATCAGTTTCGACTACAATTTAACGGAAACCAATCATCCCGTATTGACAACCGTCAACAGGTGGTTTTCCGTGGAACATTGGAACGGTAATTTATATTTAAGTGTCATTTTAAACAACAACAATAATCCGGTCAACCAGACCCTTTCGCTTGAGACGAACAGCCCGTTAAATACGCTCAGGCACATTGACATACAATATGTCGATAGCATAAAAGTACTAAAGGTTTATTTGGACGGCACGGAGAAGATTAACGATACATTGCCGCATCCGCTAAATTTCGGCAACGACCGTACGTTTACGGCCACACATTACGGTTACGGAACAAATTTAAAAGGATACCTGAAAAACGTGATTTTCCATGCCGATACCGGAAACCTGCCGGTTAACAAAAACGGGTATGAAAGCACAAAAGTATATTTCGATAACGAAAAAAAAGAAATTGTAGTAAATAATGCCGAAGGAAGTTTGATAGGCCTGTATGACCTGTCCGGAAAAGTCATCATGCAAACAAGTATCACCAACAAAAATTTTAGACGAAGACTTCCTTCCGACCGAAAAGGGATTTTTATAGTCAACCTGATAAACGGTCAAAAGACCTTTTCCAGAAAAATAATCATAAACTGAACAATCCAAATAACCTTAAAATCCTAATACTATGAAAAACAAAAAATTGTATTCAATCTTGTTCGCCATACTTTTCGGAATGGCAAATGTATTCGCGCAAATCAGCAGCGAAGGATTTCACTACAAAACCAAGCTGACCGATAACAGCGGAAACCCGGTTGCAAACCAATCCGTAGATATTCAGTTTACCATTAGCGATGCGTATGCAAATATTTTTTACGCGGAAGGACATTCCACCACAACGGATGCCAACGGTATCGTGGATGTGATTATTGGCGAAGGAACACCCATTCTGGGTGATTTCACTTATGTAGATTGGACCGTACCGCTTTATCTGAATGTGCAAATGAATTTCGGCAGCGGATGGGTGGATTTCGGCACACAGCCTTTCAAATATGTTCCGTATGCCAAATATGCCGACATGGCCGGATGGGCTTTTGGCATTGATTTCAGTGATATTGTCAACGTACCTGCCGATTTGGCCGACGGAGACGATACGGGAGCTACCAAAATCGACGAATTGAGCGACGGAAAAACCGACGCATCCGGATCTTCCGTGTTCCTCGGATTCGAAGCCGGTAACAGCGACGACGGAACCAATAATAACAACACCGGTTTGGGTTACCGGGCCTTACGCAATACCACTTCCGGATCAAACAATACCGGCGTGGGGGCTTCGGCTTTAATCTACAACACCACCGGAAGCAGCAATTCCGCTTTCGGTTCGGCAGCACTTCTGGCAAACACAACCGGGAGCAAAAACACGTCAATAGGTTTCGAGTCCATGGTCTCCAATACCAACGGAAGCGAAAACACCGCTATGGGTTACAGGGCATTAACTACCAACACAACAGGTAATTATAATACGGCCATAGGTTTCGAATCACTCAAGAACAATACCAGTGGCACTTACAATACAGCTTTAGGATATAAATCCTTGCTCGGAAACACTAACGGCCATAACGGAAGTTACAACGTGGCGGTCGGGTATCAGAGCCTGAAAAACAATCAAACTGCCGACTACAACGTCGCCGTAGGTCCTTATGCAATGGAATCCAATACGCTTGGTGATCATAATACCGCCGTCGGTGTTAACGCCCTGAAAACCAATGACGAAGGAGATTATAACGTGGCTCTCGGATCGAATGCTTTGGCTTCCAGCACAAACGGAGATTTGAATATAGCCATCGGTTTCGCCGCATTAAAAAACGCTAATAACCTCAGTGAAATGATAGCTATCGGTGACTCCGCCATGTATAATGCAACTTCAAACAATAGCGGCTATGCTTTTGGAAATACAGCTATCGGATCCAAGGCCCTTTTTTCCAATACCATAGGAAAATTAAATACCGCTATCGGTTATAAAGCCTTGTATGCCACAACAGAAGGTATGAGAAATACGGCTGTCGGTAATCAAGCTTTAATGAATAATACCAGCGGCAATAGAAACACCGCGGTCGGTTTTAAGGCATTAAAATACATCACCACCAAAGTTGCTAATACTGCCATAGGTGATCTTGCAGGTCCAACGGGAGATTATGATAACACCACCTCTATCGGTTTCTATGCAGGACGTGTCTTTGGCGCGGACAACAGAATTGAAATCGGAAATAACAATGTGGTCTGGATCGGCGGACAAGTAACTTGGAGCACTTTCAGCGACAGACGTATCAAACGGAATGTTAAAGAAAATGTCCCGGGATTGGAATTTATCAAACGCCTGCGTCCCGTAACCTATCATATCGACGCGCACAAACAGGAAGAATTGATTGCGCGCGGCGACAAAAAACGCCTGGAAGAAATGCGTTCAATTGACTGGCCTTCCAAATACGATATCGAAAAAATAACCATGACCGGTTTTATCGCACAAGAAGTGGAACAAGCCGCCAAAGAAATCGGTTACGACTTCAGCGGCGTGCAAAAAGCCGACGACGATCCGGGTATGTATAGCATCTCCTATGCGCAATTCGTCGTGCCGCTGGTGAAAGCCGTGCAGGAACTATCCGAAAAAGTAAACAAACTGGAAAACGAAAACAAAGCCTTGAAAGCAAAATTCGAAACCGAACTGGCCAAACAACGCCGGGAAATCGAACAATTGAAAAAACTTTTGGAAAACAAAACCCGATAAAATCCGTCAATTATGAAAAAATTCATCGTAATACTTGCTTTCCTATTCTCCGGACTTATTTTGGAAGCCCAAAGCATCTATAATCATTGGGCCGTTATGTCCGGCGGACAAACCGTTTCGGCGGGCGGATATTACATGGTATCCGCCGTAGCCGAATTGGCCGTGCAAGAAGTTTCGCAAAGCGGTTATCACATTTCCGAAGGGTTTATCAATCCGGATATCATCGGCAGCATGTCCGTCTCTCCCGGACAAAGGCTGGATGGTGTAAATATTTATCCCAATCCCGTCGGAAATGAACTGTTTATCTCTTTGGAAAAATTGTCCGACTACCGGGTAACAATTTACGACATGACCGGAAAAACCGTTTTTCAGAGCGACTTTTCGGACAAACAGCATCGAATAACGTTAAGCGGATTGTCCGAAGCCACTTACATGCTTGTGATTACGGACGAAAAAACAGGAAAAACCAAAATTTTCAAACTCTCTAAAAAATAAGAATCATGAAAATTCGAGCAATATTATACTTGTTGATTTTTGTGGCATTCGGCATAACAAACATACCGGCCCAAATTACGGGCGACGGATTTCACTACAAAACCAGGCTGGTTGATAATACGGGAACAGGTATAGCCAATCAGCAAGTGGATATTATGTTCACCATTATCGATCAAATGGCCAATGTCCTGTATCAAGAAGTCCACACGACCAACACGGACGATAACGGAATTGTAGATGTGGTTATAGGCGAAGGAACTGCCATACAGGGTGATTTTATCAATGTTGTTTGGGGCGAAAGGCGATTTTTAAATGTACAGATTGATTTCGGCGGAGGTTGGATCGATTTCGGCACTAAGCCGATTAAATATGTCCCGTTTGCCAAAAAAAGCGATATAGCCACAACCGCTTTGGAAGTGGATTTTAACGACCTCACCGGTGTGCCGGCAAGTTGGCTCGACGGCGACGACGCCACCGGCGGTGTTTCCGATATAAACGGTTTGGCCGACGCCAGAACGTATTCCAACGGAAAATCGGTTTACTTGGGTTCCTCTTCTGGACAATCGGACGACAATTCCAATAATTTCAATACGGGTGTAGGTTATTATTCCCTTCATCTGAATACAAGCGGCGATTACAATACGGCCTTGGGAGCATATGCGCTTTATAGCAACACTACATCAACACAAAACACCGCCGCAGGTTACAAATCATTGTATAAAAATGATGCAACGGGAAACACAGCCGTCGGACATCATAGCATGAAAGAAAATTTGACGGGAGGTTATAATGTCAGCCTGGGCAGTTATGCCATGGAAATGAGCACCTATGCCGATCATAATGTGGCGGCAGGCACCAATGCTCTGAACCAAAACGACGGGGATTTCAATGTGGGCGTAGGTTCCAACGCCTTGCCTTCCAACACGACCGGCGAAAACAATGTGGCTGTCGGCTTCCAATCCTTAAAACAAAATACAACCGGATCTTCCAATATAGCTATTGGTCCGTTTGCCCTTTACAGCAACACGGATAAAAGCGGATTGATAGCCATCGGTGATTCGGCTTTGTATAACAACGGTACAGGTGCAACTTCAGCAACACAAGCCGTAGATAATCTGGCTATCGGACACAAAGCCCTTTTTAACAACACAACGGGAAGCGGAAACATAGCTGCGGGAAACAGGGCAATGTTAAACAATCAAGACGGCAACGATAATATTGCAATCGGTGTGGATGCACTAATGTCAAACACCAGCGGCAACGGAAATGTGGCCATAGGAACGGAAGCATTAAAGAACAATACCACCGGTAGTTCGAATGTAGCTGTCGGTTACCGGGCCATGCTGAACAATACAACCGGAAATTACAACACAGCCATAGGAAGAGAAGCCGGTTTCTCGGCTCCCGATTTAAACAACACGACGGCTATCGGCTATGCCGCCGGCGGTGTTTCCAATGTTTCGGACCGGATAGAAATCGGCAATACGTCCGTAACACAAATTTTTTCGGATGTGAACTGGTCCACTTACAGCGATCGCAGAATCAAGAAGGATATCAAAGAAAACGTGCCGGGCTGGGAATTCATTTCACGTTTGCGTCCGGTTACCTACCGGTTGGACATTCACAAAATGAACCGTATGATTTCCCGCGGTAAAAAAGAATCCAAATATTTGAAGGAGTGGCCCGGCAAATACGATATAGAAAAAATCAGAATGACGGGATTTATCGCCCAAGAAGTGGAACAAGCCGCCAAAGAAGCGGGATATGACTTCAGCGGCGTACAAAAAGCCAACGACGATTTGGGTATGTATAGCATTTCGTATGCCCAATTCGTTGTGCCACTGGTAAAACTTACGCAGGAACAACAGGAATCCATCCGGCAGTTGAAGATTGACTTGACAAACCTGCAAGACAGACTCCAAGCAGCTAAAGACAAGAACAAAAGATTAACCGAAAAGTTGAAAAAACTATTGGAAGAGTATCAAAGTAAACAAGAAGAAAATTTAGTTGAAGAAAAATAATAGAAAAATGAAAAAGACATACATCTACCTTACAGTTTTTATTTTCGCAACCGTTTGGGCTGTTTCCGGGCAAACCGGAATACATTACAAAGCCAAGCTAACGGACGGTTACGGAAACGTACTTAACAATCAAAGTATTGACGTTCAAATCGACATATTGGATTACAGTTTGAATATTCTTTACAGAGAAAATCACTCTCTCAGCACGGATGCAAACGGAATCTTTGAACTTACCATTGGAGAAGGCAATGCCGTTCAAGGTAATTTTTCATCATTGGATTGGTCTCAACCGTTATTTTACAATGTAAAAATCAATTACGGAAACGGGACCTTGGACTACGGCAACCAAAAATTTACATACATTCCATCTGCCAAACGCTCGGACATAGCCACCATCGGCATGGAAGCGGATTATAACAACGTTACCAACATCCCTTCCTACATGGCCGACGGAGATGATAAGGGGGGAGCTTCGGAAATCAACGAACTGACCGACGGCGCCTCTTATTCCCAAGGCAAATCCGTTTATCTGGGAAACAGTGCGGGCACAAACAATTACTCATCGGCAAATTATAATACGGGAATAGGTTTTTTCGCTCTACACTATTTGACAAGCGGTGAAAACAATACAGCCGTCGGAGCCGAAGCGTTAAAATATAATAACGGAGGAGAAAATACGGCATTGGGTTATCAAGCCCTGCTCGAAAATACCAACGGTAATGGAAACACCGCTATAGGCGTTTACAGTTCAAAACAAAATCAAGTTGGTGATTATAACGTTAGCATTGGAGATGGCAGTTTGGAAAACAACACTTCCGGCGGTTTTAATGTGGCAGTGGGTACCAATGCGCTGAAAAACAGCTTTGTAGACAATAACATTGCCGTAGGGTCAAATGCATTGAGTTCCCTGAACAGCACTTCGGGCGTTTCCGGTGTCAACAATATTGCTTTCGGGGCCCATGCCTTAAAAAACAGTGAATTGGGATCCCACAATATCGCTTTCGGAAAATCAACCGCCGTTGCCCTAAAAGACGAAACAAATGCCATTGCAATAGGCGACTCCATACTAAGTACCGCCGCACAGTATGGATCGATCAATGAAATCAATATCGTGGCAATAGGTAAAAATATTTTATCAACCACCAACGATTTGGGTAATTTGTATCATTTCGTAGCGCTGGGAAACTATATTATGGAAAACACATATCCTCAATCGAGCCTTGTGGCGCTTGGCGTCAAAGCAATGAATAAAGAACCTGTCTTTTACGGTATTGCCATAGGGAAAAATGCCGCATATGATACAAATTCAATTATTCCGCGTACAGGAAATATTGCTATCGGAAAAGAAGCGTCATATATCATTCCCGATTTTTCCGATAGAACCGTTTGTTTGGGTGCCAACAGCGGCTATACAGGCCCCAATACCCAATACTCCATAGCCATCGGATACGGATCGGGAGGCGTTTCCAATACCGATAGGAGAGCCGAGTTCGGAAACAGTTCCGTAAGCTGGATCGGCGGACAAGTTACTTTTTCCACTACCAGTGACAGGCGTATCAAAGAAGACATAAGAGAAGACGTGGCCGGTTTGGATTTTATCTTGCGCCTGCGACCGGTTACTTATCATTTGGACATACACGAAATGAACAGGTTGATTAAGCGTGACGGAAAAATCAAAGACCCGACCAAAGAATTTTGGCCGACAAAATATGACATAGAAAAAATCACCATGACCGGGTTTATTGCCCAGGAGGTGGAACAAGCCGCCAAAGAAGCCGGTTATGATTTCAGCGGTGTGCAAAAAACCTATGACGATTTGGGGCTGTATAGTTTGTCCTATGCCGAATTTACCGTTCCGCTGGTAAAAGCAACCCGGGAACAACAAAAAATCCTGGAACAAACAAGATCCGGTTTTGAAGCACTGGAACGGGAAACAAAAAAATTATCGGTTCTCAATGAAAATCTGTTACGCAAAGCAGACAATCTGATTGAAGAATTACAAAAAAACGACAATTAAAACATAACCGAAAAAAACGAAAAAAATGAAGAAATCATATTTCATAACACTGGTATTGATCTTTGTAAGCTTGACGGTGTCCTTAGCGCAACCGCCGGACGGTTTCAGATACAAGATTAAAATATCGGATAATTCCGGAACGCCTTTAAACAATCAAAGTGTCGATATAAAAATTACCGTTTACGACCATAACAACAATGCCGTTTATCAAGAAGAACACAATGTTACCACCGGTGATTTCGGCTACGCCGAAGTGATTATAGGAGAAGGTAATGCCTTACAGGGCGATTTTTCAACCATTCAATGGCTAGCCCCCATGTCCTTCAATGTGCAGGTAAATTACGGAAGCGGTTGGGTGGATTACGGCACGCAAGCCTTCGCTTATGTGCCCTATAGCAAATGGAGCGACGTTGCCACAAAGGCCCTGCAAGTCGATTTCAACGATTTGACAAACGTTCCGGCCGATATTGCGGACGGTGACGACCAAGGCGCATCCGAGATAAACGACTTGAAAGACGCCGCCACCTATTCCCAAGGACGCTCGTTATACCTTGGAACGGATTCGGGTATTTCCGACGACAATACGGACAATTACAACACGGGTGCGGGATATAAATCCTTGCAACATGTATCAAGCGGTTACTACAATTCGGCGGCAGGGGCTTTTTCTCTGGAATCGACCACTTCGGGTTATGAAAATTCGGCTGTAGGATCCGAGGCCTTGAAAAACAATACCACGGGTTACGGAAATACCGCTTTGGGGTACCGGGCATTGAAAAACAATTCGCAAGGCGCTTATAACGTGGCTGCAGGCTATCAGTCTCTTGCTTCCAATACAACCGGAAATCATAATACCGCCATCGGCGTAAACGCATTGAGTTCCAATACTTCCGGTAGTTTCAACGTATCCGTAGGCTCCAATGCTTTGGCATCGGGAACCACTCATCATCACAACATAGCCATAGGTGAATACGCTATGTATAACAACACAACGGGTTCTTTTAACATTGCCATCGGAAAAGCCGCCCTCTACAGCAACACGGACAGAAGTCACCTTATTGCCATAGGCGATTCCGCCCTGTATTATAACGGAGTAGGCGCCTCCAATCCTTCGGATGCCACCGATAATCTGGCTGTAGGACACAAAGCACTATTAAACAACAGAATAGGCAGCAAGAACGTGGCCATAGGATACAGGGCCATAAACAGAACGTCCACGGGATATGAAAACGTAGCCGTCGGCGCTAACGCTATGTTGAATGGAGGCGGAAGCAAAAACGTAGCCATAGGAGAAGATTCATGCTTGGAAAACGTCGGCGATGGTAATGTCGGCATAGGCAAATCGACACTACCTCTTCCGAGAAACATTACAAATTCCACATTTGTTGGTGATCAAGCGGGTTACTATACCGTTGCGAATAGCACAAACACAACCGTTATCGGGAATAATGCGGATGCGAGCGGTATGAACTTGGGATCCAATTCCATTTATTTTTCCGCAAGTTGGGGGCTGAATTGGATCGGCGGACAGGTTACCTGGTCCACTTATAGCGATGCTAGAATCAAAAAAGACGTTAAAGAGAATGTCCCGGGATTGGATTTCATCATGCGTTTACGTCCCGTAACTTATTATGTCAACTATGACAAAATAAAAGGAAAATCCCCTTCCGATAAATATCAAA
>Ga0256833_1002602_pt1 | contig 12653 bp, 12 predicted proteins | sample 356284metaG_FD_190535 | JGI IMG/M metagenome (GOLD analysis project Ga0256833, IMG submission 190535) | Hydrothermal vent microbial communities from Mid Atlantic Ridge, Atlantic Ocean - 356-284 | ecosystem: Environmental > Aquatic > Marine > Hydrothermal vents | place: Atlantic Ocean: Mid...
GTAGCAGGGGTCGTGGTAGGTGGCCTCGCCCTCGAGCACCGGGAAGACCGGCAGCTTCCTCTCCTCGATGAGCTCCTGGATGAACTCGGTGTGATGCTTGACCGTGTAGTTCCCCCCGAACTGGGGGTACTCGTTCTTGATCGTGTGGTAGCAGTGCGGGCAAGTGGTGACGATCACCTTGGGATTCGCCGCGTTCAACTTCTCGACGTTCTCGGTGGCGAGCTGGAAGAAGAGGTACTCGTTCCCGGCGCGCCGGGCCGAGTCGCCGCTGCACTTTTCCTCTTTCCCAAGCACCGCCCAGCGGACCCCGGCCGCGTCCAGGATGGTCGCCATCGCCCGGGCGATCTTCTGGGCCCGGGGGTCGTAGCTGGCGGCACAGCCCACCCAGTAGAGCACGTCGGGATCCGGTACCTCGGCGGTAGTGGGCACCTTGAAGGGAAGCCCCTCGGCCCAGTCCATGCGCTTTTCCGCCGCGAGGCCCCAGGGGTTCCCCGAGCGCTCCATGCCTCGGAAAGCGTTTTGCAGCTCGGAGGGGAACTCCCCTTCCATCAACACCCGCTCCCGGCGCAGGTCGGTGATGTGGAGCATGGGTTCGTTGCCCACCGGGCAGACCTCAACGCAGGCCATGCAAGTGGTGCAGGACCAAAGCGCCTCCTCGTTGATGGCGAACTCCATCAGGGGCCTCGGGCTTTCCTTTCCCGCGGCAAACTCGGGGAGGATGTCGTTTAGCTCGTAGCGCTCGCTGATGATGAGGGCGGAGGGAGATAGCGGTTTTCCGGTGGTGTAGGCGGGGCAAACCTCCTGGCAGCGGTTGCACATGATGCAGGCATAGGGGTCCACGAGCCGGGGCCAGGTGAAATCTTCGAGCTTTTTCACCCCGAAGACCTCGGCCGATTCGTCTTCGAAGTCGATGGGCAAAAGCGCCCCGGGCACCTCCTTTTGGAAGGTCAGCTTGACCCCGGAGATCATCAGGTGGATGTGCTTGGAACGCGGGAAATAGGGAATGAAGGCGAGGATCGAGCCAAGCGCGCCCCACCAGAAGAGGTGCTCGAAGAGGACCTGCCCTGAGGGAGCAAGGCCGGCAAAAAGCGCGCTCGCGGCGGTCGCCACTGGCTGGAAGGGGTCAGGCCCCGTGTGGGCGAGCTGGGCAGCCTTGGAGAGCAATCGTGAAGAGACGTGAAAGAAGATGAAGGCGCCGACGATCGCCGAATCCCGCTGGATCCCGGCCCGAGCCTTTTCGTGCAAGGGAACGTGGGGCCCCACAAAGAGCTCGGAAGGGCGGACCAGGTAGCGCCGGACCATCAGCGCCACAATGCCGACGAGCACCGAGGCGGAAAAGAGGTCGGCGAGGAGGTTGTGGACGTTCCAGAGCCCGCCCCGGGTCTCGAGCGGGAAAAAGCCCTCGAGCACGTCCACCAGGTTGACCAGCATGTAGTAGACGAAGCCGTAGAAGACCAACGCGTGGAAGAACGACGCCACCGGTCGGCGTTTGAACACGGTCTGTTGGGTAAGCACCAGCCAGAGCGCCCGGCCCACCCGCTCGGGAAGTCGGTCGAAGCGGTCCTCGGGCTTCCCCCGGCGCCAGGCGAGGTAGATACGGTAAAACCCCAGGCCGCCGAAATAGAAGCTCAAGGCGGCGGCGACGAGGAACAGGAGTTTCTCAACCGGCGTGAGCATGGCCACCCCCAGCGTTCCTATACTCAGTCAAATATTACCCCGCGGCCGGGGACACCCGTCCTAGAAAAACCGAAAGCTCACCCAGGCCACGAAGGCACCCAACAACGCCCCGACCAGGACCTCGAGGTAACTGTGCCCGAGGAGTTCCTTTAAAGGTTCGGGGGCGAGACCTTTCTGCAAAACGTCCTGGAGTTCCTGTACGAGCTGGTTCAAAAGCTCGGCCTGTTGGCCCGCGTGGCGGCGGATCCCGGTGGCGTCGTACATCACCACCAGGGCGAAGATCGCGGCCACGGCAAAAAGCGGGCTGTCCCAGCCCGCGGCATAGGCCACCGAAACCGCGAGGGCGCTCACCGTGGCCGAGTGGGTCGAGGGCATCCCCCCGGTATCCAAGAGGCGCTTTAGGTCCCAGCGGCGGTAGAGGGCGTAGTCGATCAAGATCTTTACCGCTTGGGCGATCACGTTTGCGGCCACCGCGGTCCAGAAGACCTGGTTTTGCACCAGACCGGTGTCCCACTTCGCGACCCAACCGCTTGGCAGCTTCACGCCCCCCTCCTCCGCTTCGCCGCTTGCAGGGTGTTTGCCATCAGCATGGCCACGGTCATCGGCCCCACTCCGCCGGGGACGGGGGTGAGCGCCCCGGCCACCTTGGCCACCCCCGGGTCCGCGTCGCCAAGGAGCCGATTCCCGACGCGGGTAATGCCAACGTCCACCACCACCGCTCCCGGCCGTACCATCTCCGACTTAAGGTAGCCCGGCCGGCCCACCGCCGAGACCAGGATCTCGGCCTCCCGGGTGAGCCCGGGCAGGTCCCGGGTGCGGGAATGCGCCACGCTCACGGTGGCGTCGGCGAAGAGCAGCATGGCGGTCATGGGCTTTCCCACGATGTTGCTCCGGCCCACCACCACCGCCCGCCTGCCTTGTACCTCGATGCCGTAGTGGTCGAGAAGGCGCATGATCCCAGCCGGGGTGCAAGGATCAAGGCCTACCCCGGGCCCTTGCGACCAAAGCCGGCCCACGTTCAAGGGATGAAAGCCGTCCACGTCCTTGGCCGGGTCGATCTGCTCGAGCACCCGCTCACTCCGGATCCCCGCCGGAAGGGGAAGCTGGACCAAGATCCCATCCACCTCGGGGTCTTCGTTCAAGCGGTCGAGAAGGGCGAGCAACTCGTCTTCCCGAGTCGCTTCGGGCAGGGCGTGCACCTGGCTACGAATCCCGAGCGCCCGCGCCTTTTTTGCCTTCAGGCGCACGTAGGCCACCGAGGCGGGGTCCTCCCCCACCCGGATCACGTGCAACGAGGGGGTATAGGGAAGCCGCGCCAGCTCGGCGCGGAGCTCGGCGTAGACCAACTCGGCTACCGGCTTGCCATAAAGCAGCCGCGCTGGCACGCTAGCCCTCCCTGGGGGCAGCGGCGAGCTCGCCGGCCTCGATCCGCCGCACCAGCCGGGAGAGCACGCCGTTCACGAACCGCCCCGAGTCCTCGCCCCCATAGCGCTTGGCGATCTTCACCGCGACCTCGATCAGGGGCGCGAAGGGCGTGGGCTCGAAGAGGGCTTCGAAGGTGGCGAGGCGGAGCACGGTGAGATCGGTCTGGTTCATCTGCTCAAAGCTCCAGCCCTCGATCGTCTCACGGAGGACCCGGTCCACCTCCTCCCGGCGGTCCAAATAACCCTTCACCAGGCGACGGGCGAAGGCGAGGGTCTCCTCGTCGGGAGGGTCGGGCTCGAGCTCCACCGCGTGCCGCCAGGCCTCCTCCAGGGGAACCCCGCCCACCAGGTGCTCGAAAAGCGCCTTGAACGCGATCTCCCGGGCTCTACGGCGCATCGGCCGGCTCCACCTCCAGGAAAACCACGTCCACGCGCTTCGTTTTGAGCCCGGCGGTGGCACGAAAAGCCTCGCTCACCGCCCGCTGCACCTCCCGGCCGAGCTCGGGGAGGGGCTTACCGTAGCGGGCTACCAACCCGAGCTCGACCCGCACGCCGTCCTCGTCCCGGACCACCCGGGCCGCCCGCCGCCGGCCGGCGAGCACCTCCCCCACCTTGCGGGGCCCGGCGAGCCGGACCCCCTCGACCCCCTCGAGGGCGTAAGCGAGAAGCTGCAAAAGCGCCGACTCGGAAAGTTCGTACTCGACCATGCTTCCTCCTAATCGCCGCCCATGCGACGGGCGACGAAGTTGGTGTAGACCGCGCCCCGGCGGAAAAAGGCGTTATCCAGAACCTTTTTGTGAAAGGGGATGGTGGTCTTGAGCCCCGGCCCCTCGAGCGCGGTCTCGAAAAGCGCCCGCCGCATCCGCTGGATGGCCCGGGGTCGGTCGGCGTCCCAAACGATCAGCTTGCCGAGCAAGGAGTCGTAAAAAGGCGGAACCTTGTAGCCGGCATAGAGATGGCTGTCCACCCGAACGCCGGGACCGCCGGGCCAGTGCAAGGTCTCGATCTGCCCGATCGAGGGGCGGAAGTTCTTCTCCGGGTCCTCGGCGTTGATCCGGACCTCGATCGCGTGCCCTTTAAGTTCGATCTCCTTTTGCCTGAGCTTCAAGGGCTCCCCGCCCGCGATCTGAAACTGCATCCGGATCAGGTCGAGCCCGGTCACCATCTCGGTCACCGGGTGCTCCACCTGGATGCGGGTGTTCATCTCGATGAAGTAGTAGTTCCCCTCGCGGTCCACCAGGAACTCGAGTGTGCCCGCAGAGACGTAGCCCACGTGCTCGGCGAGCCGCACGGCGCTTTCCCAGAGCCCCTTTCGCACCTCGTCGGGCAAAAGCGAAGGGGCCTCCTCGAGGAGTTTTTGATGCCGCCGCTGAATCGAGCAGTCGCGTTCAAAAAGGTGGAGGACCCGCTTCCCGTCCCCGATCACCTGGACCTCGACGTGTTTGGGCTCCTCGATGTACTTCTCGATGTAGACCGCGGGGTTGCCGAAGGCGGCCCGGGCCTCCTCCTGGGCCTGCAACACCGCGCGCTCGAGCTCCTCCTCGGTGTGCACCACCCGCATTCCCCGACCGCCGCCCCCGGCCGAGGCCTTCAAGATCACCGGGTAGCCGATGGCCCGAGCCGCCTCCTTGGCCTCCTCGACGCTCTCGAGCTCGTCGCTCCCGGGCACCACCGGCACCCCCGCTTCACGGGCGATCTTGCGGGCGGTGGCCTTGTCCCCGAGCAGCTTCATGTTCTCAGGGGTGGGCCCGATAAAGGTGATCCCGTGGTCGGCGACCATCTCGGCAAACGCCGCGTTCTCGGCCAGGAAACCATACCCCGGGTGGATCGCGTCGGCCCCCGAGACGATCGCCGCCGAGAGGATGTTGGGGATGTTCAGGTAAGACTGGGCCGGGCTTGGAGGACCGATGCAGATGGCCTCGTCGGCGAGGAGTACCGGCAGACTCTCGGCGTCGGCCTCGGAGTGCACCACCACCGTCTTGATCCCGAGCTCCCGGGCGGTACGCAGGATCCGGAGCGCGATCTCGCCGCGGTTGGCGATCAGAACCTTTTTCATGTTGGCTCGATCAGGAAGAGCGGTTGGCCGTACTCCACCGGCGCGCCGTCCTCCACCAGGATCTTGCGGACGATCCCGGAAACCTCGGACTCGATCTCGTTAAAGAGCTTCATCGCCTCGATGATGCAGAGCACCTGCCCCTTCTCGACCCGATCTCCCTCCTTAACGTAGGGCTCGGCGTCGGGGGCGGGGCGCCGGTAGAAGGTGCCCACGATCGGAGCCTTAATAGTGACGCAGTTTGGGCAGTCGTCCGCGGTCTCTTCCGGCGCCGCCTCCTCTTTGACCGGCTCTGCCGGCGTCTCCTTGGGGGCGGACTCGGCGGGAAGCGAGGGCAGCGCCGGCGGGGTCGCGGCCACCCGCACCGGCATCTCCGCCGGTCCCCGCTTGATCTGGATCTTGTAGTCCGGGGTCTCCAGGGTGAGCTCGCTGGCGCCGGTGGCCTCCATCGCCCGGAGGATCTCGCGGATTTCCTTGACCTTCATGCCTGCCCCCTAAACCCGCCCCACGTACTCGCCGGTGCGGGTATCCACCTTGATCACGTCCCCCACGTTCACGAAAAGCGGCACCTGGACCACCGCGCCGGTCTCCAGGGTGGCGGGCTTGGAGCCGCCGGAGACGGTGTCGCCCTTGACCCCGGGCGGGGTTTCCACCACCTTGAGCTCCACCACCGTAGGGGGCGTGATCTTGATGATCCGGTCCTCGTAGACATCCGCGAAGACCGTCATCCCTTCCTTCAGGTACTTCGCCGCCTCCCCCACGGTGGCAGCGGGGACGCTGTATTGGTCGTAGGTCTCGAGGTCCATGAAGACGTAGGCGTCGCCCTCGGGGTAGAGGTACTGCACCTCCTTGGTCTCGACGTAGATATCCTCAAGCCGCTCGCCGGAGTTGAAGGTGCGCTCGACGGTGGCCCCGGTTTCCAGGTTTTTGAACTTGGCCACCACCTTGGCACCCCCGCGGCCGATCTTCTGGTGCTGGTAGCTGATGCACTCCCAGAGGCCGCCGTCCATCTTCACCTTGGTGCCCGGCCGTAGGTCGGTTGCCGCAATCATCGTCCCCTCCTCACTGCCCTAGATTTTACGCGGCGAGCTCGGTGACCTCGGGGTGGAGGCCGAGGCGCTCGATCCAGGCTTCGTAGTCCGCCTCGGAAAGGGGAAACTTCCCGGCGAGCGCGACGATCATCGCCTCCATCACATTGGTCCCAAAGCTCCGCCCCTCGATGCGGGGGGTGGTGGTGGCGAGGACGCGCACCCCCCGCTCCCTCAAAAACGCAAGGTCCTCCTTGGTCGTAGTGTTCGCCACCACAATCTTACCCCGGGCCCCCGGGGGCAAGTGGCGGCGAATATAGAGGAAGTCTCCCGCGATCACATCCGCTCGCTCAAAGTATTTTCCCCGCCAGTCGAGCCTTTGCTCCTCCTGCTTCTTCCCCGTGGGGTAGAGCCAGCTAAAGGGAAGCTTAGTGAAGACCGGAAGCAAAAGCCTTGCCAAAAGGGCAAGCTGGGCTGGGGTGGTGAGCAGAATGGGAATCCCGAGCGCGAAGACGAAATCACCGTAGAGCGTCTTTGCCCCCACCTGGTAGAAGGCCTCGGCCATGCCGAAGCGGTCCACCGCCGAGGGGATGAGCACGGTCTTGTCGCGGAACCCAAGCCGCTCGTCGAGCTCGAAGACCGCCCGGCGCTCGAGGGTCGCCTTGAGCCCGGAGCCGTCCACCACCGGAGTCTTCTTCGCCGCCCGGGCGAGCTTCAGAGCGTCCCGGATCACGTAGCGCCGCCCGGCGGCGATCAGGTAGAGGTCGATGCCCCCGAGCCCGATCGCGTCCACCTGGCCGTCGAGTTCCTCGATGAGCCGGATCGCCCGCTGGAAGTCGCCGTCGGTACCGATGCGCTCGAGCTCAATTCGCTGCCCGAGGATCTCGATCTCAGCCTTGTGGTTCCGCCGCGAGGAACCCAGGGACACGCTGACGACGCGCTTTTTCACGCCTCGATTCTATACCCCGAGGAGTTTCTTCATCTCCGCCGCGACGTTCTCCGGGGTGAAACCAAAGCGGGCATAGACTTCGTCTCCAGGAGCGCTCGCGCCGAACTCGGTGACCCCGAGCACCCGGTCGGCGTAGCGCTCCCAGCCGAAGGGGCTCGCTGCTTCCACCGCAAGCCGGGGAAGCTCGCCGAGCACCCGGCGCCGGTAATCCTCGTCTTGGGCCTCAAAGAGTTCCCACGAGGGCAGGCTCACCACCCGCACCGGGTAACCCTCCTCAGCGAGCAAGCGGGCAGCCCTCACCGCGAGCGCCACCTCGGACCCGGTGGCGAGGATCGTCCCCACTGCCCCCTCGGGCTCGCTGAGCACGTACCCGCCCCGCAGAAGCCCCTCGGCCTTTTCCCCGGTGACGTTCTCCACCTTCTGCCGGGTGAGCACGAGGGCGACCGGTCCCCCCCGGTGGGTGAGCGCCACCCGCCAAGCCCAGGCGGTCTCGAAGGCGTCGGCCGGCCGGATCACGACGAGGCGCGGCATCGCCCGGAGCGCGGCAAGGTGCTCCACCGGTTGGTGGGTGGGGCCGTCCTCGCCCAGGGCGATGGAGTCATGGGTCCAGATGTAGATCGGGCGGATCCCCATCAACGCAGCGAGCCGAACCGCCGGGCGCATGTAGTCGGAAAAGACCAGAAAAGTGCCGCCGTAGGGCAGGTAGCCCTTGTGCAACACGAGGCCGTTTAAGATCGCGCCCATCGCGTGCTCCCGCACCCCGAAGTGGAGGTAGCGGCCGGTGGGGTTTTCCGGCGAGAAATCATCCATGCCGGGGGCTTGGGTGTTGTTGGAAGGGGTGAGGTCGGCGCTCCCGCCCAGGAGCTCGGGGATTCGCTCGGCAAGCCGGGCAATCACCTTGCCGCTCGCCGCCCGGGTGGCGAGTTTCTCCCCTAGGGCAAAGCCCTCCTCCAGGCCCTCGAGCACCCCCTCGGGAAGCTTCTCCTCCCGCACCCGGCGGACGTACTCGGCGGCGAGCTCGGGGTACTTCCAGGCGTAGTTCTCAAGCAAAGTTTCCCAGGCCTCCTGGGCCTCGGCGCCCCGGTCGGCCACCGCCTGGAAGTCGGCGTAGACCTCGGAGGGAATCTCGAAGGGCGGGTAGGGCCAACCGAGCCGCTCCCGGGTGGCCTTCACCGCCTCCTCGCCGAGCGGTGCCCCGTGGACCTTAGGGTCGTCCTGCAAGGGGCTGCCGTAACCCAGGTGGGTGCGCACCGCGATCAGGCTGGGCCGGGTAGTGTCGTCGCGGGCGAGCCGGATCGCGTTCCGGATCGCCTCGAGGTCCTCGCCGTCCTCGACCCGCAGCACCTGCCAGCCGTAGGCGGCGAACCGGGAGAGCACGTCCTCGGTGAAGGCGAGCTCGGTGCTGCCGTCGATGGAGACCCGGTTGTCGTCCCAGAGCACGACGAGTTTCCCAAGCTTCCAGGTGCCTGCGAGGCTCGCGGCCTCGGCGCTCACCCCCTCCATCAGATCGCCGTCGGAGGCGATCACGTAGGTCCAGTGGTCCACCACCGGGAAGCCCTCGCGGTTGAACTCGGCGGCGAGCTTTTTCTCGGCGAGCGCCATCCCCACCGCGGTGCTGATCCCCTGCCCCAGGGGCCCGGTGGTGACCTCGACCCCGGGGGTGAGGCCATATTCCGGATGCCCCGGGGTCTTCGAGCCCCACTGGCGGAAGCGCTTGATCTCCTCCAGGGGGAGATCGAAGCCGGAGAGGTGCAAAAGGGCATAAAGCAGCATCGAGCCGTGGCCTGCCGAGAGCACGAAGCGGTCGCGGTCGGGCCAGGCGGGGTCCTTGGGATTGACCTTCAGGAAGTCGTGCCAGAGCACGTAGGCCATCGGGGCCGCCCCCATGGGCATACCCGGGTGCCCGGACTTGGCCTTCTCAATGGCGTCAATAGCCAAAAAACGAAGGGCGTTGATACTAAGGCGGGCGCGATCGCTCATACCCCCATCTTATGGGTCTTGCCTTCCCAGGCCTCGCGGGTGACCTCCATGACCGCGTCCTCTTCCCCTCCGGGAGCGGGCACAAAGCCGACGAGGGAAAAACCCGCCTTCTCAAAGGCCCGACGCGCACGAGCGTTCCAGCGGAAGGTGCGGAGCTCGACGCGCAAAAGCCCAAGCTCCCGAAAGGCGTATCCCAAGGCCTTCCGCACCGCCGCGGGGCCGTAACCCTTCCCCCAGCGGTCCTTGGCCGAGAGGATAATCCCGAGCGTCGCCTTTTCCCCGTCGATCTCATAAAGCTCCACCGCTCCGATCCACTCGCCCCGTTCGTCGAGCACGCCAAAGGCCACACGATCCTTACGGAGAATTTCGGTCTGAACCATACGGCGAAAGAGCCAGAAAGGGATCCTGAGCGGTCGGTGTCCGTTCAGGCGGGCGATCTCGGGGTCGCGAAAAGCGTCGTAGAACCGGCGCCACTCCTCCTCGCTGAGCCCCTCGCGGAAGTCTTTGAGCCGGACCTCGGGCACCGCTAAAAGCTTAAGGCCGCGGCCCGGAGGACCGCGGCCCAAATGACCTGGGGGCTTACGGGTAGAGTCCCCTTAGCGCCCGGGCCTCAAGCACCCTCGTCGCGGCCACGATGTAGGCCGCGGTCCGCAGGGAGACCTTGCGATCCTCCGCGGTCTGCCAAACGGCCTCGAAAGCCTCGGTAATCACCCGCCGAAGGTTTTCGTTCACCTCTTCCTCGGTCCAGAAGTAGGAGTTGAAGTCCTGCACCCACTCGAAGTAGGAGACGATCACGCCGCCCGCGTTCGCGATCACGTCGGGCACCACCAGGATGCCGCGCTCGGAGAGGATGTCGTCGGCCGCCGGGGTGGTGGGGCCGTTCGCCCCCTCGACCACCATCTTCGCCTTGATCTTCCAGGCGTTTTGCTCGGTGATCGCACCCTCGAGCGCCGCCGGCACCGCGATCTCGGCGGGGAGGCCAAAAAACTCCGCCGCCGGCACCGGCTCCGCCTTGGGATAGCCGCGCACCCCGCCGGCTTCGGCCACGTACTTCAAAAGGTCGTAGGGGTCGATGCCCTTCTCGTTGTAGATCGCCCCGGTGATGTCCGCGATCCCCACCACCCGGGCTCCGTGATCGTGGAAGGCTCGAGCAGCGGCGTTGCCCACGTTGCCGAAGCCCTGGATGATCACCCGGCTGCCCTCGATCGGCAGGTTAATCTTCTTAGCCGCCGCCGCGGCCACGAAGAAGACGCCGTTGCCGGTGGCATCCTGGCGACCGAGCGAGCCCCCAAGGGGAATCGGCTTACCGGTGACCACGCCGGGGGCCGTCGTCCCCACGTTCATCGAGTAGGTGTCCATCATCCAGGCCATCTCGCGCTGGCCGGTGCCCACGTCGGGGGCGGGCACGTCCCGCTGGGGGCCGATCAGGATCCCGATCTCCGAGGTGTAGCGGCGGGTAAGGCGCTCGAGCTCCGCGGTCGAGAGCTTCGCGGGATCCACCCGAATGCCCCCCTTCCCACCCCCGTAGGGAAGCCCCACGGCGGCGTTCTTGATCGTCATCCAGGCGGCGAGCGCCATGACCTCCGATAGGGTGACCGCCGGGTGGTAGCGCACGCCGCCCTTTGCGGGCCCCCGGGAGGTGTTGTGGTGCACCCGGTAGCCCTCGAAATGGGCCACGGTGCCGTCGTCCATACGAATCGGCACGTCGACGATCAGGATGCGTTTCGGGCGCTTCAAGGTCTCGGCCCAGTAGGCGAGCGGCCCCAGGTAGGGGATGACCCGGTCCACCTGTTCGAGGTAGGTCTTCCAGGGCCCCTCGGCCTCCTTAGGGATGAAGGAAAGCGGCTCGTGCTTCATGGATACACCCCTCTCAGGCGGGTAGCCTCGTCCACCCGCTGAATCGCGATCCGTTGTGCCGCGCAACGAAGCGGCAGACTCCGCGCGCTCGCGTACGCCTCGACCTGGTCGAAAGCGCGCACCAGGGCGCTTTTCAGCTGCTTGCGAACCTTCGATTCGTCCCAGAAGTACTCGGAAAGATCCTGAACCCACTCGAAGTAGCCGATCACCAGGTTGCCCCCGGCGGCCAGGATGTGGGGGACAACGATCACCCCCCGCTCGCGGAGGATCTCGTCGGCGCGGGCGGTGATCGGCACGTTCGCCCCCTCGACCACCACCTTGGCGTGGACCTCGCCGGCGTTGTCCTCGCGGATCACGTGTTGGTAGGCGGCGAGCACCAGGTAGTCCACCGAGAGGGCGAGCAGCTGGGTATTGGTGATCGCCTCGCCGGGGAAGCCCTCGAAGCTGCCCTCGCGGTCGAAGTGGGCCTCGAGGGCAGGGATGTCAAGCCCCTTGCCGTCGTAGATCCCGCCCACGTCAATCGAAACCGCCACCACCTTGGCCCCGACACGGTGGAGCACCCGGGCCACCGCCCGGCCCACCGAGCCAAACCCCTGCACCGCCACCTTGGCGCCCTCAAGGGCCAGGCCAAAGCGCGAAGCGTAGCGCTCGGTAACGTGCACGAGCCCGATCGCCACGGCGTCGGCGCGCCCGCGGGTGCCGCCCAGGCGCTCAGGCTTGCCCACCACTACCGCGGGCTCGATGAAGCCCTTCGCCTGGGAGTAGGTGTCCATGAACCAGGCCATGACCTGCTCGTCGGTGCCGTAGTCCGGGGCGAGCACGTCGACCTCGGGACCGGCTAGGTTCACGAGCTCGGCCATGTAGCGGCGGGAAAGGCGCTCGAGCTCCCCCCGCGCCATCCGGCTCCGATCAAGCGCCACCCCACCAGCAGCGCCCCCAAAGGGAAGGTTCAAAACCGCGGCCTTCAGGGTGTTCCAGGCGGCGAGTCCGGCGACGTCCCCCAAACTAAGGGCGGGGTCGTAACGCACCCCGCCGATCGAAGGTCCCCGGGCGATGTTGTGCACCACCCGATAACCCCGGAAAGTTCGCACCCTCCCGTCGTCCATACGAACCGGGAGCGCAACGCTTAAAACACGACGCGGGTGCACCAGGTACTCGAAGGTCGTCGGGTGCACCCGCTCGCTTTCGGCCACGCGCCCTAGGTACTCGAGGAAATCACCCCAAAGCCCCGGGCCGTTCGGTGGCTTCCATGCCTCTTGGGCCATGCCCACCTCCCGTCACCGGGCGGATTATAGCGCCGTTTTCGGGGACAAGTTACCCAAGCCGACCCAGTTCTTTTCGCGCGAGTTCGGCAAGTTTTTCGCGAGCCGGGCCAGGGGGCAGCGCATCGAGCGCGGCCTCGGCTCGGGCGACCTCCCGGGCGATCCGGGCCACCACCTCCCGGGCAACCCCGGTGGTCTCCGCGAGGTCCCGAAGACGCTCAATATCCCCCTCCTGAGCCCCCCGACGCACGAGGATTTCCTCCACCTCCTCGGGCGCATGCGCAAGCAGGCGGAGCAGGATCAGCGTGACCTTCCCCTCGCGCACGTCCCCCCCTACCGGCTTCCCGAGCCGCTCAGGATCGCCCATCAGGTCCAGGTAGTCGTCCCGCATCTGAAAGGCGAGCCCGTAGGCCTCGCCGAACT
>Ga0256833_1002603_pt1 | contig 12644 bp, 20 predicted proteins | sample 356284metaG_FD_190535 | JGI IMG/M metagenome (GOLD analysis project Ga0256833, IMG submission 190535) | Hydrothermal vent microbial communities from Mid Atlantic Ridge, Atlantic Ocean - 356-284 | ecosystem: Environmental > Aquatic > Marine > Hydrothermal vents | place: Atlantic Ocean: Mid...
GCTAAACGCTAGAGGTGCCCCGGAGGGCGCGTGAGGGGAGGGGAGGAGAGGAGGGCTACTCGGTCTCCCCGGACTCCTCCTGGGCCGCGAGCACTACTACCTCGCCGCCAGCCTCCTGTACCTTCTTGATAGCCTGCTCGCTGGCCGCTGGCACTACCACCTTAACCGGGGTCTTTATCGTGCCCCTGCCTAGTAGCTTGTGGACGCCCATGGCAGCCAGGTCCACCAGGGGTCTGCCAGCCTCCTGGGGTAGCTTCCCGGCGGCTGAGAGTTTGTCTACCAGCTCCTGGAGCTCGCCGACGTTGATGGTCTCCGGCCTGAAGCCCACGCGTATCCTAGGCGGGTTGAATCCCTTCTTCCCGAACCAGGTGGGGGCGTACTTTATCACCCAGGTCCACATGTGCTTGTGCATGCCAGCAGCTCCGACGCCGCCCTTGCTGCCGCTCTTCCTGTGCTGGCCTATCCTACCCCAGCCCATGGTGCGGGTTCTCCCCCTCAGCTTCCTCGACTTCCTCCTCCGCCTGACTACCACCGCTGCCACCCCCGGCTAGAGCATCCTCCTTATGAGGTCGTTTATCGCTGGCCCCCTATAGCCTAGCTCCCCGCCAGCCTTGTAGTGCCTCTTTATCGAGCCCCTGAAGCCGCCCCTGGGCGGGTGTAGCCTGAAGAAGGGCTTGACACCGTACTTCTCCAGTTCGTGGTAGTGGAGCTCGCCGTCCACGAGCTTCCTGGCCAGCTCGGGTATCCCGCCCAGTATCTTAAGGTTCTCCGCCACCCACAGGTCGGTTATCGGCTTGTCGCCGACGAGCCTGCCCCGGATCCTGAGTAGCTCCACGAGAGTCTCAGCGTCGATCTCCCCCCAGGTCGCCCAGTTCTCGACCTTCCTCAGCATACCCTCTAGGCCGGGCAGGCTGCTGTGGTATAGGCTTGCCGTGTAGCGCCTGTGTAGCCTCAGGAGCCTGAGGGTGGTCTCAACCTCCGGGTGGACGTCCACGGTCCCGCGGATGCGTATTATCGCGTAGAGTGGCACCTCAACCACCCCTGGCCCGCTAGACCCTGGCCCAGTCGAGCGGCGTCACGAACTCGTAAGTAGCCCTCAGCGCCAGGTAGGTGGCGCGGGCGAAGTTGTAGCTGGTCCTGGTCTCGCCGCGGGTGAAGCTCCACACGTCGCGTATGCCAGCCATCCTGAGGACCATCTTAGCCACGTCTCCGGCGACGAGCCCTGTACCCTTGGGTGCGGGCTTGAGTATCACCTCAACGCTACCGCTCTTGCCGCGCACGGTGAAGGGCACGCTGTGGGCCTCGCCACAGGTGCACTCCCAGCTGCCGCAGCCCCTCCTGACGGGTACGATGTTCAGCTTAGCATTCCTAACAGCCTTCTCTATGGCGAAGCGGAACTGGCGGGCCTTACCCTTCCCGAGCCCCACGTAGCCGTCCTCGTTGCCGACCACGACCACGGCCCGGAACCTGGTGATCCTCCCCGCATCGGTCATCTTCTGGACTATCGCCACGTCTATAACCTCGTGCTTGAGGTCGGGCAGCAGTATGTCAACTATCTCCGGCTCCAGTATCGGCATGTTCATCTTGAATATCTCGTCTATGCTGGTGATCCTACCCTCCTTGACCATGCGGCCGACCCGGGTCCTAGGCTCCCACGCCTCGAGGACCTCGGGCGGGCTGACCGCGGGTCTGGGACCGCTAGACGAGCGCCTCACCACTACTCCTCACCCCCCACAGGGCCTGCAACCTCGGCTAGGGCCTCCGGGTACTCCTCGCGGATCTTGGAGAGCACCTCGTCGAAGTGTGACGGCAGATCCTCGGGGCGGAGGCCCCGCCTTAGGTAGTCGCTGAACAGCCTCTCATACCTCTCGGGCTCCTCCGAGGCCAGCCTGGCGGCCCACGAGGAGACGTGCTCGCCCCGTATCCTCTCGGCTGGAGGCAGTATCTCGGGCGAGTGCGGGACCCGGAGGCCAGCGTCGAGGGCGCCCTTTAGGGCTGCGAAGACGCGGCTGCCGGGGACGGGCGTCGCCAGGCCTATGTCTAGGACAGCCTCCTCAACGCCAGCCCGCCTCGCACGGGCCGCGGCGAGGAGCCCGGTGAGGTACGCGGCGCTCGTGTTCCCGGTGCCGCCGAGCCAGCCGTACCTCTTGACCAGCTCCCTACTGTGGGCCGCCGCTATCACGCGGTCGCCCTCCACCCTAGCCTCAACAACCTGCACTATGATGTACCGGTTAGTCCTCCTCACGACCAGCCTCGGCTTACCGCTCCGTATGAGCTTGAGCCTCTTGTAATAGTTAGTCTTGCCCTCCCTGCGCCGCCTCCAGGGAACCCTGTACCTAGGCCCGTGGCCCACTACGCGTCACCCCCCTACGACTGGCCCTTAGCCTCCCTCAGGAGGCCCTCCTCCTCGAGGTGGCGCCTGAGCGCGGTGAGGCTCCTGAACATGCCTCCCTTCGCCAGCCTGTAGAGGCGCCTGTAGGTGCGCCTGTCTATGACGCCATGGTCGCGGAGCCAGCGGAGGTAGCGGCGGATCCTCCTAATCCTGTGGACCCACTCCTCCTTCGGGTCGAGCCTGGCGGTGGCGGGGCCCTTCCTCCTGCCGGGGCCCCTCCTGCGGCCCTTGGCGCGCTGCCTCCTCCTCTCGAGCCACCGGTGGGCGTTACCCTTCTTGGGCTCGACCCTTATGAGCCCCCTCTTTATGAGGGCCTCCACGTCCCGCCTGGTCAGCGCCTGGGATATCTCCTCAGCGTCCTCGGGGTCGGGGCTGATCCATATCCTGCTCTCTCCGACCCCGAGGATCTCCGCGGCGAGCCTCCTCTGCAGCCTGTAGTCCATCCCTACGCAACCCCCGCGGCGTTAGCCACCCGCAGACCCCTCTCCTTAGCCGCCTTGATAAGCTCCAGCCTCTTCCGGAGGCCCACGGTCGAGGCTATATAGACTATGTGCCTCGAGGGGTCGAGGCCCTCCAGCTCGCCCTTGCTGTGCACCACCACCGGCTCCAGGCCGCTGGGGTGCAGCCCGCGGAGCTCGCTTGGAGTCCTATAGCCGACCTTGACTATGGGCGGGTAGCCCTTCAGCTGCAGCCTCATCTTGTTATCGTTACCCTTCGGCTTCCTCCAGTACTCGCGCCTCTCGAACTTCCAGAACCTCCACGAGAGGTACCTCAGGAACCTAGGCCTGGACCTCCTCTCGCGCTCCATCCTCCTCTGGAGCTTCCTCCTCTCCCGGAGGGCGGAGACCGCCGCCTCCCTGCTACCCCCGGCGCTCACGCCTCTACCACCTCCCTCTGGTAAATGTATATTCCGTCTAGGAACTTCCTCCTGTCCTTGTCGCTTATATGGGTGGCCCTCTCGATGTTGGCGGCGGTCTGGGCGACCTTCTCAATATCTATTCCCTCAACCACGACGTCCTGCCCCTTAACCTGAACCTTGACCCCGGGCAGTATCCTGGCAACCCTAGGCGCCCTCTCGCCCAGGAAGTTCGTTATAACGACCCGGTCGCCCTCGACCTTAATGTTGATGGGGAAGTGGCTGTAGATAACCTTGAGCTTATAGCGGAACCCCTTGGTTACCCCCAGGATCATGTTCCTAACATGGGCCGCTATAGTGCCCACGAGGGCCCTCGTCCGCGACCGGGCGAAGAACGCCTCCACCACGAACTTCCCATCCTCAACCCTCATGATCACGCCGCGGGCGTGGCTGAAGTCCCTCTCGAGCTCCCCCTTAGGCCCCCTCACGCGGACCTTGCTACCATCTATTGTAACCTCCACGCCATCCGGTATCTCTACGGTTGACACTACATGGACGTCCTTAGGCATCCTCTCCGGCACCCCGCATCTCTAGCGTGGCCCCTCGAGCCACCCAGTGGTGCGCCGGGGCCCTGCTAGGGTTCAAAAAGGTGACGCGCAGCCCCTCCGGGTCCCAGAGGGTTGATGCGCTAGAGGAGGTGGGGCCCCGCGGCTGGGGGCGGGCTGGGCTAGTATACGTAAGCTAGGAGGACTCCCCCTACCTTCTTCTCGATGGCCTCCCGGTGGGTCATGACGCCCTGGCTCGTGCTTATTATGAGGAGGCCTATGTCCCTGCTGGCCAGGTACTTCCTCAGCCACTCGGGCATCCTCGAGAGCTCGCGGTAGCTCACCGGGAACCGTGGCTTGATCACGCCGATCCTGTTTATCCTGCCGAGCAGCTCGACCCTGAACTTGCCCCAGCGGCCGTCGTCTATGTACTCGAAGCCGCCGATGTAGCCCTCCCTCTGGAGTATCCTGAGGACGGAGGCGATAAGCTTGCTCGCCGGCATTATGATGGCCTCCCTCTTACCCCTCATCTCAGCGTTGTAGATGGTGGCGAGCGCGTTAGCTAGAGTGTCAAGCATCACCACCGACGACCACCCCCGTCACCTGTACTTCTTGAAGCCCAGGAGCATCGCCACCTCCCGGAAGCACTGGCGGCACAGGTAGAGCCCGTACTTCTGGATCACCGCGTCGCGGGTGCCGCACCGCATACACTTCTGGGCGCCCCGCCCCATCAGCTTCGGCTTCGGAGGCCTAACCTTCCCCACTGCTCGACCCCCCTACCTCTCTACCCACTCGACCCCGAGGAGCTGGCTTAATAGCACCATTGTCTCCTCCGGCTTGACCCTATGACGGGCCGGTATGTGGCCCTTCCTGGCCCTCTTACGCCTCACAATGCGGTAGCCCGGCCTCTCGACGGTGATCGCAACGTCCATGCCGAGTATGCCAACCTCCGGATCATAGCGGACGCCCGGGATGAGGATGTGCTCCTCTATACCGAAACTGACGTTGCCGTGCACGTCTATGCTGGACGTCTTGATCCTCCTGTTCACCGCCTCTAGAGCCTTGTCGAGGAACTTCAGGGCCTTCTCCCTGCGGAGGGTAACCATGACTGCTATGTTCTCGCCCTTCCTCACGCCGAAAGCCCTGATGGTGCGCTTAGCCTTCCTGAACACGGGCTTCTGGCCCGTTATCTCCTCGAGTATCTGGGCCGCCTTGACAAGCCTCTCGCCGCTGTAGCCTATGCTTATGTTCACGGTGACCTTCGCTATCCTGGGCTTCTTCATGGGGTGGGCCTTCCAGTCCTCGAGTATCTCCTCGACCCTCTCCGGGGGTAGCGGGACGCCCTTCACGCTCACGGCTACCACCACGCACCCTCCGGGAGGCTGATCACAGGCTTATCCCTTCCGATGACTAGGATGTAGTCTAGGCTCGTCTGGAAGAGGTTGCCCCTGCGATCCTCCATCGTGACTATGCTCCTCCTCCTACCCCAGCCCCGGTGTACCTCCTTGATGCGGCCCACTCGGCCGACGTTGCGGCCGGCGAACGTTATGGCGAGGACGCCCTCCTCGAGTGGAATGTACTCCTTCACCTCCTGCTCGGGGACTGTGATGACTAGGGTTCCGAGGGTCTTGAACCTGTCCTCGACCGGGTTCCTCGGGTCGCTAACCCTCACGAGGAGGTTCCTACCACCCATCAGGTTTAGCTGGATATGGCCGCCCCGCACGGTTGTCTTGTTCTCGATGCGCACCGGCTTAATGTTGGGCTCCTCCTTGGGTATCGGGTGCATCCTAAAGAAGGTGACAGGGTACGGTACGAAGCGGTACCTCTCGCCCGTGTCGACGATCTCCAGGATATCCATGACCCCAACGGGGTACTTGTAGTCCTTCCGAACCCTGCCGTCGACCTTGAAGTGGCCCTCGGATATCAGCTTTCTAGCCTCCCTAGCGGTCTTAGCGTAGCCCAGAACGTTCCTGACCACCAGCAGTAGCGGGAGGCTCAGCTCCGCCGGGTGAGGCCCAGGCCTGGGCTTGACGGTCCACTTGTACTCCTTGCGGAGTATGGGCCAGAACCTCGGGGCCGCGAGGGCCTTCAGCCTCCTCTGCCCGCCCATCCTAGCCACGTCTCACCACCTCAACCCTGCGCGCCGCTCTGGGGCTCGGGGGACGCCGCGGGGGCCTCCTCGCCGACGCGGCCGCCGCGGCGCTCTAGGATCCTGCGCCTCCACGGGTCGCTCAGGTCTAGCTCGACTATCATGACCTTGGAGGGGTGCAGGGGCCTAAACACGGGGGTGCCATCGCTCCTCTTAATCGTGACGCCGTCCACGTAGATCCTGTAGCGGCGAAGGTCAACCTTCACGACCTTGCCCTCGTGGCCCCTGAAGTCGCCCCGCATAACCTTAACCTTATCCCCCGCCCTTACGGGGAGGCTCCTGACCCCGTACTTCTCGCGGAGCTCGGGGCTGAGGGGCGCGCTCATGAGCTTCTGCCTCACGTGCAGGGGCGCCTGGAAGTAGGCGCGCCTCTGCTTCCTCGGCTGCCTGCTCGCCGAAAGCCTAGCCATCACACCCACCCCATCTAGGCTAGACTATTATGGTGGCGAGCTTGGCCAGCCTCGGCCACCGCTCGGCCGCCTCCCTGGCTATTGGGCCCCTTATCTCGGTGCCCCTCGGGGTCCCGTCCTGGTTGACTAGGACGACGGCGTTGTCCTCGAACGCCACCCAGGTGCCGTCGGGCCTCCGGAAGGGCCTCCTCTGCCTGACCACGACAGCGTAGACAACCTGCCTCCGGAGCTGGACGTTCCCCTTCTTCACGGTGACAACAACCAGGTCCCCGACGCCAGCCCTCGGCAGCTGGCGGAGCCTGGTCTTGTAGAGGGGCACGTTGATTATCATAACCTCCTTGGCCCCGCTATTATCGGCCACTCCCACGTAGCTGCCAACCTGTAGGCCCTCGTTAACGCCGAGCCTCGATATCACCGCGCCGTACTTCTTCTTTTTCGGCATTTCCGCCTAGTCCCCCCGCGCACCGCACCTGGTAGGGTTTATACACCTTACAGCTACTCGGCGCGCTTCTTCACGCCGAGCACGACGAACTTGACGGTCTTCGATATCGGCCTCGTCTCACCTATAACCACGACGTCGCCCTCCCTGACGTCTATGCAGGGGGGCACGTGGGCCTTGATCTTCTTGCTACGCCTCTCGTACCTCTTGAACTTCCTGACATAGTAGATGTAGTCGTGCCTGACGACGGCGGTCCCCTTCGCCCTATACTTCTCAACAACCCCCTCCATGAGGACCCCGCGGACCTTCAGGTGCCCATGCCAGGGGCAGTTGGGGTCGTCGCAGGTCCTCGACGGAGGCTCCACTCCGGGTATCTTCAGGGCTTTCACAGCCTTAGGGGCAGGCATCACGCCTCTACCTCCTCAACCTCTTAACCCTATCCACGGGCGTCCCCAGCAGCTCGTCGCCGGGGACTACCACACTCCCCCAGCCAGGGATGTGGAAGGCCAGGAGAGCGCCACTTTTAAGGATTAGGAGCCGCCCCCGCTCGGGCGCCTCCACGACGAGGGCCCTCTCGGTCTCCCAGACCACCCTACCCTCGAGGCCCGAGAGGCCGGGGTCGAGGTGGCGGAGCACCCTAACCCTGAGGCCTATGAGCTCGTGGTAGCGGAGGTTGCGTGGGGTCCTCTTCAAGAGGAGGAGGCCTCCCCCTGCTTCCTCTGTATGCCCAGCTCCTCCTCCCTCATTATGGTGAGGAGCCTGGCGATGTTCCTACGGTACTCGCGGAGCTGACCGGGGCTCTCTAGGGTGCCCGAGGCGGCCTTGTAGCGGAGTACTATGAGCTCCCGCCTCCACTCCTCGAGCTGCCTGAGCCTCTCCTCGGGGCCCATGGCCCGGAGGTCCTTCGCCTTAACCTTGTACTTGCCCACAGCCCGCCACCCCGCTACGCCTGCCCGGCCGCCTCACCGCCAGCCTCGGCTGCCCCAGCGGCCTCCGCGGCCTCTATAAGCTCCTCGACCTCCGGCCTCTGGGGCTGGGCCTCCTCCATCTCCTCCCTGACCTGCTTTATGAAGTCGGCCGCCTCCTCCGGGGCCTTGATGCGTATGTAGTCCCCAGTCTTGCCGGGCCTCGTTATCGTGACCTCGACTCCTATGATGCCCTTCGGGAGCTTCGCCACGGCGACCGCCCTGTCGACCAGCTCGTCGACCTTCTCGCCGGCCTTGTAGACCTTGCCAGCCCTAAACTTCTCGAAGCGGGCCCTCTCGGTCCTCAGCTTGCCGCTGATCTTTATCTCAGCGCCGAGGGCGCCGCTGCTCATGATCCTTCGGAGTGCGGTGAAGGCCACCCTGCGGAAGTGGTAGCCCATCTCGATGCTCCTGGCGATCCTGAACGCTTGAACCCTGGCGTCGAGCTCCGGGTTCTCGGGCTGCGAGACGGTTATCTGCGGGTTCTCGAGGCCGAAGACTGTGCTGAGTATCTCCTGGAGCCTCTTGATGGTGGAGCCCCTGCGGCCTATGATGAGGGCTGGCCTCTCGGCGTAGATGTGAACCCTCGTCCCGAGGCCTACTGGGACGATTTCCACCCTACTATACCCGGCCATGTAGAAGTGGGCGGCCAGGTACTCGTCTATCTTCGCCCGGAGGATGCCCTGGTTGAGGAAGAACCTCTCGACCCTACCCATCCCACGGCACCCCCTACTCCTCTCTAACCACGACCTCGACGTGGCTGTGGACCCGGAACTTGGGGCTAGCGCGCCCGTAGGCCCTGGGCATCCACCTCTTCAGGGTTACACCCTTGTGGGCCGCTACGTGGATTATGCGGAGCCTCTCCACCTCCAGGCCCTTATCCTCGGCGTTATTCTCAACGTTCTTCAGGAGCTTCAGCATGTACCTGGCGGCCTTCACGGGGTACCTCCCAATAGGCCAGCCCCACCTGTCGGCCAGGCCCCTCCTATGCGCCTGCTTCCCGTGGGCCCTCCTGAAGGGCACGGCCTCCCTCTTCTCTATAACCCTCTCGAGGAAGTCCTCCGCCTCCCTGAGGCGCATACCCCTGATCGCCGCGGCGACCTCCCTCATAACCTTGGGGTGGACGGGTACGTCCCACATCATAGCCTTGGCTATCCTGCTCTCGTCCCGGAGCTTTAGGGAGTAGCCCCACCTGGGCACGGCGGTCACCCCTACTTGCCTATGTGCAGGCTGCTCCTGGTCGCCTTCAGGCCGGGCTCTCCGTGCTGCACTATCTTGGTCGTGTGGCTGAACTCTCCGAGGTAGTGGCCGATCATCCAGGGAGTTATCCTCACGGGGACGAACTCCTTGCCGTTATACACGGCTATCGTGAGGCCGACCATCTCGGGGAGAACTATCATGTCGCGCACGTGGGTTCGTATAACCGGTGGCCTCTTAAACTTGCCCTCCTCCATCTTCCTCCGGATCTTCCTAACCTTCGCGAGGAGCCTCCTCTGGGCCGGCGTGAACCCCCTCTGGATGCTCCTCCTCTGCCTCGCCGGCAGCAGCTTCGCCAGCTCCTCGATCGGCATCTCCATTAGCTCCTCCAGCGTCCGCCCCCTGTATCGGAACCTTTTCCACTCTGGCGGGATCTCCTTAAGCGACACCCCTACAGCACCCACCCACTCAGAACCCGCGTCGAGGGAGGGGCTTTTATGGATCCCGCTCCACGGCAGCGCACCCTGCCAGCGGCCCTCTCACCGCGGCTCCCAACAGGCTCCCGGCGGAGCTCCAGCGCCCTCCAGGCAGCCTAGCGGGAACCCCAACGAGGCCGCCCGAAGTAGTTAAGGGTAAAAGTGAGGTCAAAGTTATAGACAAGGGTGGATGGTCTGGCTAGGGGTTGGAGTAGGGGTAGCGGACAGGGCTTATGGTTATGTCGACGGTGATGTTCTCTAGTGTGGCTGGTTCAATGTAACAGTTGCATATCGGGAGAGTGCAGTCAAAGTCCTCGTAGAACTTGGGTCCCGGGGGGAGGTAGAAGGTAAGCCTAACCATAGCCCCCTCCCCGGCCTGGTTGGAGGCCCCAACCTCGAGGACGACGCTCATGCTCGCGTTCGCCACGCCGTTCGACCCCGCTGATCCGCCGCTGGAGCTGTAATAGTAGACCCTCCGGAAGGCTATATCGTGGCTACCCAGAGGCGAGGGCTCGGGGGTCTCTAGTTGTGACACCAGGATGCCTCCAAGGCTTGACCCCACCGAGAGGGCGCCCAGCACGGCAGTCGCGAGCCCGGCTTCGGGGGCGGCAATCATCACGATGAGGCTCGCGGTGTCTAGAAGCAGGCTAGTAGCCGATAACATCAGCGGGGCAGTATCTACGACGCCACCGACACTACCCTGGGTCTCGTTCGCCGGCAGAGGGGTAACATTCTCATTATTGAAATCATTTACGACAATCCACTCATCAACTACGTAGGCACCGTTATATTCGTCGATGCCGAGTGCGGTCTCCCAGACAGGGTCGAAATTCCAGGTTGAGTTCTCAACGCTAGATACTATGACCTGTGAGGCGACGATAAGAGCATTGCTATACGTTATAGGCGTGATGACGTTCTGGTAGTCAACACTGGCTCCATATGTCGCAATGATAACTGTCGAAGTGTACGTGGCCTCATAGTAGTTGTCCCAGTCGCATGTGACGTTTTTGGAGAGTACCGCTTGAGTGTGGCCAGCGTTAGGTATGTCCGGGCAGTCTTCCCAGATGCTTATCTGGCCATCGTGGGAAACGATCTCCGGCTTGTAGTAGAGTACGATCCTGTCGACGAGGACCCTCGATGTGGACGTGGAGTTCGTGTTTAGGAGGACAACCATTAACCCCACATACTCGGCGTCTTCGGGTATTAGGATGGCTTGCGTGGGTAGCGTGGCTGAGAGCGCGGCTGAGGGGCTAGCGGTAAGGTTAACTGCAGGCAAGTACACGATATCTTCCTGAGATATGTTGCTAAGTGGCTCGACTGATAGGTTGGGCCATAGGACTAGTAGTCCCCTCCTGGGAACGTTAACTTCGAACCTGGCCTCGGCGTCGGAGCCGCGTAGAACCACCGGGGTCTGAGTGTGCCGCACTACTGGTAGGGGTTCCGCCCTGGCTAGCTGGCGGGTTACCGCTGCCCCAGGCACTATTCCAATATAGTCAACGCCAAGGCTCACGAGGCCCCTGTTCGCCACGCTAACACTAACATTGGCGGGTCCCGAGGAGGAGGGTACTGGCACTAGTATCGTGGTGTCCATCGGCGATGGGCTCGTTAGGTTGAAGCTGTAGCTGGCACTTCCAGCGCTAATAGTCACCTCCACGGCGCCCTTAGGCAGAGGGACACCCCTCCTACCGCTGGGCCCGGGGGCTAGGTCTAGGATCGCCCGTGCCACGCGAAGGCTGGAGTCGAGGTTCCCGTAGAAGGATCGCCCGTAGGGGTCGCGGAGCGAGACCACCACATACCAGCCCGCGTTGGCGGAAATCTTGAAGGCTTGGGTTACCGTGGAGCCGGGGAGTAGCGGGTAGACCGGCGCGCCTATAGCGAGGGCTCCGGGGGGTGTAACTATACTGGACGGGTCTATGTAGGCGATGTTCACCGGGTTGCCTTTGTTGTCTAGCTCGACTGCTACAATATTGCCACCTGGAGGCGTGAGTAGGAGAGCCATCATATCTTTGAGCGTTGTGACCGACGTGCCCGTCTCCCTAAATGCGACGCTAACCTTGCCGGGCTCTACTGGTAGCAGTAGCGGCCAAGGCCTCGAGGTAGACAGGGCGTACCTGGAGTCCGAGGTCTCGACTACAATGAGGGGGCACCCGCCGCCTCCGCCACTAGAGGAACCTATTAGGAGTGCCAGCTGCGCGGTAACACCACCATCGACCGGGGCCACAGTGGCCCCTGGAAGCACCCGTTTGCCTTTCACTAGCTCCAGGATATTGTTGGTAAGGCTATGGTATAGAATGACACCTTTGCCGGGATCGATGTCTACCTGCAACGCTCGGAGGCCAAGCACACCCGTTAGCCTAGAGTCAACCGATCGGGTCTCAACAAGCGAGACCGTGGCATCACCACTAACATTAAGATAATTCAAATCGTCGCCTACCTCGATGTCGGAAAGCGGGCCGGTCAGTGTGAGGAATGCCCTCCTCGCACCGCTGTCAAGGGGCGGCGCGCTTGACACTATGCTACTCAATGCTAGAAACTCATCGGGGGACAAATGATAGTCTGCAGAGTATGTGTTAGCGCCAGCTATAGGCTCAGCTAGTGGTGGGCTAGTGGTACCGCCCTCAAAGTGGAGGTAGGTAGCTGTAGTACACCCGGAGCCTATGCAACCTGGGGATCCGATGAGCTGCACAGATGATAACGACAGGGTGAGGACCACAAGGGATACTATGGCTGCAAAGAATCTGGCTCTACTAAGGTGTGGGGACATTAGCCCACCCCCCATTGCCCCCTTATCTATATTGGTATGCCAGGGAATATAAAGTTTTATTAGGAGAATGGAGAGAACCTGCTTAACTATATTTATACAATAATAAATAATATAGTATGTGAAGAATACAGAAGCTCTAGATCTAACAAATAAATATGAATTGCTAAATAGTTTTAGATAACGTATTAACGCAAATACTCGATGGCACGCTGGGGTGTGGGTTGGATTAGCGGAGGATGCTCCTTAGCACCTCCCTCGCCGCGTCGCGGGGCGTGTACGCGACCCTAACCTTGGCTCCAGCCTCCTCTAGCCTCCTCCTGGTTTCCGCGTGGTGGCTCGGAGGGGCTATGGCTAGTATGCGGTAGCCCCTCCGGGTGAGGCTTGCGGCCACCTCCGCGGGGTCGCCGGGGGCTACCGTTTGGTGTAGGTCAGACACCAAGACTAGCCTCCT
>Ga0256833_1002604_pt1 | contig 12643 bp, 19 predicted proteins | sample 356284metaG_FD_190535 | JGI IMG/M metagenome (GOLD analysis project Ga0256833, IMG submission 190535) | Hydrothermal vent microbial communities from Mid Atlantic Ridge, Atlantic Ocean - 356-284 | ecosystem: Environmental > Aquatic > Marine > Hydrothermal vents | place: Atlantic Ocean: Mid...
GAAACAGAGCTAACTAGCGCCTCAGAGGAAATTATCCGGGAAGCCATTATAGAAGGCATGCTATCCCCATGATAGTATACAATGAGTTGCTCTACATAGTGGGCGCAAAGATTGCTAGGATAAAATATGGTGTTAAGGGAAAATACTCCTTTGGGAAGCATATAGCCAAACACGGATTCCCAGAAGAAGCCATAGAAAAGGTCAACGGCTTCATTGGGGACTTCAAAGTTACTGTACTAAGGGATTATCAGGACCCAGACGAGCTAGTCGAGGCAATCAAGCTCTACAGGCTGGCACCAAACGACGCACAAATAGCCCTAACCTGCAAGCATAGCAATATAGAAACGCTAGCAACATTCGACGAGGATTTTAAGCGGGTTCCATGGCTCAAAGTAGTCCCTTAACTCTCGATGCAGATATTATCGACGGTGATTATCCTCGGTGAAGTGAGAACTACCCAGTTTGTTTGAATTCAGAGTTACAACTTTCCTGCCAGAAAGAGCAAAGCTACTATGGGATGTTTGTGGGGCGGGCTAATTTAGGTACGAACGTTAGGGTGAGCGAGTAGCCCTGCGTAGGCGGGTGGGGGCAGCTAAGACGGAGCGCGTGCGTCACATAATGTTCCTGCCCACAGGAATAGTTAAGGGAATTGGTGGGCCCGTCGGGATCGGGGGCCCAGGGCCTCCGGCTCCGGAGGCCGAGTATATAAAGACCGGGTTCCGTGAAAACCGTGAGCTGGAGGCAGTATTCACAGGTGATAATCAGTAAATGCGTCATTATAGATAATCCGGAAACATCGGCTAGCCGCACTACTTTTTAATGATAATTCTGTTAATAATGTTTTTCTAGATGATCTAAGGTATCGTAAGCCGATTCTAATAGCATCTCTAGTAGGCAATGGTTTATTCCAATATATTCCTGCACGCCTTCTCAAGGTTTGCTAAGGAGCACTACTGTAGCGGGGATTTAGTTTTGCAGGGTCAGCGCTGACCCCGTATAAGAAAGGGTCTGCGTCGCTAACTCTGGTAACAGCCTTGAGGAACCGTTTTCCGAGCATCTTGGGGTGCAGGCCTTCCTCATGCGCTCCTCTAAAGCCTTTCTAAGAGGGCTCCCTCTTTAAATCGTTCTAAAACTACCATGATAATTCCATCGGATATCGTGACTATAGGCTCTTATAGTGATTACGGGCCATGTGTAAATTTTTCACTCCGACACCTAACAAGTCCGTCAGGTTCAGCTTTATTAAACATTAATGAGAGAGACCAAGTGATGCAGTAAGTAAAAACCTGGTGTTTCAGCCTTCGCTATGCTGAAAGTTACTTATAAGATATTCGGGTTCCTCGCCGAGCCATTCCTCGATTTTCTTTTGGTTCTTCCGTAACTCTCTCTCAGGTTTCAGAAACATGGGTTTTATACCGTATTTCTTTGCTAGCGCGAGTGTGTAACAGTCCCCCAGGCTTATGGGTATTTTACACTTGCAGTCTGCCGCATGATCCCACAGCTCATCATCCTCTATTATTGCGATTGTCTTGGAATCTATCAATATTTTCATTCTCTGAGACGCTGTCTCCCATCCCCATAGCCTGCATGTCACGTATAGCGCTTCAGTGAGGCCAAGCCTTGTTACATAGGCTTCTATCTCACCAGCGGCGATGGAGTTCACGAGTCCGCGAACGAGCTCGCTCCCAGCAAGTACCTCGATCAACACACTCGCATCGAGCACGTAGGCTCCCCGTAGCTGCCTCAAAACCGCGTGTCCCTCCTCCTCTCACTTCTTAAGAGCTGCTGCGCCTTATCCGTGTCATGCCCCCCCACAGGCCTCTCAATAAGCAATCTCAGCAACCACGGCCTGGCCTGCGCACTGCGTGCAAGAATGCGTAGAAGTTCATCGTAATCAAGCCTCCTCCCCAGCCTTAACTCGAGATCTATGAGAACCTTCTCAAGAAGCCTCTTCGTGTCCTTCCTGACCCTTATGCTAGTGTATTCTGGCAAATCCCCTACGCCTATGCATACATTGCATACAAGGTAAATAAATGCTACATAACAACAAGAAGCTCACTTCTACGCCCCAGCAGTGATTGCACAAGAGGTTTCGGCGGACTTGAGGCCCTCACCAGACTCATCATTTACCCAATTACTCCTCGCTGCTCCAAGGGCCTGAACCCGCAGTTCCCGACGCAGTCAACCTACTGCACTTCTCAACAAAGGGACCTAAAGGTATCAATGAACAGCCCCTTCTCTGTCACTCGCCCGCCTGCGCCCGTGTTTTTGCTGACTGCTTCCCCCGATGTCTTGATCAATTTTCTGCCTCACAACAGCCCCTCTAAACGTCTTCGACGTAATCCCTAGTACGCGTACAACACTCTCAATACTAGCCACAAAGCTCTCCCATACAGAAGCAGCGCAAATCAATTCAATATCGTTTCCTAGTCCCCTAGAGACCAAAGAGAGCAGACTCTGGAAGTATTTATGTGTTGGTAGGTACGCTGAGGTTTGAACCCGGGACCCCGGCTCCGAAGGCCTGGGAGATATAAACTATGTTTCCAATGGAAGCAATCGGTTAGAAACATTCTTCACAAATGCTTATCACCACGGATATCAACGCGGATAATCTGGAAACACCTAGCCTACATGAAAGACTAATTGCTCCAACACACATAGTATCTAAGCAGGGATAGAGTTGTCTAAGGTAATTAGGGTTAAATACGAGAATGGTGTGTTGAAGCCGTTGGAGCCAGTGGAGCTTAGAGAAGGCGAGGAGCTGGTCGTCTTTATACGTAAGCGCAGGGTGGGTGAGGTCCTTAAGAAATATGTTGGAATGTTTGGTAGGGCTGATACAGAGGAGCTAAGGAAGTACGAGGAGGAGGCCCAGGTGCAGTGAGCAAGGCGTTTATTGACACCAACGTGTTTTACAACATATTATTTGAGACCAGCCTCACCCAGATAGCTCGGAAGCTATTAGAGGATTATGAAGAAAGCATGTTCTACACAAGTCTAACCGTGGTGAACGAGCTACTCTACATCTCCGCAAGAAAGTACTATCAAACCAAGGGAGAGGTTAGCGGGCCCTATAGCCTAAGAAAGCTAATAGCAAGCAAAGGATACCCCAAGCTCGTAGTCGACGGTATACGTAAACTATTAGGAGACCTTGAAGTGGAAGTACTAATAGAAAGTGTAAGTTATCGGGATATGATAGAAACCGCGAGTAGTCTAAAACTCCTACCGAGCGACTCCATCATAGCCTTGACATGCAGACACTATGACATAGATACCATTCTGACCTTCGACGAGGACTTCAAGCGAGTACCATGGCTCAAGGTAGTCCCTTAACCCATTGAGCAGTTATCAACCAGGACTATCCCCGGTGAAGTAAGAACTAGCCTAGATTCATGCTTGGATTTAAAGCTTTAACTTAACTCTTCAGGAGGAAAGGCTTTATATATGTGGTATTTAAGGTGGCGGGCCCGCCGGGATTTGAACCCGGGGCCTCCCGCTCCGAAGACTGGTGCTCATAGGCAATTGTCCCAACAGCTGATATTGGTCTGGGACAGATAGTACGGTTTTCATACCTATAGTATATGGGACAGTCGACTTGAAGATTGAGTATTGTTAAGGCTACACCCGTTGCAAGGCTTTGTGGCTAGGGCTAAATGCTTCTATGGGGTATAGTGTCTTGTAAAAGGGGGTTAGAGTGGCTAAGATTGGAGCTAGACGTGTTGTTATAGAGGTTCCAGAGAACCTGCGGGTTCCTCCTGGCGAGCTTGAGGGGTGGATGAGGATAGAGCGTGCCCTCCGCCTCTATGAGGAGGGCATAGCAGGGCTCTCGAAATGGGACTTCCTAGAACTACTAGCCAAGAAGGGAATACCAGTACATTACAACAAAGAAGAACTAAGAGAGGATTTGGAGACAGTTAAAAGGTACGTGAGGACGTAGGGTGGTTATAGTGTCGAGCACTAAGATTAAATACTTATCACAAATAATTAAGGATACGATTGTTAGTATAGCCCGAAGTGAGGGGGTCGAGGTAAAGAATATTATTCTCTTCGGTTCACGTGCACGGGGCGACTACAGGGAAGACAGCGACTGGGATCTACTAATTATTGTGGGCGGTTCTCCCGATAGGAGAACCATTAGAAGGCTCCAGTATCAAATATATAGGAGACTTGCACGAAACAGGGTGTACTGTGACGTAATAGTGGTTAGCGAGGAATACTATGCAAGGTATAAAAATGTCGTTGGATCGATAGCGTATTATGCTCAGCTAGAGGGAAAGCCTATTGAGTAAGAAGGAAATTGCCGAAAAGTGGTTAAAGAAGGCTAAGACAGACCTAAGAGTAGCTGAGAAGCTCCTCGAGATCGGCGAGGAACCATGGGTTATAGCTTTCCATGCACAACAAGCTGTTGAGAAGGCGCTGAAAGCGTACCTAGTGCTTCATGACAAGTATTTTGGCAAGGTACACAATATAGCAAGGCTTATAGACTTATGCACGGAAGTGGATCAGAATTTTAACCAGCTCTATGAGCTTGGTGTAGACGAGCTTTACCCGTTGGCAATAGAGGCGCGCTACCCAGATACGGGGATCGAGGTAACCATGGACGAAGCAGAAGAAGCTGTTAGAAAGGCTAAATTAGCTTTAGAATTCATATCAAATAAAATTAAGAGAAGAGAATAAGCATATTAAACTAAAGCATATTTCTCAAACCATATGGCGCATATGGTGAGAAAATTTGTCTCCGATATCGTGTGAAAGAAGCAGACCGTTCTTAAAGCTGAATAAACACCTACCTATCGTGTACGCGTTCATAACATATTTTTCATGACAACTCCACAAACTTAGACACTGGGTTGCCTACCAGATTGACTCCTTGGTTCTCGCCCTAGCTGCGGACCTCTCACAAATCTCCTCTTAGATATGATAGGTTTCATGTTTCTCAAAGCTACGGATCTTCTCTTAAATCCTATCGGGCCATTCCTAATGGTCTCTAATTCACTCATGGATATAGGTTCTGCACTAACAAGTGTCAGGCACGCTATCTTGTGCCCGGATTTATACACGTCTGAGCCTGCGTGGAAGCTTCTCCTACTCCCATTCTTCACCATAGCACTGTACCTAGGATAGTGTTGAAGGCGTGGAACGCTAGGAACGGAACAGTCTACATAAAAGGCGAATTACGGCTAGCGATACCACTAGACTTTGCTCTATATCCTCTCACATTATCCCACTACTTTATCTGACTCACTAGTATAGTTGAGATGAGGTTAGCTACTGCTATGTAGAACGTATCTATGGCTCTACAGCCTGTCGCTAAAGCAATGTCTACGTTTACGAGTAGGTCATATTCTATTTCATCGATAATGATGACCTTGCTCATTATCTCATCGTGTAGTTTTTTGGCTACAGTTATGGGCTTTCTCCGAACCAGTTGCGAGGTAGGCTCTACCAAACACTTGAGGGCTCGATAATGTTGAAGCCCTTCTCACTAGGAGCTTAAACAAGCTACGTGCCTTACTACTCCGCTTCTCATAGTATATGAAGAGCCGGTCAATGAAGACCGAGACATCAACCTTAAGGAGGGAGGTAGCCGAGCTAATGAGCATAGTGGAACTCCTCTAGCGTATCCTCCTCAACCCTCTCGGCATACTTGTCGAGCACCTTATCAATACTCTTGGATACGCTGATACCCCAGACCCGAATAATTTAAAACACCTCTTGATACGCGGAGTCTCACAACGCCACCAGACAAATGTTCTCTACCATCAGAACCTCACAGCAAATATTAATGATTTTAGAAACAATCATAATGATCTCGTACCAATTGACTCCTAAAGCCAAGTTATTTTTACAACGCAAGTACTATGTGTGGCAGGGCAGCCGAGATTTGAACCCGAGACCTCGGCTCCGAAGGCCGGTGCACTAGCTCTTTGTTGCTCTGTAGTATATTCTTTTCTTTCTTTTTCCTCTGTTCTCTAGCTTTATGATCTCTATTTTCCCTATCTCGCAAGTGTTTCTCACGTGGGGACCGCCGTCTGCTTGGATGTCGACGCCCGGTATCTCAACTATTCTCAGCTTCTCTACCTCCGGCGGGAGCCTCTCAGCCAGCTTCACTATGCCGGGTATCTTCAGTGCCTCTTCCCTGGGTAGCCAGTATATCTTCACGTCTATGCACCTCGCTATGATGTTGTTGGCCTCCTCGACCGCCTCTCTTAGGGCTGCTCTCCAGTCCTTCACCATGCTGAGGTCGAAGTCGTCCCTCGCCATGTCGGGGCCGACCATGCCCCCAGTTGCCAGGGCCCCGTATTTCTTGTAGAGCACAGCTATGAGGACGTGTGCCGCCGTGTGGTGCCTCATTATGCCGTACCTCCTCTCCCAATCAATAACGCCCCTGACCCTCATACCGGGCTCGAAGAGCTCCCAGGCGTCTCCGACCTTATGGGCTATGTCGTCGCCGACCTCCTCAGCCCCCTCCACTCTCACCCTCTCACCAGAGGGCAAGATCAGCCAGCCGGTATCGGTCTCAAGACCCCCGGACGGGCCGGGATGGAAGGCCGTGCGGTCAAGGAAGACCTTCCCCTCCTCGACCCTCGTCACAACGGCGTCGAATTCTTTGAGGTAGCTGTCAAGCTGATACAGCCTCTCAACCAACCTAAGTCACCGGTAAGATAGGGGCCCGCTAAGTTATACCTTATCGCTTACTCTGTAGCCTTACACGCGACTACGCCATGCATCTCTAGCCCCTAGGCGGTACTAGCGCATGGGCTTACTCCAGCAAATTACCCCCTCCCAGCCCTCAGTAACTCGTAGGTGGCGAGCATGGGGGCGGTGATCGAGAGGAGCGAGGAGGTCGAGCGGAGGGACGTGATAGTTGGGAAGCACCTCTACGCGAACCTCTACGGCATAGACCCCGTGCGGGGCGGGGACGAGGAGGGCCTCCGTGAGGTTGTTGCTGAGGCCGCTAGGGCGTCGAATATGACGCTCCTCGAGGTCAGGTCCTGGAGGCTCGGGGGTCCGAAAGGGGGTGTCTCCGTGATAGCCCTGGTCCTCGAGTCCCACATCGCTGTCCATACGTGGCCGGGGTACGGGTACGCCACAGTCGACGTGTACACGTGTGGAGAGAAGAGCGACCCATTCAAGGGTCTGAAATTAATCGTCGAGTACCTCCGCCCGGAGGACTACTCCGTGGCGTTCGCCGACAGGACCCAGAGGCCGAGGCGCTGGACTAGGTCAGCGAGTAGTACCTGATCCCTTCCGGCTAGAGTCTCTTTCTCACACCCTCACTCATTTTTATGGCCATAACTCCGTAGAGGGAGACCCTAACATGACGCAACGCGAAGTAGAACGCCTCCACCCTCTCATAGTCCTCGACAACTGGGTCCACGAGCAGGGCCCTCCCCTTCTCCTTTAGGCAGGACCTGGGTAGCGCCGCAAGCCTCACCTCGTCCCCGACGCGATAGGAAATGATCACATGACCCCTTCCCTCAGTAGGGGGGTGAGTCAGGACAGGGCATACGTCTATATGAAGTTCTACAGCGATCGCTGTCCCTAAAGTGATGCCGAGCTCCGACATAGGCACCACCGTGCCTACCCTGGCCCCCTTGAGGAAGGACCTCGCCGCCATCGCGAACAGCAGGAGGAACCCAGACTTACGGGTTAGGGACCAGACGCCCCCCTCATTCCTGTTGATCTCCTCTCTAACGACCCTCTCCACGAGATTCAGCTCGGAAATCCTCGCCAGTATCCTCTCACACATCCTCTCTTCCGGGACACTGAGCAGGTTAACGTACTTCCAGAGGGCCTGGTAAGGAACACCCAGCAGCCCCTGAAGGTCCCTCAGGCTGTAGTAGCCGCGGAGAACAATTGAGGAGCCTGATGACCTCGGCCCTCTTATCACCCAAGAACGGACCCCCGCATACCCAAAATGAAGTGCGGAGGGAGCTTAATGAGGTTGCATCAAGTAAAACAGGAGCCCATTCTGTAGATTCAGGTGCGCCTAAGCATGCCACCAAACCACGGCATGGGTAATTTGGTGGGTGTGAACACCAGCTTATCGTAATCGAGACACATAGCTGATGGCGCCCGTAAAGGGCGCCGGTGAGGCAGGATGGCCAAGAAGGGCAAGAAGAGGAAGAAGGAAGAGAAAGGTCCCGAGTGAGTGCCTCAGCTGGCGAACCCATTCTTGACGGGCTTTTTGCTCTCCCTAACCTTTCATCACGTGGGCGTTCACGAAGAGCACTCTCCTGCCGAGCCTCCTCTCCAGCATAGCAATGATCTCCGGGTCATTGACGTCAATGACCTCCTCTCCCTCGATCAAGTTTATGTGGGGTGATGTGTTGACCTCTATCCTTGCCTCACCCTCGTGGTAAAAGATCCGGAGGAGGCCTGCTTCCCGCAGGGTGAGGACGTTGTTGTAGAGTGTTGAGAAAGACACTGTAGGGAACTCCTCCCTCGCCCTCTCCAGCACATCCTTTAGGCTGGGGTGCTTGGGCCCGAGTTCCTCAATGACCCTCAAGATCTTGAGTCTCTGGGGCGTGAGCCTCCCTCCCCTTGCCTTAATCGCCTCTATGGCTTTCTCGGCCCACCCCACGGGATCACCGTATCGCTTAAAGCTCTCTGGATAATAAGTGCTATTCAGAAATTCCTTCTAGTTAGAAATATTTATTAATTAGAAGCAACTACAGATACGGTGAACATATTGGGCAAGGAAATAACCGAGATACTCGAACGCAAAGGATGTGACGTGACAAAGCTCGTGGACGAGTTAATCAGGGCGGCAGCAGCCGAGTTCACGACCTATTACTACTACACAATACTGAGGGCACACGCAGCCGGACTAGAGGGGGAAGCGATAAAGGAGGTCATCGAGGACGCGAGGCTAGAGGACAGAAACCACTTCGAGGCAATAGTGCCGAGGATATACGAACTCGGCGGCGACCTACCCCACGACCTCATAGACTTCGCCAAAAAAGCGGCGTGCCTAGACCCCAAACTACCCGAAGAACCCACGATAAAGAACATACTGAAGGTACTGCTCCAGGCAGAGAAATGCGCCGTGGCAGTCTACACTAGGCTGGCGGAGATGACGCAGGGTAAGGACCCAAGAACACATGACCTAGCTGTCGCGATCCTCCACGAGGAAGTGGAGCACGTTGCCTGGTTCGAGGAACTCCTCACAGGCAAGCCCAGCGGGCACTTCAGGCGCAGAACACCAGGCGAGTCACCGTACGTAAGAAAATTCCTACGGGACTAGCTCGCAGACGTACAACACAGCAGGACATAAAACAAATTCACTGATGCTTTTTGACAACTATTAAAACAGAGTTTAGTTCAACACCATTTTCTTCCATATACTGGGCTATATCCTCAGGAGAGCTGAATAAGTGTTTGTACCCTCGATCTCCCTTTTACTAACGCCCCCGAGATTTGAGGACTTTAAATACTCATTTATTTTTCTTGCAACATCTTTCCAATAGTTTGCCTCCTTTACTAATAGTTGCCCATGCACACAATCCATTATAATTATTCCACTCACGTCACCAAATACCTCACTTAAGTTAGTAACCCCAGAGCGGATGTGACTCACAACCTGCCCAAATGGTATCAATGCCTTAAATACCCCCTACACAATATGAGCAACAATTCAAATTAAAAATAATTCTGCTATTTTGGGCAACTTACTGTCCGAGAAGCTTAGCGACCTCGCGGATCACATGTCTCTGGCCATAAAAAATGTCGTAAGAGAGCGATGTTACAGGAACATTGTCAGCGTAAATAAAGTCAACTATCTTGGTATAGCTAGCAGGAAGATGAGTGATTACATGTGAAAAGTAACCCTTAACGCGGCGCCACCACCTCACCAATATTTCCCTTAAAGAATTCAACCACCAAAACGGAATAGTGGATGGGTTTGCGTCATAACAACAAGCGGGATGTACCCATGTATACTCATAGGGGACTGGGCCGAGTAAGTCACTAATAAATACCCATTCAATCCTTTTCCACGCCCCAATTTTCCTAATACCCGACTCTATCTTCCTATTGAGCGGACTCAGGGGGTAAGGCTTAACGTTACTACACGGGCTAAGAAGGAGTATGTCGCCCTCAGGCCTCCAGTAACTGCTGACGAACTCCGTGAAGGCCTCGACCCGGCTACTGTGGAGTGCTACTGGGGCTATCAGATCTGCGTCCACCCTGAACCTGTGCTTCCTCGGAAACCCGCCGCCGTCCTTGGGGACAGTATACCTCCCTCGGCTCATCCCTCAAGAACCCCCAGCCATTCTTCTATCTCCCTCCGCGAGTATGTTCCTTTCTTGTATTTTGGTAGGAGTTGCCTGAGGTGTTTGGCCACGTGGGCCCTCTGCTGGGGTGTCATGGCCCTCGCTGTCTTCTGTATTGCTTTCTTTCCGAGCATTGGGCAGAAGAAGCAGTTGGGGGCCCTCCCCCACCTCTCGTACTGGGGCATAACGATCTCAACGAGGCCCATTACCTTCAGCAGCGCCCAAACATCCTCATCCCTCAGTGTCCTTAAGGGGAGATAGTACGTGTCCCTCGTGCCCTCCCACGTCATGACGTCGGCCGTGTACTTCCTAGCCCTATAAGGCGAGTCAGTAGCCTTGGTCCCGTCGATACCGTACTTCCATGGCTCACCATTTCTTCGCCCATTGTAGGGTAGGCGGTTGAGGACCCTGTGCTTGAAGGTCCCGCAGCACCACCTCGTGCCCATGCCGAACCTACCCAGCGGAGCCGGGAACCCATACCTCAGCATCGCCTCCCAGAAGCCCTCGCCGCGGGGCGTGAAGGGTATGACCCTCAGAAGGCAGGGGAGTGAGCACGTGCTGAGGACACCGCTTAGTTCGTCCCTGACCCTCCTCGTCTCCCTAATCACTACTGTGGCCGAGTCCTTCACCCCAAGGGCCCTAGCGAGGCCCTCCACGGCCCTTATGTTGTCGGCGACCGTCTGCCCAGGGATCTGAATGAACACGGCAACATAAGGCACACCAGCCCTAGCGGCCAGCCCCCATACGGCGGCGGAGTCCTTCCCACCGCTGACAGGGACCCACAGGTGCTCGGCGCCTGTTTCCCCAAAGAATTCCCTTATTTTCGCCGCCTTCTCGATGGCTGCGGCGGTAATCCCTATTTTCGGCACCCGCGAGTTATTGTTGGTGGTGCTTTACTAGGGTTCCGCTATTATTGGGTGGCGCTTGATGAAGGTGGTACTGGGGGTTCATGACGGCCTGGTGCGTGTTTGGAAGTTCGTTGATGGTGAGTTCCTCGTTAATCAGCTGAGGTGGGGCGAGGTTAGAAGGCGTGGGCTGGGGAGGGCTGACTGGGTTGATTCTGGTGGGTACCAGTTCATGATGAGGGGCCTGAGGCTGGATGTGGCGAGGGTTCTTGAGGCTTACAGGGGTATTGAGGCGAGGTACTACATGGCGCTTGACGAGCCTCCGAGGGACCTTGACGGGAGGGTGGTTATGGAGAGGAATGTCGCCCTCTTCGAGGAGCTCTACGAGAGATTTGATTTGGGCGGGGTGCTCGTTCCCGTGATCCACTTCTACTACCCTGTCGAGCTCATGGTTGAGGCGGCTGAGAGGTATTCGAGGTACTCGAGGATCGTTGCCTACGGGGGCATCATACCGCCCCTCCTCAGGCGTACCAGGTACAGGTTCCCGAGCCTGGCCGGGATAGCCCTGCTTAGGAAGGTTTGGAGGGGCACGATCCACGTCCTCGGCGCTGGGTCCCCAATAATGCTCTACCTCGCGAGCATCGCAGGGGGTGACTCGGCCGATACCTCGACATGGAGGGTTAAGGCCGCCTACGGCCACGTCCTCATCCCGGGTAAGGGCGAGAGGTCCGTGGGGAGGTCAAAGACCTGGGCTACTCCGAGAGCCAGTGAGGAGGATCTTGAAGAGCTGGAGGCATTTCTCCGCAGGACGGGGTTCCCCCTAGCAAACAGTTTCCGTGACCTCATTAGGGGCTTCACCGGGAGAGCGATCGTGAACGCCTGGGTTGTCTCGAGAACCAACCCGAGGTCCTGGGGTGCTGGGGGCTTCAGGTGGCTTGAGTCGAGGCTCTCAAGGATTGTTGGCGCCGGCCTCGACGATGCTGTTTCCTGCCTCAACGAGTACGTAAGCCTCGTCTTAGGTGAGAGAATGCGCGAGGCCTCAAGGCTCCCGTGTCTCCAGGATGGGTGGGTGGGGGAAAGGCCTTATAAGTAATCACCGTCACCCATACCCTAACAGTGGTTCCCATGGATGGGCTACCCCTTCACTACCTAGCAGCAGCCGAGTACGCTGAGGAAATATTGAATGACGTGGAGGACTCAATTAACCTCCTCCTGGAGGACGTGAGGGAGCTTGAGGCGGCCCTATACCGGAGCGGTGAGGCAGACGAGGACGCTATTCGTAAGCTGGCAGAGGCCAGGAACATACTTATCTCAGCCAAGCACGAGATACAGGAACTTAGGGCGGGACTAAAAGAGGTCAAGCACGGCAACCGCCTCGACGCCTACAACAAAAACTATGAGAGCTTCCTCGCGAGGAAGACGTCCGAGCTCCTCAGCCGGGCGCTGGCCCTCATGAACATGCCGGAGAGAGCCCTCGACCTCATAAAGGACATCAGCCTCAAGCTCGGCGTTGAAGAAGCCGAG
>Ga0256833_1002605_pt1 | contig 12642 bp, 12 predicted proteins | sample 356284metaG_FD_190535 | JGI IMG/M metagenome (GOLD analysis project Ga0256833, IMG submission 190535) | Hydrothermal vent microbial communities from Mid Atlantic Ridge, Atlantic Ocean - 356-284 | ecosystem: Environmental > Aquatic > Marine > Hydrothermal vents | place: Atlantic Ocean: Mid...
CCAGTTTACCGGTTCCTTCAAAATCATCAAATATCGGCAGCACCCCTCAAAGGCGGAAAAATCTTTTCGTTTGAGAATGTGGCATCCCTATTGATCTACCTCTTGATTTAACGGGATTTTTTTGTTTACGGGCCGGCAAGCGCAGACTCCGAGGCATACAAAACATCTGCCTTCGGCCGGCCTGCAGGAATACAACTCTGGTAGTCCCTGAGGGTTCAACGCTGATTAGGCAGAATACTGCCGGATCAGCGTTACCATCGACAACGCCCGGAGTATTACAGGAGCAGCACTACCAGATACGGGAGCGTTTTATGAAGCAGTATCTCAATCCATATATTGCCGGGATAGCCCTGGGATTTGTCCTTTTTGCCTCTTTTTTACTCTGCGGCAAGGGATTGGGTGGTTCGGCCGCCTGGACCAGGCTGTCCGCGTATCTCATCCATCTGGTTGCCCCGAATCACATTAACAGTTCCGAATATTTCGGCCATTATTTCGCCCACGGGAAAAATCCTCTCCATTTCCGGCTCGTCTACATGGGAATCGGTACCTTTCTCGGAGGCCTCTATGCCACATTTATCCATGGCAGAAGTAAAATAGAGGTTAATCGTGGACCGGGTATATCCATCAAGGGTAGACTTATCTACGCCCTGGCAGGAGGAATATTGGTAGGTTTTGCCTCCCGCCTGGGGCTTGGCTGCACCAGCGGTCAGGGACTGTCCGGCTCGGCCATGCTGTCCCTTGGTTCCTGGGTATTTCTTTTTTCCGTTTTTTTCGGTGGTTACGCTACAGCATATTTTGTTAAGGATGGGTGGTTATAATGGCGCCGATATTGAAAATTGCCCACATGGCAAACTCACCGGTGGATCTCTTTTTAGCGGTCTGCCTTGGCTTTTTTTTCGGTCTTGTCCTGGAATCGGGCGGGCTGGCAAACTGTCGTAAGATAGCCGGCGTTTTTTATCTCTATGACGTAACCGTGGTCAAGGTCATGTTCTCCGCCATCCTGACCGCCATGTTACTTCTCTATGCAAGCTCCGCCCTTGGAGTTCTGGACATTTCACTTATTTATCTTCCCGACACCTTTATCATTTCCTACATCCTGGCCGGCATTATCCTGGGGGTGGGCATGGTGATGGGCGGCTACTGACCGGCTACATCCACAACCGCCATGGCTGGTGGTAAAATTGATGGAGCAGTATTTGCAGGTGGCCTGTTAATAGGTTCCGCACTTTTTTCAGAAGTGTTCCCCCTGATTAAACCACTTTACAAATCAGGAGCTATGGGACGAATATTCCTGCATGATTTTTTCGGTTTGCCGCTGGGGATGACCATTCTTCTGGTCACAACAGCGGGCATCGGGTTTATCGTCTTCTTTGCCTTTCTTGAAAAAATAGTTCAGAAAAAATTCGGGAGGAATAACTAATGGAATATAAACGCGTAACATTTGCCGTAATCATTGTTGCCTTGATTCTGGCAGGCAGCCTGGCTACCCTTGATAATAAAAAGATACTCAGCGGCCAATACCAGAGGTACACAAACCTGGTCCAACAGGCCGACCGGTTTTTCAGCAACCGAAACTATGCCGAGGCATCGAATACCTATCGTCAAGCCCTTACCATTGACCCGAGGGATGCCCGACTCTGGGCCAAATTTGAAAAAAGCCAAAGGAAAACATTTGCCCGACAGGTCCAAAATAACGTTCCCGAATCGGTACCGCAAAATATAACTCCGCAGAGTGAACCGGCTATGCCCACCAGCCCGTCGGCAGGCGGCATGATTATCGAAGAAGATGAAGGGTGTTAACCTGCATGTTCTTCTCGTAGCTGAATTGAGCGTTTTGCTCATCTGCAAATAAAAAGACCATGCTCTGCCCCTTGCGGTGCCGACTCCCGGTAAACTTGCATCGGGTGGAGCATTCGACTGCTTTTCCTCGTCATCAACACCACATACTGTACAGCCAAGGAAACGATACACAACATATAGATTTCCCTTGACCATATTCCACACCTGCGCTATTGTTTAACAACTAAATAAATATTCAGGTGTCCACCTGTTGGTGGATGAAAAGGGAACCCGGTGTAAATCCGGGACGGGCCCGCCGCTGTAACTCCAAACCCGTGCAGATAAACCACGGAACCTGATACCTAAATTCAGGTAATACCCTCTATACCGTACGCCACTGTCCTGCCTGGCAGCACGGGAAGGCCGATAAAGGGGTGGAGAAGTCAGAAGACCTGCCTGCAATATAAACGGCTGCTTCCCCGTGGACCGGGAAGACCATGATTCCGTGGAGCAAAGGGACATCCCGGATCGATTGTATTATTCTATTTCGGTCCGGGTTTTTCGTTGCCGCCATACCCGGACCATGGGAGAAAACAACATGAACACCCGGGACAACCGCAGATTACTCCTTGTCGGCGAAGACATTCACATCCTCAATCCACGCTTTCAGGCAGTGCTTGACAGGCACGACGATACCGGCCTGATCAGGCTTGCCCAGAAACAGATCAATAATGGCGCCATGGCCCTTGATCTCAATCCGGGTCCGGCCAGGGCCATGACCGACCTGATCAACTGGGCGCTAAAAACCCTTCAGGAACAATTTTCCATCCCCCTCTTCCTTGCCCCGGGTCCACACCTGGAACCAGCGCTGCGACAATACCCGGGAAAGATAACAATCAATGCAGCAACCGCTGACCCGGCCCGCCTGACCCTGCTGATGCGGCTGGCAAAAAAATATCATGCAGAACTGGTTATACTGCTTACCAGACCGGGGATGCAGACAATCGACATCCAGAACCAATTACAGCTGGCTATGGATGTCATTGAGCAGGCCGACAAAATCGGTATGCCGCTGAAAAACATTTATCTGGACCCTGTTTTTTCCGTACGCACGGATCCCCTGGCCTGGAATCTGAGCGGCGGCATGCCTGATCTGGACAGAGTGCTGGAACTCATTTCTCTAATCGGAGAGCTGACGAATCAAAAAGCAAAAACCATTTTAGCGCTCAGTAACGGCACCATGGGAATTGCCGCTGCAAAACGATCCGCTCTTCATTACCGTATGCTGCCCGTACTGGCCAGTGGTGGCCTGTCTGCCGTCATCCTCAACTGTCGCGACCATGCCCTGATGCGGATTGCCCGCAACCTGAATAACCAGATCCACCAAAAAGCGGCCTGACTGTTGTCAGTGGCTGATAAAAGCTCTACTTCATTTTTTCCGGATGGTTTGACGTAAGCCGTTTGCCGAATTTTTCCAGTTGCCGGCGATAATATGCGGCATGATCAGGGTCCAGACGCAGGGCCTTCAATTCCGTGGCCACGGCCTCTTCGATGAGGCCATTGGCAAAATAGGCTAACGCCAGGGTATCTAAAATATATCCTTTTTCCCTGATCAAAACAGCAGTCCGGGCCAGGGTGAGGGCACGTTCCGGATTCCGCAACGATGTATCCCTGGCCGTCAACAGCAGCCAGGCAAGATTATTACATAACTCACCATTCATCGGGTCGTTCTTCAACGCTTTTTCATAGGCGGCAATGGCCTTTTTTTCCATCGCCTTTTTCTGCAGCAAGTCGCCTAACATCTGCAGCAACATGCTGTTTTTCGGTTCTTCCTTCAACTTGCTGGTAAGGACGGCTTCCGCATAACGAGTCTCATATCCGCTCGCAAGCGAGGCCGGATCCAGTTTCGGCACAATCATCAGACAAATGGCAATGCTCACGAAATAAACAACCAGACTTAACAAAACCTTACGGTTATGCCGCGTAATACACGATCGATCATTTTCGCAACGTTCAAGAAAATCAATGCGCTCACCAATACCGAAATGGTGCCAGTTTTTTTCATCCCGGATATCGCCGCTTAAGCGGGCGATCTTTTCAAAGGCCCGTATAAGCGGCCGGGCCGTCCCCTGGGCATGAAAAACCCAGAGATCTGCCTGTCGTTCAAAGTTTCTGATAAAGTATCCAAAAACAAAACGAAAGTAGATCAACATAAAAGCGAGAAGAACGACACCCCCGAAAACCGCCAGAAAGGTATCCGGACCAATCTCCAGAAAAGCGATCAGCTGATAAAACAAATCACTACCCAGCAGCAGATAGGGCAAAGGTTCCACCAGAACTCCTGCGATCAGGCTGAAACCTAAAAACAATAAAACATAGAGAACAAGATGCAGTTTTTTTACGTGGCCGATCTCATGGGCCAGCACCGAATCCAGCTCCTCCCAGTCAAGGGTAGCCGCCAGCGCCGGCGTAATCATCAGATAGCGAAAGCGGGGCACAATACCCATTACCGCCGCCGTCAGCACCTGACCTTCAAACAGCGGCCAGTATAATATTTCAGAATGAAAACCCTGCTGTCGGCAAAATGATTCTATGTGGTCACGCAAGGGGCCGGGGGGGACAGGTTTGCATCCCCAGAGCCGGCGGACAAGCGGCGGAAAAAACAGGGCCAGAAATACAATAAAAACACCAAAAAGAATGAGATCACCCCAGGAAGAGGTCAGTAATTCCTGAAAACCGGGCCAGGGCAGCAGGGCCAGCAGGTCAAACACGGCCGACAGCACCAGCCAGGGAAGAACAATGGGAAGATTCGCCTTAATATTGGAAAGGACAAAACCGACTGGGGAATATCTTTGATGGAAAACCGCCTCATAAGCAGAACGCCCCTGTACCCACATGATGGTGAGCAAAAGAAAAAAGAGGATTAACCCGGCAAAATTTTCCAATACCGGCAAATGGTCGCCAAGGGAAAGCGGATGAAGATAATATTTCAGATCAAGCCCATAAATAAAAAAGGCATACAGAGCAATGGCAACAAGCGTCAGTTTTTTTTCAGCTGCAAAATAGCGGCTGCTTGAACCCTCCTGACTACCGGCAAAAAGACGGGCGGAAAGGCGGGCAAAAAGAAGAGCGGCCGCTGCCGTAAAAACCAGGGTGAGCCACTGAGAAAAAGAGGGCTTTGCCGGTGGTATATTGGTGGAATACAGGAAAATAACCACCAGAAAGTAGATTAAATTGGCATACATCATCGTCTTCCCCCCGGGAAGTGCGAAAAACCGGAAAAAATAGTTGGGGGCCCTGGAAAAAAATCAATTTCCACTAAAAAAAGATTGACCCTTCTATTTTTTCAGGTAGAATAGTTAGGTTTATAACGATGGGCCTATAGCTCAGTTGGCTAGAGCCACCGGCTCATAACCGGTCGGTCCCTGGTTCGAGTCCAGGTAGGCCCACCAATTTACAGACCACGGAAGAAATCAATTATATGGGTTTTACACTTCTTCCTCAATCAAATAATACAGGCTTTTGAAAACAACGCCTTTTAAACGATATTTTCCTTTTTGGGCCTGCTGCCCGAAAAGAGGTAAAGCACAAAAAAAGAGGTACAGCCCCCGGCGGCTGTACCTCTTTTTCTTTGCAGGGGGCCAATGGAGCTGTTAATTCAAGATATCCTTGACATCCTGGAACAAATTGCACCGACCTCCCTGGCCGAATCATGGGATAATACCGGCTTACTTGCCGGAGATCCCAAGGCGTCCGTTCAAGGAGTATTAATTGCCCTTGACCCTGTCTCCCCACTTATCGAGACCGCTAAATGTAAAGGGGTCAATGTTATAATCACCCATCATCCGGCAATTTTCCATCCCCTGCATTCCCTGCGTACGGATCAACCCGTCGGTTCATTCTTAGCGCAGGCGATTAAAGGAAACATCAATATTATCGGTTGTCACACCAATCTTGATGCTGCCGCCTCCGGGGTCAGCGATGTGCTGGCCGAAGGGATGCAGCTTACTGATATCGCCCCCCTGATACCTGGAAAAATTAATGGTGCCGCCTCCTGCGGCCTGGGCAGAATCGGCCGATGCCGCCAGACCATGCAGGCAACGGAATGCATCAGGCTGCTCAGACAAATCTGCGATCCTCCCTGGCTTCTTGAAGCAGGCCCACGCCCTGAACACGTGCGGAAAATTGCCGTCTGTGGTGGTTCCTGTTCCGAATTTGCCGAGGCGGCCATGGACGCCGGGGCGGATCTCTTTATTACCGCCGAGGTTAAACATTCCATAGCCCGCTGGGCCGAGGAAGCTGGATTCTGGATCATTGACGGTGGGCACTTTGCAACCGAACACCTGATTGTAAAACCGCTAAGACAACGGTTGCGGCAGGAACTTGGACGGAGAAATCTGGAAACTCGAGTCTATACGGCCGGCCAACAACCGCCATTGACCCTTGTCGACCAATAGGCAGAGACTCGGGCACAACATGGTCCCTGAGTATTTAAAAATATATTTTTTACAACATATTACCAGGATATATGTCGGTCGATAATCGGGCCGGCGCAACGCGATTGTAACAAGGAGCAAACCATTGAACGACGAGATGAACCAACTCATCGACCTGCAGAAAATTGACGTGGAATTAGCCGGATTTGACCGTGAAATCAGTGAACAGCAGCAGGAAATAGATAACCGACAGCTGTCCATTGATGAAAAGAAGGCGGCAATTGCCGAATGCCGGGAGAGGGTGAAAGATCTGCAAAAGCAGAAACAGGCCGTTGAAATTGAAAGCGAAGATGCCGGGGCAAGGATAAAAGATCGACAAAACAAAATGATGCAGGTGCAAACCAGTAGAGAGCATCAGGCCCTGCTCAAAGAAATCGAGGAGAACAAACGGTTGGTCAAGGAATCGGAGGAACAGCTTTTGACCACCCTGGAAAAGATTGAGCAAACGGAACAAGAGGCATCCGAACTGGAAAATTTATTGCGCGGAGAAGAAGAACTGCTGACGGAAGAAACCGCAAGCGTGGCCAAAAAAATTAAAAACATTCAAAAACGCCGAAGAGCCGTGGCCAAAAAACGCGAGCAACTTGCCGATGAACTGAAAGCCCCCCTGCTCAAACGGTATAATATGCTGCTGGTTAAACGGAACGGCCTGGCTGTGGTTGAAACCATTGACGGCGTTTGCCAGGGCTGTTTCATGTCAATGCCGCCCCAGCAGTATAATGAAGTACGTAAAGGTGATAAATTGCAGATATGTCCGACCTGCCAGCGCATGCTCTATTACCAGGCAGAGGAATGTGAAGAAGCATAAGCCTGTCTGCCGCGCTGGACATGGACAGACAAACCATTATCCGTCGATTAGCTGAGACGCTGACCGATGACGAGTTGCGGAAAATTTTTCCCGGGAATTCTCCCGCCGACATTCGGCATATCCTGCTTCAGCGTCCCTCGGATACCTCCCCGCAGAAAAACATGGCTGCCATGAGCCGCGAGCGGGTTGCACCGTACGCATGTTCCCTGTATACCGACGGCGCTTCCCGTGGTAATCCCGGGCCGGCAGGGGCAGGAGCAGTCCTGGTTGACAAGGATGGACGTGAAATAGCCGTCCGATTCGGCTATCTCGGTATATGCACAAATAATATTGCAGAGTATAAAGCCCTTATTCTCGGTCTGCAATTATCCCTGGATACCGACTGTACAACCCTGGAAATCTTCCTTGACTCCGAGCTTGTCGTCCGCCAGCTGACGGGCAGATACAAGGTAAAAAACAAGGCATTAAAACCACTCTTTACCCAGGCGCAACAGCTTCTGCAAAAATTTACCAGTTTCTCAATCGTCCATATTCCCAGGGCTGAAAACAGGCGGGCCGACGAACTCGCCAACCGGGGTATTGATGAACGGACAGTCGATGATTAACATATATCCCGAGCCGGACAAAAACAAAATTAAGATACTGAAAACTTTGGGGCGGGCGCATGATCGCTCCGGATACACTCCGGAGAGGAAAGTCCGAACACCACAGGGCACGGTGGTTCGTAACGCGAACTGTGGGTAACCACAGGAAAGTGCCACAGAAAATACACCGCCGATGACCCGCTTGCGGCGGGGACAGGTAAGGTTGAAATGGCGAGGTAAGAGCTCACCGCTTTTGTGGCGACACAAAAGGCAGGGTAAACCCCACCGGGTGCAAGACCAAATAGGGAGGCGTTTGCAGGCGGCCCGCCTGAAGCCTCCGGGTAGGTCGCACGAGGCGCCGGGTGACCGGCGTCCCAGTCAAATGATCATGGCCTGCTGCGGCAGGCACAGGATTCGGCTTACAGCCCGCCCCAATTCTTTTTTCCTGGAAATCATCATGCCATAACGGCACAACAGGTAAACGTTTACCAGTGCCCCACGGAGTCTACGCTTACCTATTCGTTCAAGCAGGCCGACGAGTCAGGTAAGCGCAGACTCCGATAGCCCTCTATGTGAGGTAGTCTGATCGGACGAAGATGGGGTGCTGGTGAACGTTTACCTCAGAACAATGAAACAGAGGATATGAGAATAGTCAACCGCAGTTATGGACGCCGCAGGCGGAAAATATTCCGACCTCTGACTTCTATCCTCTGTTACGAATAAAAACGGCCATGACCAGTCCGACAATTTCCCCCGGCAGGCAAAAAATCCGGCCCGTCACCCCTGCAAAAACAGGAGTCATCCTGCCGGCCGCGGGCTTCGGGAGCAGGATGCAGTCCACCACTCCCAAGCAGTTTCTTTTCATCCGCAAAAAACCGGTTCTCATCCATACTATCAATGCGTTTACCGCCTGCAAAGCCATCAGCAAAATTGTTGTTGCCGCAGCAGCGGATCAGCTTGACAACATGTCCAGTCTGCTTGCTGAATATCTTGCGCCGGAGGACCGGAACAAAATACGCATCACCACCGGCGGTGATACCCGGCAGCAATCGGTGAAAGCCGGATTTGACGCCATGCCGGATGAGATAGACATTATTCTTGTCCATGACGGAGCCAGACCGCTTGTATCCACAGACATTATTGAAGCCTGTATTGACATGATTATAGAACGTGGGGCGGCCGTCACCGCTGTTCCTGTTAACGATACAATCAAACTTGTCACCCCGGAAAAAACTATTGGTAAAACCATTGACAGATCAAATCTCTATTATGCGCAAACACCGCAGGGAGCCAAAAGAACACTTTTTGAACACGCCTGCAACGTGGCCGAACGTGATAAATTTATCGGTACGGATGAAGCTTCTCTGCTTGAGCATGCCGACATTCCAGTTGCCGTCGTCAGGGGAGATTCCCGGAATATTAAAATAACCAGGCCCGGGGATCTTGAAATAGCCAAAGGCCTGTTTGGGGAGGAAAAAGATATGCTGCGTATCGGCCATGGATTTGATGCTCATCGGCTGGTGGAAGACAGAAAACTCATTCTGGGTGGAGTGGTCATTGACTATCCTCTGGGTCTTCTCGGCCATTCAGACGCCGATGTCGTCATCCATGCCCTGATGGATGCCATCCTCGGAGCCCTCGGCAAAGGCGATATCGGCCGGCATTTTCCTGATTGCGATGACACCTACAAGGGAGCCGACAGTTTAAGACTCCTGGCAATGGTCATTAAGCAGGCTGGTGACAATGGCTATATGATTGCCAATACCGATCTCACCATTCTCTGTCAGGCCCCAAAGCTTGCACCCCACTTACCGGCAATGCGCCGAAATATAGCCGTAACCTGCGACATTGCACCGGACACCGTCAATATCAAAGCAACAACGACTGAAAAAATGGGCTATACCGGACGGGGTGAAGGCATTGCCGCCCATGCGGTTGTCCTGCTGAAACGCTCAATTCAGGTGCTAAGTCCTGCCTGACGGCATCTGAAAATCAACCTCCCCGGGAACACGATGATAGATAAAGAACGACTTGCCGCCACCTTTACCGAACTCTGCGAAACCGACAGCCCTTCCCGCCATGAAGGGGCAATAGCAGCCAGGCTGAAAGAAATCTGGGCAACACTTTCTCCAAACGAAAGTTTTGAGGATGATTCAGCAGAAAAAACCGGTTCTGAAAGCGGCAACCTGTTTTTTCGATTTAAGGGCACAAATGACGGAAAACCGCTGTTTTTAAACTGCCACATGGATACGGTGGAACCGGGAATCGGCGTTCGGGTCAAACGGGAAGGCGACCTTTTTACCAGCGCCGGCAACACCATCCTGGGCAGTGACGACAAATCAGGTATTGCCGCCCTGATCGAAGCAATGCGGATAATCCACGAACAAAAACTGCCCTGTCGACCGGTGGAATTTGTCTTTACCACCTGTGAAGAAATCGGTCTGCTGGGCGCCAAGGCCCTGAACCCTGAACATATAACGGCAAAATTCGGCTACGCCCTTGATTCCAGCGGTACAGGCAGGGTAATCATCGGGGCTCCGGCCGCCAACAGGTTAAACATTGAGATAAACGGCATTGCCGCCCACGCCGGTCTGCACCCTGAGTGGGGAGTCAATGCCCTGATGCTCGCTGCGCAGGCGCTTTCCCGGATGCCCAATGGCAGGATCGACGATGAATCTACGGTGAATTTCGGAACTGTTTGCGGAGGAGTTGCCTCCAACATTGTGCCGGAGCAGATCACCATAGAAGGTGAGGTACGCAGTCATTCACAGCGAAAACTTACCGAACTTACTGAAAAAATAGAACAAATATTCAACTCGACAATACACAACTGGCAGGATCCAACCGGGGCCGCCAAAGGTATACCGTCCGTGCAGTTTCAGTCCACCCTTGATTTTCCCCTGATGCAACTCCGGCGGCAAAGTGAGGTTGTTCGTGAAATAAAGCAGGCAGCCCAATCAATATCCATGGAGCTTGATCTTGTAAAGGCCGGCGGCGGCAGTGATGCTAACATCTTCAACGGCTACGGTCTACCGACCGCCATTATCGCCACGGGCATGACCAACGTCCATTCCACCGGAGAACAGGTCCAACTCCAGGACATGGTGGCGGTAACCCGCCTAATACTGGCCCTGCTTACCCGTTAGCCATTGCGGGAAAAACCAACCTATCTGACGATCAAGGTACCTGCCTTTCCCTGAACAACCTCACCAATAATGCTGCATGCATACGGATAACCGGCCTGCCGCAGACCGGCGATAAGTTCTTGCGCATCTGCAACCGGCATGGCATAGACGAGACCGCCCGAGGTCTGTGGATCAAAACATATCATTTCCAGCCCGTCGGCCTCTTCAGTTCCCGTGTCAACCCATCCCTGATAAAACGAGCGATTTACATGCGCCCCTTCCGGAATAATACCCATATCGGCAAACTCAAGTGTACCCTCCAGCACGGGAATCCCGGTTCGGTCAACCAGGATGGAGATTGCCGAGGCCTCAGCCATTTCATGCAGATGCCCTAACAGACCAAAGCCGGTAATATCGGTACAGGCATGAACGGTTAGCCCTCTTTCTTCCACACATTGGGCAGGCATCCTGTTTAATGTCGCCATCACCTCCACAATCCTGGCTTCAACCCCTTCATTCGCCAGTCCGCCTTTAATTGCCGTCGATAATATCCCTGTTCCCAGGGGCTTGGTTAAAACCAGAACATCCCCGTTTTTTGCACCTGCATTAAGATAAACCAGGTCCGGATGCACGATACCGGTTACGGACAGGCCGTATTTCAACTCCGCATCTTCAATGGAATGACCACCAACCAATATAGCGCCGGCCTCTTTGATCTTGGCAAGACCACCCTCGACCACCCGGCGAAAAACCTGATCCTCCATGGTCTTTACCGGACAGGCGAGAATATTCATACACAACAGCGGCTTTCCACCCATGGCATAGACATCGGAAAGGGCGTTGGCCGCCGTAATACGCCCAAAATCATAGGGATCATCGACAATGGGAGTAAAAAAATCCAGCGTCTGAATAAGCGCCGTTGTCTCATTCAGGCGATAGACTCCCGCATCGTCGCACGTTTCCGAGCCGACGATGAGATCAGCGTCCGTCGGCAGCTGCAGGCCGCATAAAATTCGACCCAGGTCCCCCGGGCCAAGTTTGGCCGCTCAGCCTGCGGCCTTGACCGTTGTCGTCAACCTGATTTTTTCCTTGCTCATAACTTTTTCCTTTCTCGACAATTTCCCTTATTATCGAACTGTTTTCTAAGCTAATAAACGTATTGACCTGAATTGAGCAACGTCTTTATAGCAGATAGCCTTATATTTTGTTGAAAAAAAAACAAGAATCTGGTTTGAAGAAATGAGTTGGAATTATTTTTCCCTGGAAGGCACAAAGATTTTCCCTCTTTGTGCCTTCCTACTTTTTTAACAAATGTTATGTCCCAGGCAGATGAAGAACAACATTGTTGACACCGGGTTGTCATATAAACCAAAACATGAATGCGGGATCTGCGGAATTTACGGCCATGAAGACGCGGCCAAACTTACCTATTTCGGCCTCTATGCATTGCAGCATAGAGGCCAGGAAAGTGCCGGCATTGTTTCTTCAAATGGCGACAAGGTTTTTCTGCATAAGAATATGGGACTCGTTTCCGAGGTCTTCGACGAAGCCAGCCTGCAATGCCTGAAAGGCCATCTGGCCGTCGGCCACGTTCGCTATTCAACTACCGGTGAATCCAACATCATCAACAGCCAGCCATTTCTGGTCAATCACAAGGGGATGCCGCTGGCTGTGGCCCATAACGGTAACCTGGTCAATACCGTGGATCTGCGCCGCAATCTGGAGGAAAAAGGATCCATATTCCAGACGACCATGGACAGTGAAATAGTCGTGCACCTGATGGCCAGAACCCTGGATATGGGGCTGGCCAAGGCCATCAAGGAAAGCTTTGCCTGCATCAAGGGCGCCTA
>Ga0256833_1002606_pt1 | contig 12640 bp, 11 predicted proteins | sample 356284metaG_FD_190535 | JGI IMG/M metagenome (GOLD analysis project Ga0256833, IMG submission 190535) | Hydrothermal vent microbial communities from Mid Atlantic Ridge, Atlantic Ocean - 356-284 | ecosystem: Environmental > Aquatic > Marine > Hydrothermal vents | place: Atlantic Ocean: Mid...
GCACGGTAGGCCAACGCGTGGCCGTCGAGGAGGTAGAGGGTGGGAGGCATGGGGAGAATCAGGAATTAGGAATTAGGAATGAGGAATTAGGGATGAGGGATGAGGGATGAGGGATGAGGAATGAGGAATGAGGAATGAGGAATGAGGGGGCAAGGAGGAGAAGGCGGGCTACCGCCATTCGCCATTCGCTATTCGCCGCCGGCAAGCCCTTGGTGACGGCGGGTGGCGGCGATGAAGGCCTGGATGGTTTCCTCGGGGATGGGCTGGTTCTGGCTGAGCAGCAGGTAGCCGGGTGCCCAGAAGTGGCCGCTGGGGTTGGTTTCGGCCAGGCGGGGGTAGGCGGCGAAGATGCGCTCGGAGGTGCGCCGCCGGACGGTGCGCAGCACTTCGGCGGGCGAGGTTTCCGGCGGGGCCTGCACAATCCATTGGATGTAAGCCGGCCGCACGGCGAGGTGGAGCAGCCGCCAGCCGAACGCGAGGGCAATCTGCGGCATCCACCGGCTGAGGTCGCGCGCCAGGTCGCCGCTCAGGGTGTGCTGGGGGAAGCGGGGCAAGAGGACGAAGGCATAGTAGACGGTGCTGCGTGCCGGCGTGGGCGAGGGGGGCAGAAGGGCGGTGGCGTGGGCAGGATCTTGTGGTGTAGGAGGGGAGGAGGTGTTGACGACCGGCTGTGCCTGGACAGATACTTGGGACGTCACGCTGGCACGGGGGGAGGTGGGCGGTTCTGGCGGGGGTACTTCGTCGAAGAGCGGTTCGCTGGCTTCGGGTGGCAGGTCGTCATCAGCGGCAGAGGCGGCGGCGGGGGTTTCCTCGGGGGTGGTAGGCGGGAGGGCGTCTTCTGCAGGCGAGGCCTCGGCTGCTGGAGGCAAAGCATCTGGTGAGAACGGTTGAGGAGAGGGTGTTTCTGGCAGGTCGGGCAGAGGTTCGGAGGTCAGGGCCTCGGCCAGGCGGGTGGCTTGCGCCCGAATGCGGCTGAAAGGCGTTTGGACGTCAAAGGCCATTGCCAGTACCAGGTCGTCCGTGACGGCGGTGGCATAGAGCAACAGGTCTTGCTGGAGGGCTTCGAGGCGCAGGAAGCGAGCGATGTCTTGCCGGTCTTTGCCTTGCCAGTCCCAATGGCGGGCTGCCAAGTGGGCCAGTTCCTCGGCGGCGGGCTGAGGCAGTTCGCCGGCGTAGGCCCAAAGACGCCCCTCAGGGGTGACCAGCGCGGCGGCCTGGGCTGCGGCTTCCATGCTGAGGCGCGCCAGGTGTTGGGCTGCCAGGTCGACGTCGCGCAGCCACGGCGGGCGAGGGGGAGAGGGCACCTGTTGCAGCAGGCGCTCGGCAGCGGCAACGAAGTCGGGCAGGTAAAAAGGCGGCTCGACCACCGCGTCGGCAGGGATTTCTTCTTTTGGTGTTTGCGTGGGCAGGTAAAGCACGCGCGGCGCAGGTTGGCGGGCGCGTTGGCGCGCCAACCACCCGACCAGCACGCTGGAAGGCGCGATGCTTCCATCCACCACCAGCAGAGCAGGGGCGGCCTCTGGGGGTATGGCTTCCAGGCGGGGATACACGGTGACTTCCGCGCCCAAATCGGCGAGGGCTTCGTACAACAGATGGCCGAAGCCGGGCTGAGGCGTGAGCACCGCAACCGATGTCATGCGCGCAGTTTCTCCATGAGTTCTTGAAATTCACGCCACTCTTCGGCGAAAAAGTGGACGGTCAGAGAGCCAAGTTCCAGATGATAGGTCACTTCACCATCCGGCTCTTCTGCTTTCCAGGCAATGTAGTTCTTGGTTTCGGCCAGCACTTCGGTTTTTGGTTCGGGCAGATCGCTCATGGTACACCTCAAAGAAGTTAGTTGGTGGACTGGGAAGGACGGCGGAGGCGATGGTAGGCTCGGCGTACCCAATGAACCAGGTTGAGGCCCAAGGGGCGGGAGGGAACGGCGCGCCAATCAGCCCACGGGTCTTGGTCGAACATTTTGCGCATGATGTAGTGGCCAAACAGGCGTAGGGAGGCCAAGGTGGGGGCGGCGAAAAGCAGGCCCAGCACGCCGAAAAGCTTGGCGCCGATGAGAGCGGTCAGCAGCACGGCGGCGGGGTGGACGCCCAGGGCGTTGCCCAAGATGCGGGGCGTCACGAAGTTGTCGATGATGTTGTCGCCCACGAACATGCCGCCAATGGCCAGCAGGGCTTGTTGCCAGGCGGCGAGCCCCCACGCGCCGGTAGGCTGAAACAAGATCACCAGAGCGGTGATGGTGTAGAGCACTACGGGGCCGATGTAGGGAACGAAGCGCGCCGCGGCTGCCAAAAAGGCCAGCACCAGCGCCATGGGTGCCCCTACCACCGTCAGCCAGAGCCAGGCCCACACCATGGCGATGAAGGCGATGGTCAGTTGGCCGCGTAAAAAGGCGTTCCAGATGCGTCCCAGTTCCCGCCCCATGCGGCGGAGGTCTTCTTGGTAGCCGGGGATGCGGATGGTGACGACGTCGGAGGAGACGCGCCCCGATTCTGCCAGCAAGAAGTACGAGATCAGCCAGATGAAGGCCATCCATCCCAGCACTTGCAGGGTCGAGGCCGCCAGTTGGCTGATGAGGGCGCCCAACTGGCCGATGAGGGGCTGGACGGAGGTCAGCAATTGGTCGTTGAGGGCGGTGAAATCGTAGCGTCGCAAGTCCACCACCCAGGGGCCGAAAGTGTAAGTGTGCGTGGAAAGGTAATTCAGCCAGCGGGGGAGGTCGGTGAGGAGGAAGTTTTGGACGACGACATACAGCCCCTCGGCTTGTTGCACCAGCGCGAAGCCCGTGGCCGTGAGGAGCGCCAGTACCAGGGCGGCCAGCAAGAAGTATACCAGGGTCACGGATGCCCGCCAGGAGAGAGGCGTGAAGCGTTCCAAGGCGGCGGCCACGGGGTGCATCAGGTAGGCCAGCATCAGGGCCAATACCAACGGCCCGATGAAGTCGCTGAAAGCGACCACCAGCGCGGCAAAAGCCACCAGTACGCTGACCCCGACCACGACTTTGATCGGCGGGCTCCACGGCGGAGAGGTGGTGGAGGAGGCGTCTTGAGGGGGTGCGGAAGGGGGCATGGCGGGGGTTTAGTGGGGGCGGGCGCGGCGTGGCGGGCGGCGGTTGCTCTTCAGCCGGGTGGTCAGGCGCTGGAGGACGGGGGGCGTGCGTTGCCACCAGCGAGGGTCAGGGGGAGGGAGTGGCTCGGCGACCGCTTCGGGGAAAGGATCCATATCTACCAGGTTGGCGTAGATGTAGCGGCCAAGCACCCGTAGGGAGGCGATCGTCGGGGCAGCCAGGGCAATGCCCAGCACGCCGCCTACCAGCGCACCACCCACGATGCCCAAGATCACCACCAGAGGGTGCAGGCGCACCCGCCGACCGATGATGCGAGGGATGAGGTAATTGGTGTCCAGTTGATCGAACAGGGCATGCAGGATGATCACCAGGAGGGCGAAAGCCCAATTGGGTAGTGACCACCATGTCGAGCCGAGAAAGAAGGCCAGCGGGGCGGCAATGCTCAGCCAGATGCCGTGGCCGATGCTGGGAAGGAATTCCAGCACGCCTGCCAGCAGCCCCATCGGCAGCGCGCCGGGCAGGCCGATGATGAGTGCCACTGTGGTGATAATGACCGCCACCACCAGCGCCAACGTCACTTGGCCGAGGAAAAAGGCCGACCAGATGGCGTCGATGTCGCTGCGGAGACGGATGTAGTCTGCCCGATAATCGGGCGGCACCAGCCCTTCCAGGTAGGCCCGGAGTTGTGCCCCGTCTTTGACGAGGTAGAAAGAAATGACCAATACAAACGTGCCCCACGCGAAGGTGGAAATGACGCCTACGGCAAAGTTGAGCCCTTGCCCCAATACCAGTTCGACCACCGAGCGAACCGCTCCCTGCGCCTGTTCGATAATCGTATCGCTGTCCAGCGAGTAGCCCAGCACGGTAAGCGGGCGATTGAGCCAGTCGCTGGCCTGGGTGAGCAGGGGCTGGATGTCCACGTTGAGGTCGCTGACCTGCGCCACCAGCACAGGCACGCCCCACGCCAAGGTGAACGCCAACACCCCGATGAACAGCAAGTACACCAGTGCCGTTGCCCACCCGCGCCCGATGCCCGTGCGCCGGTGCAGCCAGCCGACCAATGGCGAGACCACGTAAGCGATGATCACCGCCAATACCAGCGGGGGGATGACCTCGCTGAAGCGGAAGAAGATGTAGACGAAGAAAGCCAGCAACAACATGCTGACCGTCCACTTGGTCTGGCTGCTCCAGCGCGGGCGTTGGCGAGGGGTAGTGTTGTGGCGGGGGTAGGGCAGTTTTGCCATGTGACCTCCGAGTGTGCGGCAAGACCCCATGGGCGTTGGCTTCATTATAGCATGATGAGGCATAGCATGGCGGGGTGTGCAGAAGGGCAAAGTGTTTGGAGCGGGGGCTTTTTGTGGCGCAGTCGCGACGCTATGGGCTGGTTTCGTCGGCGGAGGGTATCGGGGAGCACTCAAATGTTGTAGAAAGGGCATTCCGAGGCTTGATCTCTCCCCTCCCCCCTGGCGAAGGCTTGCCCTCTGCTAACGCTCCAGGCGGTGGGGGTGGGGTGAGATCCTTGACGGCATTCTACAACATCTGCATGCACCCGGGGTATCGTTGCGGCGCCTCGGCATCACGCGCTCATGGTATACTTGAATTATGCCATTTGATCCTCTAACGACCCACCAGGGAGGGTTTCCATGAAGGTCATCGTCAAACGCGAAGACTTGGCGCAGGGGTTGCGCGCTGTGGCACGCGCCATCTCCAGCCGGACGACGCTGCCGGTATTGAACAACGTGTTGGTGGCCACCGATGAGAACCGCTTGCGGCTTTCGGCCACCGACCTGGAACTGGCCATTACCGCCTGGGTGCCCGCCAAGGTGGAAGAGGAAGGGGCGACCACCGTCCCGGCGCGCACGTTTTCCGACCTGGTGGGCATTTTGCCGGAGGGTCTCTTGGGGTTGACTTATGATGAGGACAAGCGGGTGCTTCATGTGCATGGCGGCACCTCGGAGACCGACATTCGTTGCATCGAGGCCGACGAGTTTCCGCCATTGCCGGCGCCTGAGATGAGCGAAGGGGTGGTCATGGCGGTGGATGATTTCCGCACCATGGTGCAGCAAGTGGGCTTTGCGGCCTCGGCGGACGATGCGCGCCCGGTGCTCACCGGCGTGCTGCTGGCTGTCGAAGGGGCGGAACTGACTGCCGCGGCATCGGATGGTTACCGCCTTTCGGTGCGCTCGCTGGCCGTGGAGAATGGCGCGGGGAAGGACTTTTCGCTCATTGTTCCCGCGCGGGCGTTGAACGAAGTGGCGCGCGCCAGCCGGGAAGGCGAGGAGCATGTCGTGATGGTCGCGCCGCCGGGGCGGAACCAGGTGGTCTTTCGGGTGGGCGATGTGGAAGTGGTCTCTCAACTCATCGAGGGGGAGTACCCGCCTTATGAGCGCATCATTCCGACGTCTTACCGCACCCGGACGGTGGTTTCGACGGGCGCTTTTCTGAAAGCCTGCCGCCAGGCCGAGATCTTTGCCCGGGAGGGAAGCCAGAGTGCGCGTTTGGAAATCGTGCCGGGCGATGAAGCGCCGGGGGCGTTGCGCGTCTCGGCGGCTTCCGAGGAAACCGGTTCCAGCGAAACCACGCTCACCGCGATGGTGGAGGGTGAGCCGATTGTCATGGCGTTCAACGTCCGTTTTCTCCGTGAGGCACTGGAAGCCATGCCCACGCCGGAAGTGGCCTTGGAGACCACGGCGCCAGCCAGCCCGGGGGTGTTGCGCCCTGTGGGGCAAAGTGACTTTGTGCATATTATCATGCCCATGCATCTGTAGTCAGTTGGTGTTGCGCTTTGTAGACCTGACAGGTGCGTTTGCCTGTCAGGTTTGTTTTTGGGGAGGTTGCTCATGACGATGCCTTTTTCTTCCACCGACCCGCTGTGGCGCATTCGGCAGATTTTGCTGCTCTATCCCATCATGAGTAAGCGGGTGCGGCGGCGGATGCGTAAGGAGTTATTCCGCCGGGGGGTGGTTTCCAAAAAGGAATTCGAAGAGAAGGCTCGCGAACTGGCGGTGGAATCGCAGCGGCGGGAAGGTATCACCAATCCTTTCGTTGAGGAACCCGCCGAGGTGTGGGAAGAGCGTTTGGCGTGGGCGCGGGCCTATCTGACCGATTTTTACTTTGCTTACCATTTGCCGTTCAGCGATTTCGACCGCATTTTGCGGGAGGTGCGCAACGAACGTGGGGCGGTAGAGGAAGTGGAGGAGGTGGACGAGCGCCTGCTGGTCAATCTGGAACTGGCGCCACGGGCACAGTTGTTCGCCGAGGGCTATGAAATCGAGCGGATGCCCCCCGACGAGCGCGTCCGCCACGAAGCGCGGCTGCAGGAAATCAAAGTGGTGCTGATCCGTTCCCTGATCAGCGACCAGTTGGGGTACGTCGGCCTGGCCAAGCGTTGGTTGCGGATGGAGGACTTGGACTACATCCGTCGCCGCAAGATCGGCCCCGGCAAAATTGGCGGCAAGGCCGCGGGGATGTTGTTGGCGCACCGCATCGTGCAGACGGTGGGAGAAGAGGCTCTGCGCGCCAGCGTGCGAATTCCGGAATCGTATTTCCTCGGCGCCGACGTGATGTATGCTTTCATGGCCCATAACGGTTTGATGAAATGGGCAGTGCAGAAATACAAGACCGACGAGGAAATTCAGGCCGAATATCCCCAATTGCGGGAGGAGTACCTGCGGGGTGATTTCCCGGCAGACATTCGGGAGCGGCTGGAGCAACTGGTGGCGCGCAGCAGCGGGCAGCCGCTGATTGTGCGCTCTTCCAGTCTGTTGGAAGACAATTTTGGCACGGCCTTTGCCGGCAAATACGAAAGTTACTTTGTCCCCAACCAGGGCACGCAGGCAGAGAACCTCCAGGCGCTGGTGCGCGCCATCGCCGCGGTGTATGCCAGCGGCTTGAGCCCCGATGCCTTGCTCTACCGGCGGGCGCGCGGGCTGTTGGATTATGACGAGCGCATCGCGGTGCTCATTCAGGCGGTGGAAGGGGAGCAATATCGCCATTTCTATTTTCCCCAGGCGGCGGGGGTGGCTTTCAGCCGCAACATGTTCCCCTGGTCGGCGCAAATTCGGCAGGAGGAGGGCTTTGTGCGCCTGGTGTGGGGGTTGGGCACCCGGGCGGTGGATCGCGTTGCCAACGATTACCCCCGCCTGGTGGCGCTCAGCCATCCTCACCTGCAGCCGACCACTTCTTCCAAAGCCCGCCGCTATTATTCCCAGCGGTTTATCGATCTCATCGATCTGGAGGCCAACGATTTTCGCACGCTGGAAGTCCAGGAGGTGTTGGAAGGGCGCTATCCCTTGTTGCCGTTGATTGCTTCCTTGGACGAAGGGGGCTACCTTGCTCCGTTGCATTCCTTGCGAGTGCCCAAAGACCGGCGGGAGGATTTGGTGATCACTTTCGACGAGTGGCTGCGGCGCACGCCGTTTGCCGAGCGGATGCGCGCCATGCTACAACTGTTGGAAAAACAATACGGTGTGCCGGTCGATCTGGAATTTGCCGCCCATGTGCCCGACCCGCGGGCGACCTCGCCGGATGTCCGCATTACGCTTTTGCAGTGCCGCCCTCAAAGCCATTATCGGGAGCAGAAGGTGAGCATCCCCACCAACCTGCGGCCTGAGGATGTGGTGCTGGAGACTTACACCGTCATGCCCTATGGTCAGGTAGAGGGTATCCGTTACGTCCTTTTCGTGCCGCCGGAAGGCTATTATGCGCTGCGAAGCGTGGAGCAGCGGCGCTTGTTGACCCGCGCGATCGGCAAACTGAATGCGTTGCTGGCCGATGAGACGTTCATCTGCGTGGGGCCAGGGCGCTGGGGTACTTCGAATCCCGACCTGGGCGTGCACGTTGGCTATGCCGATATTCACAACACCCGCGCTTTGATCGAACTCTCCGGCCAGAACGTCGGCCCGGCGCCGGAGCCTTCCTTGGGTACGCATTTCTTCCAGGACCTGATGGAGGCGCAAATCTACCCTCTGGCGGTGGATTTGGACGACGAGCGCACGGTGTTTCGACGCGAATTTTTCTACGAAACGCCCAACCACGCCTCTGATTTCCTCGCGGAGGCGCGATGGAAGCCTATTTTGGGCGCGTTGCGGCTGATCGAGGTGGAGGATTACCGGCCTGGTCAACGCCTGATCTTGGTGCTTGACGCTTTGGAAGGGCATGGGGTGGCTTTTGTGGGAGCGCCCGACCAGGTGGGGGCGTGAAACGACGAGGGGCTTTCATCGGCGGCTCATGTGATGGTTGTCACCAATTTGGGGCAGGCGCTTGTGAAATTTGACGCGGATATCGGCGCTGTGCTATACTTTCGCCAGTCGTGCCGATGGGCACGCGCCTTTTTCCTTAACTGTGCCGAGGCGTCGGATGATCGCTTATTTGCCAATTGCCCTCTTATTGTTGTTTGCCACCGCGCTGGCTGTGCTGGTCGTGGTCATTGGGGACAGTTTCGGCCCTAAAAACCCGAAACAGGTGAAGTACGCCACCTATGAGTCGGGTATGACGCCGATGGGGGAAGGCACCCGCCGTCAGCCCATTCGTTATTACCGCATTGCCATGTTGTTCATCTTGTTCGATATCGAAGTGATTTTCTTCCTGCCGTGGGCGGTGGTGTTTCGCAGTTTGGGCGTCTTTGGGCTGATCGAGATGGCCGTTTTCATCGTCATGGTGCTGGTGGGGTATGTCTATGCCTGGAAAAAAGGAGCCCTGGAATGGGATTAGAGCACAAATTGGGTGACCTGGGCATTGTGACGACGACCTTGGAGCAGGCAATCAACTGGGGACGCACCCGTTCCATGTGGCCGGCGTTGTTTGGTTTGGCGTGCTGCGCCATCGAGATGATGGCGGCGCAGGCTTCCCATTATGATATGAGCCGCTTCGGGATGGAATTGATGCGCGCCAGCCCTCGTCAGTCGGATTTGATGATCGTTGCCGGGCGGGTGAGCCGCAAGATGGCGCCGGTGGTGCGGCGGTTGTACGACCAGATGCCCGAGCCGAAATGGGTGATTGCGATGGGCGATTGCGCTTCGTGCGGCGGCGTGTTCAACAATTACGCCATTTTGCAGGGGGTGGATGAAATCATCCCGGTGGATGTGTATGTGTCCGGTTGCCCGCCGCGCCCGGAGGCGCTGATCCACGGCGTGCTCACGCTGTACGAGAAGGTGAAGGGTGAGCGGTTGACGGATTGGGCGATGATCGAGGAGGAGGCAGCATGAGCGCGGAGCATGTGCAGGCTGCCGCAGAGGCGCTGGCCGAACGCCTGCAGGGCGAGGTGAGCGAGGACAACGGACAGGTGGTGGTGCGTCTCCCCAAGGCGCGTCTTCTCGATGCTGCTCGGCTGCTGCGGGATGCGTTTGGCTTCCAGGTGGCGGAAGACATCACCGCCGTGGATTATTGGCAGCGCCGCGAGCCACGCTTCGATGTGGTGTATCACTTCTTCTCCTACGACCACGCCGCCTTGCTGCGGTTGCGGGTGGCTGTGGACGATGGCGAGGCCATGCCCAGCATCACCGCGGTTTTCCCCGGCGCAGACTGGTACGAGCGCGAGGTGTACGACATGTTCGGCATTCCCTTCGACGGCCACCCCGACCTGCGCCGCATTCTCATGCCTTACGATTGGGAGGGGCATCCCCTCCGCAAGGATTACCCCCTGGGCTACGAAGAGCCGCAGTTCACTTTCAACTTCGACGAAATTCAGGCGAAGAAAGTGCAGGGGCGAAGGTAGTGAGTAGTATGGGTAGTAGGTAACGGGTAGTAGGTAGTAGGGGGGCTCACTCCCCGCTACCCAATACCCACTACCCAGCCCCGATGACCTTCCTTACGAGGTTCTTATGTTCGAACCGATGGAAGTTTCAGCCGAAGAATTGCAGCATCTGGTCTCCGACCGGGCGTTGAAAGGCGAGACCGTGCTGCTCAATATGGGCCCCCAGCATCCGTCAACGCACGGCGTGCTCCGTTTGTTAGTAGAACTGGACGGCGAGCAGGTGGTCAACGTGGTGCCGGATATTGGTTTCTTGCACACCGGCATCGAAAAGAACATGGAGGCCAAGCGCTATTGGCAGGCCGAGGTGATGACCGATCGGATGGATTACCTCAACCCCGTTGGCAACAATCTGGCCTATTGCCTGGCGGTGGAGCAGTTGACGGGGCTGGACGTGCCGCCGCGGGCGCAGGCCATTCGGGTCATCTTGGCCGAGTTGCAGCGCATTTCCTCCCATCTGGTTTGGCTGGGGACGCATTTGCTCGACCTGGGCGCGACCTCGCTTTTCCTCTATACCTTTCGTGAGCGTGAAATCATCCTGGATATTTTCGAACTGGTCTCTGGCGCGCGCATGATGACCACCTACATTCGTCCCGGAGGGCTGTGGCGCGATGTGCCGCCGGAATTCGACGCTGCCGTGCGAGCGTTCTTGGACCTGTTCCCCCGCCGTCTGCGCCAGTACGAAGCCCTGGTGACCAAGAACCCGATCTACAAAGACCGCACGCAAGGCGTTGGCGTGCTCTCCAAAGAGGATGCCATGCGCTGGGGCGTCACCGGGCCGATGCTGCGGGCTTCGGGAGTGGCTTACGACACCCGCAAAGCCCGCCCTTACAGCGGCTACGAGCAGTACGAGTTCGACATTCCCGTGGAGCACAGCGGCGATGTGTACGCCCGCTACTTGGTGCGTATCGAGGAGATGCGCCAGTCGCTGCGGATCATCCGTCAGGCGCTGGACAACCTGCCCGATGGCCCGGTACGCAGCGACAATCGCAAATACATGCCGCCACCGCGCGAAGAAATCGGCGTGAGCATGGAGTCCCTCATCCACCACTTCAAGTTCTGGACGGAAGGCTTTTCGCCGCCGAAGGGCTCGGCCTATGCGGCGGTAGAGTCGCCGCGCGGCACCCTGGCCGTATTCATCGAAAGCGATGGCTCGCCGCGCCCTTATCGGGTGCATGTGCGCACCCCTTCGTTTGCCAACCTGCAGGCGCTTCCGTTGATGGCGAAAGGCGGCATGGTGGCCGACTTGGTCGCCACGGTGGGAAGCGTGGATATCGTTCTGGGAGATGTGGACCGGTGAGCAGCCTTGCCGAGAAATACCCGCAGGAAGTGGAGGCCATTCTGGCCAAGTACCCACCCGAGCACAAGCGTTCGGCGGTGATGGGGTTGTTGTACCTCGCGCAGCGTGATGGCGGGGGGTACATCACCAAAGCGGCGATGGAAGACGTCGGGCGTATCGTGGGTATTTCGGCCAGCGAGGTGGCCGCGGTGGTGGGCTTTTACAGCCTGTACCACGACAAACCGGCAGGCCAATACCGCATTCAGGTGTGTACCGACGTCGCCTGCGCGCTGCGCGGCGCCGATAAATTCGTTGCCGAACTGTGCGACAACCTGGGCATCAAAATCGGCGAAACCACTCCCGACGGCCTGGTGACCGTCGAAGAGGTCAAGTGCCTGGCGGCGTGCGACCACGCCCCCGTGTTTCAGGTGCAAACCCCTGATGGTTTGACCTATCATCAGGATATGGACCTCAAACTTACCCTGGAGTTGATCGAACAGTGGCGCAAGGAAAGACGAGCTCAGGGCGAAAAGGCACCCTCCAAATCACCAGGCAACCAAGTAACCAAGTAACTAAGTAACTAAGTAACTAAGTAACTAAGTAACTAAGTAACCAGGCACCCTCCACGAGGCATCTATGGCCGAGCACATCTTGTTGCGACACCGCGACATCCCGAATATCAAAGACCTGGCGGTCTATCAGGCCCACGGCGGTTTCGAGGCCTTTCGCAAAGCCGTGACCGAAATGCAGCCCGATGAGGTCACCGAGGAGGTGAAGAAGTCGGGGCTGCGCGGTCGGGGCGGGGCGGGCTTCCCTACCGGCCTGAAGTGGGCTTTCATGGACAAGCGCAACTGGCCGCATTATGTCATCGCCAACGCCGATGAGTCCGAGCCGGGGACGTTCAAAGACCGGGAGATCATGGAGCACAACCCCTTCCAGTTCTTGGAGGGCGTAGCGATTGCGGCCTACGCGGTCGGGGCCGAGCGGGCGTATGTGTACCTGCGGGGCGAATTCTGGCATGTCGCCAAGTGGCTCGACCAGAAAATTGCGGAGATGGAGGCCGCCGGGCTTTTGGGCAACCATCTCTTCGGCACCGACTACAGCCTGCGTATTTACACCCACCTGGGGGCGGGGGCTTACATCTGCGGCGAGGAAACCGCGCTGATGGAATCCATCGAAGGCAAACGCGGCCAGCCGCGGTTGCGCCCGCCTTTTCCGCCCACATATGGCCTCTACGGTAAGCCTACGGTGATCAACAACGTCGAGACGCTGACCAACGTCCCGATGATTCTGGCCCGCGGTGCCGATTGGTATCGCACTTTGGGCACCGAAAAGAGCCCTGGCGTCAAAGTGTTCAGCCTCTCGGGGCGGGTGAACAAGCCCGGCAATTACGAACTGCCATTGGGGACGACGTTCCGCGAACTGATTTTCGAGCGCGGCGGCGGGATCATCGACGGCAAGAAAATCAAAGCCATCATGCCTGCGGGGGCGTCTTCCTCTTTGCTGCCGGCCACCGATGAGGTGCTCGACACCCCGATGGATTACG
>Ga0256833_1002607_pt1 | contig 12637 bp, 17 predicted proteins | sample 356284metaG_FD_190535 | JGI IMG/M metagenome (GOLD analysis project Ga0256833, IMG submission 190535) | Hydrothermal vent microbial communities from Mid Atlantic Ridge, Atlantic Ocean - 356-284 | ecosystem: Environmental > Aquatic > Marine > Hydrothermal vents | place: Atlantic Ocean: Mid...
AAAAGGCCTCGAGCTCGTTCTTCTTTCTTCCCGGTCTGACTACGAAGAGCATCCCCATCGCCTCGGCCAGCCGTCCACTCATCACAGCTCAGAGTCGGGAGGCGTCCTCATCGGTAGTCGGCACTCTTTCACCTCCTCTTCGATAAAGGCCCACTCGACGTAGTCAAGAGCTTTTCCCAGTTTTTCTTTTATTGCCTTGGCGAACTTTTTGACCTCCTCGGGGTTTTTAAAGTCACAGAGCATTAGAGCATCAAATCTCCCCCTTGTTATGTAAAGCGAATGGACGGAGCTGTGTTTTGAGAACCCCTGAAGGATTGAAAGGGATGCCTCATCCCTAAACCTCAGCTTGATCATTATCACCGCCCTGCACATGAGACCTAAGTAACTGGGATCAATGATGGTGACGTAGCCCCTAATGGCTCTCAGTCTTTCAAGTTTTTTAACCCTGTTCTTAACACTGGGAACGGTTATTCCCAGTAACTCCGCCAGTTGACGAAGCTTTGCTCGTCCATTTTGGGAGAGGAAAGTTAATATCCTCACATCACGCTCGTCGACGTCGCTCATCTTAACACCTTAACGTGGCCTTGAGAACATCGGGTTCGAGTATCATGTCCAAGGCGTCTTCTACATCCTTCACCACAACGTCACTTGCCAATAGTGCCTCAATGCTTGCTCCCTCACTCCCCAGAACGCAAATTCCCAGAACTGCTGATTCAAGCATGGCAACGTCGTTGTTTCCGTTACCGATGGCTATGTAGGGAGAATAAGTCTTTGCAATCTTCGCCTTTTCTATGCCGTTTCTAACCTTCCTCACTTCAATTCTTGTTCCCTTAAACTCTTGCTTCAACGTACCAAATGTATCAGCACTAAGTACCACAACCTTGATCTTCTTTGAGAGTTTCAAAAGTTTCTCTTTAACTGTCTTTGAAACTTTTCCTCTCTTTCCTAGCGTCCCATTGAGATCGAAGAGAACTGCATGAAACTTCAAGACACCACGTCCAGGTATCTCAATCTCCATACTATCACACCTTCAACTATCATAAGATTTTTTAAACATATCTAGTGAGTTTTTCTCGATATGGCGAATGGAAAAGAGGGTTTAAAGGAGTTCCTCTTGTCTAAAAATGTTCTCATTAGGGTAAATTTACTTTTGTTGTCATATATAGGGTGGGTAACTTTCGGAATGCTCTATTCTATTTTGGGTAGATGGAGCGTTAACTTAACCCCTTATCTTCTAAAACTTCCATTTACCTCGCGCAATTTCGTGCTTTCTCTGTACTCTGCAATCAGAGGAGTGCCCATCCTCTATAAAATTCTAGAGGCTGTTTATTATATAGGGTTCTCTGGAGCCATAGCGTTTGAGAGCATGTATCTGTTGGTGCTGAAAAGGGACTTAAAAATCTTTGACAGACTCTTGGTAACTTACACCTGCATGTACCTCATCTCAGGAGCCTCTTACGTGCTGTTTCATGTATACGCACCCCATGTTGTCTATGGCCTCGAAGGATATCCGGGAGAAGGATTTCTTACTAGGAAGGAGTTCGTTTTTCCTTCCCTTCACAACGCCTTTGCAATGGCTAACATTTTAATTCTGTGGGGATACCGCCGAGAGCCTGGTGCATTGTTGCTGATCATACTCAACGCACTTGTACCTCCCTCCACCCTGCTATTGGCTCATCACTGGATTTATGATGTTCTTTCTGGTTTTTTAGTTGCGACCTTAGCTTTTAAAGCATCTATGCAATGTAGAATCCAAACAGAGAAGTATCTACTGGAAACAAAAACCCTACTCAAGGTCACTCTCATCTTTTCAATAATGGTTGTCGTAACTATAATATTGTCTTTCTTCCCAATTGTCTCGCACATTAACCTTTAGAAAAGAAAAAACTTATAAAGCAAAAGAACTTCAAAAGGGCCGTGCCGGGGTAGCCTAGCTCGGTAGGGCGGGGGACTCGTAATCCCCAGGTCCCGGGTTCAAATCCCGGTCCCGGCTCCAATATCTCTAAAATTAAAGTGTGTAAGGTCATTTCTTTCTTAACGCGAGAAGGAGGGAGAGTGTTACAAGGCCTCCAATACCGCATATTCTCGATGAAGCTCCGAAATGCCACGAGGTTTTGTTGCTTCTCAGTTTCAATTTCTCTGGCATATTTTGAAAATTAATCCGCGGTGTCAGTATCCGCACCCCGTCATCCGAAACCTGAAGAAGGGGAAGTTCCCTGAGCTTCCCATTCTCGTAGAGATAAAGGGATAGGTTCAGCGGTCTCGGGGGAAGGCCCTTTTCAAAGGGAGCCAATGTTATAACGTCGCCACCCCAGTAGTTCCTTCCTCTCTGCACCCACATGCTCCTGTTGGCGAAGCCGACTCCGATACCCGGAGGGATTATCAAGAGGCCATTATTGAAGAAGACCGCACAGCTTTTATCGACGGGTTCGAATCTTCTCCGGAGTTCATTCTGGAGAAGCTTGTAGTGGGAGGGCAGGAACTGAACGTAATTGTCTTCCACCTTTGGAACGAGGCACTCTTTATTTATCAGGGTAAAGTTCCTGAAGAGACGGGGGTAAAAGAAAGACCTGTCCTTTAACGTTAAGTTCTCACCTCTGGAGACGGGGTTTATCGAATTGTCTATTTTGTATAGTGTCCTCATCCCCCTTGGATATGGAAACATAAGAAAGTATGGCAATGAAACGTTTATGGTGTATCCGCTCGGGAAGGGCACCTCCCCAAGTCTTTGAATCACCCCTTCACGGTACCGGATTACGGTTACAGTGTCGGAGGCAGGGGGTTCCCTCATCGGAAAACTCGTGTTGCCTGATGTGAGGAGAAAGATGTAAAGCCAGCCTTTGTAAAACTCAAAGGGCGGAAACTCCCAGCCGGAGAACGCCATGAAGTCAATGTAGTAAGCTCCGCTCCGGTTAACGTAAAAGAGAAAATAACTCCAAGGTAGAACCGGTTTAAGGACTCCATTTGAAAAATGTCCCGCCTCCTCGTGGTAGTTGTACTCGACCCCAATCAGGACGCCTTCTGAGTCCTCATAGAACACAAACGGCTGGAGCGATATTCCCCAAGGACGGGAATTATAGTTGGGATCTGCCAACGCCGTTGGAAGCATTGATAAAATTAGCAAAAGAGTGAAAAGACCGAATGACCTGCCCCTAGACATAACCGCATACCCCATCAAGATATTCAAGTGCTTTAACATCCACGTCATAATAATAAGTCCTCTGTGAAGGTTTTCCGAGGACTCTGACGTAGTCGCAGGCCCTCTGTCTATAAACAGAACTCGTCAGAACCGCACCATCACACTCGAATTCATGGTATATGTTGTCAATACCTCTATAGTTATAACGGTCGCTCTTGGCTTCATCAACATATTCTTTCCAAGTTTGAAGTGTTGAAATTTCCGTGGGAGTAATATATCCCTGATAGTATCCCGGTTGCAGGAATACCCAGTCAAAGTAATATGCTGCATGGTGTTTGTATGAACCAGGGTTGAATATCCTTAGGTCCTTTATTTTCTCCCATGATGTGGTGTGCACATAGGGTATCCATATAAACTCGAAACCTGCACTGTGTATCATAGCAGCCAACTCAGAAATTGCCTCTTCCCACGAAAGACCATTCGTTGAGGGGAACATCATAGGAGATTCAAAATTCCAACAGAATCCCCTGAGATTTGGATCAGAGGATATCATGAACATTTCAACCCAACTTTTCCAGTATTCCAGCCCCCTCATGTCTTCCAAAGAGCAATCTGGGGAACTGCAGTATGTTCTGTGTTTATAGAAGGGGATCTCGACGTAATACGGCATTATCATGTTATCGCTCAAAAACTCTGAGAGACTGTACGCATCTTCTTCTGGATTGCCCGTGTATATCATATCCCTTCCTTCTCTGTGACTTTTAACTTTCTTTTTTTGTGGTATCGAGTATCACGAGGCTGTTTATGCCGATATACTGAAGTTCATTCTGAACATCCTGCATCTGAGTATCCTCTCCGTATTTCATCAGGCTTCTAAGTTTCTCTCCGTTCTCTGACTCCGGATACCACAATCCGGATGTTGCTATATTAATTTCTCCGAAGGTCTTTAGTTAATTCTATATTTTGTTGGTTTATAACTCTTTTCATTAAAATTTTAAATACATCATGAAACAGGAATAACTCTGAAGATGTCGCAGGAGGGGAAAACCAAAGGATAGCCGCATATCCATTGGAGTTGTCCTTTCCCAAAACCCGGAGAAACAAAGATGCTTTCGTGAGGCCCTTCAAAGATAACCATCGGGAATATTTTTGAGGAATGCCAATAATCCCTGCTCATGAAAAAGGTTTTATAGGTGTTCTTTTAAAGAATAAAACGGTGATGGGTATGAAAATAGTCGAAGTTAAGATTAAACTTCCCTATCAGGAGAAAGGGGCAATTTTGTCCCGAATTCTTAGCAGAGTCAGGGGCAGGATTAAGGACATACACTTCCTCCCACCGGACGCGACCGGCATGTCTGAGATAAGGATGGAAGTCCTCGAAAACAACCCCCGCTCCCTCCTTGGGGAGCTCAAAAGAATGATAAAGGATGGGAAGATATCATTTAGAGTTCTCTCAGAGGCTTAACCTTTTTCACATCGCGGTTAAAGCTACCCAGACGAGGAACATCGTTCCTATGACGTCGCTGAGTGTCGTAACGACGGGTATGGCGACGTTGTCGGGATCCCAGTTGTATTTGTCTGCAAGTATCGCGACTACCAATCCTATCAGCATCGCCATTAGAATAACTAGAGGGAAGCCAAGGACAAAGTTCCAGAGTATTTTAGCGGGCCTGTGGATGTAGTGAACCACCACCCACATCGAGATGAGATTTGTAAGGTAGCCGATTATCGGTGCGAGAATGAGGAGAGAGACAAAATCGTAGAGGGTCTCCCTGCCCTTAACGGCTTCAACGCCTTCAAGGTGTATTTTGGTGGAAACCTTGGCGGCGATTATGGAACCAAAGTTCCCCATGCTGTCGTTCACACTCGGCCACATGACGCTGACTATGATCACGGCGTTGATTATTTTCTCGTAGGTAACGAGCAGGCCACCCGTTACGGTCTCTATGAGGGCCATGGCGCCTATTATCGCGGCGAGCTCGCCGAAGGCCCTTCTGTGCTCGTGCTTGAACTTTGCTTTGAACGCAAGGATGAACAGGATGACAAGCATGATAAAAGACAGGGCGTAGAAAACCCCTGCATGATGAAGATATAAGAGTGCAAAGTACACCATCGTTGGCATCGTTATCAGGTCGGCAAGTGAACTTATTAAAGGCGCGGCGATTAAATCCGGGTCGTAGCCCTTCTTGAAGGGGATAACAGTTATTAAAGCCGTCCCGTAGCCGAGGATTACACCTATGAAGATGGCAGAGGCTATCACCATAAGCAGGACTATAACGTCCTGGACTATGTTGTGAACGAGGAAAAGGCCCACCACCCAGAGGACAATCAGGGGTATCTTACTGCTGAGGATGGCCATGACTATCTGCGTCGTCACCTCCGGGTCACGAACGCTATCGATGAGACCGAGGTTAAGTTTTGTTGTGAAACGAGAAGCCAGTGCCGAGAAGATGTTCCCGCGCAAGTCCATGAGGCCAGGCATGATGAAGACCAGAATCGGGAAGTAGCTCATTATGGTGGTCCAGTTCTTACCGAGAACGGCTCCACCAACGAAGTCAAATATCAGGCACAGAAACAGTGCCGGAAAGGACAGCAGAAACGCGTCCCTGAGCTTGCCCTTGAAGGTTCTTGAAGTCCCTATTGCGCTCTTTACCACCGTCATCGTCCTCACCCCTCATACTTTTCACCCCCAAAACATCCCTGCTTCCCTGCACCGCTGACGATTTAGGCTGGCCAAAAGTTTATAAAAAAGTTGTGGTTCAAGCACAAAAGCCAAAACTCACCCTTTAATTCCCGAGTTGAGCTCCTCAAGCTTTTCCATGGCCTTCTCAAGAGAACCAGCCTTTTCTATGGCTGTTCCTGTAACGACTATATCGGCACCGGATTCAACCGCCTTCCTTGCATCTTTGGCGGTTCTTATACCCCCACCGACTATGAGGGGAACGTCTATGACGCGCTTGACAAGGCTTATCATCTCCGGAGGAACCGGCTGTCTCGCCCCACTTCCAGCTTCGAGATAGACAAGGCGCATCCCGAGGTACTGGCCGGCTAAAGCGTAAGCGGCAGCTATCTTGGGCTTGTGCCTCGGAATCGGCTTCGCATCGCCGACCCAGCCGACGGTTTCTCCCGGCTCGATTATAAGGTAGGCCATCGGTATGGGTTCCAAGTTATAACGCCTGACTTGGAAGGCCCCAAGGGCCTGGGCACCGGTTATGAAAAAGGGGTTTCTTGAGTTGAGCAGGCTCATGAAGAATATCGCATCTGCATATTTGCTTATTCCCCCGTGAGAACCGGGAAAGAGGATCACAGGCAGATTGGAGGATTCCTTTATCGCCTTAACGACGGCATCGAGAACATCTCCCTCCGCACCTGTGGAACCGCCAACCATTATCGCGTCGACACCGACTTCCTCACTCATCTCTGCTATCTGGCCAGCAACTTCAGGAACAACGTCGTCCGGGTCAAGAAGAACGAAGTGAAGCTTCTCATTTTTGAGCTTCTCGTGAATGTAGCGTTCAACTCTGCCAATCTCGAGCATCTTTCATCCCCTCACACTAAATCTCTTCCTCGCTTTTAACGATTTTCCAGTCCAGGCCGAGACCTTTGAGTATCTCAACCAAGGCCTCGTCGGGCTCTTCTCTAAAGAAGTAAAGGTTGGTGCCGACTTTGATGTCACTTGCCCCAAAGCCAGGAACTGGTTCACCGCGCTTCGATATCTCCAGCGAGAGCTCTTCCTCCAACCGCTTATCGCTCGGAATCAGGTAGGCCCTTAAAAGCTGGGCCTCCCTCAGGAGAAAGTCTATGTGCCAGTGAAGTTTCTTGTTTTTCCTGAAGTGCCTCAAAACCCGCTTTTCGAGTGAGTTCATGGCTGAACCCACGTAGACGTAGTAACCCGGCCTTAGCCTGAACGCCCGTCCCTTCGTCTTTACCTCGCGCACCTCATCGAGCTTAATGACGAGGAAGTAAGAGCCTTTCATGGAGGAACCGTCGGGAGTTGAGTTTATAAGGCCACTGCCGAAGGGCCATCGGTGTGGGTATGGACGGCAGAAAAAGGAAACCAGTTGATGATTTCGCCTGGCAGGAGTACGACAGAGAGGAGTTCGAGGAGAACTTCCCGGCCCTCGCAAGGGAACTCCAAAGTGGTGGAATCCCTATAGAGGCGTTCAGGAAAGATGAGGAAGAGGGTGAAAGGGAAGCGGAACCGAGAAGCTTTGCCGGCTACGAGCCAACGGTCATAGACTTCCTGAGGAGATGCGAGACCGACGAGGAGGCACTTGAGATAATCAACTGGATGGAGGAGCGCGGTGAGATAACGCCTGAAATAGCAAGGGAACTACGCGTTACGCTGGCAAAGAGGGGAGTGAGGGCCTTCGGACCGAAGAAGGAATGGGGCTGGTATGAGAGGCACGGGAGGGGTTGAATGAGAACCTTCATAATCAAGGCCAACAAGGCCAGAACAACGGCTGATTTCAAGCTGAGCGATTTACCGGGCACTAGCGGAAGGATAGACGTCCTCTGCAGGTTCCTCAACTCTGCTTTTCTTCTATCTCACGGCTTCAGGAAGAACGTCAGGGTGTGGCTCCTCCTCTACGGCCCACCGAATCCTCCAAAGGCGATACGCGTTGAAGGGCAGAAGCTGAAGGTTCGTCTAAACCCCGACGAGAGGAGCACGGCAAAACTTATAATGAAGGCCCTCAAAGCTGGGGAAAGTCTGAAAGAACCGAGCAGGGAACTTGAGGTTTATCCCGGCCTTTACATCAGCAACAGAACGTTTGAGGATGTCATTAGGCTCACCCTGAAGGGCTCGACCCTCTATTACCTCCACGAGGAGGGAACGCCGATAGAGAGGGTTTCATTCAGCGGGAACGTTGCCTTTGTTCTGGGAGACCACGAGGGGCTGAGCAGGAAAGATGAGGCATTTCTGGAGGGGATTGCTGAAAAGATAAGTGTGGGAAAGAGGAGCTACCTCGCCTCGCACGTCGTTGCCTACGTTAACATCTTCCTGGATTCTATTCCTCTTCCCTGAGCTTCAGAGAGGTGTGCTCCTGCTTGAGCTCCTCGATTCTCTCAATAAGCTCATCGGTTAGCTTCTTGAGGTTCAGTGCGACCTCTTCGATGGCCCTAATCTTTTCCTCGAGTTCCTTCTCGCGCTCCTCCACCTCTTCCATCGCCTTTGCAAGTTTCTCCTCCTCGCTCTTCTTGTAGACCTCTATCTTCAGCGAGCCGTAGTCCCAGACTATGGAGCCATCTTTGATATCGAACTCCACGGTAATTCTCACAACGTCGTCCTTGGAAACGCCGAGCTTCTGAAACTCCTCAAAAATCCTCTGGTTGAGTTCAGCAGAGGCCCTTATTATTTCTTTTGGCTGGACTTCTTTCCTCACCAGCGCAAAGAGGACGCGCCTGACCTTATGGGCGTAGCCGCTCGCGCGGACGTAGCCGGTGCTCAGCTTCACGACCATCACCAAAAGTTTATTCAACTTGGGTGCATAAATGCTTATTGGTGGTTACCGATGAACATCCTCATCTTCGGCCCGCCGGGAAGCGGAAAGTCAACCCACTCCCATAGGATTGTGGAACTCTATGGCCTGACCTACATCTCCTCGGGGGACCTGATAAGAAGGGAGATAGAGATGGGAACGCCTATAGGGAAGGAGATGGAGGCTTATCTGAGCAGGGGTGAGCTGATTCCGGACACGATTGTGAACACGCTCATAATATCTAAACTGAGACGCCAGAGGGAGAACTTCATTCTCGATGGATATCCGAGGACTCCAGAGCAGGTCTTAGCACTGGAGAGCTACCTCTACGACCACGGGATAAGGCTTGACCTGGCACTTGAGATTTTTATTGACATAAAAACCAGCATTCACAGGATAACAGGGAGGAGAATCTGCCCCAGCTGTGGCGCCGTCTACCACGTTGAATATAACCCTCCCAAAAAGCCCGGGGTCTGCGATGTCTGTGGTTCCAAACTGATTCAGCGAGAGGACGACAGACGCGAGGTCGTGGAGAGGAGGTACAGGATTTACGCGAAGAACATGCAGCCCATAATAAAGTTCTACCGCAACAGGGGGATATACGTGAGGGTAGACGGTGATGGCAGTGTTGAGGAGGTCTGGAAGAGGATTCAGCCGTTACTCGACTATATCAGGTCTAGGGAGACTTCCTTCCAAGGGCATCCATCAGGGCCTTGACATCTTCGTTGCTTAAAAGCTCCTGGATGCGCTCTTCTATGGTTCTTCTATCCTTCTCAAGGGCTTTAATAACCTTATCGCTTGGATCGAGGATTCTAACCTCCACCGGAAACCTCCTGCCGAGCAGAGTTTTTAAGTGGGCCGTCGCCTTTTCCACGAGTGCACTCTTCAGGGTCAGCTTATCGTAGGTGCTCAGCCTTGAAGCCATCTTGACTGCAATAGAGACGGTCTCGTTGTCGAGGGAGAGCGTTACGGTCGACGGTGAGTACCCCCATTCTTTCATCTTGATTATCAACCCCTTGCCAACCCTTGCAAGGGCAGGTCTCAGTCCATCAGGACCTTCCACTATAAGGGTTGGATTGCCGGGATTTTGTTTCCGAATGGTTCTTTCATTGATGTTAACCCTCCCGACCCTAAAGCTCACCCCGTATAGCCTGCCGAACGTTGAAGTTGCTTCCTCCGTCAGCTTGTCAAGTATCCCTAGGACTATCGCCTCAACGTTGGGAAGGGGAAATCCCTCATCCCTCTCGAGGAAAAGGTCAATGTGCAGGGTTAGTACCTTCTCCAGAGGCTCAACCCTGACCCTCATTTCCCTTACGGTTATCCCGAAGGGCCAAAGGGCGTCTTCAAGTTCATCTGCGAAGAGCTTGTCTATCACCGGATAGTAGCCGGGGGGTTCAACGTCAAGCAAGGTGACACTCTCCTAATACAATTACACAAAAACCGATTTAAGGTTTTCCTGTGAATTAACACCGGTGGAAGCATGAGGGTGAGGTTCTACGCGACGTTTAGGGAGTTGATTGGAAGGAAGGAGGTAGAGGTCCACGGCGTCAAAACAGTGAGGGAGCTAATAGACCACCTGGCAGAACACCACAGCCCCGAGATTAAAAAGGAACTCCTTGAAAGTCCACGCGTTGGGCCGAACAAACCCGTTGATGGCATGATACTCGTAAACGGCCACAACATACTCCACCTGAAGGGCCTTGATACCGAGCTTAAGGAAGAGGACGAGGTCCACATATTCCCGCCCGCCGGTGGTGGCTGATGGCGGTTGCGGAACTCTGCATATTTCCACTTGGAACGGAAAGTCCAAGTGTAGGGGAATACCTTAAACCCGTTCTCAGGGTAATCGAGCGGAGCGGACTCAAGTACCAGCTCTGCCCGATGGGAACAGTTGTGGAGGGCTCGATCGATGAAATACTTGAGCTGGTCAAGCTCTGCCACGAGGCCATACTTAAAGCGGGCGCGAAGCGCGTCGTCATAAGCCTCAGAATAGACAACAGGATTGACAAAGAACTCACCATCGAGGGCAAGGTGAAGCTCTAATGGAGTACTTCGACAGGATAGCGAGCAGATATGATGAATGGTACAAGACCAGGACGGGCCAGTACGTTGACAGGGTTGAGAAGTGGCTGATATTTTCGATGATGAGAACGAAATCCGGCAGGGCTCTCGACCTAGGCTGTGGGACGGGCAACTACACGTTTGAGCTGAAAAAGAGGGGCTTCGACGTTATAGGCTTGGACGCAAGCGAGGGAATGCTCAGAATAGCCCGCTCCAAGGGGCTAAACTGCATCAGGGGCAATGCTTATTCCCTTCCCTTTCCGGAGGAAAGCTTCGACCTCGTGCTGAGCGTTACCATGTTCGAGTTCATCCACGAGCCGGAAAAAGTTCTCGCTGAAATACACCGCGTCCTCAAGCCCGGAGGAGAGGTTATCATCGGAACGATGAACGGGAAAAGTCTCTGGTTCCTCTTCAAAAGACTGAAGAGCATCTTTACCGAGACCGCCTACAGGTATGCGCGCTTCTACACTCCGGGTGAGCTTGAAGGCCTTCTCAGAAAGGCCGGATTTACCAACGTGGAGAGCGCGGGGGTTATATTCTTCCCGTCATTCTGGCCTTTTCTCGGCCTGGCAGAGAAAGTTGACAGGAAATGCCACAAAAAATGCAAATGGTTTGGAGCCTTCATAGCTGTGAGGGGAGAGAAAAGTTAACTCCCCTCCCAGAGGACGTAGGTCTTCTCGGTTATGAATATCGGCTCAATTCTCTTGCTGACGATGACGACCTTGTCTCCGTACTTCTTCTTGAGCTCGTTTATGTAGCTATCAATGAAACCAGCTGGAACGCTTGCCTGCCCCGTGATTACGTTGTCGCCCTTCTTGACGCTCGGGATGGTCTTCACTGTGATGTAACCGACAATGTCCATGTGGGGTTCAAGGTAGAAGTTCGGCTTGTAGATGTCCGTCCCGTTGGGGGCCACGTAGTAGTAAACGACGCCCCTGAGGGTAAACTTTACATTGGTATAACCCTTGTCAAAGGCCTCTGTGAGCTTTATCGTCCCGCTCTGGCCAGGAGCAATGACCCAGCTCGGGTTTACGAGCTTTCCATCCACGTAGACCGGGCCGTTGGTGACTCCAACCGGACCGTCCTGAATCAGGAGGAAGCGGTACTTGGTAGCGTTCGGCACGTAGAGGTGAATCTTGACGGGGGTCTCGTTGAGGTGGTTGATGTAAACGTTCTTCGCAACGACCTTCCTCTCGATAAGCTTTGTCCCGTTGTAGGCTTCAAAGACTATGGTGCCGTTCTTAACGTCCCTGCCAAAGGCCGAAATCCAGAGCCTGAGCGTCTGGTTGCCGAGGGGGAGCTTTCCTCCAGCCATGGTACTGTAGAAAGGCTTCCAGGTTCCGTTCTGGAGGAAGTCCATCCTGTATATCGCGAAGGGGGTGAACTCGTATACCCTAACACTCGGGTCGTAAATCCCCTGCTTCTTTAAGTAGCCGTTGTAGCCTGTGTAGACGAGCTTGAAGTTGGCGAAGAGCTTCTGGGCGTCCCACTCGTTGATTGAGTACGGAAGGTGAAGGGCCAGTCTAACGTAGTCGCTGAAGGCTATCTTATCGTAGGCGAGGATTCCAACGGGGTAAACCTGGTTGTTGGACGTCCTGTAGGGAACGACGTAAAGCACGTAGGGCGAAGCACTTCCGTTGGCCTTGTAGAAGTGCCCGTTGACGAGGTCAACCGTCATCTTGGGTTTTATGTACTGGTTGTTGCCGAGGTTGACGTAGACGGTGTTGTTACGAATGAGAATGCTCTGGGCAGGGATGTAGCCGAACATAGCCATGTGGGTGTAATCGTAGTGGTTTATGGCCCCGCCAAGGTACGCTATGGCCCCGAACTTTCCGAAGTCGCTCTGACCGTCGAATGGGTCAAGGAAGGTTATAATGTACTTGTCCTCCCAAGCCTCGAGGTCAACCTCAGCCTTGGTGTCAAAGTCCGAGAAGAACTTCGCCACAATGTAACGTCT
>Ga0256833_1002608_pt1 | contig 12634 bp, 12 predicted proteins | sample 356284metaG_FD_190535 | JGI IMG/M metagenome (GOLD analysis project Ga0256833, IMG submission 190535) | Hydrothermal vent microbial communities from Mid Atlantic Ridge, Atlantic Ocean - 356-284 | ecosystem: Environmental > Aquatic > Marine > Hydrothermal vents | place: Atlantic Ocean: Mid...
ACAATTATCTTGACAGATAAAGGGGAATGGGTTATATATTTACCCGTCAACGCGGGGTGGAGCAGTTCGGTAGCTCGTTGGGCTCATAACCCAAAGGTCGCAGGTTCAAATCCTGCCCCCGCTACCATAAAGATTTCAGGGGGTTAGACGAAAATCTGACCCCCTGTTTTTTGGACTTTTTTTCCATCCCCAACACTATCCCCAACATAAAAAGGGATTTTTGCCCTTAATCAAAAAAATTCCCACCTTAAAAAAAGTCGAAGGCGGCCCGCGGGCGCCAGACCGCGGCGCGCCTTCACAGCCCGCCCGCCAGGGAAAGCGAAAATGGGCGGGGCGGGGTCGCGCGTCCAGGTGAACCCATGTTTTGCCCATACAAAACCCCATGGATGCGTCACGATCGCCACACGGGGCGAATTTCGAGGCCGTATTTTTCGATATTTGGGCTTTTTGCTTCGGGGGTATTGTTACCCCATCTTGAAGCGAAAACGCGAAATCCGGCGGGGTGGCGTTTGCGAGGCGTTGGATTTTGCGCGGGGTTATGACCGGATTTTGCGTTTGCGCGCGATGGCGAGGGGTTTTAGGCGCCCCGGAAGGTGTTGGGGGATGATGCCCCCAGGCAAGGGGGCCGATTGCCCCGCCAAAAAGCGGGGCGGGCGCCGTCTTTGAAGAAGGTGAAGCCCGCCCGCTTTTCCTGGAAGAATGACAGCGATCGCAAAGGCAAACCCCACGACCTGGAGGGGCGCCGAATCGAAGGCGGCCCGCGGGCGCCAGACCGCGGCGCGCCTTCACGGTCCGCCCGCCAGGGAAAACGAAACAGACGAGGGCGGAAATCCTGACCCAGGGAAACCCGTGAAAGCAAGAGGGGCGCCCACCGCAAGCTAACATAACGCGCCCGTTATGTTGGAGCGGAGCGAGGGGACCCCCGGCCCTTCCCCTTGGGCCGGGGGCATGTCGGATAATGACAGCATTATCCGACGTGCCGAAGCGAAGCGGCTTGCGGAGGGCGCATTGAAGGCGTTGGCAGGCGGGATTGACGACAGCAAGCGGGAAGGCGGTCCGGATCCCCGGCGGGCGGATGGGATGCCCCCACATTCCCGCCCCGCCATCGTCACGGGGCGGGAATGTGGGGAAATCTAAATTTCCGGAAGAAAGCCCGGATCTTAAAGAAAACGGCGGGCTTCGTGTCTCTCGAAAAAGAAAATGTCTCCCCGCAGTTCTGTTAAATTCGCCAGGTGGAGGGGTCGGATTGCTTCTTTTAAGAAGAAACGTCACGTTCTACACGTCGCAAAGTCCCGCCACGACGCGGATCCCGGTTCGCCGTTTCCATCCGCGGTGGGGGTTGCCTATGTCCGGCGCCGGGATTCGCCCGGCGGCTGGGTCCGGCATGGGTTAAAACAGGGGGGAGAAAACCGTCTTACCCTCCATGGGCGGCGCAACCGGGGCCTCTGAGGTGTGTTTTTAGGGAGGGTTTCAGTAAAATTTCCCTCCAGGAGCGAGCAGGCCTCCAGTTCGGCGGCCCAGGCATAAAATACGGAAAACCTTGTTCTTCTCATATATTTCAATATGATGCGCGATTTTTGGGATTCGAAGCGCTTTTAATAAATTCCGGGTGGGGGAAGGTAGGAGGGTAAAACCCTATAAAAAAGGTATTAAATATAATTTTTTCTATATTCTCTATTTTATAGAAAACACCCTCCTACCTTCCCCCAGGTTCTTTTTTAAGGTTCCGCCAGCGCGCGGATCCTGATTCGCCGTTCCCCGTGATAGGGGTGGCGTGTCTTGCGCCGGGATTCGCCCGGCGGCGGGGTCCGGCATGGGGTAAAACAGGGGGAGAAAAACGTCTTACCCTCCATGGGTGGCGCAACCAGGGCCTCTGATGTGAGTTTTTAGGGAGGGTTTCGGTAAAATTACCCTCCAGGAGCGGGCGGGCCTCCCGTTCGGCGAGCCGGGCATAAAATAAGGAAAATCCTGTTTTTCTCTTATGTTTCAATATGATGCGTGATTTAGATAAAGGGGATGGGTTAAGCCGCTTCAGACCATAAGAGAACATAGGACCTTGGATTCCTTTGTTTTTGATATTAATATTTGTTTTTTTAATTTTCTCTATAATACAGAAAACGAGGTCCCATGGTCTCTTGTGGTCTCTCCAGGGCATTACGATTTTAATGCGATTCCTCGATATTGAATCACTCCGCCGACCTTTTCTCTTAAAAAAAGCGATCTCAGACGCCGGCCGAAGCGGGCTTGTGACGGGGGGAATGAATCGACGTTTTCGCGATGCCATGCGACATAACTCTCGTAAAGGTCTGTGGCGCGGGTCCGGGCCTCGGGGGCCAGGGTGCAACGCTCATCCAGAAAGCGTCGCATTTCGGGCGTCACGCGGCCCGGGTTGTGGATCACGGTTAGTTTTGATTTGTTTTGAATTAACAACTCTGTGACCTGATCCAGAACGTTTATCGCCTGGGTAATTTCTTCTCGTGGAAAACTTTCCATCTCAATTCACCTCCGAAGATTTCAAATTTATCCCGATGTAAAAGCTCCGCCGTCCGCGGCGCTTTTTCGTGAGGCCTGTTGCCGCCGCCGACTTTTCGAAGGTCAGGCGACATGGCGGCTTGACCCCACCGTTACGCCCGCGATACCAGGACCGGAACGATTCATATAACAAATTGCTCTGGACCGCCGCCCTTGGGTCAGATAGGCAGTGCGATTTCAAGAATTCCTGGATCTCATCGGCCCGCCTTTCGGACGGGCTTCGGCGAAACTGAAACTCTTGCGGATAGGCGAGGGCGTCTCTCAGCGCCCGCAAGACGTCAATCGCGGTCTGTAGTTCTTTTTGGGTAATTTTTTTCATTATAAGTTTCTCCTATAACAAATATTTGTTTATGCTATCTATCGCAACAGCTCCCTTTTTCCATCTGCGCGATATCATCGAAATTTATTGATAAACCGCGCGTCAGGGCGTCGTGGGGCGCGCCCGGGCCGGAAGGACCCGCGACATACGCGGCGGTCCGGGGAAGCACTTCGATTTTCGCCGGCGAAAAAAAGACCGCGCGTTGTCATCGGAGAGACTTTTCATTTAAAGTCGGACAAGCTGACCGTGTCGGTTGTTTCGACAACTTGGCACGCGGCCAGAAAATTTTCCAGATCGCGCCGGCGATATCGAACAGCACGACCGCCGACCTTAATGAATCGTGGCCCGCGGCGTTGATGGCGCCAACATTCAAGAGTTTTCTTTGACAAGGCCAAAAGCCTCGCGGCTTCAACCGTGGTCATTAAGTTCTTTTCTTCCATAACGTCTCCTTTCCTGGGTGTTAAAATTGTATCCTTTTCCTCAGGATACAAGCGACAGGGGATTTGTCAACACCCTGTTTTTATTACTGAAACTGTTTGCGACAAAACTTGACCCAGGGCGGGGGTTTTGTCGCAAACTTTCCCAGGAAAGAGAATTATTCTTTGAATGAGGACTGTTTTAATTCGTGCCGGACGATTTTCTTGATCAAATCGCGGCTGTAAGGCTTTTCTTGTGACACGGAGACGACGCCGCATAAATCAAAAACGTCCTCAAGGGCACGCCAGACGGGGGCGCGAGGCTTTCCGCGGGCAAAATAAAAATAAGAAAGGGTTAAATGATAAATCAGGGTTACGTTTTCATAAATGACCGCCCTTATCTCATCCGGGGTGGGATCCAGGGCGAATCGGTCCTCTCCGCGGTAGTTTTCCAGGTAAACAAGCCCGGCGCCCAGGAGGTCTTTTAGCACAAAGATCAAGGCGCGGTATCCGCGTTCTATCTCCGGGGCCGCCTCCACGTTTTCGCGGTAAAGGGTTTTTGCCTTTTGCTTTTCATGGGTGGAGTAGATTACCTTCATGCCTTCCGCCGCGAGGGATTCAAGTGCCTCCCGGGCCGTGGGCGGGACGGCTTCGGTGAAGATCTCGGGGTCGGGGGCCACAGGCAGACAGGAAACAAGGGCCTCCACGGCGGCCGTGATCCAGCCTTGAAGGATTGAGGATTCCCGGGTGGCGCCTCGATAGCGCGCCAAACATTCCCTCAACCTTTCTTCGAGTTCCTCCCCCGGGAAGTTAAAGCGGTCTTTGTGATAATGTAACGTTCGCCAGATGGCGGCCGCTTCCGCGTAGAAGGCACGGAGAGTCCTTTCTTCCTCCGCGTTTAAGGGGCGATGACCTTGAACGAATCGCGTCCAGCCGGCCCAGGAAAATTTTTCCTTGTGGCAAGCGGGATGAGCGATGCGCGCCCGCGCCAGGCGATACGCGGCGGTTTCTTTTTTGATTTCAGATATGACCCGGATCAGGATACAGGCAATTTCCGGGTCTTGCCTCGATAGGACCGCGAGGGCCTCCAGCGCCTTTTGGTATTTCGGGGCGTTGTAGTCCTTGAACGGGTGGCGGGTAAGGCGTTTTAAGATGGATTCGTGGTAGGCGTCCAGCTTTAACAACGGCTCTTCTACCTGGGGCGGGGGCGTCTTTTCCTTGACGGGCTTCGCCGCCGGCGTCGCTTGCGATTGCAGGCCTTTTTTAAAATACTTCAAGACGGCGCATTTCGCCTCGAACAAGTAGGGACACTCTAAGCAAATATCAATCCAGACCTCAATATCAACGTGCGGATGGGCACAATAAAAGGTAATGTCTGTTGTCTTCACGTCATCTCCCGTCATGACGTTTTGAGATCCGGGGGCGGCGGCTCGGGATTGCCGCCGTTCGGGTCGCGATCCCTATCCCCGGAAACTGTTTACCTTGGGTGAGGGGGGTAGTCCGCGAAACAGGCCGAAAAGAATTTCATCATAATCGGAATCGGACAGCTCCGCCGGCCTCTGTTCTTGGGGCGTCTCTCGACGCGGTTCACGCGGGATTTTATCTTTGGGCGCCTTCGCCTTTCCCGCCCAGGGGTGTTTTTTTTTTGATTTCCCTCCAAGTGATTACACGTTGTTTTTCAATGTAGATATAAGGGGTCCAGAAGAGACACCCTGACTCGCCGACATAAATCTTTTCTTTAAACTCGATCCCCAGGATGCGCCCCGCCTCAATCAGTCGCTCCATAACGTTCTCGGGTTGGCAAGCCTGACTATTCTTGGGCCACAATTCGGCTACGATAATAAACGCCGCGTCCCGGTTAATCGCGCGGCGGAAGATATCCCCGGGGTTTAAACAGACCCCATTTTCACCGAACAGATAAACAAGATCGATAAAGGTGACAAAGCCGCCCGGAGTGCCGCCCAAGGTCCAAACTTGCCGCCGGCTTCGATCGATCCCCCCATTTTTTATGGTGGCGTGAATCAGACCGCAGACTTTTTCCGGGGTTGCCTCAACATGAATGTTGTCAACGATAATCAACGCCTCTTCTCCTCATAGCGGGGATCAAGCCCCGCCGTTCAGGATTCGGCGGGCCGTCTTTTCGGAAACGTCCCGCTTGACCGGATCCCCAAGATCAACATAACGTTTCGTCATCTCCAGGCTTGAATGTGTCAAGAGGTCGCGGGCGATAAAGGCGGACCCCTCCGCCGCCGCCACGGTTCCGAAGACGTGTCTCAATCCATGGAGCGGCCGGAATCCCGCCGGCAGTTCCGCCGCTTTTCGGATCTTGTCAATCCCCTTCCGGATTTCTTTTCGATGGCCGCCGCCTTGCCCCGGGAAGATAAAGGGCGATCCCTTGACGGGGGCGCGTAAGGTCTCCCGGGGGTCGTTGGACGGCATTGAAACGGCATAACGGGCGCGGCGCAAGGCCAGCAAAAAGGCGGTTTCCGCCTCCGGCCGGCGGGCGGCGGGGGCGCGCAAGGCCTTTTGCCGAAGATCTTCCAGGCGGTTGATTTCCTGATCATGAAGCCGGCGCATTTCTTCCAGCGCCTCGGCCGCCTTGGTGTTAATGGGAATATCTTTGTCTCCACCGGACTTCGTGTCACGCAGATGAAGGGATTTCATTTCCCGGTTGACGTCCCGCCATTCAAGGCGAAGGATCTCCGATTTTCTCAATCCCGAAAAGAGGGCGACTTTCATGATGTTCGCGTGGAAGCGGTCGGGCCAGGTTTCAAGAACATGAATAAGACACTGAAGCTCCTGGGCCGTGAGTCTTTCAATTTTCTTCCTGGGTTTTTTCATCGCCCCGTCAAAGGAAATTTTCAAATCCTTGACCATGCCGTTTTTGACGGCGTGGCGCAAAATGCGGCGAAGCAAGGAAAGGACGTGGTGAATGGAGGTGGGGCTTTTCCCGGCCTTGGTCATGTTTCGCTGGATCTTTTCGAGATCAAGGTTTGAAATCTTGTTCAGGGGCCGATCGTTTAGAAATGCAAGATACTTCAGGCGGGAACGTTCCTGGGGAACGCCCTTCCCGCCCCTTGCCTCGTAATGTTCAAAATAGGCCTCCGCAGCTTCCTTGAAAAGGTAGGGGCCTTTTCGCTTGCCTCCGGGCTTTCCTTCAAACTCCCGGATCCATTTCCAGCGCATCTTAAAGACAAGGGCGGCGGTGAGGCCTTCCGCCTCGGTGCCGACCTTCTTTTCACGTTGCCGGCCGGTTTCATCCCGCCAGGTGACATAAAAAATTTTTCCTTCCTTTTGGCGAATCCGCCAGCAAACCCCCGGATATCGTTTATCGCGGAATCTTGTTTTTTTCTGTTTCATCGCCCATCCCTCCGCTTCTCATTAAAAAATGATGCACCCAAAAATAAGACCAAGGGCCGCATCTGTATTCCCTCAAAGAAATATATCCAGCTTTTGTCCAGCATTGACATCAAAAACGGTGGGGTTTTATCGAACAACATCAAAGTTCCCTCTCCGCGGTCTGGCTTCGTTATTTCCTGAAATCCTTATATAATATAAGATGATAGAAGTCAATAGTAGGAAAAAGAATGGAGGGCGATGCGGGAATCGAACCCGCGACCTTTGGTTCCGGAGACCAACGCTCTATCCGCTGAGCTAATCGCCCATGTAATAAATTAGTAACATGAGTTATAAATTAGGTCAAGGAAGGCCCCGCGAATTATAGAAAAGGCATCACAAATATCTGATGTTCTCATTCATTATCCGGAAAGTTTTACTTCCATGGGTATTTGTTGCGCAACTGCCTATTGTTGCATTTTTATCTGTTGCTTTTGCCGATTTGTGAGTGAGAATTTCAAGGAATTCAACCGGCAGACCTTCCCGGAGTTTTTTAAATTTCAGAAAACAGGTGACCTTTACCCTCGTGTGGTTATATGATATATTTTTGATAAAATTGCTGGAAGGAGGAGAGCAAATGATTAAAAGGCGGCTGCTGGTGGATATTCTCCTTGTGGGATTTGTTGTTCTGATGAGCGTTTTCGATGTTACAGTCCTCTTTGCTTCTTCAAGAAGCGCGCGACCTGCTGTAGCCCCCCCTCAGGGTAAGACATGGGTTAAGATGGAGACTGGATGGAAGATCGTCCCCGCGCCTCCTTCTGACGCGCCTTACGTGTATGAAAATGGACATTGGAAAAAGATTACGAAAATCCCCTTGGGAAAGGAATGGGTGCCTTCCTTCTGGGGCGTGGCGGGCTGGATCCCGGCACATTGGTGCCCGTTAATTTACCCGGATTCCAATGCTGAATGGATTCCGGGGCACTGGGAAAAAGGGGACAAATGGATTCCCGGACATTGGATGGGCCTCACGGAGATAGAAACACGCGTCCATCGGGTTTGGATTCCCGGTCATAGGATCCCGGGAGGAGCATGGCTCCATGGCCAATGGCAGTAAATCCGGTTAAATTTTTTAATCAACGGGACTTTCGCGCGCGCCGGATCGTGAGAAAACACTTAGTCCTGATTATAAGTTGTTGCGTTCTTATTCTTTTTTCTCTTTTTAGGGATGGTTTTTCCGCAAATATTCAAATTCCCATAACGCTCAAGAATAACCTTTCGAAATCCGGAATTCCCCAAAAAGAAATTCAAGCCTGTTTTAAGGCGCCCTTTGACAAAATTGAAGTCGGAATTATCCTGAAAAACGTGACCCATAAGGAAACCTTGGCGGACTATCGCAGATTTCTCACGGAGAAAACACTTCGCAAAGCGAGAAAATATCTTTTAAAACACGTAAAGATATTTTCAGAAATCGAACAAACCTTCCACGTGCCGAAAGAGGTGATTGTCTCTATACTTTTGGTAGAATCATCTTTCGGTGAAAACGGGGGGAATTACCCGGTTCTCTCCGTCTACACCTCTTTGGCCTCTCTTTCGGATAAAGATGTCCGGAAAAAAATACGAAGGATAGCCGCGAAAGCGGGTGAAGATGTTCGCGCCAAACGGTTCAGGCGGAGGCTTGATCGAAAGGCGAAGTGGGGTTTCAAAGAACTCCGTTGTCTGATCCGTTTGAAAGAAGAGAGGAAGATTGATCTTTCCGCCCTGCGTGGTTCATGGGCGGGGGCATTCGGAATGCCTCAGTTTATCCCGACGAGTTTCGATGCCTATGGTGTTGACTGGGACGGGGACGGGCGAGTCAACCTGGATTCTCTTCAAGATGCGGCGGCGTCCGCCGCCAATTATCTCTACCGGAACGGCTGGAAGAAATTTTTGGCACATAAGGAGGCCTTGCGAATTATCAAATTCTACAATTTAAGCCATCCTTATGCCACGACAATCTTGGGTATGTCCGAAAAGCTCAAAAAGACAAGATGAAATTGGAGCGGGCAACGGGACTCGAACCCGCGACCCCAAGCTTGGGAAGCTTGTGCTCTACCAACTGAGCTATGCCCGCAAATCTTATTGACTTATACCACTCTTTTGTTTAAAAGTCAATAAAATGGCGGTTTATCCATTGAATAGTTTGTTGAGCATCCAGGATAGTCGGAGAAAAAATAATGAAAATTGACCGCGCGTTGGCCCCGGTAGGGAACCTCGTAACATGTTCTGAGCGATTTTCAGAGGAGGAAAACCCCCTCGGGCTCCTTTCGAAGGCCGCCGTCCTGATTCGGGGAGGAAAGATTGCCTGGGTTGGCAAGCAGGACGACGTCCCGCAGGAATTTGATCTTTCCGAGGCGGACATTCAGGATCTGTCGGATACGACGGTCTTTCCCGGTTTCATCGACGCCCATACCCACCTCGTTTTCGCCGGAAGCCGCGCGAGTGAACTGGACATGCGCGTCCGGGGCGCTACCTATCTCGAGATTCTTCAGGCGGGTGGCGGGATCAACGCCACGGTCCGCGTGACGCGGGAGGCCTCGTTCGACGAATTGTTCGACCTGGGAATACGGCGTCTCGACGCCATGTTGCGCCAGGGTGTTACGACTGTCGAAGCGAAAAGTGGTTACGGCCTAACCCTGGAGGGGGAACTTCGCCTTCTGGAGGTCATTCAGGCCCTGGACCGAGACCATGCTGTGGAGGTCGTGCCAACCTTCCTGGGGGCTCATACCATCCCGGATCCATACAAAGACGATCCACAGAGGTATGTTGACCTCGTCGTTGAAGAAATGCTCCCCGCCGTGACTGAGAAGAACTTGGCGGAATTTTGCGATGTCTTTTGCGAGGAAGGGGTTTTCGACGTCAAAGCAAGCCGGCACATCCTCGAGGCGGCCGCGGCAAAAGGTTTAAAATTGAAAATTCACGCGGACCAGCTAACCAAGTCGGGCGGCGGAAAACTGGCCGCTGAGTTGCGAGCCATCTCGGCGGAGCACCTGGAATATCTCCCGGAAGAAATCATCCCGTTTTTTAAGGAAGCGGGAACGGTGGCGGTATTGCTGCCTGTGGCCGGCCTCTACCTGATGATGCAAAAACGTCCTCCTGTGGAATGCCTCTTGGCCGAAGGCGTTCCCGTTGCTATCGCAACCGATTTCAATCCCGGGTCGGCGCCGAACATCTCCCTGCTCACCACCTTGACGATGGCCGCAATCCTCTATCGATTGCCTGTGAACGAAGTCTTAAAAGGGGTGACGGTCCATGCCGCCAGGGCTGTGGGGAGGGAAGACCGGCTAGGGAAAATTGAGGCGGGATTTCAGGCCGATTTGGCTGTGTTCCCCGTGAAGGACTACCGCCTCGTGGCGACGACATTCGGAAATATTTACCCATCTCGGGTGATGAAAAAGGGAAAGTGGGTTTCATTGTGTGACGCCCATGATCCCGTAATAACCCCTGGATAGAGGAATAGCGTGATGGAGAAATTTGTTGCCGCGGGGATCCAGATCGCCCCGATTGCTGGTGATATCCGAGCGACGGTCGACAAGTGCCTTGCGTGGCTCGAGCGCGCTGTGAAACAGACAGAGGCAAGGCTCGCGGTCTTTCCGGAGACCATTACGACCGGTTTTACGCCTGGAACTTCCGTGGAGGAACTTTACGAGAAGGTGGACTGGATTCCGGGAAGGTTGACCCGTGCCGTTCAGGAGGCTGCGAAGGGGTTGAAGGTCCATGTGGTATGGCCAACCTATTCACGGGGGAAAACCCCTGAAGAGGTTTTCAATTCCGCTGTTTTGATTGACGATCGCGGAGAAATTGCCGGGATATATCACAAGACTCATCCCTTTCCGACAGAGCGACTCGCGGGGGGTGGCTGGACAACGCCCGGCTCCGAGATCCGGGTTTTTGAAACGCGCCTGGGGAAGATAGGCATGATGATTTGCTACGATGGAGATTTTCCTGAAGTCGCGAGGATTCTTGCCATCCAGGGAGCGGAGGTTATTGCCCGTCCTTCTGCGTTGTTGCGGAGCTTCGATATCTGGGATGTCACGAACCGAGCGCGCGCCTATGACAATCATGTCTACGTCATCGGGGTTAATATCGTGGGTTCTGATCTCGGAGGGAATTACTACTTCGGGAACAGCATGATCGTGAACCCAATCGCCCATCGACTGGCACAGGCGCGGGGCACGGAGGAGGTCATCTTTGCCGAACTGGACCCCGAACCCATTAGATATGTTTCTTGGGGAACCCAATCACCCATGATTTTTGATCATCTTGAGGACAGGAACGTAGCTCTTTACAGGGATCTCCTCAAAGAAGCCAAAAGTCCTTTTGAACCGTTCAAACGGATTCCATATCAAAAGAAACAGTAAATAATCGCAAAGTCCGAATGTAGATTCGTGATTCCGTTGTTCCTATACAGGCCTCTTTTATTTCCCTCGGATGACGTGTGTTTCCCTCCTCTTCCGTTCGTCGATCCGTGACCATGATTTCCCCAGTATGGCGATGAGAAAGGCCACCCAGCCAAGGGCCAGGCCCGCGACCATCCACTTCCAGGAGTAGGCCGTGGGGGAAATTCCCTTGAGGAGATCCGGCACACGGTTCACGTAGGAGAAGAAGATCATGCAGGCCCCCGCGATGGCGATAACCCAGTGAAACCAGCGGGATCGAAGCACGATGCCGTGCTTGAACATCACGGCCAGGACGACGCTGGCCGTGATGAAGTTTAGAGAGACGAGGATGGGGGACCATACGGGCCCGATCCACGCCACAGGAATCAGGAAGAGGATATCCCAGGTGGCAAGGGATCGGGGCCACCGGATAAAGAGAAACAGCCAGGCGTAGTAGAAGAGATCCCATACGGCGAAGAGATAAAGAAAGGCCGAGAAACGCAGCCAGAAGGATCGAAAGGTAAGACGCGCCACCACGAAAAGCATGACGATGGTGGCCGCCTCCCGTCCCAGTTCGATGAGATAGATGTTCAGAGGCATGGGTTTGAGGATAAGCTCAAACCCCTCCGGGTAATAAATTATCCTCAAATAAACCACGACGGCCGATTCCAGGTAGGCCATGGCCGCGGCGAACATGCCCAAGGCGATAAATCGTGCCAGGAGCTGGTAACGGCGATCTTCCTCTATCCGTTGCGCCCAACGTTCGGTATCCATAGCGGCTCCGTGACTACAGGCAGATGATTTCGTACTGCTCGACGTGAAGGTCTTTGGCGGGGCGGATGATGATCTCGTGACCGGTCTCCACCTGCAGCAGGTCGACCATCTGTGCTTCCTCGTTCAGAAGGATGTCCGCCACCTCCTCGTGGACGTGGATCAGGACCTTGTTCCCGTTCGACTGGTTTCGAAGGCGTTTCAGTTCCCGAAGGATGTCGTAGCAGATGGAATAGCGGGAGCGGATCCGCCCCGTCCCCTCGCAGTAGGGGCATTCCTCTGAGATGGTCTTGCAGAGGCTTTCCCGCGTCCGCTTGCGGGTCATCTCCACCAGGCCCAACTCGGAGATCTTCAGGACGTTGGTCTTCGCCTTGTCCTTTCGGAGGTGTTCCTTCAGGGCCTTGAAGACCTTTTCCCGGTTCTCCGCCCTTTCCATGTCGATGAAGTCGATGATGATGATACCGCCGATGTTCCTCAGGCGGAGCTGGTAGGCGATCTCCCGCGCCGCCTCCAGGTTCGTTTGCAGGATCGTCTCCTCCAGGTTCCGCTTCCCAACGAAACGGCCCGTGTTCACGTCGATGGCCACCAAGGCCTCTGTCTGCTCGATGACGATGTAGCCGCCCGACTTCAACCAGACCTTCTTGCCCATGGCCCGGTGAATCTCCAGCTCCACGTTGTAGTAATCAAAAATGGGCTGAAGCCCCTGATAGAGTTCCAGGCTGCAGGAAGGATCCGGCAGATAGAGATCGAGGAAATCCCTGATTTTCTCGTAGGTTTCCGCGCTGTCCACGACGATGCGGCGCACGTCGCCCGAGAGGAGGTCCCGAACGGCGCGCACGCAGATG
>Ga0256833_1002609_pt1 | contig 12633 bp, 10 predicted proteins | sample 356284metaG_FD_190535 | JGI IMG/M metagenome (GOLD analysis project Ga0256833, IMG submission 190535) | Hydrothermal vent microbial communities from Mid Atlantic Ridge, Atlantic Ocean - 356-284 | ecosystem: Environmental > Aquatic > Marine > Hydrothermal vents | place: Atlantic Ocean: Mid...
ACCACGGCCCAGCGGCTGCACTGGGCCGACCAGGCCCGGCGCTATCTGCTGGGTTCCCAGGGGGAAGACTGGCTGGCCGGGCTGCGCTTCGCCGATGGCTCGCGGGTGTTCAACGCCCGGGAGGTGAGGCACCTGGCCGATGTGAAGGCCGTGGTGCGGGGCACGCTGCGGGTGGGGCTGGCGGCCGCGGCCGGACTGCTGGGGCTGGCCCTTTGGGCCCGCCGGCAGGGCCCCCGAGCCTGGGGAACCTTTCGCCAGGCCCTGGCCTGGGGCGGCTGGCTCACGGTGGGCTTCGTGCTGCTGGTGGCCGGGGCCGTGCTGGTGGCCTTTGGCCCCTTCTTCGTCTTCTTCCACCGCCTGTTCTTCGAGGGCGATTCGTGGCTGTTCCCCACCAGCGACACCCTCATCCGCCTCTTCCCCGAGCGTTTTTGGATGGACGCGTTTTTGGCCGCGGGCCTGCTCAGCGGCGGGGCCGGGTGGCTGCTGGCCCGCTGGGCCCGGGGAACCGACCGTCGCGGGGGGAAGGGTTCCATGATATAATGAAAAGGTGAGCGCCACCAGGGAGGTTGACGGCGTGGAACTTTCGGCAGAACAAGGGCTGTGGCTGGCGCTGGCCGTATCGCTGGGCGTGGGCTATCTGGTGGGCCTGTATGTGAACCGACGCCGCGGGCAGGCCGCATATCGCTGGCTGGCCCAGGGCCTGCGCCAGAGCTTCGACGGCGGGGTTCAGGGTCGCTGGCTGGGCTCGGCCAGCACGGGCGCGCGGCTGAGCGTGCAGCGGCCGGGCGGGCCTTTCCGTCAGGTCGAAGTCGCGTTTTTGCTCCAAACCCGGGAGCTGTGGCCTTTGTGGCTGGTCAACCGCCTGCGAGGTAAGGGGGATCAGCTGGTGCTGCGCGTTTGGCTGCGGCACGGCGTGCCCGTGGAGTGGGAAATGGGCCCGGCCCGCGGCGAGCCCCCAGGGCCCGACTTCGAGCCCGTGGCCGGGCTGCCGTTGCCCCCCGGCTGGCGGGCCTGGGCCCGGGGGAGCGGCGGCTCATCCCCCCGCCGCCCCGACTGGACGCCGCTGTTGCAGGTCGCGCCCCGGGCTCTGTTGGGCCTCTCCCTGCGCCGCGGGGAGCCGCATCTCATCGTGCGGCTGGACCTGAACGCCGCGCAGCAGGTTCCGGCCCAGCGCTGGTTCGAGGCCCTCAAGGCAGCCTGGCGCCCAGGGTAGAACGCCGAAAAATATTCATTCCCCTCTCATGCAAGGAGGTTAAGATGAACGCGGAGCGCCCTCTGCTGGGCATCATCGGCGGCTCGGGCCTTTACAACATGGATGGCCTGGAAGATGTGCGCGAATATGACCTGGACACGCCCTTTGGCAAGCCCAGCGCGCCCATTGTGGTGGGCACTTTGGAAGGCCGACGGGTGGCCTTTTTGGCCCGCCACGGGTTGGGCCACTGGCTCACGCCTTCAGAAGTGCCCTACCGGGCCAACATTTACGCGCTCAAAGCCCTGGGCGTGCAGCGGGTCATCAGCGTCAACGCCTGCGGCTCCCTGCGGGAGGATTTCGCGCCCGGCCACATCGTCATTCCCGACCAGCTCTTCGACTTCACCAAGAACCGCCAACGCTCTTTCTTCGGCGAGGGGCTGGTGGCCCATGTGAGCGTAGCCGACCCCTTCTGCCCCGACCTGTCGGCCCAGTTGTACGAGGCCGTCAAAGCCACGGGCGCGACGGTGCATAAAGGCGGCAATTTCATCACCATCGAGGGGCCGCGTTTTTCCACCCGGGCCGAATCGCATGTGTATCGGGCCTGGGGGATGGACATCATCGGCATGACCACTTCGCCCGAGGCCTTTTTGGCCCGGGAAGCCGAGCTGTGCTACGCGGTGATGGCTCATGTGACCGATTACGATGTGTGGCATGTGAGCGAAGAGCCGGTGACGGTGGAGATGGTCATTCGCACGCTGATGCGCAACACCCAGGTGGCGCAAGAGGCGCTGCGGGTGCTGGCCCGCAACCTGCGGGAGGAACGGCGCTGCGAGTGTGAACACGCGCTGGCCAACGCGCTCATCACCCGGCCCGAGGTCATTCCGCCGCAAACCCGCCGCAAACTGGCTTTGTTTGTGGACAAATATCTGGAGGCAGCATGATGAACGAGGAACAGACCGCCCGTCCCTTCTTGCTCATCATCGAAGACGACGAAGGGGTGGCCCGGTTCGTCAAACGGGCCCTGGAAACCGAAGGCTACATTGTGGACATCGCGCCCGACGGCGAAACGGGCCTGGCCAAGACCTTCCAGAATTTCCCGGACTTGATTATTCTGGACTGGATGCTGCCGGGCATCGACGGCCTGGAGGTGTGTCGGCGCATCCGCAACCGGGACCAAAAGGTGCCCATCCTCATGCTCACGGCCAAGGATTCGGTGCCCGACCGGGTGCTGGGGCTGGATTCGGGCGCGGACGACTACCTGGTCAAGCCTTTCAGCATCGACGAGCTCCTGGCCCGGGTGCGGGTGCTGCTGCGCCGCCGGCGGGCCCAAACCCCGCCCAAGCCCAAAACCTACCAGTTCGCGGATTTGGTGCTCGACACCGGCACCCGCCAGGCCCGCCGCGGCGACCGGGTCATCGAGCTGACCACCAAGGAGTATCAGCTGCTGGAGACCTTCATGCGCCACCCCCGGCAGGTGCTCACCCGGGACCAGTTGTATGACCAGGTGTGGGGCTACGACTTTGGCCGGGAGAGCAATGTGCTGGATGTGTATGTGCGCTACCTGCGCCGCAAGCTGGAAGCCGAGGGGGAGCCCCGCCTGTTGCACACGGTGCGCGGGGTGGGGTATGTGCTGCGGGAACCGACGGACTGAGCCCGCGGCTGCGGCGCGCGGCCCGCGGCCCGGTTCCCCCAAACCCCCGACCACGCTACGGACCTGACGCCCGATGACCGCCTCGACGCCTGCCCCGCCCTCGACAGCCCCTGCCAACCCGCAACATGCGCATCCGCCTATGCGGGTGCGCTTTTTTTGGGTGCTGCTGCTCACCCTGGTGGGGCTGCTGCTGGCGTACGGCGCGGGCATCTACAAATTCAACGAAGTGCTGCTGTACGCCTGGGTGGACCAGTGGCTGGCCGAAATTGCCAGCGATGTGCTGACCATGGCCCACCAGCAGGAAGGCCAGGCGCCGCCGCCTACGCCCGAGGCCTTTCCATCCGTGCCCGGCCTCTATTGGCAGGTGTGGTTCGTGTGGACCGACGACACGCGGCTGCTGCGCCGCTCGGCCAACGCGCCCACCATTGCCTTAGACCCCGAGGCCCGCAGCCGCCCCGGAAGCGCACCCGTGCGGCGCACGCTGCGTTGGCAGGACCGCTTGTGGCGGGTGTATACCCTGAGCCACAAAATTCAACCTGCCAGCAGCATGAGCGCGCGGTATTGGGTGGCGCAGGTAGCCCTCGACATCACCCCCTGGCGCGACCGCCAGGTATGGTTGACGGTAGGCATGTTCGCCGGCGGCGCGCTGGTGGTGGGCGTCATGGCGCTGGCGCTCAACCGGATGCTGCGCTGGACCCTCTGGCCCATGGAGCAGGTGGCCCGCCTGGCCGATGAAATCATGACCACCGAGGACCTCTCGCGGCGGCTGCCCGTGGTGGGCCTCACCGTGCCCGAACTGCACACCTGGGCCCAGGCCTTCAACGCCGCGCTGGACCGGCTGGAAGAACTCTTTCAGCAGCAACGCCGCTTTTTGGCCGATGTGAGCCACGAGCTGCGCACACCGTTGACGGTCATCCGCGGGCAGGCCCAGCTCATGCGCCGGACCGGCGCTTACGACGCGGAGGCCGTGGCCGACATCGAACGGGAGGCCGAGCGCCTCTCCCGGCTGGTAGAAGATTTGCTCTTTCTGGCCCGAGCCGAGGCCGGCACCCTGCCCCTGCGCCGGGAAAAGGTGGACCTGGACACCATCGTGCTGGATGTGCTGCGCCAGGCCCAGGTGTTGGGCCAGGCCAAAGGGCAACGGGTGGTGCTGGAACACCTGGAACCTTTGCCCGTGGTGGGCGACCCCGACCGCCTCACCCAGGCCTTGCTCAACCTGGTGAGCAACGCGGTGCGCTACACCCCCGAAGGGGGCACCATTCGGCTGGGAGCCCGCCGGGAAGACCAGTGGGCCGTGGTGTGGGTCAGCGACACCGGCCCCGGCATTCCCCCCGAGGATTTGCCCCATGTGTTCGAACGCTTCTACCGGGCCCAACGCTCCCGCACCCGTCGGGGGCCCGGCGGCTTTGGCCTGGGGCTGGCCATCGTCCAGTGGATTGTGGACGCGCACGGCGGCTGGGTCACGGTGCAATCGCGGGTGGGTCAGGGCACCACTTTCACCCTGCACCTGCCCCTGGACCCGGAACGCGCCGGAGCCTGGGACGCGGACGAGGACGCATAACCCCGGTCCAGCCAAACAGCAAGGCGGCCCTGAAAGGCCGCCTTGGGGGTTCTCGCACCTGCGAGGCGGGTAACACGCGCCGCCGGGGCTCACTTGGCCCAGTCGAACCAGGTCAGCACCAGCTCCCGGGCGGCCTTGACCTCGTCCACCCGGCCGAAGGGCGTGGTGTGGGGCGCTTCGTGCAGCACCTGGGGGTTCTCCCGGGCCTCCCGGGCAATTTGCTTCATGGCCGCGATGAACGCGTCCAGGGTGCGCTTGCTCTCGGTCTCGGTGGGTTCAATCATCAGCGCCTCGTGCACGATGAGGGGGAAGTAGTTCGTCGGCGGGTGGAAGCCGAAGTCCATCAGGCGCTTGGAGATGTCCAGCGCGCGCACGCCGGGCGCGTCTTCCCAGCGGCCCTCGGCCACGAATTCGTGCTTGCACAGGCGATTGTAGGGGATGTGGTAGGTGTCTTGCAGCATCACCCGCAGGTAGTTGGCGTTGAGCACCGCGTCCTCGGCCACCTGGCGCAGGCCTTCCGCGCCTAAGGTGAGGATGTAGGTGAGGGCCCGTACCATGACGCCGAAATGGCCGTAAAAGGCCTTCACCCGGCCTATGCTGCGCTTGGGCATCACCAGGCCGAAGACGGGGGTATCGTCGTCGGGGTCGTGGTCCACGATTTCGGCGATGGGGCCGGGCAGGAAATCGACCAGATGCTCGGCCACGGCCACCGGCCCCGAGCCCGGCCCGCCGCCGCCGTGGGGCGTGGAGAAGGTCTTGTGCAGGTTCAGGTGCACCACATCGAAGCCCATGTCGCCGAAGCGGGCTACGCCCAACAGCGCGTTCAGGTTCGCGCCGTCGCCATAAACCAGGCCACCGGCTTCGTGCACGGCCTGCACTACTTCCTCGATGTGCTCCTCGAACAGGCCCAAGGTGTTGGGGTTGGTAATCATCAACCCGGCCAGGGTATCGTCGCACTCGGCCTTGAGCTTTGCCAGGTCGATGTTGCCCCGGGCGTCGGAGGGAATTTCCACCACCCGCATGCCGCTCATGGCCGACGACGCGGGATTGGTGCCGTGCGCGGAGTCGGGCACCAGGATTTTGTTGCGCCTGGCATCGCCCCGGCTGCGGTGATAGGCCCGTATGATGAGCACGCCGGTGAGCTCACCATGCGCGCCGGCCGCGGGCTGCAGGCTCACCCCGGCCAGCCCGGTGATTTCCTTGAGGTACTCCTGAAGATAATACATCACGGCCAGCGCGCCCTGCACCGTTTCCTCGGGCTGCAGGGGGTGCACATGGGCAAAGCCCGGCAGGCGGGCCATGTCTTCGTTGACCTTGGGGTTGTACTTCATGGTGCACGAGCCCAAGGGGTAGAAGTCGATGTCCACCGCGTGGTTGAACTGGGAAAGGCGGGTATAGTGGCGCACCACATCGACTTCCGAAAGCTCGGGCAACGGCAGGTCTTCGCGCACCAGGCCCGCGGGCAGGGCCGCAGGGGGCACATCGCTTTCGGGAAAACGCACCCCGCGCCGGCCCGGGGACGACAATTCCACCAGCAGGGGTTCGCGAATCTTGATTTGCTCGCTCATGGGGAACCTCCTCACGGGCCGGGTCACGCCGCGGCATCCCGGGCAATTTCATCCAGGGCCGAAGCCAACAGGTCGATTTGGTCCTTGCTGTTCATCTCGGTCACCGCGATGAGCATGTGCCGGTCCAGATGGGGGAAGTCTTGCGCCAGGTCATAGCCGCCCAGGATGCCGTAGTCGAGCAGGCGGCGGTTGATTTCGGCCACGGGCAGGGGGGTTTTGAGGGTGAATTCGTTGAAGAACGGCACCTCGGGGAAGGCCAGCTCGTAGCCTTCCAGGCTGGCCAGGCGCTGCGCGGCATAGTGGGCCTTGTGGTAGTTGATCTCCGCGACCTTGCGCAGGCCGTCTTTGCCCAGCAGGCCCAAGTAGACCGTGGCCGCCAAGGCCATGAGGGCGTTGTTGGTGCAAATGTTGGAAGTGGCCCGGGCCCGGCGGATGTGCTGCTCGCGCGCGGTGAGGGTGAGCACATAGGCCCGCTGGCCCCGGGTATCGACGGTTTCGCCCACGATGCGGCCGGCCATCTTGCGTACATACTTCTTGCGGGTGGCAAACAGGCCCAGGTAAGGCCCGCCGAAGGAGAGGGGGATGCCCAAAGGCTGGCCTTCCGCGGTGACGATGTCGGCGCCGAAGTCGCCGGGGGGCTTGAGCAGGCCCAGGGCCAGGGGGTTGACGGCCACACCGAACAGCGCGCCTTTGTCGTGTGCGGCTTGAGCCAGGGCGCTCAGGTCGTAGACCCGGCCCAAGAAGTCGGGGTATTGCACCATGACCAGGCTGGTGCGCTCGTCGATGGCCTCGATGAGCGCGTCGGGGCCGGGGGTGGGGTCGCCCTCGTGGGGCACCACGATTTCCCGGTCCGAGGCGTCGTAGTAAGTGTGCACCGTGGCCAGATATTGGGGGTGCAGGGCCGACGAGAGCACGGCCTTAGGACGCTTCCCCCGAAAGACATGGTAGGCCATGTTGACGGCCTCGGCCACCGCGGTGGCGCCGTCGTACATGGAGGCGTTGGCCGTTTCCATGCCCGTGAGCGCGCACACCAAGCTTTGGAATTCGAAGATGGCGTGCAGCGTGCCCTGGGAGACTTCGGGCTGGTAGGGGGTGTAGGCGGTGTAGAACTCCCCGCGGCGCAGGATGTGGTCCACCGCAGCGGGGATGTAGTGATGGTACGCCCCCGCGCCTAAGAAGGTGATGAAATCCTGCACGGTGAGGTTGGCCTCGGCCAGGTTTTGCATCTCGGCGGTGACTTCCATCTCCGACATGGCCGGGGGCAGGTTGAGTTTAGGGTAGCGGTACCTGGCCGGCACATCGGCGAACAGGTCTTCGATGCGCTCCACGCCGATGGCCTGGAGCATGGCCTGCCGCTCGTCAGGGGTCAAAGGGGTATACATAGGCGCCTCCTTGCAGCGCGCGACCGGTGGGCTTAGTGTTCCCGCTCTTCACAATACTTTTCGTATGCGGCCGCGTCCATCAGGCCGTCCAGCTCCTCGGGGTTGGCGATTTCCAGGCGCACCATCCACGCGTCGCCGTAAGGGTCGCTGTTGACCACTTCGGGGGTGTCGGCCAGTTCGTCGTTGATGGCCACCACGGTGCCGCTGACGGGCGCATACACATCGGCCGCGGCTTTCACCGATTCCACCGTGGCCACGATGTCGCCCTGGGCCACTTCGTCGCCCTCGGAGACGGTGATTTCCACATACACCACATCCGAAAGCTGCGCCTGGGCGTAATCGGTGATGCCCACGGTGCCGTCTGCGGGGTTAATCCATTCGTCGTTCTTGGTGTATTTGAGGTGGGCAGGGACTTTCCAGGACATGGTTGACCTCCTTAGGGAGAAGATGGGGATTGGCCAATACAAAAGGCACGCGTGAGGCCGAAGCCCCCGCGTGCCCTCTGTCGTCGAGCCTGAGAGATGCGCGCCCGGCGGGCGCTTGCCCCTTCGGCGGCGCGAGGCGTTTCGCGCGCTTTCCAGAGGGACGAGGTCGGCGGAGTCCTTTTGCCTGAGAGTTTCACCCGCGGGTGTGCGGGCTTGCCCCTTCGGCGCCCGGCTCGGGGCCGGGTCTCTCCCCCGCCAACCGCGGCGGCGCGTCTAAATCCACTGTTGGCCGCGAGCGAAATCCGTCAACATCGGCACTTCGCGCCACTGGCCTTGATAGGCCTGGTAAGCCATGTAGGCCTGGTAGCCCAAAGCCAGGGGCAGCAAACACAGCCCCACCAGGGCCACCGAGAGCACCAACACCACCACGCCCATCACGATGTTGAACATCAGCGAATTGACCGCGTGGAACTTGCGGAAGGGATGCACCCGCTCGCTTTCCGCCAGCAAAATGTACAGCGACACCAACCCGCCAATGAAGGGCATCCAGGCCAGCATGGCCATGGTGCGGTCTTCGTCGCTGACGAGCAAGGCCTCCGGCTTTCGGGGCTTCGGCGTTTCTTCCGGGTTCCAGGTAGAACCAACTTGCATGGTCTCTCCTTTCGCGTGACAGGCAGCCATCAACGCGCGCTTTCATTATACCAGCGATGTCCACCGTGTGGGGCTGGGTTCTGTCATGCCCGCAGGGCTTTTCCAAGTATCCATAAAATCATCCGGAGGCCCGGGGAACACAGAGAAGCGGGAGAAATTATTCGCGCCGTGTTCTCTGTGTCTCATTCGGTGTTGTTGATGGTGGTGTTAGAAAAAGAAAAAGCCCTGGGTTATCGCCGCGGCGGGGTCAGGCCACTGCCTGGCCCGCTGGGGCATGGTATAATCGCCGGGCCGGGGACCACCCGGTGAGAGAGGTACGATGAGCGCAGAACCCCGTTTGTGTCCCACCTGCGGGTCGCGCGTGCCCGACGATGCGACCCAGTGCCCGGTGTGCGGTGCAGACTTGAACGCGTCGAGCGTCGGGGCCAGCCCTTCCCCCACGCCGGTGGAAGCCGAAGCCTTCGGCGGCGGGCGCTTCCCTGAGATTACCCTGAGCCTGCCCGCGGCCCTGGCCGTGCTGGCCTTCTTCGTGGCCCTGGGGGCCGGTGCGGTGTATGTGCTGCTCAGCGGCACCAACCGCATCGTCGCGCCCACGCCCAAGCCTTCCCCCACCCTCACGGCCACGCCGTCGCCTTCCCCCACGCCGCCCACCCCCACGCCCACCCTCACCCCTTTGCCCACGCCTACGCCCCTCACCTACATCGTGCAGGCCAACGACACCTGCCTCTCCATCGCCGCGACTTTCGATGTCTCGGTGCAATCCATCATGCTGCTGAACAACCTGGGCACCACCTGCACCCTGGTCGTGGGCCAAAAGCTGCTCATTCCGCATCCCACCCCGACGCCCACCCCACCCCCCACGGCCACCCTCAGCCCCCAGGAAGCCACCGAGACCGCGTGCAGCAAAATCACCTACACCGTCAAGGCCAACGACACCCTCTCGGCCATCGCGCTCAACTACAATGTGCCCATCGAGGCCATTCGGGAGTGGAACGGCCTGGTCAACAATTTCGTCATCGAAGGCCAAACCCTGGTCATTCCTTTGTGCATGCGGAACCCGACACCGGGGCCCACGCCAACCCCCACGCCACCGCCCCCTTACCCCGCGCCCCAGCTGCTGCTGCCGCCCGACGGTGCGGTCTATGACCTGGCCGACCCCGTCACCCTGCAGTGGGCCGCGGTGGGCGAGCTGCGGGACAACGAAGCCTACGCGGTGACCATCGTCGATATCACCGCGGACCAGGAGCGCCGCCTGGTGGCTTATGTCACCGACACCAAATTCATCGTGCCCGAGGAATTTCGCCACCAGGAAGCCCTGCCGCATGTGTATCGCTGGACGGTGCTCACGGTGCGGCAAACGGGCACCGATGACGAGGGCAACCCCATTTGGGAACCGGCCGGTGCGGTGAGCGAAGCGCGCACTTTTGTGTGGCAGGGCCTGCCCCCCCAGCCAACGCCGTGAGGTTGGAAGTTGGTGGTTGGTGGTTGGTAGTTAGAAGTTGGCAGTTGGTGGTTGGCGGGAGCCGCGCGTTGCTCCCTGCTGTCCGTTGACTGCTGTTTTTCTTCCGTACCCATCCGTGTCCATCCGTGTTTTTCCGTGGTTTTTTGGTTTTATCCGCGGTTATCCGCGCTCATCCGCGGCCTCCTTCCCCTGGGCGCAGCACGCAGCGCCCCTACCGCGGCGGGCGACCCGCCGGGTCGCCCCTACCGGGCTCCCTGCTCCCCGCTGACCGCTGACTGCTGTTTTTCTTCCGTGTCCATCCGTGTTTTTCCGTGGTTTTTTCGTTTTATCCGCGGTTATCCGCGCTCATCCGCGGCTTCCTTCCGCCGGGTGCGCGAAAAGGGGCTGGACCGCGACCGCAGCCCAGCCCCTGAAGGTGCCAGCAGGGCTTTCCTGGGGGGTTAGCCGGCCTGTTCGGCCATCTCGAAGAGCATGTCGGTGGTCACCGACTTGGGGCGCTCGATGGGCAGGCCCACGGCCCGGGCCCAGGTGAGGTGCGAGGTGATGCCCAGCGCGCGGCCCAACCCGAAGAGCACGGTGTAGAATTCGGGCTCCACGCCGAAGTGCTTTTGCAGCACGCCGCTCATGGCGTCCACATTGGGCCACGGGTTCTTGGCCTTGCCGTGTTCCTGCAGCACCTTGGGGATGACCTGGTAGGCCACCTGCGCGGTCTGGAAGAGCGCGCTGTCGGCCATTTGGGCTTCGGCGAACTCGTAGAAGGCCTTGTAGCGGGGGTCCGTGGCCCGCAGCACCGCGTGCCCAAAACCGGGGATGACCTGGCCCGCGTTGAGGGTGTCCCAGGCGTATGCTTCCATTTGCGCCGCGGTGGGCACGCCGCCGTATTTCTCATACGCGCCCATGAGCCAGCGCAGCGCGTTTTGGTTGGCCAGCCCGTGCAACGGCCCGGCCAGCGCGCTCATGCCGGCGGCAAAGGCGTAGAACACATCGGCCAGGGTGGAATTGACCAGGTGCGCGGTGTGCGCGCTGGCGTTGCCCACCTCGTGGTCCGAGTGCAGAATGAAGTACAGCCGCGACAGATTGCGATAGACCGGGTTGTCGAGGCCCATCATGTAGGCGAAGTTCGCGCCCCAGTCCAGGTCCGGGTTGGGGGCCTTGTAGGAACCGTCGCCGTACTTGTAGCTGTAAATGAACGCGGCCAGCGCGGGCAGGCGGCCGGTGAGCAGCAACGCGTCGTCCAGCGTCGGCCCCCAAAGCTCGGTCTTCTTGAGCTCCCCGGCGGCATATTTGGGCGCGAAGGTGCTGTCGTTGCGCATGGCCAGAATGCCCAGGGTGAACAGAGTCATGGGGTGGGTGTCCTTGGGCATGGCCCGAATGACGGCCTGGGTCTCTTCGGGCAGGGCCATGCGCTCCTTCCACGCGGCTTCCACCGACAGGGCCTGCTCCTCGGTGGGCAAATCGCCGGTCATCAGCAGCCAGTACAGGCCGCCCACATAAGGCATCTCGCCCTCGCCGGGCTTGGGCAGGGCTTCCAAAATCTCGGGGATGGTGTAGCCCCGGAAGTGGATGCCCTTGTAGGGGTCCACATACGAAATGTCGGTGACCAGGACTTTGAGGCCCCGCATCCCACCCACGGTTTGGCGGATGTGGACCGTGTCGATGGGGGTTTCGCCCAGTTCCTTGGCCAGCTTACGCACACGCGCCTGCCATTCGGGAACCTTTTGGGCCAAAACTTGCTTGAGCAGCATAGCACAACCTCCGGGTTGCGATGGTGTTTGGGGGCCGAAGCGCGGCCCCCAAACCAACGGCGAACGAACGGCTTAGAATTCCAGCTTGGCGATGTTGGCCTTCACATGCTCGGCCGACTTCTTGAGCGCGGCCATCTCCTCGTCGTTGAGGTCATATTCGATGATTTTCTCCACGCCCTGGCGGCCCAGTTGCACCGGCACGCCGAAGTAAATGTCGCTCAGGCCATACTCGCCGGTGAGGTATGCCGAGGCGGGCACGATGAGGTGCTTGTCTTTGAGGATGGCCTCGGTCATTTGGGCCAGGGCCGCGGCCGGCGCGTAGAACGCGCTGCCGGTCTTGAGCAGGGAGACGATTTCGCCACCACCCTTGCGGGTGCGCTCGACGATGGCCGCCAGGCGGTCCGGCGGCAGCATCTTGTACAGGGGCACGCCGGCCACATTGGAGTGGCGGGTGAGGGGCACCATGCTATCGCCATGGCCGCCCAGCACATAGCAGTGCACATTCTCCACGCTCACGCCCAGCTCCATGGCCACGAAAGTGCGCATGCGGGCCGAATCCAAAATGCCGGCCTGGCCGATGACCTTGGTGTGCGGCAAGCCGGTGACCTTCCAGGTCAGGTAGGTCATCACATCTAAGGGGTTGGTGAGCACTAAGAAGATGGCATCGGGGGAATGCTTGATGGCCTGCTCGGCCACCGAGCGCACGATACCGGCGTTGGCCTTGAGCAGGTCATCGCGGCTCATGCCCGGCTTGCGGGGCAGCCCCGCGGTGATGATGACGATGTCGGAACCCGCGGTGGCCTCGTAGTCGTTGGTGCCCACGATGCGCACATCGCTGCCAATGATGGGCATGGATTCCAGCAGGTCCAGCCCCTTGCCCTGGGGCAGGCCCTCTTTGATATCCACCAGCACCAAATCCGCGATTTCCATCGCGGCCAGCCAATGCGCGGTGGTCGAGCCGGTCATGCCGGCGCCAATAATGGTGACTTTGGGACG
>Ga0256833_1002610_pt1 | contig 12627 bp, 11 predicted proteins | sample 356284metaG_FD_190535 | JGI IMG/M metagenome (GOLD analysis project Ga0256833, IMG submission 190535) | Hydrothermal vent microbial communities from Mid Atlantic Ridge, Atlantic Ocean - 356-284 | ecosystem: Environmental > Aquatic > Marine > Hydrothermal vents | place: Atlantic Ocean: Mid...
CATAATGACCCTGCGAGAGGGGCTGGAGTTCGACGCAGAAGTAACCAGCGACACCGCCCCACTCAACGGAATCGTCGAAGATGTCCTGGAAGCAGCGCCTCACGTCCATGTGATGCGGGACGCCACCCGAGGCGGCCTGGCGACGGTGTTGAACGAGATCGCATCGGCCTCCGGGGTCGGGATCGAGATGGACGAGGATGCGATAGCGGTGGACGAGCCGGTGGAGCGGGCGTGTGCGCTGCTCGGCCTCGACCCGCTCTACGTTGCCAACGAAGGCAGGTTCGCCGCCATCGTGCCGCCGGAGGAAGCAGATGCAGCCCTGGCGGCCATGCGCTCCCATCCACTGGGCGAAAAAGCCGCCGTCATCGGCGAGATCGTGGAATCGCACCCCGGGCGTGTGGTGCTTCGGACATCCCTGGGAGCGAAACGGATAGTCGGACCTCTCACGGGGGACCTGTCGCCGAGGATTTGCTGAGTTTGCTGGAAGCTTCTTGGATTTATGTAGCACTACCACTACACGAAATAACGTAACGATAAGCTTTCACGATAGAAAAGTCACCGCAAATGAAGAGCACAGTCAGTTCGTGTGCAACGAATTGCAGAAACGATTGTTTGCGAGTACAATGTATCGCAAGAGGATGTGTTCCTGGGGGTAACCGGTGGAAGACGAAAGACCGATCTGCGAGCATATCATAGAAGCACTGAGACAGCATGGATTTCGCATCACGCCCCAGCGAAGGCGCGTGGTGGAAATCGTGTGCTCCGCCGACGGCCACATCAGCGCCGGCGAAATCTACGATCGGATACACGCCCGCAACCCCCAGGTCAACATCTCCACCGTCTACCGCACGCTGGAATGGCTTGAGAAGCTGAACCTGGTCACCCGCTCCGACTTGGGCGAAGGACACGTGGTCTACGAGATCACCACCCGCGGGAAGCACCATCATCTGGTCTGCGAGCGGTGCGGAGCGATCATCGAGGTGGAGGATCACGTCCTCGATTGCCTGCGGGACATCCTCATGGAGCGGTACGGCTTCCAGGCGGAGATAAAACACCTGGCGATCCACGGAATCTGCGAGAAGTGCAGGAAGAAACAGGTCGACGAAGGCCGGCGCATATCGGTGCCAAATGTCCGGGGAGACTGATGGGTTACCCATTTTTATTTTGGCCGTTGTTGCGATCCTTTGCAGATGCAATACTTGGCGGTAATATCCAAATCAGGGTGCAGCATGTTGCACCCCGGCCTGAACAGGAGGTGGAAAATGCACATTCCCGATGGGTATCTCAGTCCTGAGACATGCGGAGTCATGTACGCCGCATCGGCACCGTTCTGGTACATGGCGGTGAGAAAAGTCAAACGTGAGCTCACCAGCCGCACGGTGCCCCTGCTTTCCATTTTCTCGGCGTTCTCGTTCACCATCATGATGTTCAATGCGCCGGTTCCAGGTGGAACCACGGCCCACGCCGTCGGCGGAACGCTGATGGCCATCGTGCTCGGCCCCTGGGCGGCCACCATCGGAGTCTCCATAGCCCTGATGATCCAGGCTCTTTTCTTCGGCGATGGCGGAATACTCGCTTTCGGCGCTAACGTGTTCAACATGGCAGTCATCCTGCCGTTCGTCGGGTACTGGGTCTACAAACTGATATCCCGGGGGTCCGACCAGGATTCCCGCAGGCGATGGATCGCCGCAGCCATCGGCGGGTACGTCGGCATCAATGCAGCAGCGCTGGCAGCGGCCATCGAGCTCGGCCTTCAGCCAATCCTGTTCCACACTGCCAACGGCACGCCGCTTTACTGCCCGTACAGCCTCTCCAAAGCAGTCCCGGCCATGATGCTGGCACACCTGACCGTGGCCGGATTCGCCGAAGCAGCCGTAACCGGAGGCGTGGTGGCGTTCCTCCAGAAAGCGATGCCGTACGTCCTCGATCTCCGAAAGGAGGTGTCGGCATGAAGAACGTGAAGAGACTCTGGATAGCCCTGGGTGTGCTCGCCCTCCTGACCCCCATCGGTCTGATCGCCTCGGGCAGCGCGTGGGGCGAGTGGGGAAGCGACGAGCTTTCCACAATGCTCGGATACGTGCCTCAGGGTATGGCGAAATTCTCCGACCTCTGGCATGCCCCTCTGCCCGATTACACCATCCCCGGCCTGGGCGAAACGCCCGGCTACGTCCTCTCGGCGGTGGTGGGGATGGCGCTGATAGCCCTGATCACATGGGGGATCGGCAAGCTTCTGGCAGCCGGAGAGGAACGATGAGAAATGGCCGGGGGCCGTGTCCGGAGGCCGGCCGCAGGAGCGGTATGCGCCTGTGGAAGAAGGATTTCGTCGCCGAAACGCTGGCGGACGTATCGAAGGCAATGCGTGACGCCGTTTTCGCCGAGGAATACGCCCGCCGCTCCGGCCTCCTTCAGGCGATAGACCCGCGGGTGAAGCTGGCGACTTTCCTGGCGCTGCTTCTGGCAGTCGCCATCGCCCGCAGCCTGCCCACACTGACGGCGTTCTACATCCTGACGCTGGCGCTGGCAGCCGCATCCGACATACCGATAGGGTTCTTCGTCAAGCGCGTTTGGCTCTTCGTGCCGATCTTTGCGGGAGCCGTGGCGCTGCCGGCCGTGTTCAGCTTCGTGACGCCGGGACAGCCCGTGATCGCACTGGGAGCGGGCATCGCCGTGACGAAGCAAGGACTGCTGGGAGCAGGGATATTCGTGCTCAGGGTGGCCGCGTCGGTGTCCATAGCCGTGCTGCTCGTCCTGACCACAGAATGGCACCGGCTGCTGCGGGCTCTCTCCGCCGTCGGCTTCCCGGAGATAGGCATCCTCGTGCTGGGGATGACCTACCGATACATTTTCCTCTTCCTCCGGGCAACGGAATCGATGTTCCTGGCCCGGAAAAGCCGAACCGTGGGCAGGACTGCGCTGCGGGAAAAGCAATCGTGGCTCGGGGCAAGCATCGGGACGCTGCTGGGCCGATCGTACCACATGAGCGAGGAGGTACACCTGGCGATGATCTCACGGGGCTGGAGCGCCAGGGACACCGGCGGCGGGGATTTCTCCATCTCCGCAGCCGATTGGGCTTGGGCGGCGACGGTGGCCCTGATAGTCGTCCTGTCGCTGACGGTGAGAACCGCATGAGCGAACCGGTCTTCGAACTGAAGGATGTGGCTTACCGTTACCCCGAAGGCGCCCTCGCCCTCCGCGGTGTAACTTTCGCCGTGGAGGAAGGGGAAACGGTGGCAATCCTGGGGGCGAACGGCTCCGGCAAGTCCACCCTGCTCAAGCTCCTGGATGCCCTTTACTTCCCGACGGAAGGCGAGATTCGCGCTTTCGGGGTCGCGTTGGAGGAGCGGCTGCTCCAGGACGAAGAATGGAGCTTCTGCTTCCGGCGCAAAGTGGGGCTGGTGTTCCAGAACCCGGACGTGCAGATATTCCTGCCGACGGTTCGGGAGGAGGTGGCGTTCGCCCCGTCTCAGCTCGGGATGACGCACCAGGAGGCGGAGCGCCGTGTGAGAGCTGCGATGGAGGATTTGGGGATAGCATCGCTGGCCGACCGGCCTCCCTACCGACTGAGCGACGGCGAGAAGAAGAAAGTAGCCATCGCTTCGGTGCTTTCCCTGTCGCCGGAGGTGTGGTTGCTGGACGAGCCCACCGCCAGCCTCGATCCAAGGACGTCGGCGTGGATGGTGGAGTTCTTGATCTCCCTGAAGGAGCAAGGGAAAACGGTGGTCATCGCCACCCACGATCTGGAAACAGCCCGAACCGTGGCGGACAGGGTGTGCGTGCTGGGGGAAGACCATCGGGTGGTGACGGTCGGAACGACAGAGGAAGTGCTCAGGGACAGTCAACTGCTTATGGAGGCGAACCTGATAGCTCGAAGAGCCGGTAGAGCATGACCGCCGATTGCACCGGAACGCAATTCCGCAGAATTTCCAGCGATACGGCAGTATCGGGTACAATGTGGTCGATGCAAACTTCTTTCGGAGGTGATCGATGAGGATGCTATCCTGGCTGGCCAGGAATTTCAAGTGGGAGGCTGCCGAAAAAGTCCTCGATTGGGACGTGGAGCAGCAGATGTCGGGTGATGTGGAAGATGCTCTCGTAGCGTTCATCCAATTGGAAAAACGTGATGCGGAGAACAGAGATTCCGTCTTCAAGAAGACCCTCAAGCAAATCAAGTGGCAGGCAAACAAAAAAGGATTTCGTAAGATCGTCCTACATTCTTTTGCCCATCTGGGAAGCAAAGAAAGCGCCGAACCTGAGTTTGCCTGGGATTTTCTCGTCGACCTGTCGGAAAGATTGAAACGCACGGGATACGAGGTCTGGATAACGCCCTTCGGCTACACGTGTGATATCACTCTGTCGGTAGGAGGAGAACCGATAGCCAGGGTGTGGAAAGAAATCTGAAGGATGTCCAGAGCCACAGGAATCCTGTACAACCTGAAAAACCATCGACTCTGGGGGTGGCCTTTGTTGAGGTGGGTCAGGGTGGGCGTTGCAGCGACCGCAGTGTACCTTTTCATCAGGCATGCGCCGATCTGGACGGCTATCCTGGCTCTGGTTCTGCTCCTGATTTCCTTTCTTCTGGAAGCCGTGGGAGAGAAAAGCCTGTATGTCGAGTTCAAGCCCTCAGGGGAAACTCCTCCCGACCCTGCTCCGCTGCGCCCGGAAGAAAAAGTACACATACGAGCCACCGGCCAATTCGAGGTCGAAGGCAAACGGAAGAAATTTGCAAACTTGGAAGCGTATTTCAGGACGTTCAACAACCGGGAACACGCAATCATGGCCTGGGTCCCGGCTTCCAGATACCTTTTGGTAGGCAAATGGCCGGAGGAAGATCTGGGGCTTTGGTACATTTTCTTCAAATACGACCAAATGGTCGAACTCGTTCCGGGTACTGTGATCTTCTCCGGGGAAAGCAAAAGGTGTCTCCGTATACGTCACATCGATTCCGAGAAAGAAAAACCGAAAGAATTATCGACTTTCCTGAGCTTTTCAACCGAAGAAGAGATGCGTGCCGTCTGGGCAGACCTACTATGGGATGGAAGCAAACTTTTGGGATTCGCCAGCCAACGACAGGAATGAAATTGCCAAAGAATATTTGACTTATAGGAAGCACGACTTTAAAATTGTGACCAGTTAGTTAACATCATCGTCGGCAAAGGGGCCTAACGATGTAACTTTCGTGACAGGCCTCTCTTTGGGAACGATACATATAGAGAGGCTTATTTTTATTTACGCCAGTAAAATCTGGCAGATTTCACCGCAAGGAGGAGGTCGTATGCATGGATTTGGGCAGTTCGAAGTCATCACCCTGTGGCTCATTCTCGGCGTAGCCTTTCTGGGGCTTCTGTACGCCTACTATCTCGCCAGGCAAACTCTATCCGCCGACAAAGGCACGCCGGAGATGCAGGCGATCTGGCAGGACATCAAGACCGGCGGAAATGCTTACCTCAGGAAGCAATTGAAGACCATAGCCTGGTTCATCATCCTGCTGGTGGTCTTGCTGGCGTTGAGCGTGCTGATAACCGACATCAGCCCTGAAGCACGGCAAGAAGGATTCAGCAAGCTTGCAATAGCCATCGGACGGGCGGGAGCATTCTTGCTTGGGGCAACCTTCTCCGCATCCGTTGGATACATCGGCATGAACATGGCCCTCGAAGGTAACGTCCGGGTGGCCGCCGCGGCGGAGAAGAAAGGATTCGGCGAGGCCTTGAAGATAGCCTATCGCTCCGGCACGATCACCGGTATGCTGACCGACGGCCTGGGGCTGCTCGGAGGCACGACGATATTCATGATCTTCGGGAAAGCGGCTCCAGATGCACTGCTGGGATTCGGCTTCGGAGGAACCCTGCTCGCCCTATTCATGCGGGTCGGCGGAGGAATCTACACCAAAGCCGCCGACGTTGGAGCCGACCTGGCGGGTAAAGTCGAGGCAGGTCTGGAAGAAGACGATCCGAGGAATGCAGCGGTGATCGCCGACCTGGTGGGGGACAACGTTGGGGACTGCGCCGGGATGGCAGCGGACATCTTCGAGTCATATGAAGTCACCATAGTTTCCGGCCTGATCCTCGGGCTTGCGGTCATGGCGATAGACCCATCGCACAGCATCAAATGGATCATGTTCCCGCTGATGGTGCGAGCGATCGGGGTGTTGAGCTCTATCATCGGAACTTACCAGGTGAAGGAGTTCGGCGGACACAAGGATGCCATGGCTTCCATCAACCGGGGATTCTACACTTCCGCGGTGATTTCGATAATAGGCTTTGCCCTCGTGGCATTCCTCTACATGCACGACTGGCAGGTCTTCGCATCGACCCTCGCCGGCATAGTGCTCGCCATTCTGATCGACGAAAGCACGAAACACTTCACCGATACGCACTACCCTCCGGTCAAAGAGATCGCCAAGTCGACGCAGACCGGAGCAGCTACCACGATCCTGAGCGGGCTCGCAGAAGGGTACGAGTCCACGGTATGGGCCATCATGCTGATAGCCCTTACGATACTGGCTGCCGTGCTGATCTATCACGGTGAGCCTTTCGTATACGTACTCTATGGAGTTGCCATGAGCGGCATAGGGATGCTGACGCTCACCGGGAACAACGTGGCCATGGATACTTATGGGCCCATCGCAGACAACGCCAACGGCATCGGCGAGGTGGCAGGCCTGAGCAAAGAAGCGCGCCAGATACTCGCAGACCTGGACGCCGTCGGGAACACCACCAAAGCAATCACCAAAGGCGTGGCCATCGCCAGCGCTGTCATCGCCGCAGTCTCACTCTTTGCTTCATTCCTGACCGATACCACGAAGGTTCAGGCAGCGATGGGGGTCCCTGTGCAGCACCAGCTCGCCACCATCGGCATCAATGTGGCAATGCCGATGGTGTTCATAGGACTGCTCATCGGCGGGGCCATGCCCTGGCTCTTCAGTGCGCTCATGATCAAAGCAGTCTCCAGGGCAGCAAGCCTCATGGTCATGGAAGTCCGACGGCAGTTCAGGCTGCCGGGTGTGATGGAAGGGACCAAGAAGCCGGACTACGCCAAGGCAGTCGAAATATCCACCGTCGCGGCGCAGAAAGAGCTTCTATCCCTTGCAACGCTGGCTATCCTGACGCCAATAGTGATCGGTCTCCTGCTGCAAGCACAGGCACTGGGAGGATACCTCGCAGGAGCGATACTTTCCGGCCAGCTCCTCGCAGTGTTCATGGCCAACGCAGGCGGGGCATGGGACAACGCCAAGAAGACCATCGAAGACGGCCTCTACGGCGGGAAGCATTCCGAAGCCCACAAAGCAAGCGTCGTTGGAGACACGGTGGGTGACCCGCTGAAAGATACTGCGGGGCCAGCTCTGAACCCAATGCTCAAAGTGATGAACCTCGTCTCACTGATAGTAGCACCGATAGTGGTGAAATACACACGCATGACCATCGGGGTTCTCATAGCCGTACTGATAATGCTGGCGGCGATAACCTGGGCCATATGGATGAGCAAGCGCCCTGCCCCATCGCTGGTGGAGATGGAAAAAGCGGAAGAAGAAGCAGTCAGCGCAAACTGACGGACTCTCCCCATCCCAAAATGGGTGCAGAAACGGCGTGGGCAAATCCACGCCGTTTCTGTTATGAGAGAGAAACAAACCGCCCGTGATTGACACATCTTTTCTTATTGGATAAAATTAGCAGGATTCGAGCAATCAAAGGCCCTTCGTCTTTTTACAATCGTAATCATCGGGGCTATACAAAATAGAACTTGCGAGGAGGCGTAATGACGGCTTACAGTAGCGACAGGATTCACAACATCGTACTTTTAGGCCACGGGAGCTCAGGGAAAACAACCCTTTCGGAGGCAATGCTCTTCACTGCAGGCGCCATCAAGAGGATGGGGAGCGTATCGGAAGGGAACACAACCTCAGACTTCGACGAAGAAGAAATCTCCCGACAGATTTCCATCAAGCTGTCCGTGTTACCGCTGGAATGGAACGATAGGAAAATCAACCTGCTCGACACTCCCGGCTATGCCGATTTCATCGGCGAAACAAGAGAGGGCATACGCGTCGCCGATGCCGGCATAGTGGTGCTGGATTCGGTATCCGGCGTCGAAGTGGGCACGGAGCTGGTGTGGTCGGCGTCCAACGAGCTCGATCTCCCGAGATTCGTCGTCATCAACAAGATGGATAGGGACAATGCGAACTTCCAAAAGGTGCTCAAAGAAGCCCAGGAGATCTTCGGAGCGGCCATAATCCCTCTAACCCTTCCGATAGGATCGGCCGAAGATTTCAAGGGCGTGATCGACGTGGTGAATCTGAAAGCATACTCCGGAGCAGACGGCACAGAAGAAGAGATCCCCGAAGAACTGAAGGAAGCAGCCGAATCTGCTCGGGTACAGCTGATAGAGATGGCGGTGGAGCAGGACGACGAGCTCATGATGAAATATCTCGAAGGAGAGGACATCTCCCCAGAAGAGCTTCACCAAGCGATCAAGAAAGCAGTGGCAGAAGGCGCACTCGTTCCGGCGCTCGCAACGGCCGCCGACTCCAGGGTTGGTGTCAAAGAGCTTCTGCAAGTGATCACGGAATACGCTCCGGTTGCCGCCGAGCACGTGGAAAAGGCCGAAGTGGATGGAGAAGAAGCAGAACTCAAGGCAGATCCGGCCGGACCTCTGGCCGTGCTGGCTTTCAAGACCATGGCAGACCCATACGTAGGCAAATTGACTTACATGAGGGTCTATTCCGGCGTACTGAAATCGGATTCCAGAGTATACAACCCCCGAACCAACAGCGAAGAAAGGATCGGCCAGCTGTTCATGGTGAGAGGGAAGGAACAAACTCCGGTGGAAGAAATCGGCCCGGGCGACATAGGGGCGGTGGCGAAACTCTCTTCTACGCTGACAGGAGATACGCTGTGCGACAAAGGGCACAAGATAGTGCTGAAAGGGATCACTTTCCCCAAACCCATCTATTCCGTAGCAGTCTATCCAAAAGGTAAAGCCGATTCCGCAAAACTCGGGACCGCCCTTACGAGACTGGTAGAAGAGGATCCCACCCTGGAATGGCATCAGAATTCCAACACCAAAGAGACCATCCTTTCAGGCATGGGAGACATGCACCTGCTCGTGGCCGTGAAATACCTCCAGGAAAAGTTCGGAGTGAACGTCACCACAAAGGAACCCAAGGTACCCTACCTCGAGACGATAACTAAGGTGGCGAGAGCTCAGTACAGACACAAGAAGCAGACCGGCGGCGCAGGGCAATTCGCTGAAGTCCACCTTCGGGTGGAGCCTCTGCCCAGAGGCGGCGGATTCGAGTACGTGAACGAGGTATTCGGTGGCGCCATTTCCAGTTCCTTCATACCTTCCATCGAGAAAGGGATCAAGCAAGTAATGGCTCAGGGCGTCATCGCCGGGTTCCCGGTAGTGGACGTGAAAGCGGCGGTTTACGACGGCAAGGAACACCCTGTGGACTCGAAAGACATCGCTTTCCAGATCGCCGGTCGGGAGGCGTTCAAAAAAGCGGTGCTCGAGGCAGGGCCGGTACTGCTCGAACCCATCATGAATGTCAGGATAGTCGTGCCGGAGAACTTCATGGGGGACGTCCTCGGAGATCTGAACACCAAGCGGGCCCGGGTTCAAGGGATGGAACAGGAAAAAGGGAAGAGCGTCATCACCGCTCAGGTGCCGCTGGCGGAGATGCTCCACTACGCCACTGAGCTGAGATCGCTGACTCAGGGGCGCGGGGTCTATACCATGGAGCTGTCGCACTACGAAATCGTACCGGCGCACATAGCCGAGCAGGTGATAGAGAAGCTCAAGCGAGAGCGGGAAGAGCAGGAATAACTCCCTCAAAGTTCCATCAGGGCAGGCAAATTCGGGCGGGGGATGCACGTATCCCCCGCTTCTTTCAAGGCAGGTGCCTGATGTCACTCAAACGCAGCAGCCCGCCAAGAATCGGAAGGTTCCTGGCAGTTCTGATGGTCCTTGCAACCGTCTCCATATGGTCGTTCTCGTTCGTGCTCATCAACCGGCTGTTGCGAGAAGTACCACCAGTCACCCTGACCACGGTCAGATTCCTCATAGCATTCGTCACCCTCGAGGTACTCAGAGTGATCACAGGGCAAAGCGTGCTGCCAAAACTTACCCCAAAGGAATGGGGACTGCTGGCGGCATCCGGATTGCTCACTTACACTTTCGGCAACACGGCAGCAATCTGGAGTCAGCTGTACCTACCCCCTGTGACGGTGGCTTTTCTGTTCAATTTCATTCCGGTCTTCGTTATCTTGATGGGAATATTCGCGCTCAGGGAGATACCTTCGGCGATACAGTGGATCGGAACCGGAATAATGATAATCGGAGCCTACATGTTTTTCTCCGCCCCAAAAGCGTTCTCACCGGTGTGGACGGTGCTGCTGGTCATATCGGCAGACATAGGCTTTGCAGCTTTCAGCATCATAGGACGGCCATTCGCCAGGGACGACTCCATAGACACGCTTACCCTATCGGCAATTCCAATGGGCATAGGTAGCATAGCCCTTATCCCGATAGCGGCCTCCCTGGAAGGCATGCCGCATTTTTCGATCCACGCTATCTACGGGCTCCTGTTCCTCGGGATGGTAACTTCGGCGCTGGCTTACTGGCTGTGGAACAAAGCCCTCGGGGTGTTGAAGGCGTTCGAGGTGAATACTCTAGCAAACCTGGTTCCCTTCGGCACTGCGCTCACGAGCTGGATATGGCTTGGACAGGGTATATCGCTGATACAGATAGTGGGAATGACGGTATCGATTTTCGGAATATCGCTGGTAGGGCTCGGCGGAAACGAAGAGACGCCCGAGAGTCCTATGCTACACACTGATTGAAGTCCACTTCCCCCGCCGGAACCAGATCAGGAATGCCATCCCCCTTATCCCCATATCGGCAATGATGGCAATCCAAACCCCAAGGAGGCCGAGCCCGAGAATGTGTCCGAAAAGGTAAGCGCCTCCCAACCGTATCGACCACATAGAGGCGGTTCCTATCACCATCGGGGAAGAAGTATCGCCGGCTCCTCTCAACGATCTCGAAAGAACAACCTGGCTTGCGTAGAGCGGCTGAACGAGACCCAGAAGCTGTAAAGGCAAAGTTCCCAATTCTATCACCGATCGGTCGTGGGTAAATATCCCGATGATGCTGGCGGGAAACAGAACGAACAAAAGCCCGATGGAGCTCATCACTATTGCAGCGAGGAACGTGGAAGTATAGGCGCTTTGCCTGGCACGCTTTGGCTTGCGAGCTCCAAGCGCCTGCCCCACCAGCGAAGCCGCCCCTATCCCAAATCCAGCTCCGATCATTCCGGTGATCGATCCGGTGACGGAAACTATCTTGTAAGCAGCGTAAGCCCGCGCCCCAAGGCTGGCAATCACTCCGGTGAGAATCAGGAAAGCCACTCGAACCAGGCTCGCCTCCACGCCCATAGGCCATCCGACCTTGAAGACACGCACCAGGAGGGAGAAATCCGGGACGAACTCCAGGCGGGACAACTTCAACTTCGCCTTACCTCCGATCAAAATGGCGAGGGTTAGGACGAAACCAAAGGCAAGCCCCACCACACTCCCGATGGCAATGCCGATGACCCCGGATTTTCTGACTACGCCGAAGCCGAATACGAACAGAATCTCCGCCGCTATGCTCACCACGTTCAGAATCGTCATGATGATGAAAGGCGTCTTCGTATCCCCGGCACCTCGCATGACGGCATTGCCGACCAGCATCGAGCCCCACAACGGAAAACCAAGAGCGACTATACGAAGGTATTTTCTGGAAGCAATCACCGCCTCTGCCGGGGTTTGCAAAAGCTTTATCAAGACGAAATCGAACTGCCACACCAGGATCATGCTTACCACGCCGATGGCGAATCCGTACAGGAGCGCCTGAGCCAGCAGGTGATTGCTGAACTCTCGATCACCAGCGCCAACGCTTCTGGCCACAAGAGCCACAGAACCGGCGTTCAGGATCATGAAAAGCACCATGACCACCTGTGTCCACTGCTGGGATATGCCCATAGCAGTCACAGAAGCAGCATCCAGGTGCCCTGCGAGGTAAACATCCACCAATCCAACGAGGAGGTTGACCACCTGCTCCCCGACGGCAGGCAGAGCAAGGGCAAGCACGATCCACGCCAGCATGCCGAACGGCCTGACCGGAGGGACCGCTTTCTCTATTTTCAGAATTACCCGGCGAGCAAAACCCTGCACATGCACTACCCCTGTCGCATTATGTTAACTATTTCGTAAATAGAACGCTGTGGCGCGAGCTGTCAGCTCGCCCTGAGGTTTCAACGCAGAGACTCAAAGATACGCAAGGCGCGAAGAATTGAAAAATCCCTTGAGTCTTTGCTTCGTTGCGTCTTCGCGTTGACTTGATTATCTCCGTTCATCACCGTCCCATTTTCATCCTTATGGGAGTACAATTGCTCATGGCAACTGCTTTAAAAGCCAGGGAACTACAACGACTTGGTCCTTGCAGCTATTCGGATCATCTCGACGAACTCCTGAGCCTTGAGGCTTGCTCCGCCCACCAAAGCGCCGTCTATGTCGGGCATAGACATGAAACTTTCGATATTCGAAGCTTTCGTGCTACCTCCGTACTGAATGCGCACGGAATCGGCAGCTT